>SL_8KL_010_SEDDRAFT_10000186_pt1 | contig 52724 bp, 45 predicted proteins | sample SodLakKL_010_SED_4_FD_11160 | JGI IMG/M metagenome (IMG submission 11160)
GATTCTGCGATCAAAGCAATCAGGTCGGATGCAATTACAATGGAGAGTATGGTGAGCGGAATCACAAGCAGGCTCACCTTCTCAACTCCTTTATACCACAGCTCCAGCAGCTCATCCTTTTTCTCATCCAGCTGAAGAGCTACATACCTGCTTATAAGAACGGAACCGACGGCAAATGGGATTACACGAATTACCGGTACCTCCTGTGCACCTATCGTGTATTCGGCATAAGCTGTTGCCGGCAGAAGAATAGAGACGATAAACTTATCTGCATAGCGATTGATCTTATTGACCAGCGACGAGAATCCAAGAGGCAAAGAGAAGTTTGCCTGCTCGCGAACGGATATCTCTCCATCGCTCAGTTTCCCCTCAGGAAGCACCAGCTGCATCCAAACCCACGATCCGATAAATCGTATAACCGCGTATGCAGTAAGCCCGTAGACCGCGACCTCAAGGCCGTAGCCCAAAGCCAGAGGCCCAACAAGCAAGCCAAACGTGAGTAAGCTTGTGATCATCTCGTACCATGCCGACTCCTTTTGCCGGTCGAGGGCCAGCAGTACATTTGTTACCGGCCAGGTTGGAATTTCAAGAATTGCAACCAAAGCCATAAATGGCAGAAGGTACTGTACCTGATTGATGCTTTCCGGATCCCACTCCAACAGCAGTGATGGAGCAAAATAGCTGACGGCCAGAATAAACAGGCCGGCTACCAGTGCCGTACCGGCAAGAATGAATGTGGTTTGAATCGCAAAAGCCCGTTTGGCACTGCCACCAACCCGTTCAAAAAAGTAGAATACGCTTTCAGGAAAACCAAGAGTAGCCAGGTTACGGGCCACCTCGTGAATCATTAGCAGATAGCCAATAATTGCAAAATCGGTTTTAGACAAAATCTGAATCGTGGCAATTACAATAGCCAGATCAATAACTGTGGTAATAATCCTCGCGAATACAACAACCCCTGCTTTTTCTGATAAACTGGCGGGCTTTTTACTCATGACCTATCATTTCATCCAAAATAGTTACCAGCTGCTGTGTTGTATTTGCAGACTCAAACATCTCTCTTTTTTGAAATTCATCTTCCCCAAGCAGGTTGAGGCTCTCCCCTTTTTGTTTAGCTTTAAGGCATCTTTTCAGAAAAGCTGAAATCTCTGTTGTTTCATCCGGATGAAATCCGATTCCGCCTCTGGAGGCCTCAAGTATTCCGGTAATCTCAGCATTTGGAGCAATGGAGAGGATGAGTTTTTTTGTTGCCATGTAATCCCACAACTTGGCAGGGATAATGTTTTTTCTGTCGCGGTCTGTGCTAACCAAAAGCAGATCTGCCTTATTCAAAACAGACAGGGTTTTTTCAGGAACTACTGGCTCATGCTGAATAAAAATCTGTTCCAGGCCGGACAATTCAATTGCTTCAGCTTCTTCAGGGTCCAGCTCTCCAAAACTGTGAATCCGCATTTTCCGGGCAGCCGCCGGGTCTGTCTTTGATAGAAAGGACATCACGCTCATGATCGGCTCTGCCGGACTCAACCTCCTGAACCTTCCAAAAAAGAGAATGTGCAGCAATTCCGGATCCGGGTCATAACTCCAGTTCTCATCTCCCGGATCTTCAAAAAGGGCCGGGTCATACGAGTTATATATCACAGCTGTTTTGCTCTTTTTAAAACCGTAATGGTTTTGGTAGGCCTGCTCTGTTGCCTTTGAAGTGAAGGTAAGTTTATCAGCACTTTCAACGATACGTTTTTCTGTTCTGCGATCCATCTCTTCAGAAAAAGCCGACCTATCCCTGAGGTTAACGTCAGTGATTGTCCACGGATCACGAAAATCTGCGACCCATTGCTTTGAAAGATCCCTGGCAAGCTTTTCACCCAGCCACAATCCCGACCAGGGGTCTCCGGTGCTCCAGATTAAATCGGGGTTTATTTCTTTTACTTTTGATAAAACCCCGAGATAGCGGAACCAAAAAAGAAAGATCCATGAGTCAACAGGTATATTTTTATCAATCCAGGATGAGGCATGGCTCGCAATTTGGGACTTGTTCTTTTTCCCAGCCGGAGTTTTTGTCCGTGTAGTCTGATCAAAAGGTGTATCTATTTCGATAATTTTTATTCCATCGAGAAGAACTCTCTCTTTTTCAGTTAGTTTTCCGGTTTTCTCTGCAATGGTAAGTATTACAGGCTCCCATCCCATCTCCTTCATATGGATGGCGAATTTGAACGGCCGCAGCGCCCCCACCCTGCGGCGCGGAACAAAATAAGGAGCTATCATCAGAACCTTTTTCATATTGCCGTTATGATATGAATAAAAATCTCAAAGTCCCGATCAAGACGTCAACTTACTCCATACACTTTCAGAGAATTGATGAAACGGCTCTTTTTGATTGTACCATCCGAAATGGAGGCAGTAGGGCGTGGCGTATAGATAATCCCCTTTACCCGGCAGAAGAGAGAGAAGTGCAATTAAACTCTTTCGAAGCCAATTAATCTGTACAGCTTTTAAATCGTATACAAAACGATCACTATATAGCAGGCATTTCACATTGTTAAACTCCTCGTCAAACTCTGTGTAATTCTCAATAAAATCGAGCTGTGGGCTGTTATAGCCAAATAACCACGGGTAAACCTGAACTTTCAGTGTAGCCATGGCCATGGCAATACTCCACTCACACGACTCCTCACTTCTTCCGGCCTCCTCGGTCCTGCTCCTGAAATGTGTTTTGTGTCGGTGATCCAGCATTTCTCCTGCAAGTTGACATACAGCTTTAGTCAATTCTGCATCAGAGGAGTAGATCATACCCGTTTGAACCCTGCTCAAATAGGTAAGTCCAAATCTTTTTAAAGTTTTTTTCCTGCGGTACAATAGAAAATCTTTCAAAATTCCCACACCTTTCGGGCCGCCAAAAAAGAGATCCGAAGTTTGATTCCCCGTTACTGTAAACCGATAGGGAGTAAATGCACTCCAGAGAGATTCAGGGTTTTTGCACCAGACGATATCACTATCTATGTAGAGATTCTTCTCAAAGGGCATAAATTTGTGCACATTATGTTTAAAGCCGGTTATTGATGCATTCTCCTCAGGAAGGATGTTTATTTGTGTGAAATGCCCGGCAATAAAGTTCTTTTCCAGAATCTCCTTGTGATCGATTGTGCAGTACAGGGCCACGGGCCGGCTTGTGTCATATCTCCTGAGCGTAGCGACACTGGCAACTGCGTGTTTCAGATATTTTTCATCTCCAAACGAATTATATACGTATCCCTGCCCGCTCTGATTATTGCCCATAAAAGAGTTGCCTCATGTGCCTGTATTAGGTGGATGATGAACGAGCGGCACGCCTTTGCAAACTTTGTAAGAGTGCATCGAAACCTCGTTGCCTTATTATGCTTTGAAACTGTCGGTTATAAGAATCAGCTGTTGAAACCTCATCGATTGACATATCTGTAATCATCCAATCATCTTCTTTTTTCTGCATACTATAATCTACTGAGGTACGTACATTTTCAAGTTGTGCGATTGTACGTACAAAAGCAGAATCATTCTCTACTTCAATAGAGTTATAAGTCACCTCTGCACGGTAGATATCAAGCCTGTTCAAGGAGTTGTCTCGAATAATGGTTGCAAACAATGAGACAAATTCCTCTCTCTGTTCATCAGATATTTCATCATAGGTATTGCCCAAAGCCCTTTGAGCCATGGCACGATAGTCTATCACGTCATTGATGATATCTTTAAGTTTGTCGCGCTGTTCCTGTGTATGTTCAGTGCCTTTGGGCCCCAACAGCTCCTTAATTTCATCATCACGTTCATCCAGCATCTCTCTTATTTCATTTTCAGCCGACTGTGCAGCCACAGATGAAACAGCAATTAACATAATAATTACCAGGTTTATAAGATATTTGTACATAGCCATACGATTAATTTACACTCAGTTGATTAACGGAAATTCCTGAAGCTTTGTAAAGAGCTGCTACTCTTTTATTCAAATCAAACACATTTTGTTTCAGTTCTAAACGTAATTCTAACTCTTTCTGCACAGAATCCAACAAGTCCTCAACATCACCAAAACCAAGATCATAATTTAATTGCTCATTTCGAACCCAATTACGGGCAATAACCAGCGCAGCCTCGGTTTGTTCTACTCTCACCTGAGCAATAGCAGCATTTTGGTAATTTTCATTCAGTTCCAATATCATACCATCCATTACTGCATCACCAAGATCCTGTACCCGCCGAAGCTCAATTTCAGCACGGTCGACTGATGCACGCATTGAAGGGAAATTCAGATTTTGTCGAATCCCAAAACCCACACCGGCAGTTGCAAAATTTGCATTATTGATAATAAATGGATTTGTTTGCCGGGGCCTGTTTGGGGTGTTAGCATAACTACCTGTCAAGCCGAGGAAAAAGAGAGGGTATTGCTGTGAACGAACGGCATCTGCACTATTCCTCAAGGCTTCAATTCCGGAGTTTACTCCCTTGAGTTCAGGCCTGTTACTAAATGCCATATTTTGATAATAATCATAGGGTTCCAGATCAAATGGAATCGGGTCAAGAAAGTTTTCTACCGGCCTGTAAATCACACCCTCTTCCGCCTGCAGTACATAGTTCCAGATGCGCTTAATGGATTCAACACGCTGCTCTACTTCAACCTTGTTCACTTCGAATTCTGCCTGATAGAGTTCAAATTTGAACACATCAGACTCTTTTAAATCGGGATCTCCATCTTCGATCATCTCTTTGATTTGACGGTCAACCCTATCAATCTGGCTCTTTGCTTCTTCTAAAATCCTGGAAATCTCTATGGCCAGCAGATAGCTGTAATAGAGCTCAAATAACTGCAGTTCGGCTTCAGCTTTAACAGCACTGAATTGGTACTCGGCGGCTTTAGCACCTGCTTCTGCTGCTTTAATGGCTTTGTTTATAGCACCCCAGCTAAATATCGGCTGAACAGCGCTGATTTCTGCCCTTGTAAATATAGCCCAATCTTCCCAGTCATTTTCAAGATTTGGATCCAGGTAATATTGACCTTTTGGTAAATCCGTTTGACTCTTCACGCCGGGTACTGCTCCGTGTTGGGTACTCAGCTCAAATCGAGGCAAAATTCTCTGAGATCTCGCCTGTCGTTGTCTGTTCTTAGCAAGATCAACGGCTCTTCCTTCATAAGCAACCTGGCCGGAGCGCTCCATACCTTTTTGGATAAATTCGGCCAAATTAACGGAGAGGGTGTCTTGTGCTGAGGCTGCAGGACCAAGTATTACAGTAATAAATAATACTGAAATGAAAAACGCTCGATTAATCATAGTAGTTTCTGGTGTTATTATTTCTAAGCCACCAACGTAGAAAACGATACTTTATTTAAAAGAAAAGCCCCAACTAATGTTGGGGCTAATCTTTAAGTGCGGAGGGAGAGGGATTCGAACCCCCGGAGACTTGCGCCTCAACGGTTTTCAAGACCGCCGCATTCGACCACTCTGCCATCCCTCCTATAAATAATTTATAGTATTTCTTATTGTAAAACAGTCTGTCTATTTCTATTTCATATTTTTTAAAGAACCAAAACCCCGGAGACTTGCGCCTCAACGGTTTTTCCCGAAGGGATCCCTACGGGGCAAGACCGCCGCATTCTCCCATCGGGATCGCTATGCGGGACCACTCTGCCATCCCTCCTATAAATCCGTAGAGAAATTATCTTTGTAAAACAATCTGTCAGATAATACCCTTTTCTTTCAAAAAGTTATAACTATCATCTCAATTAATCTTCGAGTGCCGCTGCACCGGAAACAATCTCAGAAATTTCTGTGGTAATGGCACTCTGCCGAGCCTGGTTGTACTTCAATTTAAGTTCATCCCTGAGCTCTTTGGCATTTTCAGTAGCATTATCCATTGCGGCCATTCTGGCTCCCTGCTCAGATGCATTCGATTCGAGCACTGCCCGCCACAACTGCATTTTTAAATGAACCGGCAAAATCTCATCCAGAATTGTTTGTGCATCAGGCTCGTAAATATAATCAATAACCTGATTATTATCTTTATTATCATCAAGTTCGGCCAATTTTTGTGAATTAATCGGCAGAACTTCTTCTATCAACCTGTTTTGTGTAATAACCGTTTTAAACTCATTAAATGCGATGAGAACTTTATCATATGTGCTTTCAGCAAACTTCTCTATTGCCTCGCTCATAATCTCGGAAGTATCCTCATAATTCAGATTATCAAAAAACCCGGTATTTGTGTCAACTACGTGATAGTCTCGTTTCTTGAAATAAGCTTCAGCTTTCCTTCCAATTGTAATCAGGTGTAATGTTCCTTCTTTGTTGAACCGGGCGAACTCTTCAGCTATGAACTTTTCAACCTCTTTGAACAGGTTGTTGTTAAATCCGCCGCAGAGCCCTTTGTCTGAACCTACAACAATCATCAGAACCGCTTTGATTTCTTCGGGCTGACGCATAACAATATTATCGGTTCCTGCACCGGAAACCAGCCTGCCAACAACACTCTGCATTTTCTTGGCATAGGGCCGAGTAGCAACCATTTTCTGCTGAGCTTTCCTCAATTTCGCAGCTGCAACCATTTTCATGGCTTTTGTAATCTGCTGAGTATTCTCAATAGATGAAATCCGGTTTCGTATATCGCGCAGGTTAGCCATTCTTTATGCCTCTTCTCCCGCAATAAGTTGATCAATAATACTCTCTGCAACAGAAAGAAGCTCTTCACCAAAGGTATCGTCAAGCTGTCCTGATTGAGCAAGAAATTCCATCTTTTTAGAATATCGCACACCAACTGTCTCTAAAAACATAGACTCAAAAGCCTGAATTTCAGTAACAGGAAGATTATCAAACAGGCCTGAATTGTTCACCTTAAGCAGGGCTATCTGTTGCTCAACAGGCAGCGGCTTATATTCTCCCTGTTTCATCAATTCAACAGTTCGTTCACCCCGCTTTAGCTGACGCTGGGTTGCAGCATCAAGATCAGAGCCAAATTTCGAGAATGCTTCCAGTTCGCGGTATTGTGCAAGATCTAGTTTAAGTGTACCTGAAAGCTTCTTCATCGACTTCACCTGTGCAGAACCACCCACACGTGAAACCGAAATACCAACATCAATAGCAGGGCGGATACCGCTGTTGAACAGGTCGGTATCCAAAAAGATCTGCCCATCAGTAATTGAAATTACGTTCGTCGGAATATAAGCCGATACATCACCTGCCTGCGTTTCAATCACGGGTAGTGCAGTTAATGATCCGCCACCTTTCATCTTTGGAGCCAGCTCGTCAGGAATATTATTCATCATTTTTGCAACTTCATCATTCTCAATGATCTTCGCTGATCTCTCAAGAAGACGACTGTGCAGATAAAATACATCACCCGGATAGGCTTCACGTCCCGGTGGACGTCTCAGCAAAAGTGAGAGTTCACGGTAAGCTACAGCCTGTTTGGATAAATCATCATAAATAACCAGGGCATGACGGCCTGTATCACGAAAATACTCACCAATGGCGGCACCGGCAAAAGGCGCAATATAACGCATCGGTGCAGAGCTACTGGCAGGTGCAGATACAACAACGGTATAATCCATAGCTCCATACTCTTTAAGAGTACTTACGATATTTGCCACGGTTGATCCCTTCTGGCCAACTGCAACATATATACAAAAAACCGGCTTTTCTGAATCCTGAGTATATTTCTGATTAATAATGGTATCAATGGCTACGGCTGTTTTTCCGGTTTGCCGGTCACCAATTATAAGTTCACGCTGTCCCCTGCCAATCGGAATTAATGCATCGATCGCTTTAAGTCCTGTTTGTAGCGGCTCGCCTACAGGCTGCCGGTAGATTACTCCGGGAGCCTTCCGCTCGAGGGGTAATTCGATAGTTTCACCGGCTATTTCGCCTTTACCATCCAAGGGACGCCCGAGCGGGTCAATTACCCTGCCCAAAACTCCATCACCCACTTGAAGCGAGGCAATGCTTTTAGTTCTTTTTACAGTATGGCCCTCTTCAACAACGTTAGATGATCCGAAAAGCACGATACCCACATTATCCTCTTCGAGGTTTAATACCATGCCCCGAACCGGCTTGCCTTCACTATCCAGTGAATCAGGCAATTCAACCAATTCTCCGGCCTGGACTTTTGCCAATCCATATATCCTGGCTATACCATCACCTACTTCTAAAACAGTACCCATGTCATAGACATCAGCTTCTGAATCAAAGCCTGTAAGCTGTTTTCGTAAAATGGCCGATATTTCGTCTGGTCTGACTTGACTCATTATTTATCCTAAATTTTTATTCTACAGCAGTCGTGAATTTAATCTTAAGCTGATTTAATTTATGCTTTACTGAACCGTCAATAACGGTATCAGCTATTCGAACGGTTAGTCCGCCTATCAGGTCTTTATTAATAATTACATTTAGTAATACGGATTTACCTGTAGCGTCCTCCAATTTATTCTTCAGGCTGGCCAGTTCATCTTTTTTTAACTCAAAAGCTGAGTTCACATCAACTTCTATTATGTTTTTATGCTCGTGGTAGAGCTCAATGAAACTTAGCGTAATACCATAGAGAAGATTTTCCCTGCCCTTATTAGAAAGTATGGTAATCAGATTTGAAGTCAATTCTTCAATTTTTCCTTCAAAAATTGCCTCTAATGCCGATTTTTTCACCTCTTTTTTTATGATGGGGCTTTTCAGAAACAGGCTTAGTTCAGAAGAATCTGAAATAGCTTGCTTAATCAAAAGCATATCATCTTTAATCTTTTCGAGGATTTTCTGCTCTATAGCTGTAATGAGCATTGCATTTGCGTATCGACGAGCAGCTTTAATTACCATAGATTACTAAATATGCGTTGAGAGATCTTTAATGAAATTATCAACCAGTTTTTTGTTTTTTATCTGATCTAATTCTGAATTCAGAATCAAAGTAGCTGATTTTATGGCCAGGTCAGCTACTTCGTTACGCAATTCAACAAGAGCTTTCTTTTTTTCTTGTTCAATGGTATTACGAGCGCTAACCAGAATCTTTTCAGCATCCTGCTTGGCTTTTTCGATCTTTTCTGTTCTCAACATTTCGGCATCTTCAAGTGCCTCTCCGCCTCTTTCAGAGCCTTTTTATTGTCTTTCGAAATTTGCTCAGCTTTCGCCAGTGCAATTTCGGCAGACTCTAAAGACTCTTTAATACGACTTTCTCTTTGATCAAGTGCTTTTACGATAGGCGGCACGGCGTACTTGCCCATCACATAAAGAAACAGAATCATTGAGACTATTACCCAAAAGGCAAAGCCGGTATTGAAAGAGAGAATTCCTCCCCCGCTTGCTATAAAGATCATTTCTGATTGTTAATTATACTGTGATTTGCAATGCGAGTAGCGCACAAACGATAGCACTGAAAAGAGCAACACCTTCAATGAAGGCTGCGGTAAGAATCATCGCGCCACGAATATCGCCTGATGCTTCCGGTTGTCGTGCAATACTTTCAACAGCACTTTTACCGATCATTCCGATACCAAGTGCGGCACCTATTGTGATAATTCCAGCTCCGAAGCCTGCTGCTAAATATACCATATTATTTACCTGTGTTTTTTTTAGTGTTTGTAATTATTAGATCTGAACATCTTTGGTCATTGCAACAGATGATTCATGATCGTGATGATGATGCTCTTCAACTGCCATGCCGATAAATACAGCAGAGAGCAGTGTAAAAATGTAAGCCTGTAGTAAACCGATAAACGCTTTCAGTATGTAGAGTGCTGCAGTTAGTGCTACCCAAATAATACTAGAGCCCACGCCAATCATTGGGCCGAAAATCTCAGTAAAAATAAAGATCAATCCAAGTATACAGACAATCATAATCTTTCCTGATAACATATTGGCAAAAAGACGAACAGCTAACGCAAAAGGCTTTGTGAAAAGTCCCAGTATTTCAACCGGAGTTAAAATAATTCTCATTAACGGGTGCACACCCGGAAACATAAATACATGCTCCCAGTGATCTTTTGAGCCGTTAAACTGTGTAACAAAAAATGTAATTGTCGCAAGCGTTGCCGTTACTGTCAAATCTGCGGTTGCTGAAGCGCCCCAGGGTAAAAGCCCAAACAGGTTCATAAACGAAATAGCCATGAAGACAGAAAAAAGGTAAGAGACAAACTTAGTGTGTTTGTTGTCCGCTATATACTCTTTAGCTATATCGTCTCTGATAAAGACAAAGAATACTTCAAACAGATTCTGACCGGTACCCTTGGGTTCAGTGTCAGCCCCGGCTCCCTTTTTGTATTTGAAAGAAGCCCAAAATGTGATTAACAGCGTCAATATCATACCAAACCAAACAAAGAGAAGGTGCGATGTGATCGAGAAGTCAATTGAAACCGTTGCCCCATCTGCACGAATCATTGTACCATCTACCATCTGAAATTCACCTGACTCGATTGCCGACTGGGTATTTCTGTAGACATGCAGTCCGCCCTCAACTAAAAAGATACGCGGGAGATAAATCTTCTGGTTGAAAATTTCAAAATAGTCGTGATCAACCACTTTTCCCATCACGTCGATTACAGGTTCATTATTCTCTGATGAATCTGCTGCCAGCAAGTTAGGATTTAGCACCAATAAAAATAGAAGAGCAACAACAACGCGACGCACTATTTGGGTCATTACAACAGCTTATTTAACCGACTGGTTGGTTAGTTTTTCGTTCAGTATGATCATATCGATTTTAGAATGGAAAATATAAGAAATTAAGAAGCTAACAGTAAAGCTTAAATGATCAAATTTTCCGGAAGTTATTAATAACAAAAATAAGCCCAATACAATCAAGAAACGAACAAAAAGACCCACAAAGTAATACCGCATGATGTACTGTTCGCTAATCTTCTTTGTTAAAAGAGCCATTACATAGTGAAGTACCACTGCGAGAAACCCCAAAAGATATCCCGCTGCCCAACCGGACGATGCGTGAGACGGTAACAGCAAAAAGACCACAAAAAATAGTGCCGCAAAACTGATTAAAGCTATAGCTATTTTTGACTGGAAAGGGTTAGACATCTTTTCACTCTGATTTGTTTAACTTCCGGTTTAACCTTATCAGCATTACTACCAGCATAAGCATAGCCATCAATACACCGCCCAGGATAAACCAGGGACTTGTATCATATTTTGAATCGATCCAGAAACCAATCAGAATGGGTGCACCAATCGTAAATGCTATCTCGGAACCCAAAGTGAGATACTCAAGATACTTTTTCAGCTCTTTGTCTTTTAGCAAATTTATTTGCCTTCTTGTGTTTTAAATTTGGCAGATACCTTATTCTCCGCTTCATTCACTTTGGCTGTCACCTCAACACCCATGTGGCAGGAACCATTTATCTGGGCACCCTCTTCTACGACAAGTGTTTTGGTATAAATGTCGCCATTAATGATTGCAGTTTGGCGAAGATTCAGTTTGCCTGATACACGCAAATTACCCTCAATTTTTCCGGCAATATCGGCGTCTGTTATCCGCGCATCACCCTTCACAACACCGGTTGATGTAATGATTAATTTCCCTTTTGAAATTGCTTCGCCTTCAATTTTTCCGGCAATACGAATATCGTTTTCAGAGTTAAGAGTTCCTTTTAAATTGGTTCCTTCACTAATCATATTTAGCGAGGGTGATTGTGCTGAACTTGATCCATTCACTTTTTTTGCGGTTTTGTTGTTAAACATAATAATTGAAATTAGTTAATTAAATACATTTTCGGGTTCTGAGGTACACCGTTTCTCCATATTTCAAGATGCAGATGTGAACCTGAACTTAGAACGCCCCTGTCACCTATCTTTCCCAAAATATCTCCTTTTAAAATAAAGTCGCCCTTTTGTTTCGTAATTTTTGCACCGTGTTTGTAAACACTCATAATTCCATCGGCATGCTGCAGGTAAATAACATAACCATAGTTAATTCTCCAACCCGAATTCACTACCGTTCCATCAGCCAGCGCCCTGAACTCTGTTCCTGGACGGGCAGCGATGTCTATTCCATAGTGACCTTTTTCAGACGAATATTCCTGGGTCAGTGTTCCTGAAATCGGATAATTTGCAGGGAAATCCGGTATAGTGCCCATTCTGCCTGAAAGGATAATCTCATTTTGAGAAAGCATTTCATAAGCATTAATGGCTGGTGAGCTGCCTGCACGGCCTATGCTACCCTGACTGCCATTATCGGTAAAATCGGCCCGGTACTGCACATTAAACACTGTATCACGCGATGTTCGCAACACTTCTCTCATATCCTGCAGCTGCATATCCCTGGAGGCAAGCGAATCTTGCAGCGATGCAACGCGCTCGCTAATTTCCAGAACGTTGTTGCGCAGCGATAGATCCTGCTGATGCTGATATAGTGAACCTAAGGGTGTAGCAAAGAACATCACAATTGTGATTATAACTGATATCAGTACAACCAGAAGCCCTATTTTAATAATGTCGATAGAGCGCAGTTTGAAGGAGCTTGAACCATCCGGGTTATGTTCATCAAGTACTACAACCGTAACGTCGCCGTCACGCTCAGAGAATATTTTTTTAATGAAATCCCACATAATTAACTCAAATTGAATCGATTCATATATAAAAGAGAGTTACATGCAGGGTTTGTTACTGTAACAATTAAGAAACAGAGTAGTTTGGTGCCTCTTTGGTAATCTGCACCGAATGTGGATGACTCTCCCTGTAACTTGCAGCAGAGATCTGAACAAACTCAGCTTCCTTAAGTTCTTTTATAGAAGGGGAACCAACGTAACCCATTGCCGCTCTAAGCCCACCCACCATCTGGTGAACAACTTCACCCAAATATCCTTTATAGGGCACACGGCCTTCTATTCCTTCAGGTACCAATTTTCTAAGATCGTCTTCAACATCCTGAAAATAACGGTCTTTCGAACCTTTATCCATTGCGCTGATGCTGCCCATACCCCGATACGATTTATACTTCCGCGACTCATAGATAATGGTTTCACCGGGGCTTTCATCCACACCTGCAAACATTGATCCCATCATAACAGCGTCGGCACCGCCGGCAATTGCTTTTGGAATATCACCGGTCTGTTTAATGCCTCCATCGGCAATCAGGCCAATATTATTTTTGCTTGTAAACTCCGCAACCTCCATAACCGCAGAGAGCTGAGGTACACCAACACCGGTTACAACACGTGTGGTACAAATAGAACCGGGCCCGACTCCAACTTTTACAACATCGGCACCGGCCTCAACAAGAGCTTCGGCTGCAGCACGGGTTGCAATATTGCCCCCAATCACATTCAGATCTTTATACTTCGACTTGATCTCTTTAACCATCGCAATCACCCCGGCAGAGTGCCCATGGGCAGTATCTACAGTGATCACATCCACACCCGAATCTACCAGCGCATTTACGCGNTCCATGGTATCCGGGCTTATACCTACTGCGGCCCCTACCCTTAACCTGCCCATTTCATCCTTGCAGGCGTTGGGAAAGTTCATTTTTTTCTCAATGTCTTTAAATGTAATCAACCCAACTAAGATATTATTCGAATCTACAATAGGAAGCTTTTCTACTTTATACTGCTGCAGAATCTCTTCGGCCTCTTCCAGGTTGGTATTCGCTTTTGCAGTGATCAGGTTGTTGCGGGTCATAATGGTTCCCAACTCCTTGTCTACATAGTGCTCAAACCTGAGATCCCGGTTAGTAACAATTCCAACAAGCCTGTTGTCGGGTTCAACTATTGGAATTCCCCCAATCTTATGTTTCTTCATCAGCGCCCGGGCATCTTTTACCGTTGCTGTTGAAGGCAGCGTAACAGGGTCTACAATCATTCCACTCTCGCTCCTCTTAACCAGCCTTACATGCTCAGCCTGATCTTCGATCGACATGTTCTTGTGCAGCATGGCTATCCCTCCTTCACGCGCCAGCGCTATCGCCATACGATATTCCGAAACTGTATCCATCGCAGCACTAATAATGGGCACGTTAAGTGTTAATGTGGGGGTTAACTGTACTTTGGTATCAACATCGCGTGGTAAAACCTGAGAGTGTGCGGGTACTAAAAGAACATCATCGTAGGTTAACCCCTGTCGGGTGATTTTGGAGAAGGGGGAGTTATTCATGGAAAAAATTCGCTTCGTTTACGTTTTGGTAAAGATAACAAATCATTCAGAACTTCTTTACCCCGATTAGGGATTAATTCACATCAAGCCGTTTACCTTTAAAGCCTGTGCCGCTGTATCCAGTGTACACACACCGTCGATATAACTATTTACCCAAAAATCAACGCTTTCACGCCTGCGCTGAATATGCGGGCAATTTGTTGAATAGTTTCCGTGAAGCTCATCAATATACCCTTTAACATCCTCTTCGATGTTAAGTTTGATTTCGTTGGGCAACTCTTCCCAGCCAAGCATGGCAAACATCTGCTCTATCTGAAGATATTCGGCTTCCGCCTTATGAAAGATGGAGAAAAGAAGCGGCTCGGCTTTGAATGAAGTGGTGGTCTTAATAGCTGAATTATTCATTGTGATCAGGTTTGTTTTAATGTTTGATCACAATTTACAAGGCGGGTGTGACAACTAAGTGTCACCCCTAAAAAAATAATTTAAAACTGAATAATCCTGCTGTGACCTGCATTAAATGGAGAGAATAATACCCTAGTGTTAAGTCAAATATGAAATGTCGGTCAAAACCTCAGCACCCACTGCCCTGAAGGGATCCCTATGGGGGATCTGACAGCGTTGCTTTGGGATCGCGCATAGGTGAAATCCGTGATTCAGGGTCGGTGGACTTTTCGCCAACGCTGACAGAAACCCGCAAAAAGCGCGGGAATGCTGTCAGGTTTCAACCGTCACTTTAAGATTGACTTAACACTACAGGCCGGCACGCTGAAATATTTCATCCACCCTTCGGGTGTGATAATTCAAATCGAATGCGCTTTCTATCTCTTCGGGTGACAGATTATTTTGGATGGTAGTATCCGCCTCTACCAATTCACGAAACGCTCTTTTCTCCTCCCACGCCTGCATCGCCAGCGGCTGAACCCTGTCGTAAGCGGCTTCTCTTGACAAACCTTTTTCAATAAGCATCAAAAGAAGTCGCTGTGAGAATACCAGNCCGTGTGTCTTCTCCATNTTCTCTTTCATATTCTCAGGGTATACCATCAATTTTTCGATCACACCCGAAAAGCGATGAAGCATGTAGTCGAGAAGAATGGTGGCATCCGGAAGTATAATTCGTTCAACGGATGAGTGAGAGATATCTCTTTCGTGCCAGAGAGGCATATTTTCATAGGCTGAAACCATGTATCCACGCAATACACGGGCGCACCCTGTAATATTTTCAGAGCTGATTGGATTACGCTTGTGAGGCATGGCTGATGAACCCTTCTGCCCTTTGCGAAAAAACTCTTCGGCTTCACGCAGTTCTGTACGCTGAAGATGGCGAATCTCCACGGCGATCTTCTCCAGGGTGCCGCCAATCACCGCAAGGGTGGCCATGTAGTAGGCGTGCCTGTCGCGCTGAAGAGTTTGAGTGGAAACAGGTGCCGGGCTTAGCCCGAGCAGCTCACAGGTTATTTTTTCAACCTCGGGCGGAATATGAGCGAAAGTTCCTACCGCCCCTGATAGTTTACCAAACTCAACATCAGCTGCAGCTCTTTCAAAACGATCCATGTTACGCTGCATTTCAGCATACCAAAGGGCACATTTGAGGCCAAAAGTTGTAGGCTCGGCGTGCACGCCATGCGTGCGTCCCATCATCACGGTTAGTTTATGCTCGTGCGCTTTATCAGCCAGGGCTTTATTAAACCGATTAAGACCGGTTCTCAGAAGTGTATTTGCCTGTTTCAAGCGGCAACCATTGGCTGTATCCACAACGTCTGTGGAAGTAAGCCCATAATGAACCCATTTCTTCTCCTCGCCCAGCGATTCGGAGACCGACCTTGTAAATGCAACTACATCGTGACGGGTTTCCATTTCAATCTCTTTAATGCGATCAATATCAAAAGTCGCATTTTTATAGAGTTTCTCAACATCCTCTGCGGGAATTTTCCCGATTTTACTCCACGCCCTGCAGGCTGCAAGTTCAACGTCGAGCCAGGCTTGAAAATGGTTTTGTTCAGACCATATGTCGGTCATCTCTTTTCTCGAATAACGCTCAATCATAATAATTTCTACTGTACAGGTATTTTGATATAGGTTCCGGCTCTGATAACATCATCCATGTAAACCTGATTCATAATTGCCACGTCTTCTGCTTCGATATCCATAGGCAGTTGTGATGGCAGTAAGTTACCGAACCGTGTATCTGTTTCAACCCGGGTAACTCGTAGGCGAACCGGTTCTATATCCAGAATGCGCTGGTCGGTTAACCGGTCGAATGCATTTGTTACGGATGAAAATGTGGTGCTGTAGCGTTCAAACTTTGCCTGTTCTGTATAGTTTATAAAGCGGTACACCTTATTGTCATATTCAACTGCATAGACATTCACCCCAAGTGTACCCCCCTCTTGCTGCACTGTGAAATCGGCTTCATATGCCGGCCACTGTCCGCTGCTTTGAGTTTCAGCCTGACGCTGAAGTACAAAACCATCCTCTGCAATTAACTGCTCAACTGACTGCCGGGCTGTTGTTGATTCAGAGTCGATTCTTAAAATCATGATTGCATCCCCGTCCGGATTCACATACACCACCTGGGAGGGTTGGTTAATTACGCGCCATCCCTGTGGAACAGGAAACTGAAACTTGAGATCCGGATGAACAAACCGGTTTTCATCTACAAAACCATTCCTGGGGTTCTCTCCGTAAATAATACCATCGAGCATCTGCATATATGCTTCGGTGTTTCGGATGGTTTGTTCGTAACCTTTCTCTTTCCACTCATCAGCCAGCCTGGGTATGGTAGTTTCCCTTTCTCCTGGATTGGGGTGGCTTGATAGCATGTTTGGAATAGACTGGCCCGATTTTTCTGACATTCTCTTAAGGCTTGTAAAAAAAGCCGCTCCTTCTGCCGCAACAAATCCGTTCATCGCTGCATACTCCACGCCAAGGCGATCAGACTCCCTTTCTGCATCCCGGCTATAGCTAAGGAAGAGAAACTGCGCTGCCTGGCTGCTCAGATTTAAAATAGTTTCACCGGGCAGACCAAGCAGTTCCTGACCCAGAATTGCCCCCCCGATTATGGCAACCTGACCTATGGTTTGCTGCAAACCTCTCTGCGACGCATGGCGGGCGGCAACGTGGCCAATCTCATGCCCCTGCACTACGGCAAGCTGTGCCTCATTGTTGAGATGAGCCAGTAAACCTCTTGTTACGTATATATATCCTCCCGGCAATGCAAAAGCATTTACCACCGGGCTGTCTAAAACACGAAATGTGAATTCGGCCTCACGAAACTGCCTTGCTGTATCTTCACGCCTCATATGGCTTACTGCGAGCACTTTCTCACTTAAATCAATTACATATTTCTCTATTTCAGAATCATCATAAATTCCATATTGCGAGACAATCTCCCTGTCAACATCCTTGCCTATCTGAATTTCCTGTTGCCACGAATAGGCAAAAGCTCTTTTCTGTCCGGAAACCGGATTTTGCTGGATTACGCATGATGATGAGACCACCATGAATGCTACAAATAATACGATATGTGATGTTATTCTCTTCATAATTACTAAACTTGGTTTAACATAGCAAAAGGTACAATTTTTTACCGGTATTAGTCGATTTTATATATTACTTATACCTTGGAAGGTCTTACATAATTATCAGATCTTCTTCTCCACTCATTTGCTCAGTTAACATTTTCAAATGCTTGTAAATCAATATCATCGAGTACGAGTCGAGTGCACAATAGCGTTTAAGCTGTTCAGGTAATTCTGCAGATTCTTCTTTCGTCAGGAGGTCACTCTTCATGGATATGTAAGCATGCATTGCGTTTTCACCATCATCAATCGCGGTCACATCATCCTGAATCTGCTTGTATGGGTTGTTACTTTTCGTATCATCTTCCGGAAAAAGATTAATCTCCTTGTCGAAAATCCTAACCGTTTTGTCTGTGTTGTGAGAATTTTCTTTCTGCCACTTTAAAATACTTTTCAACACCTGCTTTAGCCCCAGGCTTCCCTCCAGTTTGGAGCTGAAATATGCATCACGGATAAGACTGCTTATATCATAAAACCGGTTATCTTTTGAACTATTGCCTCCAAGTAACCTCTTTAGCCTGTCAATCTCATTTTCATTTTTCATGGAATTACGTTTCATCTCCGCCAGCAACTGTCGAACTCCTTGCACTTCAAATGGTGAATATTGTACAATTGTTCCCCGGTAAATGTCTTTAACCCCGGTAAGCGAATGTATGAATCTATGGTGAGGGTGACCGGAGCTGCTATCCTCATCGAGCCAGTTGGCCTCTTTAATCTCTCCGTTTTCATAGAGCGTATGGCACGAATATTGAAAATAAACCGGCTTATAGGGCCCATCACCCCTGTTCATGGGCAAAGCGTACGTAGCGGCTTCAAAGTCAATAAAATGGAGGGGGTACTCTAAATCATCCAATTGCTTTAAAATGGGCTTGGCCCATAATGAAGGAACAGATTCACCTTTGGCTTTTAATAGCTGCAAAACCCTTCTCTGCTGAATCGTGATCTTTGGCCCGCCATATTTTTGAACCATTTCGAAAGAAGCAAACTGATCCGCATAGGGCACGTTTTCCTGGTAATAGTGCCCATTATTCGTATCAATTTCATTTCCATGGCCAATCAACTCAAACACATGTCTTTCCGGGTTATTCAATTCACTTTCAACAAAAAACCGGCTCCAGCACCCTTCTGTTCCGGAGGGGCTGCGCCTTCTGTAATCACACGAGCGACAGCCGCGGTGTATCTTAATATTCAGGATATTTCCTTCACTCCAGTCCCTGCTCTCCATCAGTTTGAGTGTGTCGGCGATCGATTCTCCGGCAATTGTTTTGTGAGCAATATTTTCGGGCACAGAGCTTATCAACTTCTGAACTCCTTCCGTGGCATCAACCATTGCAAAAAGCCTGCTGCAGTTCTCAATAAATTCGGGATCAGTGTCTGCATCCCTTGCAGTTTTAGCTTTTTGGAGAACCGAATCGGTTGTAGCCTTGAAATCGCGCTGGGGAAAATAGAACTGTGCGAGAAACTCCGCTCCCGGATATAATCGGCGCAACACTTCAGTGCGNTATGCCGCTTTTAAAATGTAAGAGGTTGTTGTCCTGCTTTTTTCTTCACCCCTTATCTTATCAGATTGAGAGCGTTTTCTCAGTTTTCCGTGTATCTGAATAATTGTAAACTGCTCACCCTTTTTTTTCAGAATTGGAATTCTTGACAGAAATGGCCCTGATTTTATCACTGCTCCACAGATTGTAACCTCATCTTCAAGGAGCCACGCTTCTGTCTCCTTCAATGCGGTTTGGGTATCATCCGATGTAAATTTTCTGTTCTGAAACTGAACCGCTACCGCATCTCTCAACTGCAGTTTGTTTCTATGCTTGAATGGCAGATATGTTCTAGGCTCTCTATTTTCGTCTTGATGGTGATATAGCTTCAGCGGACAGGTGACAAATTGCTGAAAAAGATTGTCGGTTATATCCATTATTTATTCAACTATCCTCATTCAAGAATATTAACTTCAGGAGTTAGTTGTATGCCAAATTTCTCCATTACAGATTTACGTATTCGCATTGCAAATTCATAGATCTCTTCACCGGTTGCACCGCCATGATTTACGATAACCAGGGCCTGATTCACATAGGTACCAACATTCCCCTCTTTTTTACCTTTCCAGCCGGCCTGTTCAATTAACCATCCTGCCGGGATTTTAATTCTTCCGCCGGGCGCCGGAAAAGAGGGCATTTCAGAATATCTCTTTTTCACGTTTTCAAACATGCTCTTCTCTACCACAGGGTTTTTAAAAAAGCTGCCTGCATTGCCCAGTAAAGAGGGAGATGGAAGTTTTGACTGCCGGATGGATACAACCGCATCAAATACATCCTTAATCAGCGGCTTTATGATTTGATGTTCAAGAAGCCAATTTTTAAGAGCATAGTACTCTGCGTGAATCAAATGAGGTTCCTTGTTAAGCTTCAGGGTTACAGATGTTACAATTGCCTTCCCCTTAAGCTCCCTTTTAAAGATACTGTCGCGATATCCGAACTGACATTCATCATGAGAAAAAGTTTTGAAGCTTTTTGAATCGATTAAAAAAGCTTCCAGCTGTTCAAAAACCTGCTCCAGTTCAACTCCATACGCCCCAATATTTTGAATGGGGGCAGCACCCACTGTACCGGGTATCAGAGCCAGATTCTCAATACCGCCAAAATTCCGGCTAACAGCCCATTGAACCAGGGAGTGCCACTCGACTCCGGCTCCGATTTTTACCAAAACATGGCTTGTCGATTCCTGCCGGATCTCGATTCCGGGTATTGACACCTTTAGAATTGGCCTGGAGGGATTCGATTTCAATAGAATATTACTACCACCCCCAATTACGAACGGATTAAACTCTTCAAAAAAGCTCTCATCAGCCAATTTGAGCAACTGATTTTTATCCGATATCTCAACAAAAGTGTTCGCTGTTGACTCCACACCAAGGGTGTTCATCGCCCGGAGATTTACATCCTTTTTAATTTCAGGTTTTGTGAAGTTCTCTTTAGAGACTGATGGCATGTAATTTAATTAAGCATCCGTTTTAACTTTTGCCTGAGCATCTAGTTTCACTCTAAGCTTTTTAACCCTGTTTTTTAGAACGGAATGAACAGTGAGCTCAAGATTTTTATAGTGAAGGCGTTCTCCCACATTTGGAATTCTTTCTGTTAAGTGATAGACAAGTCCGCCAAGTGTTTCAAATTCATCATCATCCGAACTTATTTCTGTACCAAGTATATCGTCCAAATCGTCAAGATCAATTTTGGCATCAAAGATGTAAACACCATTTTTAAACTTCTTATAGAGCTTCTCTTCCTGTTCATCATACTCATCACCAATATCCCCAACAATCTCTTCCAGGATATCGTCGAGGGTGACAATGCCTTCGGTACCTCCGTATTCATCCACTACAATAGCAATGTGCGTCTTTTCGTGCTGAAAGTCTCTCAGCAGATCATCAAGCTTCTTTGTTGAGGGAATGAAAAGTGCTTTTCGGGCAATCGTTTTCCAGTTAATAGGGCCATCAACCAAATCCGTATTGATATAGGGAAGCAGATCCTTGCTATATATAATTCCTAAAATGGTGTCCAGGTCATTTTCAATCAGAGGCATTCTCGAGAGCCCTTTTTCCCTAATAAGTTCAATCACAGCGGGGAGTGTTGAATTGACGGGAACGGCTACAATATTAACACGTGAAGTCATAATTTCACGAACGGTAATGTTACCGAATTCGATTACGTTCTCGATGATTTCNCGTTCATCACCTTTAATGGACCCCTCCTGTTCACTCATTTCAGCCATCGTTTTGAGATCCTGGGCCGTCATTCTGCTATTTGGCTTAGGTAACGTTTTCTCAAGGCTCATGGTACTCTCTGCAATCAGCTTGGAAATCGGTGTAAGTAAAACAAAATTCAGATAGATAAAGCCGGACATCTTTCTCGACACCTTCAACGGATTGTTTATCGCTATCATTTTTGGTGTTATCTCACTTAGAATTAATATCATAAAAGTGAGCACGATAATTTCAAACGTATAAACCGCTACGGGAGGAAATCCATAATAGGCTGCTGCCTTTCCGGCCAAAACTGCGGCCATAACCGAGCTTAAAACATTTGCAAACGTGTTGCCAATTAGGATAGTTGCGAGCAACCGACGGGGTTTTTGCAACATTTTCAGTATCCTGGAATCTATATTTCCACGGTCTGATTCCGGTTTAAGTTTGTCAAGCTGATTAACGAGAGAAAAGAAGGCAACCTCTGAACCTGAATAGAGTGCACTGATCAGTAATCCCAGAACCATTACAGCCACCTCAATTGAGATCTCTGCATAGCTGATTGTATCCAGTGAATCAGCTGCTAACAATATAAATTGGTTCAAAATAAATAATACCGGGTTACTTGGAGGGTCGTCAATTGTTTCCAAGAAATGAGACTTAATTAAAAGTTTAGATTATTCAGTTATATGAATAAAAAAGGTGCCGGTCAAATTTTGAACGGCACCTGTAAAATTTACGAAAGTTTACGTAATGATATGTGAAGTTTCCTTTTAGAAGGGAAGATCATCGTCCATATCATCAAAAGAGTCGTCAATTTCAACCGTATTTGCGGCTGCCTTCTTGTTGTTTTTTGCCGGCGCACTGCTGCCACCGGAATCTCCGCGACTGTCGAGCATCTGCATGTTTAATGCTTTAATCTCGGTAGTATACCGTTTCTGACCATCTTTATCTTCCCATTCACGGGTTTGAATCGGACCTTCAAAATATGCCAGTGATCCTTTTTTAAGGTACTGCTGACAGATTTCTGCAAGTCTGCCCCAGGCAACAATTCGATGCCACTCGGTATTTTCCTGAAGCTCTCCATTTTTATCTTTATACCGCTCAGTTGTAGCTACACTTATGGTAGCAACTGCAGTGTTTGATTGTGTATAACGCACATCGGGGTCTGCCCCGAGTCTTCCTATTACCATCGCTTTGTTTAATGAACTCATGTCGAATCCTCAATTTTTGATTAGTGTTCTATTAGTAAGAACTGAAATATTCAAATCCCTTACAGAATTTTTTTTCAGATTGATAATTTTTTTATCGAAGGGCGCTTTCAAGTTCCAGGGAAGCATCACTGTTTGCATCCCTGTATTTAATGATTATCGGGCATTGTGCCATTAAACCCTGCTCTTTTGCCCAGCCATTATTAATCGGGCGCGAACCCGGAATAACAACAGCTCTTTCAGGAATAGGCGCCCCTTTTCCAAGCATTTTTTCATTCACGCAATCGTAAACCGGCACCGATTTTGAAAGCGTGACGCCGGGAGCAATCACGGCACCTTTTTTTACCAGGATGCCCTCTACAATCACTGCGCCGGCACCTATAAAACAGTCGTCTTCAATTACAACCGGGCTCAAACCCACAGGTTCAAGTACTCCGCCAATCTGCACTCCGGCTGAAAGGTGTACATTTTTCCCAATCTGTGCACAAGATCCGACAAGTGCATGGCTGTCTACCATTACACCTTCATCAACGTATGCGCCGATGTTTATGTATGCAGGAGGCATTATAATAACACTTTTTGCAACAAATGCCCCTCTTCGAACAGAAGACCCTCCGGGAACCAGTCTTACACCATCTTCAGAGTTGAACATGCGGGGCGGTATGTTATGTTTATCTACAAAACCCTCATAGATTCCACTATAGTCTACATTCTTACCCCCCTTAAAGGCTTCAAGTATCGCCTTTTTTACCTCTACATTTGCCTTCCAGGTATCTCCATCCGGATTGGCTGACCTGATGGTCCCTTTTTCAAGTTGATCTAAAATTGTTTCCCAGCTCATTATTCAGTCAGTTTGAGTTTTATACCAGTTTATAATTTGTTTGTCAGCCTCCAGGAGCGGATCCGGTGAAGATATCTCCTTCTCTGTAAGCGGGGCCCGAAGCGTCGCATTCTGTATCAATCCCTTCTCTTTTAACAACACTTTAACAGCCACAGGGTTGGGTGCCGAAAAAATGGTTTCAACTGCCTGTTTCCAAATTGGAAACAGGTATTTTGTATCGCCATTCAGAGATTTCTCCACATAACGCTTTGTCTCTGTTGGCCAGATATTTGACGCAACCGAAACCAAACCCTTGCATCCTAAAACCGCCATGAACGGCAACAAGCCATCATCGCCGCTGTAGAACAATATATCAGGACATTTTTCCCGAAACTCCTGGTAATCCGCAAGGCTTGCACCCGCCTCTTTTACAGCCCAGAAATTTTTATGATTTTTAATTTCATTCAATACCTCAATGGTTATTTTCACCCCTGTTCGAGAAGGGATGTTATAGACCATACACGGTTTTCCGGCAACATCCATCAGGTCATTAAACCAGGCTTTTTGCCCCTCGTTGCCCGGTTTTGAGTAGAGCGGTGCAACCAGCAAAAAAGCATCAATTGCCAGCGTGTTGCAAAACCGAATCCACTCTTTTTGCGTTTCGAGGTTAAAACCGCCAACGCCAACCATAACCGGAACATCCGGCTTTAATTGAGCCACGAATTGAACCGCCTCTTTCTTCTCTTCGACAGTTAATGCAAGACCTTCTCCGGTGCTGCCGATCAGCAAAACACCGTTACCTGCATCGGCCTGTCTTATCACCATTTTTTCTAAATCTGCATAGTTAATGCTCCCATCACTATTCATAGGTGTGATGAGCGCTGTCCATAATTTTACATTTTTCATAAAATCTCCTTAAACGCGCGGTCAAAAATTGAAGAGAAGGGATAGACGCCCGGGTCGATGTGCGGATGTTTCAGCAGGTATTTTGCGGTCCAGATCGCTCCTTCGGCAAAAAGATCACGGCTGTGCGCTTCATGCTTCAGCCAAATTGATTCGTTTATAGTTTTAATGTGAAGGCTGTGAATACCTTTAACATCACCCTGACGATCTGATGAGATAGACGGATCCTGTGCCAGCCACTCTTTCCAGGAAAGTGCTGTGCCGCTTGGTGCATCTTTTTTGTCTTTATGGTGGACTTCATGAATATGAAATTCCGGATTTTTCAACAAATCTGCTCCCTTCCCCAGTATGCCGATAGTTTTCCTGATCAAATTCATTCCAAGGCTGAAGTTTGAGCCGATTACCCAGCGGGTTCCCGCTGCCTTAACCCTGCCGGGAAGGTCGGCGGGCCATTGATATCCGGTAGTACCCCACACTGCGGGTATTTTTGCCTCAAGCAATAGTTCAACAATCTCCCCGGCCGCTGCCGGCGATACAAATACAATGGCTATGTCTGCTTTGGAGCTGGAGAGTGAATCCACCGTTGGTTTGTTGTTGAGATTATAGGGAATCGCTTCATCACCCAACATATTCACCACAGCACTACCTGTTTTACCCGTTCCTATTACTGCAACTTTCATCTCTTAGTGACCAATAAATTTTTCATGAAGTATTTGTACTATCTTTTCAGCGCTGCCCTCGTTCACCAAAAAACACATGTTGTGAGAACTTGCTCCATGGCAGATTAAACGAATGTTAAAATCTTGAAGTGCTCCAAATACCGGGCCACTCAATCCTGATGTTGCATGCAGATTATTTCCAACCATGGCTACCAATGCTAAATCTTTTTGAATCTCTACCTGGCTGAATGATTTCAACTCATTAATAACAACCTCAGTGAGCATATCCCTGCCGGGTGCATTCACATCCGTATCAAGCGTAAGTGATACGCTTACTTCGCTGGTGGTAACCAAATCGACACTGATTTTGTACTTGGCCAGTACCTCAAACAGTTTAGCCAAAAACCCATGCCGATGAAGCATATCCAGGCTGTGAACGGTAAATAGCGTTTGATTTCTCCGCAGGCTTATAGCCCGTATAACCGGCTTGCTCCGCGTATCTTTCAATATCCAGGTGCCCGGTTTTTCGGGATGAAAGCTTGAACCTACATAAACCCTGATATTTTTTCGAACAGCCGGAACAAGTGTAGCCGGGTGAAGCACCTTCGCTCCGAAAGTAGAAAGCTCGGCAGCTTCGTCAAAGCTGATCTCTGTTAGTGGGCGTGCATCGGGCACAATTCTGGGGTCGGTCGTGTAAACGGCCGTCACATCAGTCCATATCTCCAGAACATCTGCATTGATCGCTTCAGCAAAGAGAGCTGCAGAGTAGTCGCTTCCTCCCCTTCCAATTGTGGTAGTGGTGCCCCCGGCAGTTTTACCGATAAATCCCTGTGTTACAAATCTTCGATTTTCAAATCTTGGAATGAGAATCTCATCAGCTCTCTTTTCTATTGCGGCCAAATCAGGCTCGGCGTTGGTATGAGAATGATCGGTGATAATTACCTCACGGGCATCAAGCCACTCTATTTTCGTATCATCCCCGTCCTCTTCATATAAAACCTGTGTAAATATCATAGATGAGAGTATCTCGCCATATGAGAGAATCAGGTCCTTCAGCTGTGGAGTTACCGTACGATTGGAGAGTGAAATTTCTTCCAGTTCATCAATTCGGGATGTAACGGTATCTAATACAGCCTCAGGTTCACGCAGTGAATTACAAATATCGAGATGACGGGTTCTTATTCCCGCAAGAATTTCTCTTTTTTCATCTAATAATGTGCTGTTGAAAAGCTTGGTTAGTTGGTCTGTGGTTCCTGATGTAGCACTTACTACAATTATTTTTTTGTCCGGATCGGATACAATAATGGCGGCACATCTTTTCATGGCCTCCATGTTTGCCATGCTTGTACCACCAAACTTGGCCACTTTTAATAAATTAGGCATTCTGTTAATTAGTTTTGAATCGCTTAAAGATAAGAAAAATGTGTTCTGAATCAGAACGCTTACTCTACACCAATGCTAAATTTTGAAATAACCGGATTCGAAAAGCTATTGCGAAAAACTTTCAGGTTATCTTCAGAAACAATTAATTACTTTAAATCGAAATGTAGATTTGTTTTAAAGATTTTGTATTTTGGGTAACTAAGGTAAAGGCGATGATCTAAATCGCTCAAAAACTGGAAGTTTAATTTTAATAGACCGGGTGATTATTCATGCCAAGCGGAAAGAAAAGAAAAAGAGCAAAAATCGCTAAGCACAAAAGAAAGAAGCGACTGCGCAAAAACAGACATAAGAAGAAGAAGTAAGCACACTTGCTAAACAATTTTCAAGGGCACAATTTTTTTGTGCCCTTTTTTATTTTCAGGCAGCTACAGATGCAACACTCTTGTCGGCAATTTTTATAATTCGATTAGCCTTATAGAGCAGATGAGTCAATTTTCGTTCCACGTAGTTATGCACTTCAAGCAGGCTTTTGTGGTCTTCCATCACAAATTGAAAGTAGGAGATAAGGTTGATAGCACTTAAGTATTTACCATCCTCATCGCCATCAATTTCTAAATGCCAGCGTGTTATAATTTCGTCGCTGGCCAGAAATTCATTCACCTCTTTGCTGACACTGCTCATCCACTCGCCTGCCCGCTGTATTCGATAATTTGAGTCACTATTCGATGGCAGAGGCTGAGACCTTTTCACGTCAAAATGCCAAACCAACTCAACGTCAATGGTTGGTTTGATATTTGAATTTGTTAAGTGTTTCTGCTTCAGTATGGGATGATCGTTCGTCCCGTTAAGCTGATTAGCTAAAATTGCTTCTCTGAATCGATCCCAGTCAAAATTGATATTTAATTGCTTCAGGTAGTTTGTGGAGTCGTTCAAATCAATTACTATCTCCAGTCCGGTAGCATTTATTTTAGACTCTTCCCATGTTTTGAACTTGACAACGTTGATGTTTCTCTTAATTAATGAGCTGTTTATTTTATTGACTACAGACTGAAAAATTGGATATTGCATAAGCACTTTTCCTTTTTTAAAAATAGATTTTCAAAGACTCTGATGAATAATTTTTATGTACTAATACATCTTACCAAATACTTAAAAAACAAATGTGTTGGAGGAAGCTTTCAGTTTAGCTACTCTCCCCACAAAGATATTTGGGAATGCTATATTGATTCTCACTCATCAATATATAGGATTATTTTCAGTACAAATTCAAGTGAAACTGCTCTTTTTCTCGATAAAGACCGACCTTCAAAAAAATCTAATGTTACCACTTTCTTTAACTCATTTAATAACAAGGTGATATCAAATTTCAAATTAGCTGAAAACGACCGCTTCATAACCATTGAATTTGAATCCGGTGAACAGCTTCTATTTCAGGTTTTTGGAAACAGACCTAATGTGTACCATGTTGCTGATGGAATTATTAAAGAAGCGTTTAAATCAAATAGTGAGCTGGAAGGCAGCAAAGCGCCCAAACCGAGAGCTGCTAAAACCGGATTTGATAAACCGGATGGAACTTCATCGCCAAAAAAAATCATTACAAGCTTAGATCCAAAATTTCCAAGGCATCTTATTGAGCCCGTAACAGAACACTATAAACTCCATGAAAAGTCGGTCGAAGAGATTCAAAGTATCGTAAACTCTTTGACAGATGCCATGAAAGAGAACCCTGAATTCAGGGTTCTTGAAGATGGCAATCTCTGCCTTGTACCCTCTTCACTGCTGCCGATTGAAAACCGTAAAACGTTCGATAATGTAAATGACGCCATTCGATTTACCTACTATGAAACATCCCGGGAACGGCGTTTATCATCTAAAATTCAATCTTTAAAACCGAGTATTGAGAAAGCCATTCAAAAAAATGAATCCACAATCAGCCAGTTATCCAAGGCCGATAAAGGGCTTGAAAGAGCTGAACAGTATGAACAGTACGGCCATATTTTAATGGCTCATGCCCATCAATCTGTGAACCCGGATCAGGAACAGATCACTTTGCCCAATTTTTATGATGGAAGTGAAACGGTTTCCATTCCAATTAAACCTACCATCTCAATTGCCGATAATGCAGAGCGGTATTACGATAAATCTGCTAAAGCAAAACGGAACGTGGTGGAATCGAAACGAAGGCTTAAGGAGATCCAAAAAGAGAACAGGGAATTGAAAGCACTCTTTGAATCATTAAACAGCATTGAGAAGATCTATGAGTTTGATGAATGGTACAAGGAGAACCAGCCGGATTTAAAAAAACTCGGCATACTGGCTAAAACCAAACAGGCTGAATCGTTGCCCTACAGGCAGGTTAAAGTCGATAATTATGAAATTTGGATTGGTAAAAGCGCTAAAAGTAATGACCGGGTAACCTCCGACGCGCACAAGGAGGATGTATGGCTGCATGCTCGCGGGGTAAGTGGCTCTCATGTGGTAATCCGAATGAACAACAATAAGGAGATGCCTCCCAAATCAGTTATACGCAAAGCTGCCGCAATTGCAGCCTGGAATTCGAAAGCCAGGGGAAGCAAGCTCGTTCCTGTAATCGCTACCAAGCGAAAATATATTACAAAACCTAAAGGTGCAGCACCGGGGGCTGTTCGGGTTCAGCGCGAGGATGTGGAGATGGTTGAACCCAAAAAATCTATCTCATGAAATCAGATCTTCTTTCAAAACCGGTATTTCTATGCGGCATGATGGGCTCGGGTAAATCAACTCTTGGCCAAGAGCTGGCGCGGGAGCTGGGTGTTCCTTTTTACGACCTTGACAAGTTAATTGAAGATGACCAGGGAAAGTCCATCCCTGAAATTTTTAAAACAGACGGGGAAGCCACATTCAGAACTGTTGAAGAGAAGTTATTAATCTACTATTCACAAACAATTGATGGTATTATGGCACTTGGCGGCGGCTCATTGCAAAACCAATCTCTTGTAGACCATTTAAAATTGAATGGTTGGCTTATTTTTTTAGACACTTCCCAATCCGTACTTTTAAAGCGTCTGAAACACAGCCGTAACCGCCCAATGATTTCAGCAGAGAATCAAACAGAATCTACAGAACAAAAAATTAAAAAATTACTTGCAGAGCGACGGCCGTTCTACACACAGGCTCACATTACCATTAAAACCAACGGTCTCTCCAAAAAGAAGATTACAGATCTTATTATCCAAAAACTGACCCTTTATGAGCAGAAAAACCATTAACGTAAAATCCAACTCCGGCACTTACGAAGTTGTCATTGGCTCCGGAATATTTGACGAGGAGATCGGGCGGATGGCTCAAAAAAGCAAGCACGATTCTCTGTTTTTGGTGATCGATGAAAATGTTCATACGCTCCACGGTGATAGAATTATTGCTGCTCTTAAAAAGCACACCACTGATCTTCACTTGATACGGGTGCCTCAGGGAGAAAGCAGTAAATCGATCTCTTTTTGGGAAAAGACAGTAGGATTTTTGCTCAACAATGGAGTTCGCAGAAACACACCGGTTTTTGTGGCAGGCGGTGGTGTAACCGGCGATCTGGGCGGTTTTGCGGCAGCTACTGCTTTACGAGGGGTGCCCTTATATCACATTCCTACCACCCTCCTAGCCATGGTCGATAGTTCCATTGGTGGTAAAACGGGGATTAATCACGAAATGGGCAAGAATCTGATCGGGGCATTCTACCAGCCGGAGCGCGTAATTGCAGACGTTGAATTTTTGAAAACACTCCCCTCTGCCGAATGGATAAACGGGCTGAGTGAAATTTTAAAATACGCGGCTATCCGGGATAAAACCATCTTTAACGATGCCGAGATCTTTTTTGATGAAAATCCGGCGGCAATAGATAATCTGAAACTGACCGATTTAATCTCAAAATGTGTTTTAATTAAAGCTGACATCGTTCAGCAGGATGAATTTGAAGGGGGAGTTCGTGCATTCTTAAACTTTGGGCACACGTTTGCCCACGCGCTGGAGCGCGCATGCGGTTATGAGAAAGTAAGCCATGGCGAAGCCGTATTCCTTGGTATGCTGGCCGCAGTGAAGCTATCGAATTTGACCGGAAGCCGGTTAAGCGATAACCATTTGCAAAAATTCTGTTCCCTGTATCACTATAGAGTATCAAAAGAAGAGTTATCTTACGAAGAGCTGATTCATAATATGGCGGCAGATAAAAAAAAGACGGACAGGTTTATTCGATTCGTTTTACTGAATGAGTGGCAACATCCCGTGCTTAAAACAGTTAAAGATAAAACACTGGTTCGTGAAGCTCTTACCGTTGTGCTCAATGAATTATAAATGTTCTCAATACCTAAACCTCACCTGCATCATTGATTTATCGCTGGTTATATAAACTTTGGAAATACTTTTGGATTACAGTAGGCACCTTGCTAGGTATTGCTATTGCCATTATTATACTTGCTGTGGCCGCTATGCAGCTGCCTCAAACCAAAGAGTATATACGGGCAGAAATTGTATCCACATTTAATAACCAGTTTGAGGGAGAGCTTACCATAGATGAGGTTCGCGGTTTTCTTCCGCTAAATGCCGAAGTTGCAGGCGGCAGACTATATGCACCCGGCGACACTTTAAAACCGGTATTCCGATTTGATGAGGCCTCCATAACCATTAACTGGTGGGAACTGCTTCAGCAAAACCTCTCCATAACTTCCTTCGAGGTTCAAAATCCGAAAATTTTTATTTCTGAAATTGATGAAGAACTGAATATCAGAAAAGCTTTTAAGCAAAGATCCGATCGTGAAGCATCTACACCGTTGGATAATGAAACGCCTCAATTTTTAAACCGGCTAAATATTTTCGCGCCGTATCTCAGCATTATCGACGGTGAGGTTGAGCTGGATGAATCCATTCGTTTTCCGGAGCAATTGGACATTGGAACACCTGTGATTCTTGAAAATGTAAATGCCACAATGTTTCTGGAAATTACAGACACCCAGCTTTTTGCTGATATCCTGAATATCAGCATAGATATCCCCGGCACTCAGCACGAATATTTTCAAAGCTCGGGGCAGTTTTACAGCGATCAGCACTATTTTGAGTTGAACAGATTTAGTATTGTCACAAATATTCTGGCACTGGATTTCAGCATTGAAGCAACCCCTGTAAATCTGTTTGCAAGCGACGTAGTAAAGCAGTTTCGTGAGGCTCAATACACAGCCGATGTTCAGAATGGAATACTTTCCACAACGTTTATTAAGCAGTTTCTGCCCGAATATCCGGACTTTGAAAACCAAATCGCATTTGAGATGAATGCCGAAGGAAATGTCAATGAATTCTATGTAGACCGAATTCAGGCATCGTTAGGTCAATCTTTTATAATAGTTTCGGGTGTTATAAACGATATGCTTAATTCCGGGTTTAGTTACAGGGCTCAATTGGAAAATCTTGTGCTCAATCCGGATGAAGCTCAATTTCTCTCCGGAGTTTATCTGAACGGCATCGAATTGGACAGATACGGAATCAGCACCATAAGAGGAGATCTTTATGGAGACCTTTCAACCCTGAACACTGACTTGAGGCTCAGAACTGATGCGGGATCTCTAAACTTCGACGCCTTTGCCGAGTTCAATGAAGTTATCGGTTATGAGTTCCTCACCGAATTAGACTCTTTAGATATTACTCCATTTATGGGTGACACCCTCTCTTCCACGGTGCTCGAGGGACGAATTGCAGGAAATGGATCAGGCTTCGATCAAACTGCAAAACTTAACACCTCCATTGATCTCGGTACAAGCACTCTGTACGGATACCGGCTTGAAAAAGTAATAGCCGAATTAGAGCTCGATTCCAGGCGGCTTGATTACTCCGTGCATCTTGAAGACGATATTGCCGAATTCAGAAGCAGCGGCTATTATATTCAGAATGATGAGTCGAGTACGCTTAGTGCAGACGGAAGCATGATGAATGTTGACTTTACCCGTTATACCGATTTTTTTGAGGCGGAAAGCACCCAGTTTAACGGCACATTCTCTGCTAATATTCAGGGGAACACTATAGAAGATATCTACGGCAGGATGAGCATAGAAATGTCACAATCGATGATAGGAGCAGACACCTTGAGGTCGCATCAGCTCTATGCAGATATCAATTCACCCGAAAACGCAAACCGCAGGCTTCGATTTACCAGCTCATTTTTTGATGGAGAGATGTCGGGTACTTTGTCTCCCGCCCTTATGCAGAACCTTGGAAAGCATTGGACCGAATACCTGCGCGAACGAATACGCGAGGAGATACTCTTTGAGAGCGAAATAGAACTTTTAGCTTTCGGTGAGGAAATCTCAGATGATCAAGATCCGGTAGCAGACGTCTCTTTAAACTTGTTTATAAAAGACCTTGAATTACTGCGGTTGTATCTTCCCGACCTGCCCGAATTGAACAGCAAGGCCAGAATTACAGCTTCGGTCAATGCAAATCGGGATAAAATGTCGCTCTCCGGAAATCTTTTTGATGAATATTTTCAGGTAGAGGGACTACACTTTGAAAATATTAACTCTTCCATGACTGCCAGTTTTAATCACCGCAGCTCGTTAAAAGAGAACAGCTCTGTGAATTTTCAGGCAAATTTTTCCGGTGCCGGATATAATCAAATGATTTTTGAAGAGAGTTTCTTAAACTTGTCGATGCGCAATGACTCACTTGAAGTAAATCAAAACCTGTTGAGGGATGATCAGTTATCATTTGAGTCGAAATTTCTGGGAGTGTTAAGCCCGGGGCAATTTCAGGTCCTTGTTAATGAATTTAACATAGGCACCCCCGAATACAATTGGGCCACTGTAGGCAACCCTGTTATCACCTACTCAGAGCGCCGGGCATTAACCATGCAGGACGTTGTATTAACCAGCGATAACGACCTGCTTGAAATTAACGGCACGTTCAGTGCCAGCCTGGAAGATTCGGTCGAATACAAGGTCAACAATTTTGATATTTCCAGAATATCCGATTTGATAGGCGGAAGAATAGAGTTTTCAGGTATAATGGATGGGGATTTTGTAACCCGATCTCTCACAGAAATACCCTCCATACAGGGAAATATCAACGTAGACGGGGGGCGCATAAATAACAGAGTAATCGGTGATCTTACACTTAACAGTACGTTTAATAGTACCGAGAACAGATTTGATACAGACATCAGAATTTTTACAGATCCGGAAAAATACAGTAGCTATTTCCAGAGAAATAACAATATAGGCCAGGATTTGCGGTTCAACGGATATTTTAAAATTCCGGATGAGGAGGATGATCCCGATACGGACCTCTTCTATTTTGATGCCGATCTGAGAGAGATTGATATGTGGATTGTAACCTTCATCGCACCGATGATCATAGAGGAGATGGAGGGAAATTCAAGCGGTACCGGTTTCATCAGGGGATCTCTTACCGATTACGATTTTGATGCTACATTTCAAGTATCGGATGTCTACGGAGTTCCTCTGTTTACAAACGTTGGGTATACGATAAGCGGAGAGCTGGATTTTAACCGTTCGGATGGACTCCTCTTCAGGGATGTTGACCTGCGGGATGGCAATGGAGGCACAGGCAAGCTCAATGGGCAGGTTGATCTTCAGGATTTTGCCCCAACCACGACAATCAACCTGACTCTCGACCTGAACAACCTTCACTTCATGAATAATCCGTATGATCCGGATGTTCCATTTTACTCATCCCTCTATGGAACCGGTCAGGCCAGAATAACGGGCACCAATTTCAACCCTCTTCTGCGAACCACTACCCCGGTGGTACTCTCATCCAACTCCAGAATTTCAATTCCGCTGCAGGAAGAGACCGAACTTGAACAAGATCGGCGGTTTATCCAGTTCGTGGATACATTTGATCTTGCACAGCTCGAACAGAGATTACGTGATGTAACAGAAGCTAATAGAAACGGTGATACACCTGAAGAGGAGTTAACTTTTATTGAACGATTTACGATGGACCTGCAATTTGCAGCCAATAATCCAATCAATGTTCAGCTCATATTTGACCCGGTTACCAACGAAATTTTGAATGCCAATGGTACCGGACAGGTTCGTATACTACTGGAAGATCAGGATGTTAGCATGTTTGGCCAATTTAATATCCAGGGCGGTGATTACCAGTTTGTAAGTGGTGACATTTTCACACGACGGTTTACTCTTCAGGAAGGCGGGTCTATCAGCTGGCAGGGCGACCTGATTGATGCCAATCTGAACGTAACTGCCATTTACAGAGCCAGACCGTCTGTTGCATCCCTGCTTCCATCTTCAACCGTTCTTATCGAGCCGGGGCAGCGAATTCCCGTTGAACTGGTACTGCAAATTGGAGGAACGATTACGGAAGTAGAAAATGATTTCTTTTTCAGGGTGCCCACCGGCATTGAGGGGACTCTCGATCCAACCATTGCCACTCAAATAAATAATCTGAATCAGAACGAAGAGGAAAAACTGATACAGGCCACAAGTATTCTGATCAGCGGCAACTTTCTGCCCTCATCACAGGCGCAGGGCCTTGGGCTGGGCGAAGGTTTCACCGGAACCGCAGCGGTTGTAAATCCACTTATAACCAGCCAGATTATCAATCCGCTGCTGTCGAACCAGATCAACTCACTGCTGCGAAGCGATATCACGTTCGACATCGATTTGAACCTGACGGCTTTAAACGAGGTGGATCTAGGTGTAGCCCTTCGTTTGTTCGACGATCGTGTTATATTACGTCGTGAAGGACAAATTACAGGTGAACAGAGTGATATTGGAGATCTTGGGGCAACATATAGAATAAATCGTACCTTCTCACTAACCGCTTTTCACCGGCAAGACCCGACCTTGTCCTATTCAAGCGGTGCAGGAGGAAGTTCTGAACGGCAAACCCAGGAGATGAACGGTGTTGGCCTGGAAGCCCGTGTTCAGTTTAATACCTGGCAAGAGTTTAGAAATCGGATATCAAATGCTTTCAGAGGCATTTTTGGTTTAAGTAAAAGAGAAGATGATCATGACGATGAAGTGCTGGAGACTATCGCAGAACATTAAATTATTACTATCAAATACTAAATATGAGTAAAGACAATCTAAGTACACTAGAGAAAAAAATTATTGAACTTTTAAAATCCTATCCGGATGCATCAATACCGGTACCACTTCTTATGGATGCACTCTCGCTTTCAAAAAAGAAAGGAGAAAAAAAACTCAAAGCATCCATTAACCGTCTAAAACAACATGGCCATATCCTGGTTACAAAAGGAAATCTGGTACGATTGAATGAAGTAGCTGAAAGTGATAAAAGCTTTGTAGTGGGTAAATTGGATGTTACCAGCCATGGCGATGGTTATGTAATTGTTGAAGGGCGTGATCAGGATATTAAAGTATCGCGCCGATTTATGGGTACGGCACTCAACGGCGATAAAGTGAAGGTGAAACTGATGGGGTATCACAAAAAGAGCAATAAACCCATTGGCAGAATTGAAGATGTTATAGAACGGGCAAGAAGTATATTTGTGGGCACCCTGGAGGAAGCAGCCAAAAATACCTATCTGATCAAATCGGACCAACAATCATCACGAGTTGACTTTTTTGTTGATCCGGAAGATTTGAACGGAGCAAAACCCGGAGAGAAAGTCACCTTTAAGCTTATTCAGTGGGACGATGTTCGAGGATATCCTCAGGCTGCAGTCATACAGTCGCTCGGTGATGCAGGAACCAACGAAGCAAATATACTCTCCATTCTTGCCGAAAAACAATTTGCCTCCGACTTCCCGCCTAATGTAGATGAATTCGCCGAACGAATACCCGAGCGGATCTCAGATGAAGTCATTGCCCGGCGCCGCGACATCAGAGATGAAGTTGTTTTAACTATTGACCCGGCCGACGCCAAAGATTTCGATGACGGGCTCAGTATTCAAATGCTGAATAATGGCAACTACTACCTGGGGGTGCACATTGCTGATGTGACTCACTACATGCCCAGAGGTTCAGAGCTGGATGAGGAAGCCTACGGACGCGGAACCAGTGTTTACCTGGTAGATCGCGTTATCCCAATGCTTCCGGAACGCCTCAGTAACGGAGTGTGCAGCCTTCGCCCAAACGAAGACAAACTGACCTACAGCTGTTTTATGGAGATAGCCCCTAATGGAAAACTTGTCAACTACAGCATTGAAGAGACAGTGATCCACTCCAAACAGCGATTTGTATACGACGAAGTTCAGGAAATCCTCGATGGAAAGGTGAAACACAAGTATATCAACGAACTCAAAATTCTGGAGAAATTAGCAAAAGTACTGCTTGAAAAGAGATTTAATGAGGGTTCCATTAATTTCGAAACGCCGGAGCCCAAGTTTGTACTTGATGAGAAAGGCAAACCGGTTGACGTAATCGTGAAAGAGCGGCTTTTTGCTCATAAACTGATCGAGGAGTGCATGCTTATGGCTAATAAAACAGTTGCCTATCATGTAGATACCCTTCGTAAGAACATTAGGGGCAAGAAGACCTCAAAAAATGATCACCCTTTTTTCTATCGGGTTCACGGGCAGCCAGACCTGGAGAAACTCAACAACATTCGTGAAACGGCCAAGCCGCTTGGAATTAATTTCGAGTTAAACGGTCAGGTTACAGCAAAAAAAATAAACTCCCTTCTGAAACAGGTTGAAAATACATCCCTCGAAAATATTATAAACGGGCTGATGCTCCGATCGATGGCAAAAGCAGAGTACTCGCCCAAGAATATTGGTCATTTTGGACTTGGATTTTCACACTACGCACACTTTACCAGTCCAATACGCCGTTACCCCGATGTGATTGTTCACAGACTGCTTAAACGATACAGCTCCGGAACAGCCGAGTACACATTTGATCAACTATTGCAAATAGGTGAACACTGCAGCGAAAGAGAGCGTTACGCTGTAGAAGCTGAACGTGATTCTGTTAAATTGAAACAAGTGGAGTACCTCTCAGAGCGTCTGGGGCAGACATTTAAGGGTACGATTAGCGGTGTAACTGAGAATGGAATCTACGTTCAGATAAATGACATATACTGTGAAGGAATGATTCGCGTTAGCGATCTTAAGGATGACTACTATGTGTATCATCCAAAAATGCACTGTTTAACCGGCAAATCGAAAGGAAAAAATTACCGCCTTGGAGATGCTATTTCGATAAAAGTAGTGCGAACAGACCTGGAAAAACGCCAGATCGACCTTGAACTATCAGGCTATTAACATAATACTATCAAATGCGTTTGCTACATAAAGTTTTGCTCACCGGTTTACTGACTCTGCTTCTGGGTACTGCTCTTACTGAGGTTCTGTTTGCCCAATATTTCTTTTTTGGGAAAAACAGGGTTCAATATGAAACCTTTGATTGGAGATATATTGAAACCGAACACTTCGACATCTACTACTACGACTCCAAGAACTATCATCTTGCTCAGTTCACTGCAGAAACGGTTGAAAGTTCCCTCAAACAGCTGAACGAAGATTTTGGTGACCAGTTAACCGATAGAATCCCTGTGATTATCTACGATTCTCACAGCGACTTTTCTCAAACAAATGTGGTGAGGCTGCCTGTAGACGCACAGGGTATTGGTGGGGTTACCGATAAGTTTAAAAACCGTATGACGCAGCCCTTTATGGGAGATTATGCGGATTTCAGGCGAACCCTTCAGCACGAACTTCTTCATGCTTATGTTAACGATATCTATTATGGAGGGTCGGTTCAGTCGATCATACAAAATAATATTCAGCTTGTTTTTCCTTTATGGTTTGAAGAGGGGCTGGCCGAGTATTTAGCACTTTACTGGGATACGCAAACCGATATGTTTATGCGTGATGCCGTACTGAATCAATACCTCCCCCCCATTCAGCAACTGAGTGGTTTTTTCGCCTATCGCGGAGGCCAGGCATTTTGGTACTACATTGCCGATCAATATGGCAGGCCAAAAATTACAGAGATCCTGCAGCGTATTAAAACTACCAGAAATATTCGTCAGGCACTTGTGCAATCACTTGGTCTTGAATTAGATGAGCTCTCGGAGCGATGGCTGGAATACTGGCGTCAGCGTTACTTCCCTGAAGTTGCAGAACGTCAGTCGCTGAGCAGCGTGGCCACACAGATCACCGGTAGTCCACAAAGCAGGTCGCGATCTTACAATACAAGCCCGGCAATCTCCCCCAGGGGCGACAGAATCGCTATGATCTCGAATCGCCGTGGCGTTTTTGATGTAATTGTCGTAGATGCAAACACCGGCGAACGGCTTAAAACGCTGATCAGGGGTGGAGACAGCCCGATGTTCGAAGAGCTCAATATCCTAAACCCAAATCTCTCATGGTCGCCTGATGGTTCAAAAATTGCGCTTTCAAGTAAATCGGAAGGATCGTATAACCTGGCAATTGTAGACTATGAAACCGGAAGATCGAATACCATTCGCTTTCCTGATCTGGATGCGATCGCATCTGTAGCATGGTCGCCCGACGGAAGAAAAATTGCTTTTGATGGAAACAGAGGGCCGTACCAAAGTATTTATGTTTACGAAATTGAATCCGGTGATTTTCAGGAGTTGACCGGAGACGTATTTACCGATAAGGAGCCTGCCTGGGGCCCCGACTCTGAATTTGTCTATTTCATTTCAAACAGGGGCGGAAACCTGCAGCCTCACACTGCACTCTCGGGATTCTCGATTATGCAGGATGACAGCTTTTATGAAACCGACCTCTACAGAATGCGGATTGGAAGCAATCGCATTGAGCGGCTTACCAACACCCCTAACTGGTCGGAAACTCAGCCTACACTTACCAATGACGGCCGATTATTATTCGTATCCGACCAGAACGGAATTCCCAATATTTACCAATATGACCTGAGCAGCCGAACGGTTTATCCTATTACTGATCTTCAGTCCGGCGTAATGCAGATCTCCATCTCTGCTGATGGCACCAGGTTAGCTTTCAATGCGCTTAACCGGGGCTTGCCGGATGTTTTCATGCTTCGCTCACCCTTTGACCGTAGAATGGACCGTCAGCTTACTCCAAACAGATGGGCTAATGAGCGGGCTTCTAAAACTCCGGGTGAAAGAGTACCGGCCATCGCTTACGCGCAGGAAATGATTCAAAACCGAACTCAAGGCAATGTGGCCAGTACCAGGTTTTTAAGAGATGCTCCTATCACAGGATTTGATAGAATGATCAGGGCTGAACCCGATACGACCGAAAATGATACCCTCCCCACAAGAGAGAGGATCGATTTCAGGAATTATCAATTTGGTGAAAGTGTAGTTCGCGATACCACCATTGAACTTCGCGACGATCCCCGAAAATTTGAACCGGAAGACAATTTAACGGAAGATGGCCTCTATCAGCCCAGGAAATACAGGCTTCAATTCAGCCCGGATTTCAGTTACGCTGCCGGACAGCTCAGTACCTACTACGGCACCTCAGCGTTTGCCTTTGTAACCCTCTCTGATCTTTTCGGTGATCACTCGCTTTCATTTGGATCTAATCTTGTATTCGATCTCAGGAACAGTGATTACACTTTCCAGTATGGCTATTTGAAGAATCGAACGAACTTCTTTACTTCATTTTTCCATCAGTCCAGAAACTTCCAAACCTTTACCGGAGAGTTACTGAGATTTAGAACATATGGTTTGACCGTAGACTTTCAATACCCTTTGAACAGATATCAAAGAATTGATTATGGAATCTCCGGAATCGGAATTGCAAGAGACTTTAGTTCAGTAAGATTTTCCCAAAATGTGAGTAATGAGAGCACCCATTTCCTCTATCCTCAAGTGACTTTCACCGGCGACTACACCATCCCGGGATTTATCACGCCTCAGGGTGGTAGAAGATACTCAGTAAGGCTTGCCGCAAGCCCGCCAATTGGGCCAGAAACACCGCAGTTTGCCACACTTCTGGGCGATTATCGCCGCTATATAGATCTTGGATCCCGATATTCGATTGCATTGCGCGGTGCCGGTGCCGTCTCATATGGACGTGACTCGCAAACTTTCTTTATGGGTGGTATGCTTGGATGGATCAACCAGAGATGGTCGGATGCTGAAATACCATTCGAGCGCCTTGCAGACACCTTCTTTACACTGCCTGCAACTCCGCTGAGAGGCCATGAATTCAATACCATATTTGGTGATAAATTCTCTCTGATAAATGCTGAATTCAGATTCCCCCTGTTTGCAGCTGTATTGCCCGGCCCAATACCCATTATTCCGCTTTATAATATCACCGCTGTTGCTTTTGTGGATGCCGGAGCGGCCTGGGGGTTTAATGTACCCTATTCAAGATTTAATGACGCACAGGGTAACCCAATTGTCTATTTTGAAAATCCGGCCAGCCTTGACTTCAAGGTCGGGGAAAAGCGAAACGAGTTCCTGAATCCACAGACTGGATTGCTGCGCGACGGACAACCGCAGGAAGGCGATATACCCGTGAACTTTGTTGACGGAGACATTCTGATTGGAGCCGGTTTTGGCTTAAGAACGATTCTTTTGGGACTCCCCTTCAGGTATGATGTGGGATGGCCCTACGGCAGAAATGGATTTGGCGGAAGTGCTATCCACTATTTCTCAATTGGCATTGATTTCTAAAAGTTGTGGATTGAAATTAAACATGCCTGAATAGAGCATCAGTAAAGTCCCCTCTTTCATTTTGAAGGCGGGGACTTTTTTATTTAGACAAAATAGCCATTCAAAAAAAAGCCTTTCCACTTCATGAGTGAAAAGACTTTAAAAAAGATCAATAACTATTTAGGAAATGCCTTTAGTTAGCTGACTCTTTACCGGCAAATGCATCAAATACCATTAGCAGATCCTGAGCAACTTCTTCACGGGTTCTTCCTTCGATTCTGTGTCGGGGCACCATTGCTTTTATCTCGCCATCCACAAAGAATGCAAATGCCGGAGATGATGGCGGGTACTCGCTAAAAAATTCACGGGCTCTGGCTGTTGCCTCTTTATCCTGCCCGGCAAACACCGTAACCAGATGATCCGGTTTTGCTCCTGTCTTTTCAAGTGCTATGTTAACACCCGGCCGTGCATTACCTGCAGCGCAACCGCACACAGAATTAATCACCATTAATAGAGTGCCTTTGCTATATTCTTTCATGGCCCGATCAACATCCTCGGGAGTCTTGAGCTCTTCAATACCGAGATCTGTAAGCTCTTTTCTCATCCAGGAGGTATCAGGGCCTACTCCAAATCCAAATTGCATAATAGGTTTCGATTTAATTGCTAAATTTCATTTCATCAAATATACAGATAATTAACGACATTTTCGTACCGTTAGAAGTAGTAGATTCTTGACTTCATGCGGTTTATTCTGCCATATTTACACCAACCATAATTTATTTAAATGACGCATCGTTCTATTTCCGCTTTAGTTTTTCTATTTTTTCTTTTTTCAGGCTGTGGAAGCACAAATACATTTACACCGCATCAGCAGAGCTCTCCGCTCTCCATAGATGGCAGCTTATCGGATTGGGATACAAACCGGACTCTTTTTGAATCACGAAGCGAGGCAAATTATTATGCCAGTTTCGACGACGACTTTATCTATTTGTTTGTTGATATTAAAAGTCCATATAAAGACAGGGCGATCCGTCAATCCGGTTTTATCATCTATTTAAGTGATAATGAAGATCAACGAAAAAGAATTGGCGTCGGATTTCCAGCCGGCTCGTTTAACCTGCTTCGTGAAAACCCCGGTGCTTTCTCTTCTATGATTAGAGATAACGAATGGTTCTCGAAACCTGAAAACCGTGAAACACTTGAACGGCTCAGTGAAAACCTCTTTTCGCGCGTAATGATCGTTGAACGACACGACGGAAGCTCTAATCCCGAATACGGATTTGTGGAGAAATCTCAACTCGAAGTAGACGGAATTGAAATTGTCGCCAATACCGACAGCCGAAACCTATCCATTGAAATGAAAATACCACGCAATGGCTCATCTATTTTTGAATTTAGCGAGCAGCGGTTGTGGCTGGGATTTGCCATTGAACCTCCCAATTTCAGGCGACAAAATGAGAGTTCTTACTCCACCTCAAATAATAATCGTGATATGCATGGTACTCGTCAGCAGCGGGCACCCCGGCAGAATATGACAAGGGCTTTTGGCGCAATGGAGAGGTGGTATAAACTGGATATGAGCGAATAAAAAAGGGGTACTCCCTAAATAAATCATAGAGAGTACCCCTTACTTTCTCTTTTCAGAACTACCGAATTGGTAATCTATTTGGCAGCCTGATAGTTTTTTTCAACCTGATCCCAATTCACAACATCCCAGAATGCTTTCAGGTAATCGGGTCTTCTGTTTTGATAGTGCAGGTAGTATGCGTGTTCCCAAACATCAACTCCCAATATCGGAGTAAGACCGTTCATCAGAGGGCTGTCTTGATTTGGAGTTGAAAGTACTTTTAAACGGCCATCACTATCCACGCACAGCCATCCCCAACCCGAACCGAATTGAGATGTAGCTGTAGAAGAAAACTTCTCTTTGAAAGCGTCAAAACTTCCAAACTCAGCATCAATCGCTTTGGCAAGATTCCCTTTGGGTTGGCCGCCGCCATTGGGTGAAAGTGTAGTCCAGAAAAGTTTATGATTGGCATAACCGCCACCATTGTTGATTACTGCCTGCTTCTTCTCTTTCGGTACTTCATTTATACGCCTCAATACCTCTTCAATTTCAAGGTTTGCAAATTCATGGCCTTCAAGGGCAGCATTTAGTTTATCGGTATAACCCTGATGGTGTTTGCCATGATGAATCTCCATTGTTCGCGCATCAATACTCGGCTCTAAGGCATCGTGCTTGTATGGTAAATCTGGTAATTTGAATGACATGGTTGTTGTTAACTTTTTTAGATTATTATTTTCAGTTTTGTAACGCACTTATCTTCATAGCGTTACCTGTTAGTCCATCCTTAAAGATATAAGAATCTAAATAGCTAAAACGTTCCATCAAACTTTTTTAAAAGCATTTCAGATTTAGTTTGATGTTGAAGGTAAGAGATACCTAAATTCTTTGGATATACTCCATTCATAATTTAATCTGGATATTATGGCTTTCGATTACGATGTAATCATTCTGGGCAGTGGTCCTGCTGGTTTTTCATGTGCAATGCAAAGCACCAAATTCGATAAAAAAGTACTCATGGTTGAAGTTGACAATGAGAATATTGGCGGCACCTGGCTTAACAAAGGCACCGTACCCAGTAAAGCACTGCGCGAAGCTGCCAATCTGATTCTTAACTTCCACACTCAATTCAACGATGAAAAGGGCAGAAAACCCTATCAAAAATTCAGGATGGAAGAGCTGTTACACTACAAAATGTCGATCCTTGACAGTAAGAATAAAAAGGTAAAGACAGACCTGATTAAAAATGAAGTTGAAACCGCCAGGGGATTTGGAAAAATTATTGATGAGCATACTGTTCAGGTCACAAATCAATTAAAACAGACCACCACCCATACGGCAGAACATATATTGATTGCCACCGGCAGCAGCCCAAAAAGCCCTGAGAATTTTGAGGTAAATAACACTACCATCATGGATTATGATTCTATTTTAGATATGACTCATATCCCCAGAAGAATGGTCATCGTGGGCAGCGGCGTGATTGCATTTGAATTCGCCACGATTTTTGCAGCCCTGGGTACACGTATAACCATCCTCAGCGGTACGGATGACATGCTACCCTTTTTAGATAAGGAGATTAAGGATGAGTTACTGAAGATTCTTAGTAAAAAGAATATTCAGATTTTCAGAGAGACAACCGTAAAGCATGTGGAAGCCAATGAACTGCGCACATGTATGGAGGTCGCTTTTCATCATAAAAGTACAAACAGACTACACGTTTCAGAAACAGATCANGTACTCTACATTGGCGGTAAACTTCCCAATTCCGCAAATATTGGTCTTGAGAATATGAANATAGATGTAACGGATAATGGCATGATCGTCGTAAACGAAAACTTCCAAACCGGAGTGCCCAATATATATGCTGTGGGCGATGTAATCGGTCAGCAATCATCTGCAGCCGTCTCTTTTGTTGAAGGGCGCCTGGCAGCGTGTAATATGTTCGAAATGAAAAATGATTCACTGGGTGCCGATATCCCATATGGCATCTACTCCATTCCCGAAATTTCAGGAATCGGGCTTACTGAAATCAAAGCCAGGGAACTGGGTATAGACGTCACCATTGGCCGGGCACACTTCGAAAACCTGACTCAAGCCGATATCCAGCACGACACCGATGGAATTCTGAAGCTGGTGTTCAGAACCGATAACCTTAAGTTGCTTGGTGTACACATTATCGGCGGCCAGGCTACCGATTTGATCCATCTTGGGCAATGCGTAATGGCAACGGGAGGCACAATTAAATACTTCCTCGACCATGTACTGAACTACCCAACCTACTCTGAGGCGTATCGTATTGCTGCTTTTAACGGGGTAAACCGTGTTTATAAAGCAGGCGTAAAATATAAGAAGATTTTGGAGAGGTAGCAGCTCGGGTGAGCGTGTATTCAACACTGTTTTGATAAACCTTTGAGCGGACGATGCCCGTGTTTTTCTGGCTCTGATGTTTTGGGGTTTTTCAAAATTTTAGGATCGAATTCAGGCTTAAACGTAGTGAATTGCCATTTTTAAACCTTCGGAATCCAACGGCGGATTTTCAGGAAGAGTTTTGATTCCCTTCTCTTCGGCATGTTTTGCACCAAGTGCCAGAGCCATTGAATCGACGATATCATCCTCCTCTACCTCGTTTCTTCGATACTCCTCTTTAATCTCCCGAAAAAAATCGGCCGCGATCGGTTCATGATGGTTTACCAGATCAAGTCGATGGCGAATGCCTTTCTTGGTGTTCTTCTTCTGGTAGATCATTCCGCCATTCAGTTTCATAAACAACAGTTCGGGATGGCTTTCAAGCACTTTATTTCTGAGTTCCGGCAATTCAATAAGCAGGGCATCGAGTGTTTTAATTTTCGGTGTTATATTCCACGACTGTACCGTCAATTTCTTCTCAGTGTACTCGTAGCTTTGCATGTTGGCTTCCACATATGAGGGGGCATGAAGCGCCGGCCGTATGGGCGGACTAAACACGCTGCTTGCATATTCCGGTCCGAGTTTCTCTCGCAGCAACCGATCACACTCGCGGGTGTAAACCTCATCTTCAAGTCCAATTGGCATGTCTATGAATACCAGGTCATAGCTGTTCAGTGCGTCTTTTAGCTCCTTATCACTTCTCAGTATATGATAGGATGGCTCATCATCAAAGGTAGTAAGTATCCAACCGGCTTTGCAGCCATCAATTCCTGCAGTTTTCAATGTAGTCAATTTTTGAGTTCAGCCGATTTTCTGAGTGAAATATGCAGCTCTTTTAACTGCTTCTCATCCACAACATCGGGACAGTTATCCATTAAGCTCTGTGCCTTTTGGTTTTTCGGAAACGCGATTACGTCTCTCAAACTCTGAGAGCCCGACATGAGCATGATGATTCGGTCGAGCCCCAGTGCAATGCCTCCGTGGGGAGGAGCACCATATTTAAATGCATTTAGAAGAAAACCAAACTTTTCGCCGGCCTCTTTTTCATGAATTCCCAAAAGATCAAAAAGCCTCTGTTGTGTTTTTGGGTCGTGTATCCGGATGGAGCCACCGCCAATTTCATTTCCATTCAGAACCAAATCGTATGCCCTGGCATTCACCTCTTCCGGTTTACTCTCCAGTTTATCCAGATCTTCAGGTTTGGGTGCGGTGAACGGATGGTGAAGCGCATAATAGCGCAGATCCTCTTTCGACCACTCCACCAATGGAAATTCGGTAACCCATAAAAACTTTGTTGCGCTCTTGTCTATCAGGTCAAATTCTTCACCAACAATCAGCCTGAGTGAACCCATCTGTTTATACACTGCCGGTGCGGGTCCTGCCAGGATCAAAACCAGATCACCGTCTTTGGCTCCGGATGCACCGGCCATCTTCTCCATGGTGGATTCATCGAGGAACTTACTTACACTGCAGGTAATCTCACCGCCATCCAGGCGCATAAAGATCATTCCCGCTGCTCCGGCCTGAGTTTTGGCTTTTTCTGTGAGCCGGTCGAGAGCTCCCCTGCCAAGACTACCTTGTCCCGGTACGGTTATGGAAAGCACTCTTCCGCCTTTTTGTACCGTAGAATTAAAAATCTTAAACCCCGAATCTGAAACCTCATCGGAGATATCGTTGATTTCAACCCCAAACCGAAGGTCAGGTTTGTCGGAGCCGAATTTCTGTAACGCTTCGCTGTAGGTTAACCGGGGGAATGGCGCCTGAATTTCCACACCAAGATGCTCTTTCCAAATAGTTGCCATTAACTCCTCATGCGTGGAGTATATCACCTCTTCATTCACGAACGACATCTCCACGTCAACCTGGGTAAACTCGGGCTGGCGGTCGGCCCTCAGGTCTTCATCCCGAAAACACTTTACAATCTGGAAATAGCGGTCCATACCGGCCACCATAAGAATCTGCTTATAGGTTTGCGGGCTCTGCGGGAGCGCAAAAAATTTACCCGGATTCACCCTGCTGGGAACCAGGTAATCGCGTGCGCCTTCAGGTGTTGAACGCATCAATACCGGCGTTTCCACTTCGGCAAATTTCCGCTCATGATAGAAGTTCCGGATGGTGTGTGCTACATCGGATCGAAGAAGCATGTTTTTCTGCAGCTCGGGACGGCGCAGATCGAGATAGCGGTGGCGCAGGCGCGTCTCCTCGTTGGTTGCAATCTGATCTTTAATTTCAAACGGAGGAGTGTCTGCTTTCGAGTAGACCGTAATCCCGGAAACCTCCACTTCAATCTCACCGGTATTCATCACCGGGTTGATCGTCTCCTCACTTCTGTTAATCACCTTACCCTTCACCCCAATTACATATTCCGAGCGAAGCTGCTCGGCCATGCTGTGTATCTCTTTATTGGTTTCATCAAAAACAATCTGTGTAATTCCGTATCTGTCGCGCAGATCTATAAAGATCAAACCGCCTAAATCGCGGCGTGTAGACACCCATCCGTTCAGCACTACTTCCCGGCCTTTCTGTTCTTTTGTAAGTTCACCGCACGTATGGGTTCGTAACCAGCTCATAAATATTTTTTGATTATACTATTTAAAATCGTTTCCTATTTAAGTGGGTTAAAATAAAGAATCCCTAAACCATTCGCTTCACTGTGTTGAAGAAGATTTTATGCACTCTGTTTTTTTAATTAACATATTCAGCAGCTTCTTTCTCTGTGGTGTAATCTGGACGATACAGATTGTACACTACCCATTCTTTCATCGTGTTAGCCGCGAGCAGTTTAGTTCACATATGAGCACCCATAAGGTGCAGATTTCATTGATTGTTATACCTGTTATGCTGCTGGAACTGGGCTCATCGATATGGCTCTCTATCTTTGCGGAGTTTTATCCACTTGCACATCAGGCGGGGCTGCTGCTTGTGGTTCTGATCTGGCTGCATACATTCCTGGTGATGGTGCCTCTTCATGAAAATCTTTCGGCCGGGTATAGCAAATTGATGGCGAATCGGCTGGTAAAGAGTAATTGGGGCCGAACCACTCTTTGGTCGATCAAAACCCTGCTGGGGATATGGCTTCTTAATGAGATACTTTGAAGCGGAAGGTTTTACTTCAACCAACCTATCTGTGAGTTATTAAAAACCGGCCTCTTCAAAGCCACTTTACACTGAACAAACCACTTACTTATGAACATCTCCCAAAAAAACAAATGAAAATAATTTAAACTGCTCTATTTATGAAAAGCGCTTCCATTTTCATTTAAAAAATTGACTCCATCTCCAAGCGAACTCTTCAGTGTGTGATGAGCCGGTGGCATATATAGCTGCCATTATTTTTAAACCGATTAATTAATCAACTCCTGCGTTCATAGTCTTATCAATTATTTTATTAACAGTATCTTATGAGATTATCATTTGCTGTTCACCGATTAATCAATGTTTCAAACTGGCTGCCCAACTCCTCACATAGTTCATACATTGCGTCAGAATATTCTGTCGGTTCCACATNCTTATGAAGACTTTTAAAACATACTGCTTTCTGAGTACGCTATCGGTGTATTAGGTAATTTTAATNGCCCCTCAACGACTTATTAACAAGTTATTCACACAAACTTCTTTACATTTTCAAATAAAGGTTTATATTCATTGTCCGACTCAACAAAATTTACTCAAAAGAATGAGTACAATAAGGGTACTAATTGCGGACAGTTACGACATTTATCGCCAGGGGCTGAAAAGCGTTTTGGATGAGTCTGATAAGATATCTGTTAACGGGGTAACAAAAAGCGGCAAGGAACTGATCGCTGAGTTCAAAAAACAACCGGAATCGCTTTGTGTGATCTCATCTAACATTGCAGATGCAAATATCCACGATCTCCTTCAGCGTCTCCAGCAGATCAATAAACTGGCTGCAGTCATTGTACTCACCTACTCTACCGATATCTCTCACCTGAATCAATCTCTGAAAGCGGGAGTAAAAGGGTATCTCACAAAAAACTGCTCAACGCAAGAACTGCTAAAAGCTATTGAAAAAGTCTCGGAAGGCAAGCAGGCGTTTGGCAAATCCATATCCCAGCTTATGATCGGCAAATATGCTGATCAGGCAAAAAAAGAGGACTCGAAACCCGAAAAACAGATCACAAAACGAGAACGTGAAATCCTGAAATTGATCGTTGAAGGATACACCAGTTCGGAAATTGCCAAGATCCTCTATATAAGTTCGCGCACGGTAGAAACACACCGGTCAAATCTGATGAACAAACTCGAGCTAAAGAATACTGCTGCCCTGGTTAGATTTGCACTCGAAGAAGCCGATATCAACTGACAATTTCTCCACTACGTAGTTTTACGTAATCAAAATACGATCTTATACTTATTGCGGTATAACGTTGATAAACCTATGTTTAAAGTGCAAATGGGGTAATAGCCGTCTGTAGATGATATTTAGCAGCTCTCTTTGAACGGAGAGCTGCTAATTTTTTATAAATACTTCTCTCTTTCCTCTCCCATCTACCCTTCCTCTTTATTTATCCATTAGATCGTGGAACTTTATTCTTCTGTCTCAGCAAGCGAAATTTCTTATTATCGGCCTTTTTTTTACAAATTTTACGCTTCATAAGGATATTGATTAAATCACATAACCCGATTTTATTTGAACTTTTTTCAAATTCCAAAACTCTCCAATCCATTAGCAGTTCTATGAACTACTGATCTCTACAATACGTCTGTTTTTTTAATCAAAATAAACTCTGTTTCGTTAAAACAATTGCTAAAGATTATTTGAATGTGGTTATCTGAATCTCAATTTCTCTTGGTTTACATTACTTTTTTGATCAAATTGTAAAGCATTAAACCATGTGGGCACGTTTCGATTAATCACGTATAAATTAGGGTAATTAAATATGGAATATGTAGTTATTGCATTGAAATGCATTGTAGGACTAAGCATTCTTAACGTCTGGCTTGTTCGCGGCAAAAAATCAACCGAATGGAGAGGTGGTGATGCCGGCAACATCAGGGAGGAGTTTAAAGCCTATGGGCTTCCTGTTTGGTTTATGTACACCATCGGCACATTTAAGGTAGCTCTTGCCGTTCTTCTTTTGGCATCCATCTTCTATCCGGGTGTTGAGCTGATTGCAGCATATGGCATTGCCATACTGATGCTGGGTGCTGTATCGATGCATATTAAGATCGGCGATCCACTCAAAAAATCATTTCCGGCTTTTACCTTTCTCGTATTATCTTTGGCTATTGCACTCCTGTAAAGCCTTCCTGTAATAGGGTATAAAAAGAGTAGGATATCCAGGTATTTATTACCAAAAAGATTAGCGATGGGGCAGACACAATTACTCCGTCACCCACTTTCAGGCGGATGATAAAAGCTATCAGCATCATGAGAGCCAGTCCGCCGGACGCCAGACCTCCTATTACAGGAACAGCCAAGCCTACTATCAACCCTGCCGAGCCAAGCAACTGCAACACTCCGGTAAGAATTCGCTGTGAATCCGGTAAATTAAAGCGCCTGAAGTCTGCTGCCAATGCCGGCGACCGAAAACACTGAATGCCGTAGAATAGAAAAAAGATGGCGTTAAGAGTTAGAGTAGTGTGGAAAAGGCTTGCCAAATGATTGGGGTTAATTAGAGTGTGTCAGAGAATAGTGAATGGTTTCTACAAATGCATTTACGAAGTTGCCAGCTCTAAGAATTAATACGACAAAATTTACTGCCAATTCTGAATTCGCTCTCATCTCACTATTCAAGCTTTCGAATAGCGTTATCGTTCAGTTCCGGAAATAAAATTAAGTACCGTTACGATTACTTCTAAAACGGCACTCCATCCATATCCCTCGCCGCGATGTAGCTGCCCGTTAAAAATAAGATAATCATACCCATACCGGCAGCTGCAGCATAGACCGGTATTTCAAGAGCGGAGTAGCCGGCCAAAAAAGCTTCCGGGCGTTCTGCAACCTCGAATACCCAAATAAGCGATACGAAACCCGTGCTAACCGGTAAAAGAAGCGCAAGTATGGCGCCAAACCTGCAGGTGCGATACACAACTTCCGAGGAGTTTTCGCTGCCGAGCAGTGCCCAGCCTAATACGATCAGATAGAATAGCGTACAGGTTAAACCATGAATAAAAGGGTGTATCGCCACGCCGGTCACCCCGTAAACCGGGTAGATAATTAAAACCCAAAAGATTGCGGTTACCGGCATCGAAAACAGGATTGCAGTGATATAGGTAAGTGGGTTTTTGTACTGTATTTCAGTCATTTCGCGATTCTGTGATTCACATCAATGTCCATTAATCTAATTCATCGCTTGTTGCAGCAGCATTTTCATTGAGCCGTACCTGGCCTTAATCGTTGCAAATATAAGGTAAGTAACAGAAAGGGATTTAGACATAACCTGATCTCTTAATATCCTTAATATTCTCTTTATCAAGTTAGGTGTGGAAGAATTATCAAAACTGGGAATGCCGGACTTTTGTTTAACACTAAATCAATTTTTTATCTCACGCCCTGTATATTTTTATGATCTTTTTAAGAGTCCCGAAGATAGAGTAAAGTGACTCATTCCCAATCCTATTGTTTTAAAACATCACCGGATTCCGACTTATTACTTTCAAATTTAAGGATTAAAATAGACGTCATTTTCTGCATTTATGATTTCCTAAAAGCACTTTTAAGAATTATTGCACTTCCAAATGAATTCAGGCATGGAACATCCTTCATATTTTACGGTTACTATCACTGAATGAAGTTTATAAGGTGTTGTTACATATATCCCTCAATTTACTTTCCTGAAGATGAGGAGAAGATTGAGTAATTACTTTTCAATTTAATGTTTGTAAAAATGAGACTATATATAAAAAATATGGTCAGTTACAGATGTAAATTATACGTAGCACAGGAGTTGAAAAAACTTGGCCTCACACAATTTTATGTGGATCTCGGTGTGGTTGACATTTACGATGATATTACCCGGGAACAGCAGGAGGAGATCAGAGATAGACTAAACAAAGCAAAATTAGAACTGCTGGATAATAAAAAGCAGATCCTGGTTGAGAAGATTATAAGCGTTATCGTAAAAATGATCCATCAATCAGATGAAACACTCAGGGTAAACGACTCCTGTTATATCAGTGAAAAATTGGGCTATGAATATAACTACCTCTCCAACATTTTTTCTGAGGTGAAGGGTACAACGATAAAAAAATATATTATCCGGATTAAGATCGAGAAAGCAAAAGAGCTTCTGCTATTTGGTAATCTCACAATTACCGAAATTGCCTATAAATTGCACTACAGCAGTGTGGCCCACCTCTCTTCACAATTCAAAAATGTTACCGGAATTCCCCCCACCCTATTTAAGCAGAATGAAAGAACAAAAAGAAAATATCTTGAAGAGCTGTGATGTCTGTTCGTATAGTATTTAAAATACTGCCATTCCCTCCTGAGTAAATATTTCTACTGATTTTTACGGGTAATTAATTATAGTAAAACTCACCATAGAATAACCGTCCGATACACCAAAAAAGTTGCTGTTATATATCTGGTACAGTGTCAATGGCTTCATTAGAATGTCTTATTTTTCAGTGAGTAAAGCATTTTTCAATTGCATCACTTAATTTGGATTTACAAAACGGCTTGTTGATGATATCGATATAGTTCGTCTGTTCAGCTCTGGTGCGGCAATACTCTTCTAAATGGCCACTTATATATACAATTGAGATATCATAAGATTTTAAAATTATCTTCGCGGTATCTATCCCATCCAGTTC
>SL_8KL_010_SEDDRAFT_10000187_pt1 | contig 52599 bp, 54 predicted proteins | sample SodLakKL_010_SED_4_FD_11160 | JGI IMG/M metagenome (IMG submission 11160)
TTACCAGTGATCATGGCAACCTGGAAGATGCCAGCTGTTCTCAACATACTCTTAACCCGGTTTTTGGACTGATAAGTGGTCCCCGGAATTGGCGGGATTATATAGTAGAAAAGCTGCGTGATATTACCGGCCTGGCAGATTTATTTTGTCGTTATCTGGGAGTTGAAGAAAAAACTTGAGGTCTTCCACGGTTAAATTATTAAAGGAAGCAGAACAGAGGCTAAATGAACTTAAGAATAATTGCGGTGGGAAAAATAAAAGACAATTATTTAAATGAAGGAATTGAAGAATACCGGAAAAGGCTATCGAACTGGTTAAAAATTGAATTAATGGAATTAAAAGCTAATAAGGTGGCTAGAGGAAGCGAGGAAGCATTGCAGGAGGAAGGAAGGCGGATTATAAAGAAAATAAAAACAAACGAATATGTGATAGCCCTGACTTCTGAAGGCAAACATTTTAATTCCCAAGCTTTGGCAGAAAAAATGCAGCGTATTTTTTCTGCAGGATATAGCAATATAGATATTATAATAGGCAGCCATGAAGGACTCAGTGAAGAAGTAAAAAAACGAGCCGATCTGTTGCTATCCCTATCAAAATTAACATTTTCTTCGCAACTTACGCGCCTGATATTGATGGAACAGATTTTTCGCTGTATGAAAATAATTAAAGGCGAGCCCTATCACCGATAATAATAAATAACCGTAGAATAAAATTCTAAGCAAATTAGTGCCGCAAAAATTTATTCAGGGGGATGTATTAGTGGCAATGTTAGTTAAAGGTTTAGAAGTAGGAATACTGGCGGTAAATTGTTATCTGGTTGGATGTGAAAAAACACGAGAAGGAGTGGTCATAGATCCAGGCGGCAGTGCAAATAAAATATTAGAAGAAATAAAAAAAATGAATTTACAAATTAAAGCTATTATAAACACTCATGGCCATTATGATCATATAGGGGCGAACAATAACTTTAAAAAAATTACGGGAGCGCCTATTCTATTGTCCAAAGATGATTTGGAGATATACCGGAACCCTGGAAAATGGCTTTCAATATTCCTAAAAACTCAACCTTTACCGGATCAATTTATTAGTGAAGGTGATTTAATACCGTGTGGAAGTTTGGAGATAAAAGTTTTAAACACCCCCGGCCATACGCCTGGTGGTATTTGCTTGCTTGTAGATGCAGAAAGGACGGTTGTTTTTACCGGTGATACATTGTTTAATTTTTCTATTGGGCGGGTAGATTTGACGGGAGGTTCATATGAAGCGCTAATAAAAAGTGTCAAAGAAAAGTTACTGACATTGCCGGATGAGACCATAGTTTATCCGGGGCACGGCCCTTCTTCAACTATAGGCCAGGAAAGACAATTTAATCCCTTTTTTGCTTAAAAGAGGGGTTTTGACTTTTCCCCCAAAAAATAACAGGAAAGAAGGTGGAAATATTGTTGCCAACTCCTCAGAAATTTAAAATAGTCACGGGCGCAAGTGAAGGAAAAACAAGCTTATCTGCTTTTGACGGAGCTCTTTTACAGGCAGGTATCGGAAATATAAACCTTATTAGGGTTACCAGTATCCTCCCGCCCCATGCCTCAGAGGAACCGAACTTAGAGATACCGGAAGGTTCTTTGGTGCCCACAGCATATGGTTCGGTGACAGGGGAAAACCCGGGAGAAATCATATCTGCGGCAATCGGTGTCGGCTTTACCGCCGGTTCATTCGGCATCATAATGGAAAGAGCGGGTTGGGAGAGTCAGGCTGAAGCTGAAGCTAAAGTGGAGATGATGCTGCAGGATGCTTTTTCTCAGCGCGGAAAAACACTGGAACAAATAATAATCAAAGGAGTAGAACATAAAGTTATAAATACAGGTGCTGTTATTGCTGCGGTAGCATTATGGTATTACATGGAAACCCCATAATTACTGGAACGTAAATTTGAGAATTAATATTTATAAAGGCAGGTTACTGACAATGGACTTATGGTTTCAAGAAAAACAAACCCCCCATTTATCAATGGGATGCCGGGTAAAAAAAGTACTGGTGCATAAAAATACTAATTATCAAGAACTTAGCCTCCTTGATACCAATGTTTTTGGTCGTATGCTTATTTTGGATGGATATATTCAAATTACAGAAAAAGATGAATATATTTATCATGAAATGATTGTACATGTACCATTGATGACTCACCCTGAACCGACCAGTGTTTTAATAATTGGCGGTGGTGATGGCGGGGCTGCACGAGAAGTTTTGAAGCATTCCAGCGTAGAAAAAGTTATCATGGTAGAAATTGATGCAGAAGTGGTGGAAATATGCAAATCATATTTTCCGGCAACTGCTAATGCCTTAAAAGATTCTCGCCTGGAATTAATATATGCCGATGGGCGGGAATATTTGCGCAATAAAGAGGATGAATTTGATATAATTATTGTTGATTCCACAGAACCGGTTGGCCCTTCGGCGGGGTTGTTCGAACCGGAATTTTACCAAGGGGCTTATGCTTCATTGAAGGCGGAAGGCATACTTGTAGCGCAAACAGAATCACCTTTCCATAATCAGGATATAATTACCAATTCATATACCTCTTTAAGCAAACTTTTTCCTGTTACCAAAGTATATTTGGCGCCGGTGCCTTCCTACCCGGGGGGGCTATGGAGCTTTATGATCGGTTCGAAAAAATACCAACCTCACAATAACGGTTTACTCCAAAAAGAGTGGCAGATGGAAGGGTGTCGATATTATACACCTCAGGTTCATTGGAGCTCTTTTATTTTACCGCCATTTATAAAAGATTTTTTACAAACGGCGAATAAGTAGACAATTTGGTTTTAAATTGTCTGCTCGGGCAAATAACAAAGAGAGGAGATATTAGTGCAGGAAAAAAAACTAACGCGGCAAAAGATTTCTTTTTTGGAAAATCCGGCAACTTGGGATGATTCCAGGGCAGTGGTTATGGGAATTCCCCTCGATTCTACTTCTAGTTATCGGGCAGGCTCACGGTTTGCCCCGGAAGAAATAAGAACGGTTTTTGAAGTTTTGGAAGACTACAGCCTGCAGTTAAAAGCGAACCTTGCGGAATCTTATGTTTATGATTTGGGGGATATGCTTATAAAGGGTGATGGAGTCTGGCAAAACTTAAACAGAGCTGAAAAATTGATTGCAAGCATAGTTAATCAAAACAAAATTCCGGTGCTTATAGGCGGTGATCATTCCATTACTTATGCACCCGTGAGTGCCTTGCTTTCAAGTGGTTATGAGGATCTTGTGGTGTTACAATTTGATGCGCACCTGGATTTGAGGCCAAGCTATCTTGAAGAAAAATACTCACATGCTTCTGTCATTTATCGTCTTTTGGAGCGGGGGGTCAAAGAAATTTATCAAATGGGTATACGTTCGGCTACAGCTCAGGAATTAGATTTAGCCCGCGCCAAAACAAATTATTATCCCCACCGGGTTTTTGCCCCCTTGAAAAAAATATTAGCTGATATTGAGCAAAAACCTGTTTATATTACTTTGGATATTGATGTTGTGGATCCAGGGTTTGCCCCCGGAACGGGAACACCGGAACCGGGAGGCATGAGTTCAGCTTCTTTGTATCGAGTGTTTAATTATATTAAAAATCTTAACATAGTAGGTTTTGATTTGGTAGAGGTTAATCCTGCATACGATCACTCACAGGTAACTTCTATTTTAGCAGCTAAGATAATAAGGGAAGCACTAATAATATTAGGCTCCAAATGCTAATGATGGAGGTAAATTTGGCTACTGGAGAAACAAATGACACAATACTTAGGGATGCTTCTATTAATCTTTATTTTATTGGAAACCATTTTTTCTTGCTTGGAAAGATTGTGAAATAAAAAAAATCTATTTACAGGCAGGAATAGAAATTTTAGCAGAGAATAATTATAAGAAGTCCCTAAAAAGGAAAGCGTGAATAATTTTGGTATAAAATGGAGATAAAAGGTCCGTAATATGAGTTTTTCACAAACGGACAGTTTGATATATTAAAGTGTTGTTAAAAATAAATTTTAATGGAAAGTTACAATTAACCACAAAAGAGTTAAGATTTATGATATAATGGTAATCACAGAATGTGCACAAATTATTTTTTAAAAGAATAATTTTACATGGGGAGGCAAGTAATAACCTTCAGCTTGGTTGAATATAAGGGCTTCCTTGTATACTTTTTTCCTCTTTTATTAAGCAATTCCAAAAAGCTAAAATACTTTGATGGAGAAAAAAATGAAATAATTTCTTAAATGCTAACAATTATATTAATATCGGAAAGAATAACAATCATTTTTAGCGAAAATACGTTAAAGGTGCTTTATTTTGCATTTTTATTATTATTTTATTTTGCCCTATAAAGAAAAAGGTAGTTATTAATAAACACCCCTTTTACAAAATTTATCTTTTAAGCCAACTTTAAAAAGGCAGGCCAATTTGATTTGATCCTATTGTTTAAGTTTAAGGAAAATATGTGTATATTAATAAAACCTATGTATAAATTTTAGAAGGAGGGCGTATTTATATATATGATAATTTTCATGTTATTTGGTGGAAGATTAACCCCGGTGATAAAGATAGGAGGTTTAAAATGGCAGTAGAAAACCTGGAAAACATGACTCTGGCACAGTTGAAAAACTTTGCCCGAGAACACGGTATCAAAGGCATTTCTCTTTTACGCAAAAAAGAACTGATTGAAAAAATTAATAATCATTTTCAGAAGCAAGAAAATCCAGTTGCGGAAGCTAAAGTTGCAGAAGAAGAAAACCTTGATTCTAAAGTAACAGAGGTAGAAAAGCCTGATGTTTCTCAAGATAAAGAGCAATCATCACTGGAAGTGGATGCGCCAACAAAGAAGCCCCGGGAAGCAAAATACCAGGATCAGGCACATGAATATGCTGAAGGCTTGTTGGAAATTATGCCGGATGGTTTTGGGTTTTTACGTAGGCAGAAGTATGCTATTTCTGATGATGATATTTATATATCAGCGTCCCAGATCCGGCGGTTTAATTTGCGAACGGGAGACATGGTAGCAGGTCATATCAGGCAGCCTAAGGATAACGAGAGGTATCACGCATTGCTATATGTGCAGACCATAAATGGTGGGGATCCTGAGATTGCGGCAAAGAGGCCTTATTTTAGTTCTTTGACGCCCATCCATCCTATAGAACAGCTTAAGTTGGAAACATCACCCTATAAATATTCTACGCGCATTATGGATCTTTTAATACCCATCGGAAAAGGACAAAGAGGTTTAATTGTTTCTCCCCCCAAAGCCGGAAAAACAGTTTTACTTAAAGAAGTTGCCAATAGCATATCGGAAAATTATCCGGAAGTACATCTTATTATCCTTTTAATTGATGAGCGGCCGGAAGAAGTTACCGACATGGAAAGAAGTGTTAATGCTGATGTAGTTAGTTCAACTTTTGATGAGCGGCCGGAAAACCATATCCGCATGGCAGAACTGGTTTGGGAAAGAGCTCAGCGTTTGGTGGAGCACGGTAAAGATGTGGCTATTTTGTTGGACAGTATTACCAGGCTTACTCGAGGTTATAACCTGGTGATACCACCGAGTGGAAGGACTCTATCTGGAGGCATTGATCCTAGTGCTTTTTACAAGCCTAAGCGTTTCTTTGGAGCGGCCCGAAAGATTGAAGAGGGGGGTAGTTTAACAATAATGGCTACTTCACTGGTAGACACTGGTAGTCGGATGGATGACGTAATTTATGAAGAATTTAAAGGTACCGGTAATTTAGAGCTTCATCTTGATCGTCGTCTTTCAGATCGCCGTATTTTCCCCTCCATTGATATTACCCGCTCGGGGACACGCCGCGAAGAACTGTTATTGGATGAAGACAAGGTGGAACTAATGTGGGCCCTGCGGAAGGCTATGAGTGGATCTTCCAATGCTGAGTTTTTGGAATTGTTGTTAAGCAAACTCAAGCAGACCGATCATAATGAAGATTTTTTAAAGAATATGCATAATCTTTAATAAAAACCGGCGTTTGTTTTCTTCGGCTCCGGTTGTTGCTTAATGTAAATTATTGTGCTATCATAATTTTTGCAGTTAAGCAGGAAGGAGGCAGAGATTATGAAAGAAGATATTCATCCCAAATACCAAAAGACTACTATTACCTGTGTTTGTGGAGAGACTATGGAAACAGGCTCAACCAAAGAAAATATAAAGGTTGACATCTGTTCACGGTGCCATCCGTTTTTTACCGGTAAACAGAAGTTTGTAGACACCGGAGGCCGTGTGGAAAGATTTAAGCGGAAGTACGGAAGGTAGCTCAGATTAAATAACTATTTTAAACAGAGCGAAGTATGTTATTTTAGCTCTGTTTTATATATTTTTCAGGGGGCCAAAATATTTGAAGTCGAACCAAATGATCGGTGGACAAGCTGTAATGGAAGGAGTGATGATGCGAAACCGCAGTAATATGGTAGTAGCCTGCCGGGATCCGGAGGGTACCATCAAAACCAAGCGGCAGAAATTATCACCTTTGGCAGTAAAATATCCTTTCTTGGGCTTTTTTTTTGTTAGGGGAATCATTACATTTTTTGAATCTTTAATAGTGGGAATAAGAGCTTTAAACATTTCCACGGAGCAATTACTGGAGTCTGAAGGAGAAGAAATGACTCCGTTTTTTACTTTTTTGAGTGTTTTTTTAGGTCTTGCCATGGCTATATTATTATTCTTTTTATTTCCTACTTACTTGATTAAGTTTTTACCGGAACTTTTTCCTCCTATACAGGATTATCATATCTTGCTAAATCTGCTGGAAGGTATTTTAAGGGTAGGAATCTTTATTTCTTATATATTAGTGATTTCGCGCTGGAACGAAATCAAAGGTTTTTTTGCTTATCATGGTGCGGAACACAAGGCAATTAATTGCTATGAGGCGGGCGAAGCACTAGAGATAGAAAATGCCGGCAAATACAGCACTCAACACACGCGTTGCGGCACAAGTTATCTTCTCATAGTAATGATTGTAAGCATTTTGATATTTTCATTTTTTGGATGGCCCACTTTGGGGCAAAGGTTTTTAATTCGATTAGTACTGTTGCCGGTTATTGCCGGATTGGCATATGAAGCGATACGATGGACGGCGCAAAGTAATAGAAAATGGGTGAAATTTATATCTTACCCGGGATTGTGGCTGCAGAAATTAACTACAAGAGAGCCTGATCAGAAGCAATTGGAAGTTGCTTTGGTGTCGTTAAAAGCTATATTAAATGAAGAAGAGTTACCGGAACAGGTAAAGGATGGTGATATTTATGCTAGAAAAGCTTGAAGAAATTGAAAAAAAATATATGAAATTAGAAGAAAAAATTAGTTCCAGTGAAGTGATGTCACAAAAAGAATTGTGGCAAAAATATTTAAAAGAACATGCTGCACTTATGGAAACGGTGAATACCTATAGAGATTACAAGAAAATTGTTGCTGATCTTCAGCAGGCACAAGAATTACTTGCCGATGAAGAAGATCAAGAAATGATTAACTACTTAAAAAATGAAGAAAATGAACTTATTAAACGCAAAGAAGAATTGGAAGAAAAATTAAGAACGCTCCTTTTGCCTAAAGATCCAGGTGATGGAAAAAACGTAATTATGGAAATTAGGGCTGGTACCGGCGGAGAAGAAGCGGCTCTCTTTTCGGCGGAGTTATTGCGCATGTATACCCGCTATGCCGAACAAAAAAATTGGAAATTCGAACTTCTGGACATGCACGCCACTGATATGGGTGGAATTAAGGAAGCAGTATTTGCTATTGAAGGTAAGGGAGTATACAGTTATTTAAAATTTGAAAGTGGGGTGCATCGCGTTCAAAGGGTGCCGGTCACGGAAACAGGAGGAAGAATTCACACTTCGGCTGCTACAGTGGCTGTTCTTCCGGAAGCGGAGGAAGTAGAAGTGGAAATAAGAAATCAAGATCTCCGGATAGATTACTTTTGCGCCACTGGCCCGGGAGGTCAGAGCGTTAACACCACCCAATCTGCCGTTCGCATTACGCATTTACCTACAGGTATTGTGGCTACTTGTCAGGATGAAAAATCACAATTAAAAAATAAAGCCAAAGCCATGCGTGTTTTACGCTCGCGTATTTTGGAGAAAAAGCAGCAGGAACAAGAAGCGCAGGTAGACCAGGAGCGTAAGGATCAAGTAGGTTCCGGTGACCGCAGTGAAAGAATAAGAACATATAATTTCCCTCAAAACCGGGTTACAGACCACCGTATAGGGCTCACCTTACATAAGCTGGATATTGTATTAGAAGGTGCTCTTGACGAAATTATTGAGCCTTTGATTCAAAATCACCGGACAGAACTATTGTCCAGAACAGGTGAATAATTTATGAGTGTTGTAAAAGCTTATCCAGGCAGCATCAGCAGTATTCTATATGAGGCTGCTCTTAAATTGAAAAATGCCGGCATTAAAGAAGGCCGCAGTGAAGCAGAAATTATCTTAAGTGAAATTACGGGGTTAAGCCGTTTAGGGCTGTATGCTAATTCTAAAGAAAGTGTTTCACCTGCGGTAAAAGAAAATTTTGATGAAGCAGTTATATTACGTTCTAAGCGTTTTCCCATGGCTTATGTCTTGGGCAAAAAAGAGTTTTACGGGTATGAATATTATATTTCTCCTGAAGTAATGGTTCCCCGCCCGGAGAGTGAGCTTCTTATTGATGCGGTGATAAGCAGGCTTAATAATTCAGAAAAAGGAAATTTTCAAGAACTTAAAATAATTGATTTGGGTACCGGCAGTGGTGTTCTGGCAATAACATTGGCTTTGTTGTTGCCCCGAGCTTCATTGTGGGCAGTGGATATTTCGCCTGAAGCTCTTAAAGTGGCACAAAAAAATGCCCGCTATCACCGTGTGGATGGCCGCATAAATTTTTTAGAGGGCGACTTCTGGGGGGCCTTAGATAGTAAACCTCATTTTTTTAATGTGATAATATCTAATCCACCTTATATACCCAGTTGTCATTTGGAAAGCTTAGAACCCGAGATAAAAAAATACGAACCCCGTTGTGCTTTAGATGGGGGGGCAGATGGCCTGGAAAGCTATCGAAGTGTATTTGCAAGTATAAGTTATTACGTATCTTCTCCGGCTATTTTAGCTTTAGAAATAGCTCCGAATAGTATCCGGAATGTTCTTGCTTTGGGTCGGCAAGAACCGTTAATTAAAGAAATGGAAATTATTAAGGATTACAGTAAGCTTGATAGAATATTTATGGGATTAATGTATTAGATAATTATTTAAGTTTTTTCCCAGTGGAGGTTACCGTTAATTTTCCGTGCAAAACCCCTTTAACGCTGAGTAGTTGATTTGCTACCTCATTAGCTTCTTTAACTTTGCCCTTTATGACCAGTATTTCCAGACAATTATGATGATCAAGATGAACGTGCATAGTAGATAAAATAAGTTGATGGTATGAATGCTGTAATTCGGTTAAAAGATCGGCAAGTCCCCGAGTATGGTGATCATAAACCAGGGTAATAGTTCCTGCTACTTCTTCCTTATCATCTTTCCATTCTAGCTCCACAAGATGATTGCGAATTAAATCTCTAATAGCTTCAGATCGGTTCTGGTAGCCTTTTTTAACTATTTCCTCATCAAAGCGTTTTAATAAATCTTCTTCAATAGAAATACCGAATCTCTGTAATTTAGACAATAAAATCCCCTCCTATCTCTTTTTAGATTGTATCATACAAATAATAATTATAAATTATCTACATTTGTTACATATTAAAAAAATCTTAAGAGATAAAAAAGAGGATTTATGGTGGAAAATAAGGAAGCTTTACCTTAATTGAAAATGTATAAGCTATCTCGTATAATGGATGAGGGAAAATGCTAAAATATTATATTTTTGGCGAATTTAAGGGTTTTAATAAGTAAGCCGGGGATTTACTTCCAGGAGGGCTATTTCAAAATATGTGGGGAATAATCTTCAGCTTTGTAGGTGGATTAGGACTTTTTCTTTTTGGCATCCAGATGATGTCCTCGGGGATGCAAAAAGCAGCAGGTGATAAATTAAGGCACATTCTGGAAGTTTTGACTTCCAGACCCTGGATGGCAGTTATTACCGGTATAATTGTCACTTTTCTGGTACAGAGCAGCAGTACTACCTCCGTTATGGTGGTAGGATTTGTAAATGCTGGTATTATGAGCCTTGCTCAAGCAGTGGGGACTATTATCGGGTCTAATGTGGGGACCACCTTAACAGCCCAAATCATTTCCTTTGAAATTGAATTTTTGGCCTTACCTGCTATAGGGCTGGGGGCATTGTTAAATTTTTTTGGCCCCCGCCGTTTCCATAAATACGTAGGTCAGGCCATTCTGGGATTTGGATTGCTCTTTTTAGGTTTGATAACCATGTCAGAGGGCATGCTCCCTTTGAAAGATACAGGTTATTTTCAACAATTAATAGTCAGTTTTATAGATTATCCCTTGCTGGGAATTTTAATCGCGGCTTTGTTTACGGCTTTGTTACAGAGCAGTAGTGCTACTACGGCAGTAATTATATCTTTATCACTGCAAGATATGATTACCTTTGAAGCTGCTGTACCTTTGATTTTGGGAACTAATCTCGGCACCTGTATTACGGTTGTTTTTGCCAGTTTGGGAGCTAACCTTGCTGCTCGCAGGGCGGCAGTAGCGCATATTTTTTTCAATATTTTTGGTATAATACTTATTTTATTACTGATGCAGCCTTTCACTTATGTTATTACTGAAACGGCCACCGCCATACCTCGCCAGGTAGCCAATGCCCATACACTTTTTAATGTATTCAATACCCTGGTGGTTTTAGTATTTTTCAATCATTTTGTGCGTTTAGTGAAAAGAGTTGTGCCGGGTGAGGAAAAAGAAATAGAAAGGGGTTCCAAATATCTTGACCGTCGGATACTGAGAACTCCTGAAATGGCCTTAGGAGGAGTCCGCCAGGAAATTGTCCGCATGGCAAAAATATGCCGTGAAATGGTAGAAGATGCCATGGAAGCTTTTTTGAAAAATGATTCTAGACAAATGCGCCATGTTTTGCAAATGGAAGATTTAATTGATGGGCTTGAAAAAGAGGTTAATTTTTATATTGCCGATCTTTCCCAGCATTCCTTGACTCATCATCAATCAATGACTATATCCAGGTTAATGTCAGTAACCAATGATGTGGAAAGAATTGGCGATCATGCGGAAAATATTTTACAGTTGGCGGAAACTAAAATCGAAGAAAAACTGCCCTATTCAACAGAAGCTTTAACAGAGCTGCGCACAATGTATGAAAAAGTTGATTTGATGTTGAAAGATTCTATTATTGCGTTTCAAGAAGAAAACCTGGAAATGGCTCGCCGGGTGATTAAAAATGACGATGAAATCGATTTTATGGAGAAAACACTGCGACAGCAGCATATAAAGAGAATAAATGAAAAAAAATGTTACCCTGTCTCGGGGGTTGCCTTTCTGGATGTTCTTAGTAACTTGGAACGCATAGCAGACCATGCTACCAATATGGCGGAATCAGTAGAAGGGGAATATTAATGATAACTTATACCGGCGGCTTGGGTTGGATATATTATAAAAAATAGGAAGTTATTTATTGAAAAAAAAAGAAAGGGCCGGTATCATCATGAATTTATGGACAGATGTAAAAGGAACAAAGCTCTTTTATTATGCAGGAAATAATCAAAGAGAAGCAATTAAGGAAACAGCTAAAATAATAAGAGAGGGTGGGCTGGTGGCATTTCCTACAGAAACAGTGTATGGTTTGGGAGCAGATGCTTTTTGCGAGCAAGCTATAGAACGCATATTTAATGTCAAAGGGCGCCCCCTTGATAATCCACTAATTGTTCATCTATCAGATATTTCTCAGTTAGAATTGATTGCCAAGGAACCTCCTCTTGAAGCCAAGAAATTAGGAGATAAATTTTGGCCGGGTCCATTAACCTTGGTTTTACAGCGTAAAGAAGAGGTAACTTCGGTGGCTAGCGCCGGACTCTCTACTGTGGCAGTGAGAATTCCGGCTCATAAGGCTGCCCTTGATTTGATCGGTGAAGCAAGAACTCCCATAGCAGCTCCCAGTGCTAATATCTCTGGCAGGCCAAGCCCAACAGATCCTTCTCATGTGGAACAAGATTTGGCGGGTAAAATTGATGCCATTCTGGATGGAGGAGTTTGCTCCATAGGCATAGAGTCAACGGTTGTGGATTTAACGGGAAAAGAGCCAGTTTTACTGCGCCCGGGAGGCGTGAATGTGGAGCATATAGAATCTTGCCTTTGTCGTCCCGTCCTAAGAGCAGCTCCCCAGAATTCCCAAAAGCCGTCATCACCGGGAATGAAGTATCGTCACTACGCACCTAAAAATCGCCTAATTTTATTTAGAGGACTTAGAGATACGGCCCAAAATAATATGATAACTTATTATGAATCGTTCATAAGCCAGAACAAAAATATTGGGGTTTTATGTTCGCGGAAAATAGCGGAATATTTTCCCCAAGCGGTGGTAGAAACCTGGGGAGAACGCGATAATGCGCAAGAAGCGGCTTTGTTTCTTTATCGAAAATTACGTGACCTGGACAGAGCTGAAATTGATATTATCCTGGTAGAAGGTTTTCAAGAAGAAGGAATAGGGTTAGCTTTAATGGATAGATTACAAAAAGCGGCGGACCAAATTATAGAGGGCTAAATATATTATGTATGCTCCTTTTCGTGTATTATCCAGTAAGGTAAGGTGGTTATAATGTTAAGTATGCTTTTTGTATGTACCGGAAATACGTGCCGCAGTGTAATGGCTGAAATGCTTTTAAAATTTTATTTGGAGAACGAAGTGAAAGCAGGAAACTTGGAAGTTAGTTCTGCCGGTTTAGATGCTTTAGAAGGAAGTGATGCTACCTATGAAGTAAAGCAATTGCTTGTAGAAGAAGGTGTGGGAGCATTTACGCATCGGGCCCGGCGCTTAACCTTCGAGATGGTTGATTCTGCTGATTTAATCCTGGTGATGACCGCTAATCACGCGAGAATTTTAAAAAAGGAATACCCACAAGCTCAAAACAAAATTAAGTTATTAAAAGAATATTCCGGTCTTACAGATAGTGAATATGATATAATAGATCCTTATGGAGGAAACTTGCAAGTATATAGAAATTCTTTGCAGGAAATTAAGTCCTCCATTTGGAAACTTATAAGTAAGCTGGATATTAACTCAAATAAAAATAATTAATTTGAGGGAAGTGAGGGCCATAAATAATGCATATAGCACTGGGTTGTGATCATGCCGGTTTTAAACTCAAAGAGTCTATTAAAGACCATCTTACGCAAAATAATTTCTCAGTTTATGATTTTGGAACTTTTGATGAAACTTCTATAGATTATCCTGATATTGCTTATTTAGTAGGGGATAGTGTTTCCCGGGGAAATTATGATCGGGGCATTTTTATCTGTGGAAGCGGGATAGGTGGTTCTATAGTCCTTAACAAAGTATGTGGTATTAGAGCGGCTCTTTGTGGAGATCTATATACAGCGAGATTGTCTCGAGAACACAATGATGCCAACGTTCTGGCTTTGGGTGCCCGGGTTACGGGTGCCGGACTGGCTTTGGAGATCGTCGACGTATTTCTGGCTACAAATTTTCAGGCAGGGCGTCATCAGACGCGATTAAAAAAAGTGAACCTTTATGAAAAACAATATCAAGCAAAAAATGAGGAGAAATAATTAAATTTAGAATTTCTTATTTTTAAGGAAGGGAGAATAATTATATGAATGAACAAACAAACAAAAACCAGACCTGCCCCAGTTCTCAGCTAAAGAATTTTGATCCCCAGCTAGCGCAAGCTATTGAAAATGAAAATAATCGCCAAAATGAAAAAATTGAATTGATTGCCTCCGAAAATATTGCAAGCACAAAAGTCATGGAAGCGCAGGGGTCAATACTTACCAATAAATATGCTGAAGGGTATCCCGGAGCAAGATATTATGGTGGTTGTGTGCATGTGGACGTAGTAGAGGAGTTGGCGCGGCAGCGAGCCCGGGAAATGTTCAATGCCGATCATGCCAATGTACAGCCTCATGCCGGGGCAAATGCCAATCTGGCTGTATACTGCGCAGTTTTAAAGCCGGGTGATCGTATTCTGGGAATGGAGCTAACTCATGGCGGGCACCTGACTCATGGATTCGCAGCCAGTATTTCAGGAAAATATTATCGGGCAAGCTTTTATGGGGTGGACCCTGAAACCGGCTTAATTGATATGGAACAGGTACGTAAAATTGCTCGGGAAAAAAAACCTCGCTTAATAGTGGCAGGCGCAAGTGCATATCCCCGTATTATAGATTTTCAAGAGTTTGCAAACATAGCAGACGAAGTAGGCGCTTATCTAATGGCAGATATTGCCCATATAGCCGGGTTGGTAGTAGCCGGCCTGCATCCATCACCTGTGGGGCATGCTCAATTTGTTACTACCACTACCCACAAAACCTTAAGGGGACCGCGCGGAGGTTTAATTTTATGTGACTCTAAATATGCCGGCTCTATAGATAAAGCCATTTTTCCCGGTATTCAAGGTGGTCCCTTAATGCATGTCATTGCTGCAAAGGCAGTTGCTTTTAAGGAAGCATTGCAGCCTGAATTTAAGGATTATCAAAAGAAAGTTATAGAAAACTCACGCACCCTGGCGGAATCCTTGCAGGCTCATGGATTTGATTTGCTAACCGGAGGTACCGATAATCACATGATTTTAGTTGATCTAAGAAGCAAAGAGCTTACCGGTCAAAAAGCGGAAAAAATTTTGGAACAGGTTGGAATTACTGTGAATAAAAATACCATTCCCCATGATCCTCAACCTGCTCAGATAGCCAGCGGTATAAGGATAGGAACACCTGCCGTTACTACCCGGGGTATGGGAGAAGAAGAAATGAAGCAATTAGCGGATATAATTAGTGAATCCTTGCACAATTTTAGTCAGGAGTCAAAGATAAATCATCTGTCCAAAAGGGCAATTGAACTTTGTAAAGCTTTTCCATTGCCTTCGCATCAGTCTTTTGATCCGGAAATGTAAAGTAATGGAGGGTTAAAAAATGAAAAATTATTTTTTGGTTGGCCATCCTCTTGTCCATCACAAACTGGCGTATTTAAGGCAATACAAAACGGGACCTAAAGAATTCCGTTCTCTTATGGAAGAAGTAACTACTTTATTGCTTTATGAAGCCACCCGTTCCTTACCTACAGTAGACACAGAAGTGGAAACCCCTATTGGACGGGCCCGAGGCAAAGCTATTACGGAGAAATGCGATTTTATTGTTATATTACGGGCTGGACAAGGGATGGTTACCGGGGCATTAAAATTAATACCCAGCGCAAAAGTGGGTATTGTAGGCATGTATCGAGATCATAATACCCTTCAGCCAATCCAGTATTATTGTAATTTGCCGGACAATTTAGGTGCGCGGCACAGTATTATTTTGGACCCCTTGTTAGCAACCGGGGGCACAGCCAATGAAGTAATTAATTTATTGAAGCAGGAAGGAGCCCGCGATATAAAAATAATTTCTTTAATTGCTTCTCCCGAAGCTTTGAATACTTTATCTCACACGCATCCGGAGGTGGAAGTGTATTTGGCTTCTATAGATAAAGGTTTGGATGCTAACGGTTATATTGTTCCGGGTCTCGGTGATGCCGGCGATCGTCTTTTTGGCACCGACTAGAAAAAAAGAAAGAGAGGGAGCTCCTTATTAGCAGACGTCCACCCTGGGATGAATATTTCATGAATATTGCAGAAGTAGTTTCGCAACGCTCCACCTGTATGCGGCGAAGGGTAGGAGCGGTAATTGTTTCCGGTAAAAGAATACTTACTACCGGTTATAACGGTGCTCCCACCGGCTTGGAGCATTGTGAGAATTACGGATGCATCCGGGTGCAGCAAAACGTTCCTTCGGGAGAGCGCCATGAGTTATGCCGGGGTTTACATGCCGAACAGAACGCCATCATTCAAGCGGCTCTTTATGGAGTAAGCATTCGCGATGGAATTATTTATTCTACACATCATCCTTGCGCGGTTTGCGCTAAGATGATAGTGAACGCGGGCCTACAAAAGGTAGTAATAAGAGACGACTACCCCGACCAGATGTCTAAAGAATTATTAGAGGAAGCCGGGATAGTTATTGCAATTATAAAATCTTCCGAAATTGAGTAACACATGGAAAAATTTAAAATAGTTAAATTGCTTAACTACCTATTGCAGTAATATTATTAATGATGTAAAATCAAAAAAGATGAGGTTCTAGCAAGATGAAACCTAAGGAAAGCATAGGCATATTGAAGGGCTTGGCGTTGATAGCGCAAGCGGGGCTATCAATAGCATTGCCGCTGGTCTTTTTCATCTGGCTGGGGCAGCGGATTGCCGATTATACTGGGAGTGAAGGCCTTTTATTAATTATAGGGATATTTTTGGGACTAGTTACCGGTTTTATGCTTGTTTACCGTATTTTTTATAAGAGTTTGGGTGCAAATGACAATCAAGAATAAATAAGCAGTGACTTGTTGAAAATAGGGTGAAAATATGGAAGAGTATAACTATTTTCGCAAACAGTTTTTAATTCGGTTTGGGGGTATTTTTTTAATCTTAGCAGCGCCCCTGCTGTTATTAGGATACTTGGAAGCATTGTATGGGTTTGCATTTGGGGCACTGCTGGCGGGGTTGTTTTTTATTGTACACGGCCATGTTTTGACTAAGTCACTGCAGTTGCCTTCCCTAAGGGCTCGGTTTTATATCTTTAGTCATTACGTACTTAGGTACGTTCTCTATTTTATAGCCTTAATGGGAGCGATTCAGAGGCCGGACATTCACTTTTTGGGAGTAGCTGCAGGACTGATATTGCCGCGGCTGGTAATTTTAATATTTTATACTTTTAGTAGTAAAAATATAAAGCCGGCGGAAGTAAGAAATATCTAAGTAATTTATAGCGGTCAACTTTAATCATGCAGCTACAGTTGTATTATTTAATAAGTTGATGTTCAAGTAATAGGTATGGAAAAAATTATGCCTTTAAAGTTGACCGCTTTATAATATTTAGGGTGTTGAAGGGAAGATATTATGGAAGCCGATTTTGGGATTAAAACCTATTTCACCATTTTTGGACTGAATATAAACTCCACTATTCTGGTGACCTGGAGCATAATGATTATCCTTACGGTTTTGGCCTTAATCACCCGCAGTAAGCTACAAAAGGTACCAGGCACGCTGCAGTTAGTTATGGAGATGGTGGTAGAAGGGGTACACTGGCTGGTGGATAGCACTATGGGAAAAGGACAGCGAGGATTTGCCCCCTACATACTGGCCCTTACCCTATATTTACTTTTTGCTAACCTGACTGGTATTATCGGAGTGCGTCAGCCTACGGCTGATTTAAATACTACCTTTGCCCTGGCTATAATTACTTTTTTCATGGTGCATATTCACGGAATCAAAGCCAAGGGAGGTTTTGGTTATTTTAAAACCTTTTTTGAACCCTTGGCCTTTATGTTTCCTCTCAATATAATCAGTGAACTGGCCCTGCCGATTTCTTTAAGCTTTCGTCTTTTTGGTAATATGCTGGGCGGCGTGGTTATCCTTTTCCTAATGTATAACTTTGCTCCGACCATAGTACCTGTAATAGGGCATTTGTATTTTGATCTTTTTATTGGATTGATCCAGACATTTATTTTTGTAATGTTAACCTTAACTTTTATTACCCTGGCAAAGGACTAACCGGTTAAGGAGGATAAGATGGAAGAGCTAGCCGAATTTTTACAAACACTTAGCCTGGAAAACTTGATCACATGGCTTTCGCAATTTGAGCCTGCTGCCATTATTTTGGCTGCATCGGCATTGGGTGCTGCTATAGCCATGATTGCCGGCATTGGCCCCGGTATTGGTCAGGGTTTTGCTGCCGGAAAGGGTGCTGAAGCAGCCGGCCGCAAACCCGGGGAAATTAGGCAAACCACTTTTGTAATGCTTTTGGGTGCTGCAGTAGCTGAAACTTCCGGTATATTCAGCCTTATCGTGGCTTTAATACTGTTGTTTGCTTCTCCTCTGGTTAACCTGGATGCTTCCTGGATGATTTTGGCCTCTTCTGCAATTGCCGCAGGCATTGCCATGGTTGCCGGTATTGGCCCCGGTGTCGGACAAGGATATGCTGCCGGCAAAGGAGTGGAGGCAGTTTCGGATCGCCCCGATGTTCAGGGTTCCATATTGCGGGCTATGTTTTTGGGGCAAGCTGTAGGGCAAACTACGGGTATTTACGCCTTGATAATTGCCCTTATTTTAATGTTTGCAAACCCTTTTTTGTAGCGAAGAGGGAGCTTGCCAGAGCTTAAATGTTATTTAGTGATAGTAAAGAAAGCAAGGTGGTTGAAGAGATATGTTTGAAACAGGAGTGGTAGTTTTAGCTGCTTCGGCTATTGCAGCGGGCTTAGCCATGGTTGCCGGTATTGGCCCCGGTGTCGGTCAGGGTTTTGCTGCCGGTAAAGGAGCCGAATCCGCGGGAAAAAACGTAAAAGAAATACGCCAATCTACCTTTGTTATGTTGTTAGGAGCAGCGGTGGCTGAAACTTCCGGTGTTTTTAGCCTGGTAGTAGCACTTATCTTGCTGTTTGCCAATCCTTTGGTAGAAATGGACGCTACCAGGGTGATTTTGGTAGCATCTACTTTGGGAGCCGGTTTTGCCATGATTGCCGGTATTGGCCCCGGTGTCGGTCAGGGATATGCTGCCGGGAAGGGCGTAGAAGGTACGGCTAACCGCCCTAAATGGCAGGGGGCCATTATGAGGACCATGTTGTTAGGGCAAGCAGTAGGACAAACTACAGGTATATATGCTTTAATTATTGCTTTAATATTACTTTTTGCAAATCCCTTAATTTAATTTTAAGCGGGTTATTAAAATTAGAGAACGATAATTATTATAAGTTGAGAAGGAGGTTAAAAGAATGATAACAGGAGAAGCTTTAATATTGGCTGCATCAGCACTGGGTGCCGGAATAGCCATGGTAGCCGGAATAGGCCCCGGCATTGGTCAAGGATATGCTGCCGGTAAAGGTGCGGAAGCTGTGGGGAGACAACCGGAAGCCCAGGGGACCATTTTACGGACCATGCTGCTGGGGGCAGCGGTAGCGGAAACAACGGCTATCTATGCTTTAGTGGTAGCCTTGATATTGCTGTATGCCAACCCACTCATTCAGCTTTATCAAAATATTGTAGGTTAGTTCTCCGTTGATGTTAATTAGTGCGGGGAAGGAGGTAATTTGATTGGAAAGCCCTATCATTGATATTAGCCCGGAAATGCTATTGTTTCAGGCCATTAATATTTTTATCCTCTTCTTGATTCTGCGGCGGTTTCTTTATCAACCCCTGACCAATCTTATGCATAACCGTACTCAGGAAATTGAACAGGGCTTGGAAGAAGCTAAAAAAAACCGGGAGCGGGCACAGCAGCTACAGGAAGAGTATGATAGTGAGATTCAGAAAGCGCGTCGGGAAGCAAGGGAGATTATTGAAAAAGCCTCCCGGCAAAAAGATGAAATTATTAAGGAAGGCAAGGAAGAAACCCAAAAACAGACGGAGAAAATGCTCAACGAAGCCAAAAAAGAAATTGAGATAGAAAGAGAAAGGGCTTTCGAAGCATTACGTCAGGATATAGTATTCTTTTCCGTGAACATTGCGGAAAGGATTATTGCCAAAGAAATTGATCCAGAAGCTCAAAAAGAAATGGTAAACCGCTATCTGGAAGAAGTAGGGAGAGAGTAATGAGTGTGGTAATTGTTTCCCGTAAATATGCGCGAGCCCTCTATGAACTGGCAGAGGAAAAAGACATTTCCAAACAAGTTTTGCAGGCTTTTGAAGAAATTAAAAGTATATTGGAAAAAGAGCAGTTAATGCAATACTTGGCTACTCCTTTACTCGAAAAAGAGTCTAAAAAAGAACTATGCAACAGGGTTTTGGAGCAAATCAATTTAGAAAAAGAAGTTTTTGTTACCCTGCAGAATTTCATGTTTTTATTAATAGAGAAAAAGAGGATTGATTTAATTACCGGCATATGTGAGGAATTTCGCTATATCTATCACTATCATAGAAATATACAGGAAATGGAAGTAATTACCCCCGACGGTCTCTCTACCGAACAAAAAGAACGGATGGTAGCTATTATGGAAGAGTTCACCCAGAAAAAGATCCTGGTAGAGGAAAGGCAAGATCAGAATTTAGTCGGGGGAATAAAAATAATAATAGGGACAAGAGTACTGGACGGAAGTGTTCCGGCCCGGTTAGAACGCATAAAAGAAAATCTGCAAAAACCGGCAGGTTAAGAAATCATGTTTTATTTGAGAGAATTTAGGAGGTGGCGCAGTGAGTATTCGCTCCGAAGAAATAAGTAATATTATCAAAAGGCAAATTGAAAGTTATGAAGATAAAGTAGATTTGGTAGACACCGGAGTTGTTATTTATGTAGGTGACGGTATTGCACGTATTTACGGTTTGGAAACTTGCATGGCATCGGAGCTTTTAGAATTTCCTCACGGAGTTTACGGCGTGGCTTTAAACCTGGAGGAAGACAATGTAGGAGCAGTTATCCTGGGAGACTTTGAAAAGATAAGGGAAGGAGATACTGTAAAAAGGACAGGGCGGATTGCCCAGGTTCCGGTGGGAGAAGCTTTGCTGGGCAGGGTAGTAAACTCTCTGGGGCATCCTTTGGACGATAAGGGTCCCATTGAAACCGAAGATTATAACCCTATTGAAAAATTAGCTCCCGGTGTTACACACCGTCAACCGGTGAATGAGCCCTTACAGACAGGCATTAAAACCGTAGATTCTATGATTCCTATAGGTAGGGGACAGCGTGAATTAATTATCGGAGACCGTAGTATAGGTAAAACAGCTATTTTATTGGATACTATATTGAATCAAAAAGATTCTGATGTGCACTGTATTTATGTGGCTATAGGGCAAAAACGCGCCACGGTGGCGGGGCTGGTGCGCCTTTTGGAAGAACATGGGGCTATGGAATACACCACGATAGTATCTGCCACAGCAAGTGATCCCGCCCCGTTGTTATATTTTGCCCCATACGCCGGCTGTGCTATTGGTGAATATTTTATGTCTCAAGGCAAGCACGCCCTGGTTATGTATGATGACCTTTCCAAGCATGCGGTTTCTTACCGTCAGCTTTCCCTTTTGCTGAGACGCCCTCCGGGCAGAGAGGCATATCCGGGAGACGTATTTTACCTTCATTCACGTCTTTTGGAAAGAGCGGCCAAGCTCAGCGATGAGTACGGAGGCGGTTCTTTAACCGCAATACCCATTATTGAAACCCAGGCAGGCGATCTTTCCGCTTATATTCCTACCAATGTGATTTCCATCACCGATGGTCAAATTTACCTGGAAGGAGATCTTTTCTTCGCCGGGGTGAGGCCGGCAATTAATGCCGGTTTATCTGTTTCCCGGGTAGGCGGAAATGCTCAAACCAAAGCAATGAAAAAAGTCGCCGGGCGGTTGCGGCTAGACCTGGCTCAGTTTCGAGAGCTGGAGGCTTTTGCCCAATTTGGGACAGAGCTAGATAAAGCCACTCAGGCCAGCTTAAATCGAGGGGAAAAGATTGTAGAAGTGCTTAAACAAGATGAGTATCAGCCTATGCCCATTGAAAATCAGGTGGCTATTATTTACGTGGCTATTAATGGATATCTTGATGATATTCCCACCAACCAGGTGAGCAGTTTTGAAGCTGCTTTTTTGCGAAACCTACAAACAGAGTATGCAGATTTACTTAAAGAAATTAAAGAAACGGGAACTCTGGAAGATGACAGGGAAGAAAGATTAAAAGAAGCTATAAAGAATTTCAAGCAGGGTTGGGATATAAGCGAATCCGCTTCCTAAGACCTTTTTAAAATAGATCAAAGGAGAAAGTTGGCATGGCAACCAGCACACGAGAAATTAAAAGACGTATCCAGAGTGTTAAGAACACCCAGCAAATAACCAGGGCTATGGAGATGGTGGCAGCGGCCAAACTGCGCCGTGCCGAGCAAAGAGTGAAGAATAATCGTCCCTACATCCACCATTTAAGGCAATTTATAGCGCGGGTACTGGCTTTTTCTCCTCCTATCCGCCATCCTCTTTTGTGGGAAAGCGAGGAAAATATTGCCCCCATGAAAGGCTATTTGGTGATCACTTCCGACAGAGGTTTATGTGGAGGTTATAATTCTAACCTTTTAAGGCGGATATCCCAGGAAATTGAAGACCCCTCTGTTTCCAATATAATGGTCTTGGGGCGTCGCGGGCGTGATTATTTTAAACGGCGTGGTTATCCCATTGCCTATGAACAAATATATTTGGAAGATTATCCCGCCTGGGAAGACATTCGAGAAGTTGGGGTTCAGATGTTACAGATGTTTGAGGAAGGAGTTTTTGGTGAGCTATACCTGGTTTATAACGAATTTATTAATGCCCTGCAGCAGCGTCAAATAATTACCCGGCTTTTGCCTTTGATGCCGCCCGGTGAAGATGAACTGCCGGAATTTGATGAAACCCTTTACTTCAGTTATGAACCCGGCGCGGAAGAGGTATTAAACGGGCTTTTACCTCGTTATTTTTATAGCTCTATTTACGCCGCGGTGTTGGAAGCGAAAGCTTCTGAATTTGGAGCGAGGATGTCAGCAATGAAATCAGCTACCAACAATGCAGATGATATGATTGAAGAACTTACTCAAACTTATAATCAGGCCCGCCAGGCAGCTATTACCCAAGAATTATTGGAAATTGTGAATAGCGCGGAAGCCTTACGGCAAAGCGATTAATTATTTTTTAAATACTTTAATGAGGTGATTCAAAGATGTCCAACAAGGGAAAAGTACAGCAGGTCATAGGGCCGGTGGTGGATATAGAATTTGCTGAAGGTGAACTACCTTATATCTATGATGCTGTTGTCATTCAAGATGAGTCTGAAGTAAGGACCCTGGAGGTGGCCCAGCATTTAGGGGATAAAAGTGTGCGCTGTATATCTATGTCTTCTACTGAGGGCCTGGTAAGAGGAATGGAGGCTGTAGGCAAGGGAGAGCCCATTACCGTGCCGGTAGGTAATTCTACGCTGGGCCGGCTTTTTAATATCTTGGGCGAAGTGATTGATGAAGGTGAACCTGTGGAAGGCGAAGACCGCTATCCTATTCACCGGCCTGCGCCTGAGTTAGAAATGCAAGAACCGGCTACGGAAGTATTAGAAACGGGCATTAAGGTCATTGATCTTTTAGTTCCGTATCCCCGGGGCGGAAAAGTGGGGCTTTTTGGCGGTGCAGGTGTGGGTAAGACAGTTTTAATTATGGAATTAATCCGCAGTATTGCTTATGAGCACGGTGGTTACTCCGTTTTTGCCGGTGTGGGTGAGCGGACCCGCGAAGGCAACGATCTTTGGTTGGAAATGAAAGAATCCGGCGTAATTAACAATACGGCCCTGGTATTCGGGCAAATGACTGAACCGCCCGGCGCCCGCTTGCGGGTCGGGCTTACCGGTTTAACTCTGGCTGAGTATTTCCGGGATGTAGCCGGGCAGGATGTGCTGCTCTTTATTGATAATATATTCCGTTTTACCCAGGCCGGGACAGAGGTTTCTGCTCTCTTGGGGCGTATGCCTTCTGCTGTAGGTTATCAACCTACTTTACAGACAGAAATGGGGGAGCTGCAGGAACGCATTACTTCCACTAAAAAAGGTTCCATTACTTCCATCCAGGCTATTTATGTGCCTGCTGACGACCCCACTGATCCTGCTCCCGCTACAACTTTTGCCCACCTAGATGCCAGCACGGTATTGGATAGGTCTGTGGCAGAATTGGGTATTTACCCCGCCGTGGATCCATTGGCTTCCACATCGCGCCTGTTGAACCCCCGCATATTGGGTGAAGATCACTACAATGTAACCCGGCGCGTGCAGGAAGTGCTTCAACGGTATCGTGAACTTCAGGATATCATTGCCATTTTGGGCATGGATGAATTATCTGATGATGATAAGCTCATAGTGGCTCGGGCCCGTAAGATACAGAGATTCCTGTCACAGCCATTCTTTGTAGCGGAGCAGTTTACCGGGATGGCAGGCGCTTATGTTCCCCTTACAGAAACTATTAAAGGTTTCCAGGAAATTGTAGAAGGGCGGCATGACGAACTTCCCGAAGGTGCTTTTTACATGGTAGGTAATATTGAGGAAGCGGTGAAAAAAGGCGAGGAAATGGCTTCTGCTTAATATACATCTTAACTTTTAGCTCACCACAAGAAAGGTAGATTAAAAATATGGGAGAAGAGATACAACTTATAGTGGTAACCCCGGAAAAACTTTTATTTGATGACCGGGTGGAAAATGTCATAGTTAAAGGTTCCGAAGGGGAAATGGGCATTTATTATGACCATGCTCCTCTGGCTACCCGTTTAGGCATTGGTATTTTACAAGCGCAAAGCGGGAAGGACTATCATACCTTAGCTATCAGTGGTGGAGGTTACCTGGAAGTTTTGCCTACGCAGGTTACTATTCTGGCGGATACGGGTGAGCGCCCCGAAAACATTGATGTGGAACGGGCTCAAAGAGCTAAGGAAAGGGCCGAGGAAAGGCTGTCTAAAGCTGAAACCGACCCGGACATAGATTTTATAAGGGCAAGAGCAGCCTTGCAGCGATCCATTACACGCATCAGGGCTGTATCCGGTGAATAAAATTTTATTTATTCATTTACAACTAGATAAAAATTATTAATTGAGGTAGAAATGCATAATTATGCGGGCAATATCCATATCCATTCCACTTATTCCGACGGAACCGGTAGTATAGAAGAAATTGCTGCGGCGGCAAACGCGGCGAACCTTGATTTTGTTATCATTACCGACCACCTTACCCGAGATGGAGCTCACGAAGAAGGCAAATATGGACGCACCCACGTTATTGTAGGAGTTGAGCTTAATCAGCAGGCCAACCATTATTTGGCAATGGATACTACGGCTTTGATCGAAGATTATTCTCCTGAACCGCAGAAAACTATCGATGAAGTGAACCGACAGGGCGGTTTCGGTTTTTTGGCCCATCCCTTTGAAAAAGGATCTCACCTGGTAACTGAAGGAGCAGCATACCCCTGGATCGATTGGACGGTAAGCGGTTTTACCGGTATTGAATTATGGAATTATTCTTCTCAGTGGAAGGGGAAAGCAACTTCCCGCTGGAAGATATTTTTGTGGTATTTTGGGGATCGGGATGCTCCGGTGAAAACAGGCCCTCCCCGCCAATGTTTGAAGCTCTGGGATGCCTATACCCGGGAAAAACCGGTAGTGGGAATTGGAGGCACTGATGCTCACGCGATTAAATTCCGCGTGGGTTTTTATACCATGGAAATATTTCCTTATCGCGATCTTTTTCATACTATTAATACCTACATTTGCTTGCCTGAAAAACTACACAAAGAAGTGCCGGTTGCTCGAAAACAAATAATGGAAGCTCTTAAAAAAGGTAACTGTTACATATGCTTTGATCGTTATCGGGGAGGGTATAATTTTTACTTTGGGGCTTTCAACGGTTCCGAAGAAATACCCATGGGCGAAAAAACTAAACTAAAAGATAAGCTGCGATTGCAAGTTAAAGCACCCCAACGACGCTCATATATCCGTCTGATTAGGAATGGAGAATTAATTTGTGAATGCAAAAGCCAACATTTAGACTATAAAGTATCAACTCCCGGAACTTATCGCGCAGAAGTGTATTTTTGTCCCCTGTTTGGCAGGCGGAGGCCATGGATTTTTAGTAACCCTGTTTATATTGAGGGCTAATTTATGAGTCCCTATTTGGGGAAAAGAAATATTTCCCGGGAAATAAATAATATGGGGCAGGAGAAAACAATGCCATCGAAAACGACAAAAATCAGGGTAATTGAGAAGAAATTTAAACTGTGGGTAGATAGTGATGAACTGCATGGCGAAGTATTTTTACCTGCAAATGAGCAAAAAATCAGGGGAGGGCTCATACTCTGCCATGGAATCCCTTCAGGGGAAGGCCGGCAGTCCAAAGGCTACGATTATATTGGCCGCCTTTTTGCCCGTCGGCAATTAGCTACTGTTTTTTTTAACTTTCGGGGTACAGGGGAAAGCGGAGGCAATATTGATCTTGTAAATTGGAAGGAAGATCTGCAGGAACTAATAAACTATTATTTTACAGGTTATGGATACACTCCTTTAATATTTGTGGGGTTTAGCGCCGGAGCAGCGGTAGCATTAGAAGTAGCAGCGGAAGATGATCGGGTAAAAGCCTTAGCGCTGGGGGCTTGCCCGGGTAATTTTTCTTTTTTAATGGAAAAGTTTACACCGGAAACAGTATGGGAATGGTTTCGGCAGCTTGGCCTTTTTCGCCGGCCAGATGCGCTTTCCCCTCAAGAGGAATGGCTTCAACGCTTTATGAGTATTCGCCCGGAAGAAAAAATTCATCTTTTGCTCCCCCGGCCTATTTTAATTATACACGGGGAAAAAGATGATTTAGTACCTCTTTCGGATGCTTATAGTCTTTATGAGAGAGCGGGCGGTGATAAACGAGTAGTTACATTCCCCCGGGTGGGGCACCGCCTGCGTAGCTCTCGCAAGGCTTTAAAATATCTGCAGATTTGGATAGAAGAATTCCTGACAACTAAACTATAAATTTGATTCATTATATGAATTATTATGTTACATTAAAATTCAATTAAGTTTTCAAGCCCGTAGATCAATTTTTTTAGACCGACAGCCTCTTTAATTGCCATGACCAGGCCCGGCATAAATGAACTCCGATCCAGTGAATCGTGGCGGATGCTTAAAGTTTGCCCCTTGCCGCCGAAAATGACTTCCTGGTGAGCTACTTTGCCCTGCAATCTGATGCTGTGAATATGAATGTCCTCTATTTTACCTCCCCTGGCACCGTTGAGCTTTTCTATTTCTTCAGGTTTGTTATCAGATGCGTCGCCAATGCCATATTTTACCTGCTCCGCTTTAATCATTTGGGCGGTTTTTAAGGCTGTGCCGGAAGGGGCATCAATTTTTTGATCGTGGTGCAATTCAATTATTTCTACCTGGGGCAAAAAGCGGGCGGCAATGCTGGAAAATTTCATCATTAATATAGCTCCCAGAGCAAAGTTGGGAGCTATAATAGCACCGGTTTCATAGCGGTGAACCCAGGTATTGATTTCTTCAATGTCCTCATTAGTTAATCCGGTGGTGCCCACCACCGGAACAACGTTATTTTGCAGGGCTGTATAAATATGTTCTTTTACTACTGCAGGAGCTGTAAAATCTATCATTACCTGTGGAGCCGTGTTGCTAATAATAAATTCCAGGTCGTTTGAAATATATATTTCCAGAGCTTGATTTTGGGTTATCAGTCCGATATCTTTCCCCGTATTATCTAGATCCACAGCTCCCACCAATTCCAGGTTTTCTTCTTTACTCACGGTTTTGATTGCTTCCCGGCCCATTTTTCCACAAGAGCCACAAACGATTACTTTAACAATCGACATATTCTTTTTACCCTCCTCGCCATAGCATGCAATTCTTAATATAAATTACTGTTGCAGTCACAAAAAAAATGGTATACTATATTCATTGTAAGATTTATATTGTTTTTTATTTTAACATATGTATATGGCTGCTACAATTTTTAAAGGCAACATTTCAAATGCTGTCTTATTTTATCCTTAAGGGGAATTGATAAGGATGAAATTAGGGTTAGAAGTAAAACCCTCAAAATAATAACATTATATGCAGCAAAATTATGAGACCAATAAACTTTACACAAAGGGGGAATACTATGTTAAAAGTAGCTATTAACGGATTTGGTAGAATAGGGCGCCTGGCTTTACGTGCCGGATGGGGGAGAGGTGAATTCAAAGTAGTAGCGGTAAATGACCTTACCGATAGCGCTACTTTAGCTCATCTGCTGAAATACGATTCCAATTACGGCATTTTCGAGCATGAAGTCGAAGTGCGCGGAGATGACATTATAATTGGAAATGAAGAAATCAAAGTATTTAATGAAAAAGATCCTGCAAACCTTCCCTGGAAAGATATGGACATCGACGTAGTTATAGAGTCTACGGGGTTATTTACTACCCGCGAAGCCGCCGCTGCCCACTTTAATGCCGGGGCAAAAAAAGTGATAGTCAGTGCTCCGGGTAAAAACATGGATCTTACTATAGTATTGGGTGTAAACGAAAGTGACTACAGCCATGATGATCACCATGTTATTTCTAATGCTTCTTGCACCACCAATGCTTTAGCGCCGGTAGTCAAGGTCCTGCAAGATAACTTTGGAGTGAAAAAAGGTTTGATGAACACCGCTCATGCATATACTAACGACCAATCATTGCTGGATGCCCCACATAAGGATTTGCGGCGGTCGCGTGCCGCCGGTGTTTCTATTATTCCTACTACTACAGGTGCGGCTAAAGCTGTAGGATTGGTAATACCGGAGCTGGACGGTTTGCTTAACGGATTTGCCTTGAGACTTCCAACTACGACAGTATCGGTAATTGATCTGGTTGCAGAATTGGAGAAAGATGCAGATGAAAACGAAATTAATAATGCTTTTAAACAAGAAGCAGAAAGATCTTCAGTTCTTGATTACAGCGATGAGCCTTTGGTATCGGTGGATTATAAAGGAAACCCTTACTCCAGCATAGTAGATGGCATTTCTACCATGGTAGTGGGCGGAAATCTGGTAAAGGTAGTGGCTTGGTACGATAACGAATGGGCTTATTCATGCCGACTGGGTGATTTGATAGCTTATATGGGAAATTTCTTTTAAGTAAGTTGGGTGAAGTAAATATTTCTTGTTCTTAAGTGGCGCTGCTTCTTAAGGAGAAGGAGGTATTCTCTTTGATTGATTTGGAGAAACAAAGCGGTCTTCCAATAACATGGGACGGGAAAAACAAAAAAATAATATTTTCTGAAGAACTGGTGTCTGGAGAACAGGTACTTCGGACTCGCCAGGAAATGAAAAATGTACTTTTTGAACCTGATGAAGAAGGACCGGAAGAAATTTACTGTTTTTATCGCGGGGTGGCTCCGGTAGAAGAAGCGCAGGAAATTTCTGAAAGAGGGCTGCGTTATGATATTACCATTTTATGCCCGGGAACTATCGGCAGAGAGTTTATAAAGACAACCGGGCATTACCACTCCGAAAAACCGGGGACCGGTTTTTCTTACCCGGAAGTTTACGAAGTCTTATACGGGCGGGCTCATTTCCTGCTACAGCGCCCCCAAAAAGATGATTATGGAGAAATTGAAAAGATACTGCTTATTACAGCCAAGCCGGGTGATAAAGTCCTCCTCCCTCCTGGGTTTGGGCATGTTACCATCAATCCCGGGGAAGATTACTTAATTTTGAGCAATTGGGTAGCTAATGTGTGTGAATCTGTTTATAAACCCATGGAATCCCGTAAAGGAGGGGGATATTTCGAACTTTATGATGAAGAAGGCCCGGTATTTTTGCCTAACTCCCAGTATGATTACCTTCCTTCACTTCGGCGCTGCTCAGTTATGCCTGTTCCCAGATTTAATATACATACCGGCTTACCTATCTACCGGGTTTTACATAAAGATCCCGAGTCCCTTTCTTTTTTGCTTTACCCGGAAAATTATGGGCAAGTATTTGAAGAATATCTGCAGAACCTTCTTAAAGAAAAATCTACCTTGTCATCGGATTAAAAGAGCTCGTTTTACCTTTAAAAGGGCGAAGAGAATTTTGTCAATAATTAGATAAACCCCTCTCCACCAAAGAAAGAGGGGTTTATTCTTAAAAAATAAATTAATGCTTATAGAAAAGATAATTGATTGTTAGGCTAAAAGATGCTTTAATATATTTATAGCTGTAATATATAATGAAAAATTGAGAAAGGAGGAGCTTATTTGGGTAAAACTAAAAGTTATGAAGAAATAAATGAAAAAATAAAAAGTGGAAATGCTGTAGTAGTTACTGCGGAAGAAGTTATTTCCCTGGTAGAAGAAGAAGGGGTTAAAAAAACTGCATCGAAAGTAGATGTGGTAACGACAGGAACTTTTGGGCCCATGTGCTCTTCCGGTGTAATATTAAACGTAGGCCATCCTCAACCGCGCATCAAGATTTCGGAAGTATATTTGAACGATGTGCCTGCTTATACCGGCATAGCAGCGGTTGATCTTTATTTGGGAGCAACTTCTTTGCCGGAATCAGACCCGGGCAATAGTAAATACCCCGGCGAATTTTCTTACGGAGGGGCTCATGTCATAGAAGACCTGGTTGCCGGAAAAGAAATCAATCTTGAGGCCTATGCTTATGGAACTGATTGCTATCCCCGGGAAAAATGGGAAACAAAAATGCGGTTGGAAGATATGCAAGAAGCTATTCTTTTTAATCCCCGTAATGCTTACCAGAATTATAACGCGGCGGTTAACACTTCTGATCGCACAATTTACACTTATATGGGAATCTTAAAACCCCGCATGGGAAATATTAATTTCAGCACTGCCGGGCAACTCAGTCCTCTTTTTAATGATCCCTACTTAAAGACCATTGGTATAGGCACTTCCATATTCCTTGGAGGCGGCACAGGTTATGTGGCCTGGCATGGCACCCAGCATAATCCCCATGCCCCCCGGGTGGAAAACGGCACACCCAAGGCACCGGGGGCAACTTTATCTTTGGTGGGCAATCTCAAGCAAATGCAAAGTCGCTGGCTCAGGGGATTAAGTTATCTTGGCTATGGTGTCTCCTTACAGGTGGGGATGGGTGTCCCCATTCCTATTTTGAATGAAGAGATTTTGCAATACACAGCGGTAAAAGATGAAGACATCTATGCGCCGATTATGGAATATAGTCGAGGTTTCCCTTACAAAGAAGGCAGCAACCTGGGATGGGTTAGCTACGGAGAATTAAAGTCCGGCATAGTGAAAATTGAGGGGCAGGAAGTTCCTGCAGCACCTCTTGCAAGTTATGCCGGGGCCAGGGAGATTGCTGAAACTTTAAAAACCTGGATCCAGGAAGGTAATTTTACTCTCACCAGGCCGGCAGCCGCGCTACCTGGATTTGATTAAAGTTTTGGTGTGGGAGGTGAAATGTATTGATTCGAAAGAAAGTAGTCCTGCATTTTCCGGCTACTCTGGTGGAGCAGCCTTTTATCTATTATTTGATAAGGGATTATCAACTCATGGTGAACATCCTCAGGGCGAATATAAACCCGCGGAAAGAAGGGCGGTTAATTGTAGAAATTAACGGCGAAGAAGGTGATTTTAATGAGGGTATAGATTGGCTAAGTGCGCAGGGAGTTCGCATTACCACGTTGAAACAGCAGATAATTTGGCGTGAGGATAGATGTACTCACTGCGGTGCCTGCACAGTGATATGCCCTACAGGAGCCCTTTACTTGCAAAGGCCGGAAATGATTGTGCATTTTGACGAAAATAAATGTGTTGCTTGTGAACATTGTTTGAAGGCCTGCCCGGCCAAAGCAATGGAAACCCTTATGGAGAATACTACGGGATGACTTCCCACAGGTTTTACCGCCAGGTAATGGAAAATGAACGGATGGTTTCTTTTACGGTAAAAGTTAAAGAAACCGACCTCTGGATAGCCGTTGATGCCCTTCATTTTAGCGAAAATTTAAGCAGCTTGGTAGAAAAGCATATCTGGCGCAAAAGGCAAGAACTTGAAAAAGTTATAAATTACTGTCCGGAATTTCAAACAACCATGGAGCCTTTTCTAGCGGAAAATCCTCACGAATTACCGGATATAGCAATACAAATGGTGCGTGCCGGCAACAAAGCTAATGTAGGGCCTATGGCTGCAGTAGCGGGAATTTTTGCCGAATTAGCGGGGAAATATTTACTGGAGGATGCGCGGGAAGTTATCGTGGAGAACGGGGGAGACATTTTTCTGCAGGTAGAAAATACCTGTCGGGTAGGAGTTTATGCCGGTAATTCTCCCTTAAGCGGAAAAGTAGCCCTGGAAATTATGCCGGAGAATACCCCGTTGGGAATATGCACTTCTTCAGCTACTGTGGGCCCTTCATACAGCAGCGGTGAAGCCGATGCCGTTGTTGTTTTATCGCCTTCTTCACCGCTGGCGGATGCCGTGGCTACTTCTGTGGGTAATATGATTGATGGACAAAAAAATTTGGAAGAAATTTTACAAACAGCCCTTCAAATAGAGGGGATTGAAGGCTTGCTCATTATTCAAGGGGAAAAAATGGCGGCTCAGGGAAACATCAAATTAGTCAGGGCGGAAAACTCATGATCATTTTGTAAATTTAGTTGATTTAGTGCAGGCATAGCAGGAATAAAGGGTTCAAAAGTAGTAATGTATTAACAAACTTTATGGGAGGATGTTTTTTGTTGCTGGTAATTTTTACTAAAGAGAGGTGCTTAAAGTATGCTTTCTAATGGATTTGAAAACAAGGTGGCTTTAATTACCGGGGCGAGTCGGGGAATTGGTTTAGAAATCGCCCGTGAACTTTTACGGCAAAAAGCAAAAGTGGTTATTTGTGCCCGGAAACAGGAAGGCCTTGACAATGCTGCCGCAGATTTGCAAGGGGGAAAAAACTTGCTTGCGGTACCGGCTCATGTTGCCAAAGAAGAAGATGTGGATAGCTTATTTAAGCAGATCAAGGAAAATTATGGCAAATTAGACATTTTAATTAACAACGCAGGCATGAATATCATGACCAGTTCTATGGCTGATGTAGAGTTTTCCCTCTGGCAGAAGATTCTTGATTCAAACCTTAACGGAACTTTCCTTTGTGCTTCGCGGGCAGCCCGGATGATGAAAGAACAACAAGAAGGGAAAATAGTGAATATTTCATCCCTTGCAGCGAGAAAAGCTTCACCGGGAATGGGAGTTTATGGAGTAGCCAAAGCAGGCATTGAAATGTTAACCAGGGTTTTGGCTGCCGAGCTTGCTGCCGATAATATTCAAGTTAATGCAGTAGCTCCGTGTATGGTCAAAACTGATTTTAGCAAACCATTTTGGTCTGACCCTTCCATTCATGATAATATTGTAAACAATATCCCTGCAGGGTGCCTTGCTGATCCCTCTGATGTAGTCAAGGCAGTACTTTTTTTAGTCTCAAATGATTCTGACTTTATCACCGGAGAAACCTTGGTAGTTGATGGAGGATCCAGTGCTATTTAACATTTTTGTAGTTAATGTGGAGGAAAAAAATGTCGGATTATGCACAAAAAATTATTGATACTTTGTCTGCTTTAGAACTTGATAAAATGGCTCCTCTTCTCAAGGAAGCTTTAAATCAGGAAGAAGATCCCTTTGATCTTTTAAACGCTATGAATGATGGGATGGCTGAGGTGGGGAAATTATTTGAAAGTGGAGAGTATTACCTGGCAGACATGATCTTAGCCGGGGAAATGATGAAAGAAGGAATGAAAATTCTCGAACCTCTTCTGCAGATGGAAGAACACAGCTACAAGGGAACAGTAGTGCTCTGCACAGTTAAAGGGGATATTCACGATATTGGTAAAAACATAGTAGGGACTATGCTCTCCAGTGCCGGATTCCGGGTTATTGATTTGGGAGTGGATGTGCCGCCCGAACGGGTTGTTCAAGCGGTGCAAGAAAATGATGCTTCGGTAGTAGCTTTATCTGTCCTTCTTACTACCATGACCCAATCTGTTGGGGAAGTGATTACTGCCCTGATCGACAAAGGCTTGCACAAAGGGGTAAAAATCATCATAGGTGGTGCGTGCGCAACTCCGGAACTAGCCGACGAGATGGGAGCGGATGCTTATGGAGAAAACGCTGTGGAGGCGGTAAAAATCCTTCATTCCTGGTGTGGCTAGGCGGAATTGATCATCTCAATATAATTAATGATTGTTTTGCTCTGTGCCGGTGAGTGAGTTTGAATTTAATTTTTCGGCAACAGCATTGTACATGGCATTCCATTCTGCGCTGCCCATTTCTACTTCAAAGCCGTAAGTGCTTAAATCAAACGGATTATCACCGTCGGGGCGAAGGTTTGCCCCCAAATGGTGGCTTAGACGGACGCCAGTAACCTCTTTCTGGGGATCAACAGTTATTTTGTTGCCCTGAAAACCGGAAGCTTCAAAACTATCATCCCATTCTTCTTCATGGGTCCACCACTGGTAGCCGTATACTCCTTCAGAATTATCTGTAAAAGTTACCGATTCTTCTACCCATTCTGCAGAAATAATTTGTTTTCCGGATGGTGCTTGGCCATTGTTGCGGTAAAGTTCCCCAAAACGTGCCAGGTCATAAGCCAGTGCATAAAGGCTTTGAGAGGCAATAGCATCGCCTTTTCTATCGATTATTATTTCAGCATTCCCCTCCATGCCCAGAGGCTTCCAAATTTTAGCGGAGAGCACTTCTGCGTAAGAGGATTCGTAAACAGTTTCAACCAGCCAGGCTAATACCTGCGTATCGCCACTGTTATATAAAAATTGTTCTCCAGGTGAGGCTATCCGGTTCATTGATTTTAAATACTCGTTGCGGGTCATGCCCAAACGCCCGCCGGTGAGGAAGTCGAGAAACATACCTTTCCACTGCTGAACTTGGGAGTTAAAGGCAAGCAAAGGGTGCTCTTCATCCCAATAGAGGCCGGATTCCATTTGCAGCAGGTTTTTTATAGTTGTTCCCTCCCAATCGGTACCTTCAAGTTCGGGAATATACCTTTCAATGGGGTCTTGCACAGAATCAATCTTCCCTTCGTCCCGGGCAATTCCCACCAGCGCCGAAGTAAATGACTTGGTAACCGACCACGGTTGAGCACGCATCTCGGGAGACCAGCCATTAGCATAATCTTCGTAAATTAAATTTCCCTCATGGATAAAAACCAGGCTGTCTGTTTGGGTGGTAGTCATATAATCTTTCACTGTTTTTTCCCGCCCCTGCCAATTATAAGTAACTTCACTCAAGTCAATTTGCTGCCGGGGCAGAGCAGATATCTCCGTTCCTTTTTTAACTTCCTCGGTGGGTAAAATTAATTCGGGCTTAACTACGTCAACGGGTTTGGGAATGATGAATATTCCATTAACCAGGGCCTCGTAAAAGTAATTACTCCAATAATATGGGTCTGTAATCATTTGCAGGTAATCGGGAAGCAGGTTAGACAAAATTGGCGTGCCCAGGAACATTTCTTTGGGGGTGGGGTAGAATTGCCCCAGCATGGAAGTTTTTATTTCATCCAGGTGACCCAGGCTTTCCGCCAGCAACTCAAGCATAAAAGAAGGAACAGTTGATACAGGGGAAAAAGAATCCATGTCACTGTTAATGCCCATGCTGTCAACAGGTGAAGAAGCTAGGGAATAAAACCCTGTTGCTGACAGGGGAGTTTTGCCGGGAAATGATAAAATTATTAAGAATATGATTAAAATTGCTAAGCATGACTTGGAAAATTTATTTCTGCCCATTCTTTATTTTTTACCTCCTGCATAATAGCTCGAAAAAATTTTTTGCCAAGCACTTAATATTAAGGCATCCCTACAAGAGCAAGTATAAACCCACCTATGATGGCAATTGTTCCCAGGATGATTCCGGTTAAGCCATACCTTTGCCCTTGATTCCTGGCTATTACTCCACAAACTATTGCTGCTAAGCCCGGAAGCAGTGAAAGAAAAGTACAGCAAAAACTACTTAATATACCCAAAATACCCAGAATCATTCCTACTATGCCCAGCGTGTCTTTTGATGGTTTTTCGTGTTGATTCGCCGGAAGTTGTGTTGCCGTGTTGTTTTCTTGATTTTGCATGGCTAATCTCCTTGAATTTAAAGATTATTAAATATTAATAAACATATATGCATTCTACGCATTAAAAAAAAATTCCTCCTTTTTTCTGGTGGTATGGAGGTTGAAACTTTTCAGAAAAAGGTAGTATGTAAATTATTTTCATTAACTAACAATTTCTTTAATCTTAAGCAAAGCGAAAACGGGAGTAGTTCATCGAAGAAAAAACTTTCTTAATAAAAAATAACATAACGGGGAAATCCCTTGATTATGGGATTCGAAAAGGATGTGTGTAAAAGCTGTTGCAGGAAATTGAATATGTAAAATAGAAGAATTTAAGCTTAAAATAAGCCTTTCAATAATCAGTAAAAAAATAGGTCAAAGAAGTTTTTTGCAGAAAGATCATTTCACTCAAAGACTTATAAAATACTAATTTATTACCACCAGAACCGAAAAACAATATCATTTATTTAGATACTAATAGAGGCTTTTTAGAAGGTGCAGCATCATTGGTAATACGATTTTTAAGCAAAGCATGAGTTTTTTAATAGGTATATCCTTATATTAGGGAGGAGGAAAGATGTTATGATGCAAAAATTTATTTTTACCTGCGGGCGAAAAGAAATAAATATATTTACGGGGTGGCCAAATTGCCTGAACAAGTCCAAAAGGGCTGTGGCTGTTTTTATTTTGATCGGCGCCATGATATTATCAAGTTTTTGCGTGGGGCCGGCAGTACAAGGATGGGCTGTTGGCGGTGCGGAGGCAAATGAAGAGGAAAATAATGGTGAAGTGGTGGATATTGCGGATGATAATCTGCGAGAAGCTGTTCTTGAAAAATTAGAAAAAGAGCATGAAGATGATATTACCGTAGATGACATGGAAGGAATAACTTCTTTAAATGCTGATAACAGAGAGGTGGAAGATCTAACGGGCTTAGAGTATGCAGTGAACTTGGAAAAGCTTGACCTTTCAAATAACATAATAGACAATATAGATGCGCTGGCTGCCTTCGAAGAACTGGAAGTGCTTTATCTCGAAAGAAACCGGGTAAGCGACATTTCTCCTCTGGCAAACCTGGAAGATCTGCGGTTTCTTGTTCTTCAGCATAATGAAATAAGCGATATTTTTCCATTGTCGGGCTTGGAAAACCTGGGGTGGCTTAGCCTTGTCGGTAACCAGGTAAGCGACATTTCTCCTTTAGATAGTCTGGAAAACTTAAATGTGCTTCACCTCTTAAATAATGAAGTAAGTGATATTTCGGCGCTTTCAGAGCTGGCAAGTTTAGAAGTGCTTTCACTGGGAAGAAACAACATAAGCGATATTTCGCCGCTGTCGGCACTGGAAAATTTAAAGCGCCTCTCCTTTAGCAGAAACGAGGTAAGCGATATTTCTCCTTTGGCAGATTTAGAAAACTTGATTGAACTTCATCTGCTGAATAATGAAGCAAGTGATATTTCACCGCTCTCGGACTTGGAAAACCTGGAAAAGTTATCTCTTAGTAGAAACGAGATAAGTGATATTTCGCCGCTCTCGGGTTTGGAAAACCTGGAAGAACTCCGTCTTGATGGTAATCATATAAGCGATATAACTCCACTTTCAGGCCTTGTAGGGCTGAAAAGGCTTTACCTGGGAAGCAATGAGATAGTTGACATTACTCCCCTCGCCGGATTACAGAATATACGGCACCTTGTTTTGCAGTATAACGAGATAGCCGATATATCTCCTTTATCTGATTTGAAAGATTTGTGGTTTCTTGTTCTGCAGTATAACGAGATAAGTGATGTTTCTCCCCTATCCGAGCTGGAAAATATAGATGTCCTTTATCTTAAAGGTAACCGAATATTACATATAACTCCCCTTTCGGGTCTAAAAGATCTGGGTGAACTCGATGTTAAAGAAAACTATCTTGACATAAGTGAAGGATCCGAGGCCATGGAAGTAATCGAGGGCTTAAAAGACGAAGGAGTGGTTGTTTATTACGAACCCCAGAAAGAAAGGCCTGAGGTGGAGCTTGAATTATTTGCCGAACCGGAGGAAGGAGGTACGGCAATAGAAGCGGGTACATATGCTTATGGGGAAAAAATAACAGTGGAGGCAATACCCGCAGAAGATCACCGTTTTATCGGTTGGATTAAAAATGGCGATCAAGTAAGTACAAATAAGAAGTACCAATTTGAAATAGCAACTAATGTAGAATTAACGGCGCAGTTTGAGCCAATTGCCGTGATAGGTCCGGTTCCCGAACTTGTTAGTTTAGATGAAGTAGATGATATAGAGGTGACTTATGGCACTTCTGCCGATAAAGCCGGTGATAAGCTGGCGAGTGATGTAGAAGGAGTGCTAGATGATGGCACGAAAGTAAAGCTGGCAATAGAAAACTGGACTTCAGATAATTACGATGCTGAAGAAGTAGGGAGTTATGCTTTCCGGGGAGAGGTTACTTATTTGCCTGGCCAAGAAGATGAATTTGTCATCCCGGAAGATCTTTCCACAGTTTCTGCGACAGTGATAGTGACAGTGGAGTTCAAATATGAAATCACTCGCCTGGCCGGTGAGCAACGTTATGAGACAGCCAGGGAAATTGCCTTGCACGCTTATGGGGATGAAGGTGTCGACACGGTTATTATTGCCGAAGGCCTTGACTTTGCTGACGGCCTTGCGGGAAGCGCCCTTGCTGCGGCGAAGGATGCTCCTGTTTTGTTAACTGCTGCTGATGAACTTTCAAACGCAACAGAAAAAGCCATTGATGAATTAGAGGCAGTTGAAGCTGTTATTTTGGGAGGGGTAGCCGCTGTTTCCAATGAGGTGACCGAAGAGTTGGAAGAAATGGAACTGGAGGTTTCCAGAATCGCCGGGATAAACCGTATTGATACTGCTGCAGAAATTGCCCGGAAACTTGATCAAATGGGTAAAGTAGAAGATAAAGCATTTATTGTAAACGGGTGGGCACCGGCAGATTCGCTGGCTATTGGGCCGGTGGCAGCAGCCTACAACATCCCCATTCTCCAGGTAAGAGATGAAATATGTGCATATACCAGAGGTGCCATTAAAGAAATGGGAATTGAAAATGTGGAAATCATTGGCGGTGAGGGCGTTGTGTCCGGATCCTTGAAGCAGGAATTGGAAGCTCTGGTGGACGGTGATGTCCAGAGGACTTTTGGGGAAAACCGCTTCGAGACCAGCGTAAAAATTGCCGAAAAATATTTCAATGAGCCGGAAAGTATCATAATGGCCAACGGTGTAAATAAGGCTGATGCTCTTGCTGCCGGCTATTTTGGAGCCATACATACAGCACCGGTCCTTTATGTAAACAGCATTCCGGAATGTGTAGATAATTATTTAAACGAAGTAATAAATGAACTCAGTTATGTATATATTTTAGGAGGAGAAGCGGTCGTATCTAAAAACGTGAAAAAGACCTTAAAAAATATGATGATAAGGTAATCTAATAGGGATGTGTTTGGAATCAAGGGTCAAGAGTCAGGATAACAAATAACCTATAATTGAGCTTGAGTTATTAATAGTATAATCCTTCTAATTGTTCAGCATATTTATCTGCTATAACATTTCGTTTTACTTTTAAAGTGGGAGTTAATTCTCCTTTTTCCTGTGTTATTGCTTCATCTAAGAGATGGAACTTTTTAATCTGTTCAAAGTCATCGAAATACTTGTTGGCATCATCTACTGCTTTCTGGATAAGGCCGATTATTTTTTTATTATTTAACAGGCTGCGGTCAAGTTTAATGGGAATATCTTCCCCGGCCTGGTCTTTGCCGTATTCAATGAGCGATTCATCATATTTAATATTGTTTTCCTGGGCGAAATCAAGCAGTTTTTTGTAGTTGGGCTGAATAAGGGCGGAAACGAATTTGCGGTTATCCCCTAAAACCACAGCTTCTTCTATCCAGGAACTTTCTTTCAGTTTATCTTCAATAGGCAGGGGGGCAACGTTTTTACCTGTAGAAAGAACTAAAAGATGCTTTTTACGCTCTTTGAAATATAAATACCCCTCGGCATCAAAATAACCAATGTCACCGGTTTTTAGCCATCCATCATCTGTAAAAGACTCTTTTGTATCTTCGGGTAAATTGTAATAGCCCTTCATGACATTATCACCTTTAATAAGTATTTCCCCGTCCTCGGCAATTTTTTCCACCACCCCGGGAAGGGGTGGCCCGATGGAGGCGGGACGGAAATTTTCCGAAGGATTCACATTGGAAGGGCCGGCGGTTTCTGTCAGGCCATAGCCTTCCAGAAGGGGAATACCGATACCGTAATAAAAATAGGCCAGATCTGTAGAGAGAGCACTACCGGCAGAAACGCATATTTTTAAACGATCCAGCCCTGCTGCTGCGCGAATTCTCTTAAAAACCAAACGTTCTGCCATGCTGTGCTTGAATTTTAAGCCCCGGGGAGGCTCTATGCTTTTGCTTCTAAGGTAACCCATATCCCGGGCAATTTTAGCTGCCTTGTAAAATATAATCCTGCGGGTTATTCTTGATGACTCTACTGTTTCCATTATACGGTCATAGACCCGTTCCCACAGTCGTGGTACTGCTGTCATGGCATTCGGCCTTACTGCGGGCATATCGTGAGCCATTTTATCCGGGCGGCTGAAATAGCAGGTTTGCCTCCCCGCTATAGCCGCAAAAAACACTATGCGCATGTAGACGTGGGCAAAGGGGAGAAAACCCAAAAAATTATCGCCGGGTTCATAGGCAATAATTTCTCTCATGGAAAATAGGTTAAAAATAAAATTCCAGTGGGTTAACATTACTCCTTTCGGTTTGCCCGTAGTGCCGCTGGAATAAACAATACTGCAGAGATCGTCGGGGGAAATACTTTGTTGAACCTTTTCATAGATCTCAATATTATCGTCATATACTTTCCCCATTTCCTGGACTTCTTCCATGGTATATATATTTTGGAGAGGTTTTTCGGTTTTTTCTATGGTAATAATATACTCCAGGTGGGGTAAATCCTCCTTAATTTCCAGTACTTTATCTAACTGCTCTTGATTTTCTACAAAAATCATTTTACTTCCGGAATCTCTGAGAATGTATTCTACGGAAGGCGTGGAAAGAGTGGGATATACCGTTACCGTTACTCCGGCGCTGGTAAGAATGGCAAAATCCGCTACCGGCCATTCATATCTCGTATCAGACAAAATACTTACCATGTCGCCCTTTTTTAGCCCCAAATAGATGAGACCCTGAGCTAATGCCTTTACTTCCCGGGCTAAATCCTGATAAGTTAGCTCTTTGAATTCTTCCTTGCCCGGTTCCCGGTAAGCCACAGCCGCTAGATGAGGCTCGATTCTCACTATGGCATGAAACAGAACAGGAACCGTTGCTCTTGTAAATATTTCCAGGTCACGGCTTTTCATTAAAACTTCCTCGCCCATAGTTGACGACCCCTTTTTTACCCCTTCTTGTAGAGTAGTTTCTCTATAGGTAAAATTTTGCTGCTTCCTGTAAAAGTTTCCTAAATGAAGTGGGTTTTCTTTTTATTTATTAAATAAAACATATTCTACTTTAATTAATAAAAATCCTTCCATTATTTCGAAAATTTTATTGATTTCAGTGGGGACGGGGCAATTTTGTTACATTACTTTATCCTTTAGATTACCTTGGTGTCTCTGTGTTCTCTCAACATGCTTATTATTTTATTAGGGGAACATAACTTCTTTCTGGCTTATTCATCAATTACGCTGCGGGCAAAAATAAACTCAAAATTATCATCGGTGATGATCTGCTATGTGACAAAATTGCCCCGTCCCCAATGTCACATAGTTAATCTTTTTGGGAAGTTAACTTGCTTTTTTATCCCCTTTAATACCCAGCAGGATAAAATAAATGGCATACCAAAAACTGACTACCGCACCGGGAATTGAGGCAGCTTCACTGTAAAGGGTAACTCCCACTGCGGCGGCAAAAGCAGAAGTTTTGATAGTCGAAAGCAGAATAAAGCTATTCTGATCTGCTTCACTCAGCTTTAACTTTCTGGTTATGGCGCCAACTACCACGGCCAGCACAAAGGAGCTAATTATTGCTACCACCGAAACGGGCACTAATACCTCATGTTGTTGAAGAAATACATCCTGGTTAAGCCCCACCACTGAGAATATAACCACAAAAAAGCCCCAGTTAATTATGCTACCTCGCAGACGAGCAAGGTAATCGGCCACATTTATTTTGCGTAAAAGCTGAGAAACAATAAAAGGCACTAAAATAAGAAAGACCATAGTGTTAAGGAGTCGCAAAGGAGAAATGGCTGCTTCTCCTGTAAACAAGTAGATCAATAACGGAGTCAAGAACAGGGAAATTAAATATACCCCGAAAGTGCCCAGCAACGAAAGTCTCAAATTCCCTTTCAGAACGTGAGTAAAAGGAACAATAGCTATTCCTGGAGGTGCAGTGGCTACCAGCACATATCCCACCCATAAATCCCATGTAGGCATAAGCCACCAGGCCAATAATAAAATCACCGTTCCCAAAAATAAAAAATTCGCAGCCAATGCCAAAACAAGAGGTCGCGCCATCTCTTTTATAGGCAAAAAATCCTGTACAGTTACTTGAGTTGCCGAAACTGCCAGAACCACTGCCAGCGCTGGCATAGTTAATCCCTGCAGGGCTGCCGCTACATCGCCAAAAATAAGCCCCAGTACAAAGGCCATTCCCAGAATAAAAGTGCGGTTTTGGAGTAATTTAATGATCATTCTAATTTCTTTCCCCTAATTTTATTTCATTCCAAGTATTAACTATTAACTTTGCCTTAGGTGTTAGTGAGGGGGCGAAAGTTTAACTACGGCATTGTATTCTTCGGGGCAGACTTTGCGGCATTCATCACATTTAACGCATTTATCCTGGATGATCTCTTTTGTGCCATCACTTTTAGTTATTATGGCATCGCTGGGGCATACTTCAATACAAGAACTGCAGATTTCCTGTGATTGAAGAGAGCAGTAAGGACGTTGGATTGAGCACATACTAAGGCAGGTAACACAAGGTTTACTGCATTTTGTTTGGTCTATGTGTAAGGTTATAAGTTCCTTGCACGTGCGAGCAGGGCAGCGTTGTTTTTCAATATGTTCCAGATATTCATCTCTGAAATAGCGCAGAGTGGTAAGCACCGGGTTAGGAGCGGTTCCGCCCAAATTGCAAAGAGATCCCATTTTGACATCTTCAGCAAGGTCTTCCAATAAATTTAGATCATCTGTGGTACCTTCTCCCTGAGTAATGCGGTTAAGAATTTGGAGCATGTGTTTGGTTCCCAACCGGCAAAAAGTGCATTTCCCGCAGGATTCAAGCTGGGTAAATTCCAAAAAATAGCGGGCTATTGCCACCATACAGTCTTCTTCATCCATCACTACCAACCCACCTGAACCCATTATGGCCCCGGCTTCATCCAGTGATTCAAAATCTATGGGAACATCCAGAGCAGATTCAGGCAAGCACCCGCCGGAAGGACCACCAATCTGAACAGCTTTAAACTTATTGCCATCAGGGACACCGCCGCCTATATCAAATACCAGTGTGCGCAGGGTAGTTCCCATGGGAACTTCTACCAACCCGGTATGCTTGACCTTACCTACGAGAGCAAAAACGGCAGTCCCCGGAGTAGCATGGGTGCCGATGGATTTAAACCACCTTGCCTCATGGTTTAGAATTGCCGGGACGTAGGCAAAAGTTTTCACGTTATTAAGAAGGGTGGGATATCCCCAGAGTCCTGATACAGCCAAACTGGGAGGGCGGGTTTGGGGTATACCCGCTTTCCCTTCAATAGATTGGGTGAGGGCAGTTGCTTCTCCGCACACAAAGGCTCCTGCTCCCACGAAAATTTCCAGGTCAAAAGAAAAGTTTGTCCCTAAAATGGATTCACCTAATAAGCCTTTATCCCTGGCTTGGTCCAAAGCTACTTCCAGGCGCTTTATGGCTATGGGATATTCGGCTCTAACATATATATAACCCTTACTGGCACCTACCGCATAAGCGCTAATAATCATCCCTTCAATAATCTGGTGCGGATTAGATTCTAAGAGGCTGCGGTCCATAAAAGCCCCTGGGTCACCTTCGTCACCGTTACATATCACATAGCGCAAGTTAGATTCCGTTTCCCGACAGGCTTCCCATTTTTCACCTGCGGAAAAGCCTGCTCCTCCGCGCCCCCGCAATCCTGATTGTTTAACTTCCTCAACAATCTCTGCGGGGGTTAAGGTCAATGCTTTATCCAGGGCAGCATAACCTTCTCTGGAGATGTAGTCATCAATATCCAGGGGATCTAAAAACCCACAGTGTTTTAATAACACTTTTTCTTCGTAAGCTTCCCGGGTCAATTCGGGAAAAGAAATAAGTTCTCTATTGGGTTCCAGGGCGGCCAGGGCAAGCTCATAGCAGGGATTGTCTTTTAGTAAAAATTCCTGGACCAGTTTTTTTGCCACCTCTTCATCAACCTTGCCGTAGGTTATGGAAGGGAAACCAGGTTTGGAAATAACAACTATAGGTTCGGCATAGCAATAACCCATACAGCCGACCTCTTTAATTTCTGCCGCCAGGTTTAATTTGTTAATCTCCTGCATGAAAACCTTTTTAATTTTTGCGGCACCGGCAGCCCGTCCGCAGGTAGCGGCGCCTATATATATCAAAGTATTTTCTTGCATTTTATGCTTTTGGGCATCAGCCTCTTCTTTAAGAAATGAGTACTGACTATGTTGAGCAGTTGTGACCATTTTTTCAGCCCCCTTCTCGGGTGTTACTCTTTCTTGGAATTATTTGGAATCTATGATTATTTGTTGAGAAGCATTGTATGGGGCTATGAAATTATTTATGGATATAATTCTCAAGTGATAACCATGATAACCATTTAGGATGTTTTATTTAATAAAAGCTTATAATATAATAATAGTGCCTTTAGAGAAGTTTGTCAATGGTTTTTGTAGTGAATGAATTGTTAGCGCTACCTATAATAGATGCAATCAAAATACTTCATTGAATATATATAGGAATTGTTTTAAAATGCAAGTTTAGAAGAAGGAGAAGATGCGCAAATTAGCCCCGTAGTAATAGCCATAAGGGCCTTGTACTTTAGCGGGATAACTTCTCCAGTATAGATAATATGGTAGTAATCACCTATTACGCTCATAAAGACATCGCCAAGTTATTCAACCACTTTAAAGGCAAGCGGGTGAAAACTAATTATTCCTTTGCTTCTTCTTCGGCTGGATGAGGGTCTCTTTTTTTCAGCCATGAAATGATTTCTGTAAAAAAGTATATTCTCCAGAGGCTTATGTTCATTAGAGCAGATCGGCGATGGTGGTGCTGGCCAGCCTTTCCATCATGGTTTGCTGGGCTTCCTGCCAGACGGTTCTTAAATTACAGTAACTCCGATTTTTACAGGGAGCATCTTGCATAAGACACCTGGTAATAGTTATCGGCCCATCAAGGAGTTCTATAACGTCCTTAACCGTTATGGTAGCTGGATCCCGGGCCAGGGATACTCCTCCGGACGGCCCTCGTTGACCTTTCGTCCAACCGGCTTTGTTCAATTGCGCCAAAATTTGGACTGCCAGGTTTTCCGGTATCTCCTGTTTCTCGGCAATACCTTTGGTAGTGGTGGATTCATTATCTTTTAGAGAGGCCAGCTCTACCAGGCATATTACCGCGTATTCTGCTTTTTTGGTTATTACCGTCATTTGATCTATTCACCACCAATTAGTATATAATATATAACTAAGTCAGTAATAATTATATCTTACTAACAGTTTTTATGCAAATCTCGCGAACAGGAAGAAAAACACAAAGAAAGAGTTTTTGAAAGAGTAATGGAGGAAACAAAAAAGTTATTTTATGAAGGATTGGTTCACTAGTGATTTTAGAGGGGGAATAGAAAGGATTAGAAAGTGTTAGTGCGGATTAATAAGTTAGAAAAGGCAAAAACTGAATAAAATTTTGCTATTGACAAATGAAAAATAGCAGGATATTATATTACTAACATAGTTAGTAATATATTTAAATATGATTGATTTATCGGGAGGGATAAAAATGAAATTGGAAGGCCACTGCCAAACCACGGCCATGGGGATCATGCCTCATACAGACATAGAACGAGCTCTAAACCTTGCTCTTTCTCTGGATATACCGTACTGGCCTCAGCTTCCCAAAGTCAGTTTTTATGAGGATATGTACGCCCAGGTCTCGGAACATTTTCCCGGCATAATTATAGATACGGAAAAGAGGGAAATAAGCCTCTCTTCGGAGAGATTTTATGAAGAGCTGGATGAATTGTTTAATCACTGGGAGGATGAAGAATATTTCAAGCTCACCTCCCAGTATTCAGCGGTTTTCCACAAGTTTTTGGAGCAGGATTTATCTTCTTATTCTTATATCAGGGGACAAAGTATAGGCCCCATAAGCTATGGCTTAAAAATTGTTGATGAGAATAAAAGGTCAATAGCCTACAACGAAGAGATAAGACAAATTTTATTTGAATTTATGGCTAAGAAATTACAAGCCCAGTATAACGAATTGAAAGCCAAGCATGACGGCGCCTTTGTTTGGGTAGACGAACCGGCCTTGGAATTACTTTTTATGGCTTTTACCGGTTATAACGATGACAAAGCGTTTCAAGATTATCAGTATTTTCTGGAGCAATTTCCCGGCCCTAAGGGAGTCCACCTTTGTGGCAATCCCGATTGGTCATTTTTGCTGCAACTTGAACTGGATGTTCTTTCGGTAGACACCCTGGCTTGGGGGCATAATTTTACGCGTTACACCGAAGAACTCCAATCTTTTTTGCAAAGAGGGGGGATTATCTCCTGGGGAATTACTCCTACTCTCACGGAAGAATTTGAAGCAGAAAATTTGGAAAGCATGTATCAAAAAATAAATAATATGTGGAGCTTTTTAATGGATAAAGGTATTTCCCGGGAACAATTATTTGCTCAGTCCTGGCTTGCTCCCGCGCGTTGTTGCCTGATAAACGCCGATGGTGAGCAAACAGTAGAAAAATCTTTTAAACTGCTCCGGGATGTTTCCGCAAGAATCAAAGATGAAATGAAAGGGAGTTGAAAGTAGAAAATTTTTCATTACTGGATAGAAAGGGGGTGTAAATCAATGCAAGTTACAGTTAATGATGAGTGCACGGCATGCGGCATATGTGAAGATATTTGTCCGGAGGTTTTTGAAGTTGAGGATGATAAAGCTAAAGTCAAACTGGATCCTGTTCCGGAAGAATTTCATGATGCATGTCGGGAAGCTGCAGAGGACTGCCCCTCTGAGGCTATTGAAATCACCGAGTAAAGATTAGAAGAAATTCACAGGCAACAGTTAATAAATAAAAAGAAAGGAGTTTGATGAAAATGTTTTGTTTTCAATGTCAGGAAACAGCTAAAAATGAGGGATGCACCAAGAAAGGAGTATGCGGCAAAACGGCGGATGTAGCGGAAATGCAAGACATGTTAATTTATGTGCTCAAAGGCCTTTCCAGTGTCAGTCTGGAAGCGGAAGAAAAGGGAATAAAGCAGGATGAGGTTAACTCGTTTATAATGGAGAGCTTGTTTAATACCATCACCAACGTTAATTTTTCCCGCAACCATTTTGTGGACAAAGTTAAAGAAGCATTGCGTTTGAGAGAACAGGTTAAAGAAGAGCTTAAAGGAAAAGGGTGGAGTGAGGATAATTTGCATGATGCCATAACCTGGAATGGTAGCACCGAAGATGAGTTTGCTCAAAAAGCCCAGCAAGTGGGCGTTTTGGCAACGGATAATAAAGATGTCCGTTCCCTGAGGGAATTGATCACTTACGGGACAAAGGGGCTGGCTGCCTATGCAGAACATGCCCAAGTACTGGGATATACCCAGGATGACGTTAGCAAATTCATGAAAAAAGCTTTAGCAGCTACCCTTGATGATAGCTTGTCTGCGGAAGATTTAACTAACCTGGCTTTGGAAACAGGGAAGTATGGAGTAGAAGTAATGGCCCTGCTGGATAAAGCCAATACATCTACCTACGGCAACCCGGAAATGACCGAGGTCAACATTGGNGTGCGAAACAATCCTGCCATCCTCATAAGCGGCCATGACCTGAAAGATCTGGAAGAACTCTTGGAGCAAACCAAAGGAAGCGGAGTAGATGTTTATACGCACGGGGAGATGCTTCCTGCTCACTACTATCCATTTTTCAAAAAGTATGATCACTTTGTAGGAAATTATGGCGGTTCTTGGTGGAAACAGCGGGAGGAGTTTGCCACTTTCAACGGGCCTGTGTTGTTAACTACTAATTGCCTGGTTCCCCCCAAAGATGAGTATATTGATCGGATTTATTCCACCGGCCCTGTGGGACATCCCGGGGTAAAACATATTCCGGACAGGGCTCCCGGGGGAGCTAAAGATTTTAGCTCTCTTATTGAACATGCTAAAAAATGTTCTCCTCCTCAAGAGCTGGAGCAGGGTAAAATAGTGGGAGGTTTTGCTCATGAACAGGTGCTGAACCTGGCTGATAAAGTAGTAGAAGCAGTCAAGTCGGGTGCGGTCAAGAGGTTTGTAGTAATGGCCGGCTGCGACGGCCGTCACAAGACCCGCCAGTATTATACGGATTTTGCCCAAGGATTGCCCGAAGATTCCATTATTCTTACGGCAGGTTGTGCCAAGTATCGCTATAACAAGTTAGACCTGGGTGATATCGGCGGCATTCCCCGGGTGCTGGACGCCGGCCAGTGCAATGATTCCTACTCCCTGGCGGTGGTAGCCCTCAAGCTCAAAGAAGTGTTCGAGCTGGACGATATCAACAAGCTGCCCATTGTGTACAATATTGCCTGGTATGAGCAAAAAGCAGTAATAGTTTTACTTTCGTTGTTATCCCTGGGCATACAAAACATACATCTGGGCCCCACTTTGCCCGGATTCCTTTCGGAAAATGTGGCCCGGGTCCTGGTGGACAATTTTGGTATCGGCGGTATTACCACTGCCGAAGAAGATTTAAAAACTATGCTGTAAAAAATTGCACTTACGGACATTAAGAGATTAATAGGACAGGATGTGAGATTTCAAATTAGCTCTTGACATGTCAGTCATATGGTATAACATATTTATTACCATAAATATTGTTTCGGATTATTTAAATATATGGAAAAGGGGAAATTAATTATGCAAAAATATCAGTGCGATGTATGTGATTATGTGTATGATCCGGAGCAGGGTGACCCGGAAAATGGGGTGGAGCCGGGAACGGCACTTGAAAATGTATCTGACGACTGGGTATGCCCCCTGTGTGGGGTAGGAAAAGAAGATTTTTCCCCTGTCGACGAATAAGCAAAAAATTAATTTTATATGTTTTAACAAGGAGGCATCCAAATGGCCACTTCAAACGATGATAAAATGTTAAATGAAGGCGATTCAGAACTTTTCTATCCCAGTGAAAATTTCCAAAAAAATGCTCTGATCAACAATAACGAACTGTACAACATGGCAAAAACCGATGGCATTGATTTCTGGGAAAAGATGGCTGAGGGACTAAAATGGTTCCGTAAATGGGAAACCGTGTTTGACGGAAGCAACCCTCCTTATTACCAGTGGTTTACCGAAGGTAAACTCAATGTATCGTATAATTGCCTGGACCGCCATATTGACGAAGGGCGAGGCGACAAAAGAGCAATTGTATTTGAAGGTGAAAAAAGTGATGTGGTAAGCCTTACATACAAGGAACTTCTTGTGGAGGTTTGCAAAGCGGCTAATGTTCTCAAGCAGATGGGTATAGGAAAAGGAGACACAGTTACCATTTGGATGCCCATGTTGCCGGAAACCGTGATAACCATGCTGGCGTGTACAAGGATTGGGGCTGTCCACAGTGTTGTTTTTGGAGGATACAGCCCTGAGGCGCTGCGGGACAGAATTGACGCTTCCGGTTCGAAATTACTTGTCACTGCCAACGGCTCTAACCGCAAAGGCAAAGAGTTTCCTATGATAACCAATGCCGGGACGATTATAGACGAATGCCCGTCGCTGGAAAAAGTTATAGTGTTAAAGCGAACCGATACACCTTTTGAGTTAAAACCGGGACGAGACCATTTGTGGGATGAGCTAATGAACAACACCGAAGAAAGCTGTTCTCCTGAGGAAATGGATGCAGAAGATCCCCTATTTATCCTATACAGCAGCGGTACTACCGGGAAACCCAAGGGAATACTTCATACCACCGGCGGTTACCTTGTAGGAGTTAACACTACGTTCCGTTATGTTTTTGATTATAAAGACGATGACATCTATTGGTGCACCGCGGATATTGGTTGGATTACCGGACACAGCTACGTGGTCTACGGCCCTCTTTCTTGCGGAGCTACCGTATTTATTTATGAGGGAACCCCCGATTACCCGGCACGGGATCGTTTCTGGGAATTGATTGAAAAGTATAAGATCACCATCTTATATACAGCGCCGACTGCTATCCGCACATTTATGCGCTGGGGCGAAGATCTTCCGGCGGCAAGAGATCTTTCCAGCTTGCGACTGCTTGGTTCCGTGGGAGAACCCATCAACCCCGAGGCCTGGCTGTGGTTCTACAAGCATATAGGAAACGAAAGATGTCCCATTGTTGACACCTGGTGGCAAACGGAAACGGGTATGATTATTATTTCACCATTACCGGGAGTTACCCCGATGAAGCCGGGGTCTGCAACCTTTCCTTTCCCCGGCGTAGAAGTCGATGTAGTTGATGATGACGGAAACTCTGCGCCCCCGGAGCAAAGAGGCTACCTGGTAATTAAAACGCCGTGGCCGTCCATGCTGCGCACCCTCTACAATGACAATGAACGTTATGAGCAGACATACTGGAGTCAATTCCCCGGACTATATTTTACAGGGGATGGTGCCATGAAGGATTCAGACGATTACATCTGGATCATGGGACGGGTGGACGATATCTTAAATATCTCGGGACATCGTATCGGAACCATGGAAGTGGAAAGTGCCCTGGTGGACCACCCTGCCGTTGCGGAGTCGGCGGTCATCGGCAAGGAAGATCCCGTTAAAGGACAATCTATAAGCGCTTTTGTTACCTTAAAAGAAAAATATGAAGGCAGCGATGATCTGGTTGACCAGTTGAAGCAGCATGTGGTGAAAAAGATCGGAGCCATTGCGCGCCCCGGGGAAGTCTTTTTTACCGTGGAACTTCCCAAAACACGCAGTGGCAAGATCATGCGCCGCCTTTTGCGAGATATTGCGGAAGGCAGAAGGCTTGGTGATGTAACTACCCTTATGGATCCTAACGTTATTGAGGAAATAAAAAACAAATATAGCAGTTAATTTTCCGCATGATCGAGCTTTACATTCTTTACCGGCGTAAAGTATAAATACCCTTAGGACCTCAAGCGCAAGGCTTTTTTAATGAGAGAAAGCTTATTTTCGCTATATGGTGGATGCAAAAGAGACTGGGCATCAAGGGGGAGAAAGTTTTTGGAGATACTTTTATAATGGGTAAAAGTATCAAAACTTGCTTTGCCGTGGTAAGCCCCCATTCCGCTATTTCCTACCCCTCCGAAGGGAAGGTTGAGAGAGGTAAAATGGGTAAAGACATTATTAATTGTGCCCCCTCCGAAAGATAATTCGCGTAAAATTGTGTTTTCGGTTTTCGAATCGTTGGTAAACAGATACAAAGCCAGGGGCTTTCCGGAGCTTTTAACCCCTCTGATTACCTCATTAATTTTTTCGTATTCAATAATGGGTAAAATTGGCCCAAATATTTCTTCCTGCATTATGTGGTCTTCCCAACTAACGTTATCTATAAGTGTAGGTGCTATATATAGATCTGCGCTGTCAAACTCTCCTCCGTGGACAATAAGATCCTCCCGTATTAACTGTGTTAACCGTTCAAAATGCCTTTGGTTGATAATTCTGGGGTAATCGCGGCTTTTTTGAGGGTTATCACCGTAAAATTTTTCGATACTTTTTTGAAGGGCTTCCACCATTTGAGATTTGATTTCTTTGTGTACATAGAGGTAATCGGGGGCGATGCAAGTTTGTCCTGCATTGACGAACTTACCCCAGATAATTTTAGAGGCTGCTTGCTCCACCTCTATATCTTTGTTTACTATACAGGGGCTTTTGCCCCCCAGTTCTAAAGTAACGGGAGTGAGGTTTTCTGCAGCATACTTCATTACTATTTTGCCTACCTGGGTGCTTCCCGTAAAAAAGATATAATCAAAATTTTCCTCCAGCAGAAATTGACTTGTCTCTTTCTCGCCCTCAATTACAGAGATAAAATTGGCTGGGAAGTACTTTTCCCCAAGCTCTTTAATTAAAGAACTTGTATGGGGTGTAAACTCCGAGGGTTTAACTACTGCACAGTTGCCGGCGGCAATAGCCCCTACCAGGGGGGCAAAAATAAGGTGAAACGGGTAGTTCCACGGCCCCATGATTAATACACTCCCGTAAGGTTCAGGTAAAATGTAATTTTGGGCAAAACCTTGCAATAATGAGGTTTTAACTTTTTGGGTTTTGCTCCATGAACGGATGTGATTTAAGGAATGTTTTATCTCCTCCAAAACGGGAACTAATTCTGTGAGATAGCCTTCCTGATAGGCTTTCCCCATATCACTCTTTAAAGCTTCTAAAATACTATCCTCATTTTCCGTTATAAGTTTTTGCAGCTTTTTTAATTGGTTAATTCTAAAAGAAATATCCTTAGTTTTACCTTGTTCAAAAAACTGTTGTTGTTCCCTTATGGTTTCCTTGATCTGCTCTTTATTATGATCCAAATTAATCAACTCCAGTATAATTTTTTTCAAGTTTTAATAATTACCGGCGGTAGATAGGGCCTCTATTCTTGCATAAAAAAATTACTCAATTGGTTATCTCTTAGTCTTTATTTATTCCGGATATGTTGTTT
>SL_8KL_010_SEDDRAFT_10000188_pt1 | contig 52548 bp, 65 predicted proteins | sample SodLakKL_010_SED_4_FD_11160 | JGI IMG/M metagenome (IMG submission 11160)
AACCGCAATTATATCCTAATCGAGAAGTATAAAAAATATGTAGATATGATCAACGAGCGAATATCCGAGCACGAACAGCAGGCATCATTATTTGGAGGCGATCATGTATGAGCATAATTTCGCAGGCAGTGGAACAGGCAGCAAAAAACGAAAGGTTGCACTTGGGTGCAGGAAACCGGATCAAAAAGGGCTGGGTGAACCACGACTTAAAAAAGCACAGGCCGGAGATCGACGTGGCTTGGGATTTGAACGTTTTGCCGTGGCCGTGGGAGGACGAAACTGCCGATCAGATTTGTTCAATGACTGTTTTTGAGCATCTGGACATTGATCTGGTTGCAGCGCTGGACGAATGCTGGCGTATTTTACGGCCGGGCGGCATTTTATACGTTAAGCTGCCGAACGCTTATGACGCGGAGCAGTGGGCAGACCCGACGCATCGGCGCGTGTTTACGTTGAACACTTTTAAGTTCTTTGATATAACGAAACAGCGCAAAACGACGGACTTTTATACCGACCGGCTTTGGTATATATTGGACGAAGGCTTTACCGGCTGGACTAACAAGATAACCGGCATAAGGAGCAGCGTGTTTGCTGAACTGCAGAAGCCAGAAAGGACTGATAGCGAATGAAGGTGCATATAATAAGGGATCGGCCGAACGGCACGATGATTTTAAGCCGCAAGGCGCAAGTTTTACGGGATGAACTGGGCTGGGGCTTATCTGCTACGGCGGATCCGGCAGCCGATCTGCAGTATGCGTTCTGTTACCTTGATTATAAGGATCGCAGCTTACCGTTCGCGGCATATTTCACCCATCGGGAGGATATGCGCGCGGATAAAGTGTTGGAGTGGGAGCAGGCAGCGAAAAAAGCAGTGCTGCGCGTTACCAGTGCGCAGCAGTATTATAACGACCTGCAGGAATACGGGCCGACGGTTAAAATATTGCCGCCGTTGGATCGTGAAAAGTTTAGTATCCCGGCAGCAGGTGTTAAGCCGGCAGGCAAGCGGCCGGTCGTTGGCGTTTCCGGTTATGTTTACAGCGGTGGCCGGAAGGGTGAATGGTTGCTGGATGAAGTTATGGCAACGGACGCCGGCAAGGCTTTTGAATGGCGTGCTTGCGGCAAGGGTTGGCCGATACCGACAAAACAATATAAGTTTGATCAACTGCAAGACTTTTACCGTTACAATATAGACATTCTGCTTTGCACTGCTTTAATTGAAGGCGTGCCTTATCCGCCGCTGGAAGCGTTGGCTTGCGGCCGGCCGGTTGTGATCCCTTATGGCGTGGGTTTAATGGATGAATTGCCGGAAATGCCGGGGATCGAACGTTACAAGGCCGGCGATGTTGAAGATATGCTGGCAGCTTTGGATCGTGCGGCAGCCGCGCAAGTTAAGCCGGAAGAATTAAGGGCTGCAACTGAACCATTCGATCAGCTTGCATGGGCTAAATCGCACGCTGACGCCTTTGCAGAAGTGGAGCAGGTGTTATTACATACGAAGCGGAGCGAAAAGCCGACACAGGCGGACAGGTTAGATGACAGCAGCATTAACAGGCGCAAAGACCGGGGAATTTACGTTGTGGCTTATGGCGCGGCCGCAAGGAACCGCGCGCGCGTGCTGGTTAACAGCGTGCGCCGTTATATGCCGGATATACCGGTGGCCGTTGCAAGCGAAGAACCGCTTACCGAACCAGAAGCGGATCACTGGATACAGTATGACGGGGATCCGGGCGTGGGCGCGCGACTGGTTAAGCTTAACGCTTACAATTTAGCGCCGGCAAGCTGGCAGCAGGTGCTTTATTTAGACGCCGACACGGAGTTAACGGAAAGCGTTGATTACCTGTTTTATTGCTTGGATCAAGGCTGGGAGGCAGTGCTGGTTAAAGAGGTTAACAAAAATCATCGGCATATTGCGCCGGGCAGCGATTATGAATATACGCTGGAAACTATAGGCAGGCCAGAAGGGAACGATGCTTGGTTGGCTCCTTGCGGTGGCGTTATAGCTTTTAAGCGTTGTGCTGCAGCAAAACGGTTCTTTGATACGTGGCTGCAGGAATACGGCGAAGGGCAAGCGCGCGATCAGCCGAGCTTATTGCGTGCGTGGTTTAAAACAAAGCTGCGCGCTTGGTTTGTAGGCAATGAGTGGAACAGCTTTACAAAGCACGCGCACGAAAACCGTTACCGGATCATTAAACATTACAGCGGCACGGCCAGATCAGGGCGCAGCGGTGAAACAGTTAAGGTGATAAATACCGGCAGCAAGGCCGTTGAACGTGCCGGGCATACGTTTTATCCGGGCGCGACCGTGCTGGTTAATAAGCAGCGCAAAGGCTTTAATGAGATATTGGCTTGTAATTCGCTGCAGATTGTGAGAAAATAAGGTATAGGAGGGCAATTAAAATGAAAAGCAGATACAAGCAGGAGCTTTTATCGCGCAAAAGGCAAGAAATGGTTGTGGTTAACTTAACGGAACGAACCTTTTACCGGGCAGGCTATGAATTTCCGCCGAAGCAGGAAACAACGGTGTCGGTGCTTCCCAGTGAGGTCGCGGAAATAAAGGCTTGCAGGGCGTTAAATATTTTCCACAAAGGTATCCCTTGCGACTTTCCGGGTTGCGACTTTGTGGCTAAAAGTGATCGGGCGCTATATGCGCATAAACGGAAACATAAGAAAAAAGGTGGTGCAAAGTGGGATGACGCAGAACCAGAAGAAGTATAGCAGCGCGGATGAAGTTGTGCGCGCGACAGGCGTGCAGGCGGAAGATCTCGGCTTTGCGAACAATTATGAGCTTAAGCAGTGGCTTAACGATCGGCTGGTTGAAATAAAAAGCTTAATTGATGCCGACCGAAACCGGGATTATCACGCAGAAGTTAAGAGGGGCGAACGCGATCAGGTGCCGCCGGGCATAGAAGGGATCGCGTTGCGCATGGCTGGGAACTTGGTTGCGCATATAATAGCAAGGCAGCAAACGCCTGTTATACGTGTTGACGATTGGCAGGTTAGGGTCGCAGAGGATCAGGTGTTTACGAACGCGATTAAAAAGGATCTGCAGCGGTTCCCTGCCGGCCGGCGCTTCCGTTTTCACGTATTAGGCAGCAGCAGGGAGGATAATTAAGTTGGGTGATTGGCAGGTAGATTTTAACGAAGAAGAAATGCGCGAATGGTTGGGTCTGGTTGAAAAAGCTTATGACCGCGCGCTGGAATATATGGCTGCAGATGTTTGGGGCAATATTAAGCGTGAAACGCCGACCGATCATGGTAAACTTGCAGGCAGCTTCGCGCTGGAAAAAATATCGCGGCTAAAATGGCGGATTTATACGATGGTATATTATGCCATGTATGTTCACGAAGGAACCGGTATTTACGGGCCGGTCGGTCATCCAATAGTGCCGCGCAGAGCGCGCTTCTTAGTGTTTGAATGGCACGGCCAGACATGGTTCTTGCGCAGCGTCCGGGGCCAGAAGCCGAACCCGTTTGCTGACCGGGCAATGGATACCACGGCCGGCCGGGTGCAGGAATTTACAGAGCGCGCGGTGGCTGAAACTGCTTAAGGAGGGCTATTATGCCGAAGTTAATACAGCTTGATGAAGCTTTGGAAGGTATATTGGACAGCGTTAACGCCACGCTGGAAGCGGCTGCAGGTGAAACAAAGCCGCTGGGCAAGGTTACTGCAATAATACGCGGCGATCGCAAACGCACGCAGCCGAAAACTCCGGCAATATGGACGCGGATCCTAAACGCGGAGCCGGATTATACAAGGCGCAGCATGGCGGAAGTATGGCGCGCGGACGTGATCCTGCTGGGCATAGTTAAAAACCAGAACCCGGATCAAGGATCCCGGGAAGCGACCCGGCTGGCAGCAAGGGCGCGCAGTGAAGTTTTAAAGGATCGGAGTTTGGGTTTACGTGAATACGTGCAGGACGTGCGAAGTGGTATGTTTGAACCGAGTGGGCCGGAGCTACAAAGCAATGAAAACTTGTTTACGGCCACGGCGCTCCTGCAGGTTCACTTTACCATATTAGAAACAAATCCTTAAGCAAAGGAGGGCGATAAAAAATGACTGGTAAAATTAGGCGTTATTGCGGCATAGTTGAAGAATTGGAGTTTGGCGAACAGCCGGCGCCGGATCCGGTTGTCCATCTGGACATAACAAGCGCAGGGCTGGACGTGCCTTCGGATACGAATATTATCTATGAAGGCGGCGCGCGGCGATCTGCGCGGTTATACAGGCCGGGCTTTTATGCGCCGGAAGGCGATATTGTTTACGGCTTGGACATAAGGACGATCGGCTGGTTCTTGAAGTGGGCGCTGGGCAATTACAAGTTCAATGCTCAAGGCGGATCTAAAAACCTTCACGAATTTTACGGCACGCATAACGTCAGGCTTCCCAGCTTTTGCGCGCGCGTGGGCAAGGATCTGTTTGAACATATTTTCAGCGGTTGTATTATAAACAGCTTGGAAATTAACGTTGGCGACGCTTTGTGCGTTGCAACGGCGAACGTGATTGCCAAAAAAGACGCAAAAGGCGCGATCGAAAGCGGCGAGTTAAGCTTCCCGGAAGAATATCCGTTGGCGTTCCATGAGGTTACTGCTTACCTTAACAGCGGCGAAATTAGCGCAAAGGTTAAGGAGTTAACTTTAACGATCAATAATAACGCAACGGCTGCAGACGGGCGGCATATAGGCTCGCGCCATCCCGGACAGGTGCCGGTGGGTGATCGGGAAACGACCTTAAGCTTGGAGCTATTCTATGAAGATACGGATATGCTTGAAAAGTTTTGGGGCGGTTCTACCGGGCCAGCAAAAAGCGGCTCCGATGAATTTAGCATGAAGCTTGAATTGGACGCCGGCGATTATGGCAAGCTGGAAATTGACCTGCCGAAGCTGGTTAACGTTACAGCAGAACAGCAGCCGAGCAATCGGGATGAAATCGTGCAAAGTGTTGAAGCGCGTGCGTTTATTGATACCGTGGAGCTTGACGGCGGCGAAGAAGTGGAAACGGAAATACTTTGTTCGCTTGAAAACGAGCAGGCCGAAATGGAACCTGCAAGTTAATATATAATGCGGAAAGGAGCTTGTTAAGATGGGTGAACAAGTAAACAGGTTAAACAAAGCGGCGTTATTACAGGGCCGGGATCAGGTGTTTTATGAATACTTTGAAGAACTGGACGGCGAAATAGCACTTGCGCCGCTTACCGACGGCCAATATTCACAGGCGGAAGCGGTCAGGGCAACGGGCGCTTCCATGAGTGGCCGGCCGGTTATGGATAAGGACGGCAACGTGGATCGGGCCGCGACAAGTGGGCAGCTTGAATTTAAAATTGATATGCAAGCTGCAGCAAACGCGGACTTTGAAGCTGATTGTTTGGCCGTGGCTTACAGCTTAAGCAATGGCAGCGGCGAGCAATGGACTGATCGGGAGGTTAAGGCGTTGCAGCCGCCGGGCATTGTCCACAAGATAGCTGCTAAAGTTTACGAAATAAGCGGTGCAAACCAGCAGCAGATTGAGCAGGTGCGTTCCTTTCGCGGAAAGCGCGGAGGGGCAGAACATGATAAACCTTCATCTGGCAAGCGTTCCGCTGGTAAAAAGTCAAGCTGATATGACGCCGCTGCAGCGCGCGTTCTTGGAAGCCGGCATTTCCTACGCTTACACAAAGCAACGGGAAGCCGTGTTTGGCAAGGGCGGCGCTGCAGGCGGCATGAGCAGCGGCGGATCGCATAAGGATAAACGGGAAGAAATGAAAAAGCGCACAGCGCAACGGAAAAGAGGTGGTTAACGTTGGCAACTATGGAAATTATACTGCGCGCGGTGGATCAAGCTTCCGATGTTGTGGAAGGGATCGGGCAAACAACCGAAAAGGCGGCCGGCTGGATTGATCAAAACTGGACAAAGATCGCAGCCGGGGCCGCTGCAGCCGGCGGCGCGATGGAAATGGCCGCGCGCAAACAGGCGCCGTTAACTGAACAAACGCAGCGCCTTTCTAATGCTTTGGACATGGCAGAAGATGAAGTGCGCGATCTTGCGCTGGGCATGTCTGACGTTACCTTCCCGATCGATGAAGTTTTGGGCTTAATGGAAAAAGGCCGGCAGCAGGGCATTGAAAGCGCGGAAGCGTTGGAAGAATATGCGTTGTTTTGGGATCAGGTTGGCGATGCGACCGGCTTAAGTGCTGAACGGTTGGCCGAAAGTTCGTCTGCACTGCGCGCGGTTGGCATTGCCGCCGGTGAAGAAGCGCAAGCGCTGGACGCCTTTGGTTATATAACGCAGGAAACAAGCGGCAGCGTGGATGATTTTATGCACTTTATTGATCGCACGGGGCCAGAACTGCGCGAAATGGGTGCAGATGTGGACGATGCTGCAGCCGTGCTGGGTGCTTTAGAGCATGAACTTGGTATGAGTGGCCGCACGGCGCGAACAGAGTTTAGGCAGGCGATCAATGAAGCGAATGGCGATATGGGCAAGGCGCTTGAAACGCTGGGCTTAAGCGAAGAACAGTTTAAGGAATACCGGGGCGCCGTTGCAGATAGCAGCGATGTTATAGAAAAAAATGCGGAAGCGCACGAAGAAAGTTATACCACGATGCAACGTTTGCAGGCGCGCGCGGAGGATCTTATGTATCAATACGGCGATTTGATCGGCGTTGTGGGTGATTTTGCGCCGCTTATGATGGGATTAGGGCCAATATTAAAAGGCGTTACCACGGCCAAAAAGGCGCTGGGTGCAGTGTCTATGAAGGCAATGGTGCCGGCTATTGTAGGCGCAACGAAGGCAGCTTGGGGCTTTACGGCTGCACTGCTGGCGAACCCGATAACGTGGATCGTGCTGCTGATAGTTGGCTTAATAGCGGCGATCGTGGCTTTATGGAAAAACTGGGATACAGTTAGCGAAAACTTGGTTAAGGCTTGGGATTGGATCCGGGAACGTGCGACCGCTATATGGGAAGGAATTAAAAACTTTTTTAAACAGGTCTGGCAGGTGATAAGCGGCATATTTGAAGCCGCGCTGCAATTTATAATCGACCTGTTTATGAAATATCATCCGCTGGGGCTTATTATAAGCAACTGGGAAGAAATATTAGACTTTTTCCGGGATATATGGAGCCGGATCATTGGAACCACGGATACCAGCTTGGATGATATTGTAAACTTTTTTGCTGAATTGCCGGGCCGGATTTGGGAATGGCTGGTCAACTTGGTTGCGCGGATCTTTAACTGGGATAACGATATGCGACAAGCGGCCATTGATGCCGGCCATAACTTTATTGAAAACTATATTAATTTTATACGGCAGCTTCCGGGCCGCGTTTGGACTTGGCTGGTTAACGTTATTAACCGGTTTATTAACTGGCGGAACACAGTGGTCAGCAGGGCGGCCGAAGCTGGGCGCAGTTTATTAAGAGGATTTATGGACGTTGTGCGCAACTTACCGGGGCAGCTTTGGGATACGCTGCAACGAGCCGTCCGCAACTTAATGAACATAGGCGGTGCGCTTTGGAACGCTGCAAGGAACGCAGGGCAGCGGATCTGGAACGGGATCAGCAGCGCGCTGGGCATAAGCTCGCCTTCCCACGTGGAACGGGCGATCGATGCAATGGCGGATCGGGCTGCTGAATTGCCGGGTGAAATGCAACGGCATTTCGGCCAGATTGAAGGGCTGCAGCCGGAGCTTGACGCTAATGTTAACACGGCAACTTCCGGCCTGCGCGAAGGCGGCGTTACGCGCAGCGAGTTAACTATAAAGCACGACCTTGAAAACGTGCCGGATCACATAGACGAAAACAAGCTTGCGAATATGTTAGCGCAGACCTTAAAGCGGCCAGAAATGCGCCGTGAGCTTGATAAGGCCGGGCATAAAACAAAGCAGCGCTTTAAGGCTCAAGGGAGGGAAATCTAATGAAGTTTGATGTTTTAAAGTTTAACGGCAAACAAAGCGATGACCCGGAACTTGGGATCGAATTATGGCAGGCGTGGCGCCGGCCGATCGCAGCCGGAACACGTGATCGGCTGGTTGTTATAGACGGGCGAAACGGTGTTATTGATCACGGCGGCGATCTGCAGGAGTTGGAGATCGAATGCGAGTTTGTTGTGGCTGCTGATAGCATGGAAGATCTGCGCAGCAAGGCGCGCGCGATCGCAGCTTGGTTGCATACGTGGGAGCCTGCTGAACTGCTTTTTGGCGATGAGCAAGACAAATATTATAACGCGCGCAGGGTCGGCAGCATTGATCAGGAGCAGATCATTAACACGGGTGAAGGCAGCGTTACCTTTATGATACCGGAAGGCTGCGCGCTTGCTAAAGACCTGAAAGAAAAGGCTTACAGTTGGCCGCAAACAAACGAAGGAACGCTGCAGTGTCCGGCCGTTGTTACTTTTGAAGCGCCGTACGAAATGGACAAGGTTGTTTTGCGGCTGGCAGGCACGGACAAGGCGATTATATTAGACAAGACCGTGGCCGCCGGCGCGGAGGTTGTTATTGATACCGGGCTTTGGACTGTTACCGTGGCCGGCGAAGATGAACGGAAGAATATAGCTTTTCATTCTTATTGGTTTTGGCTGCCGGTGGGTGATTTTACGTTGGAACTGGCAGATCAGGAAGAAGGCGGCGAAATTAGTCCGGTTTATTTTAACCTGCAATACAGGGAGCGTTATATATAATGAACAGTATAATTATTTTAAATAGCGATCTGCAGCGCATAGCGGATCTTGACTGGGCAAAGGCTTTGAACCCTGTTTTGGAGCAGGACTATCGCGACGGGGAGCAGGTTTTTAGCTTTGATTATCCGGTTATAGATGAAGAAGCTTTTAAGCTGGGTGAAAACAGTGATCAGGACGCGGCTGTTTTGGTTATAGCTGACCCGGATACTGGCGACCTGCTGCCTTTTACCATTACTGAAATTGAACATTATAAAGATAATAACCGGGATCATATAGCAGTATCGGCCGAAGGGCTTTATTATGAACTGGCAGACGGGCCGGTGCGCGATTATGACTTGATCAGCGCAACGGCTGCCACGGCGATCGATCATGCTTTAGAAGGAACCCGGTGGCAGCTTGGAGAGGTTGCTGCAGGCTTTAACACGGCCAATATATACCGGCAGGAAGCGAACCCGTTGGAAATGCTGCGCCGGATCGCGGCGGAGTTTGACGGGATCTTAAGGTTCCGCATGGAATACAGCGGCGCGCAGGTTACGGCTTTTAAGGTTGATCTGCAGCAGCCGGACGATCAGTTTAAAGGCTTGCGCTTTGAGTTTGGCCGCAATTTAAAAGGCGTTGAAATTGTTACCGATTATTCGCAACTTAAGACGGCGCTATACGGTTTCGCGCAGGGCGATGAATTGGATCTGGACGCTGAACTTGAAGAACCTAAAAAAATGACCTTTGCAGACGTGCAATGGCTGGCAAAGGTGCTGCACTTTAACGGAAGTTCGACCTTTGTGGACGTTGGGTCACGGGAGGACTTTGATCATACGGACATTGAACTTACTTTTAGGACGGACAGCAGCAGCGGAACGCAAGTTTTGGCCGCTGGGCTTTATGAAAACATCTGCTTGTTCTTGGTTGATGGCAATATATGGCTTACCGGCTGGCAAGTTTTAAACGGGCCGACGGTTACTGACGGCGAATGGCATACGATCAGGGCTTATAAGCACGCGGTTCTCAATCTTTGGTTTATACAGGTTGACGGTGAATACGTGGAGCGCGAAATGTCCAGCGATCAAGATAGCGTTTTAAGTCATTGGTTTGGCTTTGGGGCGCGGATCTATCCGGCGCCGGGCGACACAGAAGATCACTTTGAAGGTGAGATCCGCAACGTTAAAGCACGCGAAAATGAAACCGTGATTAATCATTGGCCTTGCGGCGATGGTGAAGGCACGGACATTGAAGATATAGTTGGCACGGACGACGGCACGGCAACGGATCCGGGCTGGCAAGACGAAGATCGCTATAATAAGCCGCTGGGCCAAAAGTGGGTCGGTTGTGATGAAGCGCGCGAAAAATACGGGCTTTATGACCCTGATACCGGGCAGCGGTTACACAGATACGGGCAGCATGAAAGCGAAGCAACTACAAAAGGCGCTTTGTTGGAAGCAACGGCGGAAGTGCTTGATCGGCGCAAAAAGCCGCGCGTTACCATTACAGCGGATCCGGCCGATCTGGCGAAGGCAAAGGTTACAGATACCGTTACCGGGCAGCCGGTGCAGCTTGATCACGAAAGCTTTAAGCTGGGTGATTTATGCCATGTTATAGCACGGCATAAGGACATTATTGCAGCGCTGGAAGTGCGTATTGTTAGGCTGCGCCGGAACCTGAATAATCCAGTGGAAGCCGAAGTTGTTATGGGTGATCCGGTGCCGCTGGACAGTGATTATATAGACAGGCTTGATCGTAAAATGGCAGAGCAGGCGCGGCAGCAGCGCCGGCTTGATCGTGGCCGTGGGCAAACAACTATAACGATCGCGAGTGAAGATACAAGCCGTCAGCCGTGGTATGCTGATATTATAGTGCCTGCAGGCGCAGATAATTTTCAAGTTTATCTTGAAAAGGCCATGAACATGCTGCGCGATAAAGACAGCGGCGGCCGCGTGGTTATACTGGAAGGCAAGTATATTTATAATTCGGAAATGCTGGTTGGCTTCTGGCGCGAAGGCGCGCCGCCGGGCATTATCCCGAACGTTACCGTGGCCGGGCAGGGCGCCGGCACGGAGCTTCACTTAAAACAAGGGCTTGATTATGGCGTGCGCGGTTTGGTATGTTACGGGGCCGGCGGTGTAAACGTGCAGGACTTGGCAATATACGGCCATAAGGAAACGCATGATGAGGAAGAAGCCGGGCATCAGAACGGGATCCATTTTATAGGCGGATCCGGGGCCGAGTTTAGGAACTTAACAATTAAAGGCTTTGCAAGCAGTGGAATTTTAACGTGGCAGGTTAAGCGCAGCAAGATCATTGATTGCGTTATTAGCGATTGCGATCTGCAGGGCATTAACTGCACGGTTACTGATGATGATCAGATTGTTGATGAGTTTGGCACGGAAACTTCTGATATTATTATTTCGCGAAATAGCTGCTTTGATAACGAAAGCAATGGGATCCGGGCAAGCNCTGCAACGGGCTTTTTAATTGCAAACAATAGCTGCAACGAAAATTATCAGGGCATACGGATCAACGATTTGGATGACGGCGGCATAACCGGGAACACTTGTAAAAAGAACGAAGCAAACGGTATCGTTATAACAGACGGTTGCAGCAATAATGAAATATCCGATAATCTTTGTGTTGAAAATGATATGAACGGGATTTCAATGGGTGATAAATCGGTGCAAAACAATATTAACGCTAATATCTGCGAAAATAACGGTTGGAGTGGGATCAACTTATGGGCCGATAACGATACTGACAAGCCGAATAGGTGCAATATTATAGGCAATGAGTGCAACGATAACGACTGGGATGGAATACATATTTGGAGCGATGAAAATAATATACAGGCTAATAAATGCACTGGCAACGATTACGGGGTCTGGATCGGTTATGATGAAGATGCTGGCATACAGGCCGCGGATAACCTTGTTACGAACAACGACTTGATCGGTAACACGGACGGCGCTATAGCGGACGCCGGGGATGGCACGATTACAGATGCCGGGAACCGCGAATAAGGAGGGCTTTTTATGATTATTGTAATAGGCAAAGAAGCAAGGTTTGCGCGCTGGTTGTTTAAGGTGAATATAACACAGCAGCAGAAGCGCGATCTTGGTTGCGCGCGCGCGTGCGGACAGGGCGGCATATACTGTTTCAGCGATCATGATTACAGGCGCACAGAAGAAGAATTGGCTGCTTGGGGAATACCTTTTACCGTGCAGCAGTTGGAGGAACCTGCCGGCTTTAAACATACGCAGGGCAAACGTTACAGTTCGCGCACAGAAGCGCTTAATCATATAGAAAAAGGGATCACGCCTGCAAGCGAAGAAATTAACAACTTAAGGGAGCGCCTTAATGAAGCGGAAAAGTGGGCAGCGGCGGCAGCTTACCGCGTGCAGGCGCTTGATGAACAGCTAAAGAAGCAGCGCTCGGAAAGGAGTGATCAGGATGATGGAGCCGGAAAAGCTTGACAACGATCGCGATAAAGGCGACAGCGAGCATTATTTAACGCGTGCTGAATTTTATCAGTATATGGGCCGTTTTACAACTAAACTTGAAAACCGCTTGACGCTTATGGAAAGCAGACTGGAAAACAAGCTTAACGGCGGCAACGGTAAAAAAAGCGGAGCCGGCTTTAGCTTATTAGGCGGCGATTGTATTAAGGAAAAAATAATACTAATTCTGATTGGAGCGCTTTTAAGTTTGGCCGGTGCTGCAGCCGGTATTCAGTTTTTATCTGAACTGATTTAAGGAGGTGAGCGTGGATGAAAAATTTAGTGCCGATTGAAAAGTGGATCCTTGATTATGGCAAACGTAACAGGCCGTCAACGTTTGAACAGAGTGGGATCTATGGCTTTAAACGGGAGCCGGACGAGATTTGCGTGCATAATACCGGCAACCAATCCCCGACCGCAAACGCGCGCAATCACGCAGCGTGGCTGGCGAACACGGCGGATCTGGTTGTGGGATACCATTACACGATCGACGATGAAGAAATATGGCAGCATATACCGATCAACGAAGCGGCGTGGCACGCAGGCGACGGGCTTAACGGGCATGGAAACCGGTATTCGATCGGGTTGGAAATATGCGAAAACAAGCTGGGTGCAAACAGTTACAGCGCATATCTGGAAGCGGAGGAAAATGGCGCGTGGCTTTGTGCAAAGCTAATTAAAACGGTGCCGAGCTTAAAGCCGTTTCCTGATTGCGTTAAACAGCATTATGACTATAACGGCAAGGATTGTCCGCAAGTTATACGGAACCGGAGCAACGGCTGGCAGGAATTTCTTGATAAGGTTAAATATTTCCTTGATCACTGGGAAGAACCGGAAGAAGATAACATTGTTTGGCAGGTTGCGACCGGCAGTTATGGCGATCTTAATAACGCAAAGGCCGCGCTTTATAGGCTGCTGCACGCAGGCTTTTCGCCGAAGGCTTATGGCATAGAGCGCAACGGGCAGGAGCTTTACAGGGTCGTTGCAGCCGAAAAGAAAACAAGGCAGCAGGCCATTGATACCGTTGATCTGGTTGAACGTTACGCGGATATGAGCGCTTGGGTGGTAAAATATGATCTTAACAAGGGCGAACCGTTGGACTTGGAACCGCGGCCATTGCCGCCGGCAGATGAACCGGAAGATCCAGAGCCGGATCCAGAGCCGGATCCTGACCCGGATCCTGACCCGGATCCTGACCCGGATAACGGCAACGGCGATCAAGGCGATAATAATGGAAGTGAAGATGGCGAAAAGACCGAGTTTTTGCAATGGCTGGTTAAACAGCTTAAAGCGCTTATTGCTGCAATAATCAAGCGCCTTAATGGTTGATTAAACCGGCTGCGCGCGATATAATAAGATTAAACAGACGGGAGGTGGTTTAAAGTGGCTAATATTAGTGAACACTGGGAACAAAAAATACTTGACGCCGTTTTGCGCGGTGAAACGGTTAGTATGCCGGACAATGTTTACTGCGGATTAGTTAGCGACAGCGGCACGGATAACGAGTTGGAGCAGAATGACTTAACAAACGAAATCACAGGCTATACAGGCAATCGCAAGCAGATCAATTTCAGCGCAGTTAGCTGGGAAGATGAGGACAAGACGAACCCTGCAGAAGTGGAAAATGAAAACCTGCTGGAATTTGAAGATATGCCTTCTGGAGCGGTTAAATACGCTATAGTCTGCGATGCCGACGATGGCGGAAATATCATTTATTGGTGTCCGCTTAAGGATCAAAAAACGGTTAACGCAGGCGATACCTTCCAGCTTCCGATCAGCGACCTTGTTTGCGATCTGGATTAAGGCAGTGCAGCATAAACCGGGAGGGCAGTTAAACGCTGCCCTCCCTTGCTAAAGGTGGCAATGAAAAGCAATGCTTACAATTTTTAACATAACGGATACTCACATAGACAACGAAGATCGCGCCGGTTATGTTAATACTTCTTTTAATTGGATCAAGGATAACTGGGGATCCGCGGATAAAAACGGGCTGGTTGTGCTGCACGCTGGGGATGTTGTAAATCGTGGTTACAACTTGGACGAGTTTCAGTTGGCCGAACCGGAAATGGATATTTTATTTGATAACGACATACCGCTTTTAATAGCGCCGGGGAACCATGATTACGACGATGATAACGAAACGGACTGGGAAGCTGAAACGCGCGGCTTAACGCGCTTTAACGATCATTTCGGGCTGGATAAATACAGCGACAAAGACTGGTTCGGCGGCAGCCACGGGGAAGGCGCTGAAAATGTTTATTTTTTACTTTCAGGCGGCGGCAAGGACTGGTTGTTTATGGCGCTCGAATACCGGCCACGCAGTTCGACCCTTGACTGGGCGAACGGCATTGCAGCGGATCATCCTAACAGGGAGATCGTTGTGGTTACACATGAATATTTAGATGGCGCGGAAGAAGCGCTTTTAAGGGATAGCGGAAAAAATATATGGCAAAACTTTGTCTGTAAACACGGCAATATTTCGATCGTGCTTTGTGGGCATTGCTTGGGATCTATAGAGGGCGGCACGCATACGGACGGGGCGCGCAGGTTTGATTATAATAATGCCGGCCGGCGCGTTGGACAATTTTATCATAACTGGCAGGCGTATGAGCATCAGAATAACTATGAAGATTACATGGGTGATCGCGGCGAAGGGCGTTTTAGGAAGCATAAGTGGGATCAGGATAGCAGCGTGCAGGTGGAAAGTTTTGCGCCGGAACACAGCGGCGAAGAAGAAGATTATATGAAGGAATACCTAACAAGCGGCCGGCATCAGTTTGATTATACTTTTCCAATGGAGGCGAAAACAGTGCGTGAATATGATTATGAAGTTGAAGCGGATACTTACGATGCCACGGAGCAGGCGAACCCGGAAAACTGGTTAGTAGAGGGCCGCGCGCGCATAGTGCCGCCGCCGTTTCCTTCTCCCGGTCAGCCGGGCTTAAAGTTTAACAGCACGAAGCGGACTTATGCCGGCTTTTCTTCTGGCACGTATGCGCAGGCAGATAGCTCCGTTTTCGGAACCGCGGCGCTATCCGCGATCATGCTGGTTAAGTTTGGATCGGAGCCGTCGGACGCTAATACGGAAGTCCTTGCAACGGCGTTCGCCACGGCAAACAGTGGGATCCGGCTTTGGGTGAATACCAGTGGCGAAATGAACTTCCGGGGCGTTTACTCATCAAGCGGCAACTGGAATTTTAACGCGGACGCTGATTTTCCTTGCGACGGCCGCTGGCACGTGGTATATATTGACTGGACTGGAACCACGGATAGCGATGGCGCGCGGTTGTTTATTGATGACATGGACAGTCCGGCTGCCACGGACACGGCGGAAATTTGGATCACTTCCCACGCGGACGATCTTACCGTGGGCAGGGCAAGCGACCGGAGCGAACGCTGGTTTCCTTCTGGCAGTGGCATTGCCGGGCTGGCGATCTTTGATGTGCGCATTGCAAGCGCAGCGGATCGCCGGCGTTTGGCCGACCTGCTGCTTAACGGCGAAGAATTTGATTGCGAAGCTTATTACAGGATGGATGAAGGCAGCGGCAGCAGCATTGATAACGCTGCAGACGCAGCGGATGACGGGCTGACTTATCATAGCGATGACTGGGGCGAAGAAATAGTGCCTTCCAGTTGGGTGCAATTTTCCGATCGTGTTTTGCCGGCGCAAGTGGGCGGCCATCCAATAAGCGTTATATTTGAACTGGCAGCGCATGAGCAGCCGACGGAAGAAAATATGGGGCTTTGGTCAACTGTTTTTTCCACGGCGGATCACGGGATCCGCTGCTGGTTAAGCACGGCCGGGAATTTAACGGTGGCCGGCTGCCACGGATCAAGCGGCGACTGGACATTTATACTTTCGCACGGCTTTAACTTTGATGGGAACCGGCACGTTTGCTGTTTTACGTGGATTGACGGCTCTGATGGCGGCGAAGTGCGCCTGTTTGTTGATGATTATGAAGGCGCAGTTGATAGTCAAAACGCGGACGCGGATCTAAACTGGCATAGCTACGATCTTGTCTTTGGCCGGGCAAACGATCGGAACGAACGTTATGCCGGGATAGAGCTTGCAAACTTTGCAGTGTTTGATAAAGAGCTTGCATGGTGGGAGCGCGAAATTTACTTTGACGACCTAAAAAATGGCGATCTTATCCCGGAAGATAGCGACGGGCTTATACATTATTATCCGATGCGCAAGGGCGGCGGCGATGAAGTTAAAGATACCGTGGGCAGTGCAAACGGTAAAATTTACGGCGGCGCCGGCTGGATGAAAGATGACGTTTTGCTATTCAACCTGATGCCGTTTATTGAACCTTATTGGACGGAAGGTTATACAAGCGGCACGCGCAGCGTTGATTATAAAGATGATCATATAGAGCTTGAAGTTAGCGGCAGCGACAGCCAGATAAATTTACGGGTTGACAATGCAATCGATCTGGGTGATTTTAGCGAAATTATGTTTGAATTTGAAGTGGAGGACGGCAGCGGCGCGATTGTGCAACTTGGAGTTTTTACCAGCACAGGGCAGCAATACATGGACGCTTCGCGATCTATCCGTTATCTGCCGGACGCGCAAGGCCACGGGCGGCGCGTGCATATACTAAAAACCGGCGTATCTGGAACGAATTATCCGGGCTTTGGTATCAGGCGCACGGCAGCCGGCAGCAGCAAGTTAAAGGTTTATAATGTTACCTTGTTAAAATAAGCGCAGGAGGTGATCAGCGTGCCTGAAATTGGCTTTCATGTTTGGCTTTATTATCGCAAAAAAGGCGAAGAAGAATGGAACAGCGTTGAAGTTGACGATCACATGGTTGGCGACACGTGGGAGTATTTCGATCACCTTCTGGAAGGCTTGGATCTTGGTTATGAATATGAATATGAGTGGGCTTTCCTTGATCTTAATAAATACGATTGGCATTATGGCGGCGTGCAAACGTTTGAAACGCAAGAAATTATTGTAGAAGGTGCAGCGGATGGATCCGGCGTTGGATCGGCCACGGCAGAAGGCCGGCGCGTTGTGCATGGCGAAGCAGACGGATCCGGTGCAGGGCAGGCGGCAGCAGAAGCGAATGTTATAGGTATTCACAAAGGCGCCGCAAGTGGATCCGGGGCCGGGCAGGCCACGGCTGACAGTCGGGCGGTTGTTAGTGCTGCAGCAAGCGGCAGCGGTGCTGGGGCTGCAACTTCTAAAGGAACCGTGATTGCGATTATACTTGCGCAGGCGGACGGCTCCGGTGCAGGTGCCGGGCAGGCGCAGGGCAAGAGCTTAATTCTGGCCGCCGCTTCCGGTTCTGCGCAGGCAGGCGCGCACGCGGACGGGCAGGCGCGCATATACGCAAGCGCGCGCGGCTCCGCGCAGGCAGGCGCGCACGCGGACGCGCTGCTTAAAATATACGCGGAAGCTTCCGGCTTCGGGCTTGGTTCCGGGTTAGCTTCCGGGAATGTTATAGGCTTTTATCGGGGCGCAGCAAGTGGATCCGGTGCAGGCGCCGGGCAGGCCGACGGGCTGGTTAACGTGCAGGCGTTTGCGCTGGGCGTTGCAAAAGGAACCGCTGCAGCGGACAGCAAGGTTACTGTTAAGGCAGCAGCAAGCGGATCCGGGCGTGGAACCGGCGTTGGCCGCGGATCGTTTATAGGCTTTAAACAGGGCCGCGGCAAGGGCCACGGGATCGGCAGTGCTGCAGCAGACGGCAAGGTTACTGTTAAGGCGCAGGCCGCCGGCAGCGGCACGGCTGAAAGTTTGGCCGTTGGCCGCTTACAGGTGCCGGCGCAGGCCACGGGATCGGCCGCCGGGCAGGCAGCAGCAAAAGGCTTGCGCGTTGTGCTGGGCAGCGCTAAAGGTGCCGGCGTTGCAGCCGGGCAGGCAGAAGGCCGGGCGGTTACGACAGCCGCCGCGACAGGAGCAGGACGTGGGCTGGGAACCGCTGACAGCTTAATGCTAATCCCGGCAAGCGCGGCAGGATCGGGCTTTGCGGCCGGATCTGCAGCCGGCAAGGTTTACCAGCAGGCAGCCGCGACAGGTGCCGCGACAGGAGCCGGACGTGCTGACGCTTACCTTGAAATATATGCAAAGGCGCACGGTCAAGGGATCGGGATCGGTTTGGCCGACGGCGCGATCTTTGGGATACATGAAGCGGAAGGTTACGGCGCCGGCCGTGGTAAAATGCGCGCACAGGGCAAGCAGATCGCGACAGGTGCCGCTTCTGGCTCCGGCGTGGGTGTTTGCATAGGCCGTTCCTTATTATTGATTTACGGCCACGCTGGCGGCGTTGGTGTTGGAAATATGCAAGCTGCTCCGTTGCTGCGCGTTAACGGCAAGGCAGCAGGTGCCGGCGTGGGCAAGGGCTTTGTCTTTGTTGTTCCGCTGCCGGTTGTGGAGCTATATGGCAAGCTTTATCCAGAAGTGGACTTAACGGCTGCGCTGGTTGAACAGGCGCCGCTTTACGGACTTATACAGGCAGAAATTAAACTGGTTGCAAAGTTTGCGAAAACCGGTTAAAATTGCACAAAGGGAGGGATTTTATAAAATGAGCGTTGTTAGGAACCAGAACTTTGAGCTTTATGCCGGCGATGATAAGCGGCTGCGCTTTAAGGTGCAGGACGCCGAAACGTTGGATCATGGCTCGGCCGTTTGGGCTTTATCGGAGCGCTTAAGCAGCGAACCTTTTTTGGAAAAGGATAACGTTTCGCTGCAGGGGAACCTTGCGCTGGTTGATTTAGTGCCGGCGGACACAAACGAACTGCAGGGCAGTTATTATCACGAATTAAAGGTTACGATTGAAGGGAAGCAGCATACAGTCGCTTCCGGAACAATGGTTGTTCACCCAGTTATAATCAATTAAAGGGAGGGCTTGTTTATGCAAGCGATTTATCTTGCAGGTGCAATCAGTGAAGTTTCGCCTGAATACGCGGTTGGATGGCGCAGGGCGGCAGGGAGTTATTTAGAAAGGGCAGGCTTTAAGGTGTTTGACCCGACAAGCGGAAAGGATTTAACGCTGCCGGGCATTAACACGGATTATTATACTCCGGAGGGCATTGTAGAAGCAGACCTTGACGCTATATGGCAAAGTGATATAATACTTGCGGAAATAGCTTTAAAGGGCGTTGCTTACCACGGAACCAGCATGGAGCTTGCGTATGCTTACAACTGGAACAAGCTGGTTTTCGTTTGGGGCGGCGCGACCTCTTACTGGGTGCGATACCATGCCACGGAAATTTTCGATGAATTGACGGAAGCACTGGAAAGGATTGCAGCATTAAAGGTGCTTTGTGCGCCGGTTAACACAAAGGAGGAATTAAAGTTTGGACAACGAAACACGCAGAAAAAAGGTTTGGGATCTTTACTTACAGGGAGAAAGCTACAATGCGATCGGTTCAGAACTGGGCTTGAGCTTCCATCAAGTTAAAGGGATCATTGGCAGGGCAAAGGAGCAGGCCAAAAAACACGGGCAAGCGTTCCGGCCAAAAAGAACCGTTGAACAGGAGCAGCAGGAAGAACCGTTTACCATGCAAGAACTTAACGAGCAGCTTTATAGCTTTTTAGCAAAGCCACGGGCTGCGGAGGACATAAAGCAGCGTTTCGGGATCAGCGACCGCGTGCTGGAAGCCGCCGTTGCGGATCTGCAGGAAGAAGGAAAGCTGGTTGAATATAATGACGGCGTTTACAGGCTGCAGAAGGATCTTGCGCCGGTAGATATACCGGTGCATGACGCAGGCTGGCAGGGCGACCGGATTATACGGTTCGGCGTTGCAAGCGATAAGCACTTTAACAGCAAATTTGCACAGATTACGAACATGAACCGGCTTTATGATGTATTTGAACAGGAAGGGATCGAAAACGTTTATGATCCGGGCGATCTGGATGAAGGCGAAAAAATGCGCAAGGGCCACGAATACGAATGCTATAATCAAGGCGCGGATGATCACGTTGAAGAAGTGGTTAAAAACCACCCACGGCGCACAGTTAACGGCCGGCCGATGAAAACTTACTTTATAACAGGGAACCATGACTTGAGCTTTGTTAAGCGCAGCGGCTTGGATATTGGCAGCATGATCGCAAACAAGCGCGATGACATGGTTTATTTAGGGCAAAGCTGGGCGCTGATTAACTTGACCCCGACCTGCACTATGGAACTTCGCCATCCGGCCGATGCCACGGCATACGCGATCAGCTACAAAACGCAGAAGATGATCGATGCCATGTTCGGCGGCGAAAAGCCGAATATATTGGTTGTGGGTCATTATCACAAAGCAGAATATTTATTTTACCGCAACGTTCACGCTATACAGGCCGGCTGCCTGCAGGGCCAGACGCCTTTTATGCGGAACAAAGGGCTGGCGGCCATGATGGGCGGATGGATTGTAGAAATCCGCGTGGATGATGAAGGCGGCGTTGATCGCATAAAGCTTGAGTTTGTTCCGTTTTACTATACGCAGAAGGACGATTATTTAAACTTTAGGTAAAAGGAGGTGAAAAAGCAATGGCTGAATTTTTTGATTTTGTTTTAAGTTACTGGGGATTGATTGGTTTAGCGTTGATCTTTGTGCTAAAGGCGATCTTTGACTGGGAAGCTACAAAAAAGCGGATTCGGGATTTGATCTTTTTAGCTGAAGAATTAGCGCAAAAGAAGATCCTTGAAACTGGGAAGGAAAAGTTTGAATGGGTGAAAAATAACGGATACGCTTACCTTCCGAAGTGGCTTAAACTGGTTATTAGCGAAGAACTGTTTGAAAAAATAGTGCAAAACATTTTCGATCGGATCAAAGAGTGGGCAAAAGGCGAAGATTTGATCGAAGAATAAGGCTCCCTTCCCTTTAGGGTTCCCTTATATGCCGCCGTGCTGCAAGGCGCGGCGGTTTTTTTATGTTTTTCTTGGACTTTACAGGCCGCCGGGCAACGTTTACAATAAAAAAAGCAGAAAAAATCAAAAAAAATCATAAAAAAAATAAAAAAAAATCCAGTTTTTTTGCTTGCAAGAATAAGAAATGCCTTAACCACGGGCTTTTCGGGGAACAAGAAGATGTCCGGGGAAGTTAAAAAAAACACGAAAAAAGTGGGTGAAACCCTTTACAAGGTGCAAAGGGCATGTTATTATATAATTAGAGCAAGGGCAAAACAGAAAGACAAGCAAGACCGAACCTTGAAAACAGAATAGCCGCCGCAAGCCGGGAAGACCCTAAGAGCCGGCCACAGCCAAAAGGCTGACGGGAGCAGGAACCGCGAAAGACCGGTAGGGCAAACAGAAGGGCGGAGGCAAAACTGGCAGAAAGAAGCCACGGGTGGCGCCGATAAGGAGCTGGGGAGCCGAGAGGTTTTAAAAGGAAAACACGGCGCAAGAGCCGCAAGCAAGAGCAGGCGAAAATGGCGTTGGACAGGTAAACGACACCCCGAACGGAGCAGCCGGGTTGCAACGGTTGTTAAACATAGTGAGCCGAAAACGGGCGGCAGTTAAGCTGCCGCCGTTACATTGCCGATTAGCCGCGGCAGTGCTGATGATGGCAGGCTAAACAAAACTTTTAAAGGGGTGCTGAAAATGAAAAAGATCGTTAACAGCTTTAATGAAGAAAGAACTTTTGGAGTAGAGATTGAGTTTGTGCATAACAACGCGGAGCAGGTTGCAGCTAAAGTGAGGGAATACGGGTTGGATTGCAGGGTTGAACATTATAACCACGAAGATCGAACATGGTGGAAGATTGTTACCGACGCAAGCGTGCAGGCGCGGAACGGCCAGATTGGCCGCGGACTTGAAATTGTTAGCCCGATTTTAAAAGGCCGCGAAGGGCTTGCAGAAATTGAAACTGTTTGCGCCGCGCTGGAACAAGCTGGCGCCGACGTTAACGTTACAGCCGGCTTGCACGTGCATCACGACGCAAGCGATTTTAACGTAAACAGCTTTAAAAACATAACCTTACTTTATACCCGTTACGAAAAAACAATAGACAGTTTAATGCCGCGCAGCCGCCGGGCAAACGGGAACCAATATTGCAAGAGCTTGTTTGATGCCCGGATGGGCAGCTTTAGCAGCGACGAAGCGTTTATGAATTGGATTTACAATGCCAGCAGCACTGACCAACTGTTAAACTTTTTTACAGACCGGTTTTTAAAGCTTAACTTAAGGGCTTACCGGGCGCACAGCACGGTTGAATTTAGGCAGCACAGCGGAACGGTTGAAGCGCCGAAAATTATAAACTGGATTAAGTTAACGCAAGCAATGGTTAACAAGGCGACTGACCGCAACGTTTTGAACCCCAAAAACGTTGACGATAGCTGGAAAAGCTTTAAGAAAGCCGTTGCACTGACCGGATACCGCGGCGCTGACGAAGAACTGCAGCAAGTGCAGAAATTTTACGGCAAGCGCCAGAAGCAGTTAGCAAGCTAACAAGGCGAAAGCAGCGCGCACGACCGGCGCTGCTCTGCAGCGGTGGCGCCGCTGCACTGATGAGCCAGCCAGATAAAAAAAGGGGAAGGGAGTTGTTAACATGGAACGGACGGGCGTTAAGTTGGAGGGCATTGAACGGCAGTGGGAATTTATGTTAGCAGGGAACGCGCTGCTTACCATTGAAAACGAACAGACCGGCAGCCGTTACACTTACCGGATTAAAGGCCGCAAGACTGGCAACGGCAAGATCCTTTACTTTGTTAACGTTTTAAGCGGCAGCAATAATGAAACGGATTATAGATACGTTGGAACCATATTTTTTGAAAAGGGCGCTGCAGAGGGTGAGTTTAGGCTTACCAGTAAAAGCAGGGTGAGCGCACAGTGCAAGAGCTTTAAGGCGTTTTACTGGTTGTTTAATATGCTGCAGCAAGGAAACGCGCTGCCGGAACATATTAACTTTTACCATGCCGGATCTTGCGGCAAGTGCGGCCGGACTTTAACAGTGCCGGAAAGCATTGAAACCGGACTGGGGCCGCATTGCCGGCAGAACATTGGAACAAGCGGATTGCGGACACTGGCAAGCTAAAAAAGGAGGGATTGTTAATGATTTACATTTTATTGGAAACAGGAAAATGGTATAAGGGCGAAACTTGTTTGGACTTGGTTAAAGCACTGCGCGACGCGACTTGGATGGTTGAAAACAATATACGTTATATGGAAGGCGTTGCGCAGCGCTGCCGGATCTGGAACGGTGATGTGCTGCAGTTTAACAATGAAGATGAATTTGTTGCAGAACTGCTGCGCGCTGGCGTTATTAAAGAAATGGTTGTTAAGGAGGAAGATACGGTTAATGGATAGGGCGCAGCGGTTGACAGGCGGCCGCTGCCGCCTTATAAGTGCAGCCGGGGCCGGTTGCATTTATAAGGCGCTTAAAACGCCTTAAAATCAATTTTAAAGGGGTGCTGACAATGACTGAAAGGGAATTGCAAGTATTGGAGATCAGGGAACGGATTGCAAGGGAAAAGCTGGTTGAAAGTATTAAAGACGCAGTTGATACGATTAATAGGTTTGCCGGTGAAGGCAGCCGTTACGTTGAACGCTTGGAAGAACAGGACGATCGCGTTGCAATATGGGAGCGCGCAAGCTGGTTTATTAACCACGTAAATAATATGAGCTTTAATATACCGCTTGACCGGATCGCGCGCGATGCTGCAGAACTGGCAAAAATACAGGGCATGAAGCAGCAGCTTGATAACGAAATAAACCGTAAAAGTGAAGAAGAAGGGCTTATTTAACCTAAAATTTTAAGGAGGGCTTTATAATGGCAAGGGCATTGACTGGCGTTAAGGCGCTGCAAAACGAAATTGAACGGAAGGGCAGTTTGGTTATAAGCGACGGAACCATGCGGAACAGCGATTTGCTGGAAGCAATGGTTGATTTAGTGCAGGCTTACGATCTGCGGCCAGAATGGCGCAAGGAAGCGGAACGGCTGGTTTACGGCGATAATGAAGTGCCGGCGCCGCCGGAAGAAGCGCTTAATGACTGGGATGGTGAATGTTTTGATCAGGCGATAATATTGATCCACGAAGAAGCGTGGCCTTACTTGGACGAGATTGCCGCCGGCATTGATGCCGACTTTGGGTGCCATCCCGGCGACGGCGCGCTGGTTGGCTTCTTTTATGAAGGAGTTTTAAAATAGCCGAAAGGCCGCGGTTATGGCTGACGCCGCGGCCTCTGCAGCAGGTTTGCCACTGCTGCACTGATGAAGGCAGGCTGCAAAACAAAAAAAGGGAGTTGATTGCCATGCGTTTTGAAGAAATTTTAGCGGACAAGGTTTTAATGAACCCTAACAGGTTAATCAGGCAGCAGGTTAAATATTGCCTGCCGAACGGCGCTGTTTTGGCCGTGCTTGATAAGCCAGAAGCGCAAGAGCTTGTTTTAAGCAAAAAGGCAAGCGTTGCAGGGGATGACAAGATCGTTGAGTTAGTTTGCCCGGATTGCGAAAATATGGGCATGGTATTTAAGGATGACGGAACGGAAGAATATTGCAGTTTATGCCGCTGGGGTGCAGAGCTTAAGGCGGAAGCTGCTGAATATGGAGGTGGCTGCAATGCGTAAAACGAAAACAAAAGGCGCGCTTAACTGCGCCGATTGCGGCGTGGAAATGATCGGGGAAGCGGCAGCGCTGCTGCACGATCTGCAGCGCGAGCCGATCTTTACGGTTTACAATGCAAAGGGAACGATCTGGCGCTTGATCTGCAAGCGCTGCTTTTGGGAACTTACTAACAAAACAGAAGGAGGATCTTAAAATGAGTGAAGTTTACGGTGCAGTTGTAGGAAACCGCGGCAAGGCAACGCGGCAGGGATCAAAAGAAAGCGGCATAAGGGCCGCCGCGCAAAGCTGGGAAGGCAGCGTTATAACGGAACTTTACCAGTGGCAAGGCGAAAAATGCGTGCGGATCACGATTAACGAAGGCAGCACAGATGAACATTATAGCGGAAATACGCTGTTTAATGGCACGTTGGCCGAACTGAAAGAGTTGGCCGCCGAAAAGGAACGGGAGGGTTAAGCGTTATGACAGAGTTTATTGCAGGGATGGATCAAGTTTTGCTGACGCGGTTGGCTGCACTGGCAGCCGCCGCGTTGGCCGGAGCATTGCTTGTTAAGTTTGTTGACAGTATAATGGGATCGGTATATGCGCGCAGGCGCGCAAGGCTGCGCCTTGTTGCAGCGTTACGGGCGCGCGGCATTATGCGACCCCGGCTGCAGCAGAATTATAAAAGACATAAACGCCAAAAAGAAGGGTTTTGGCGGTTGTAAAAGACAAAGGAGTTGGGTGGTATGAACGAAGCAGCTTTTGATTTTTTTGTTAACTTTTGGTTGTTTGGCTTTATGTTATGGGTGCAAGGTGTTTGCATATATATTTTAAAAGTAAGAAGGGGTGAATAACATGGGCAAAAAAATGATATATTTCGCTTATGGCAGCAACTTAAACTTAAGGCAGATGAAGCAGCGCTGCCCGGACGCACGGCCGATCGGAGTGGCAAAGCTGCCCGGACACAGGCTGGTTTTCCGCGGCGTTGCTGACGTGATACCTAACAGGCAGGGCGGATCGGTTATGGGTGTTATATGGGAAATAACGCCGCGCTGCTTAAAGGAGCTTGATCGTTATGAAGGTTATCCGCATTTATACGGCCGGCGATACTGCACGGTGATCGGCGAAGATGACGGCATATTGCGCGAAGCGATCGTTTACTATATGAAGAAGGGCGATCTTGCGCCGCCGAGCCGCGGATACTGGAAGGTGATCATGGAAGGATATAATGACTTTTGCATGGTGCCACGGCGCGATCTGCTGGAACCGAATTATGGTTACGGGAACGCGCGGCTGGACTATGATTGCGAAAAGTATTATCAGAGCGTTTTGCATTGGTATTAAAGGGCTTTACAGGCAGCGCAAGCGGCCGCCGTTTGTGCTGCTAATAAAGCCGCTTTAAGTGGCTTTTAATAACTTTTGGGAGGTGGTTATATGGATAAACGGCCGGAAGTGCCGCTGCCGGATATGCTGGATACGCTTAAGGCGTTAAGGCTTTACCGGAAGCGATCACTGCGGCAGGCTGCAGAAGTGCTGGGCTTGAGCAGCAGTGGTTTGAGTTTGATCGAAAGTGGAGATCGGAGTTTATCGCTGCAACGTGCAGCGGACATGGCGGCGCTCTATGAAGTGGATCTGGATACCATATATAAGCTTTACAGGGCGACACGCAAACAAAAAAAGGAGGATGATTAAAGTGGGTAAAAAGACATTGTTGCAAGTGGCGAATGAAGTGGAGCATGATCAGCGCGGAAAGATCGACTATGTTTTGCCGTTTAGGAACCTTTACATGGATGATAACGGTGGATTTGCTTTTAAGCGCGTTAACGAAGTTCAGATACCTTATGCGCACGAAAGCACGGCGCGACAGGCAGATGTTAGGCTTGAGCCGAACGACTGGGCCACGAGCCAGCTTTTAGGGCGGCTTAATATGCCGGCTGAATACTTTAAGCGCCTGTTAACACAAAGGGAAGCGGCGCCGTGGCTGTTTGCGAGCCATTTCAATTACTGGGCAAGCCGGACGAATAAGCATATAAGGTTAAGGGCAAAACTCTATAACGGCAACGGAACGGGCGTTGTGCGCGGCGCAGTTAGCGACAAATATAGCATATTGGATAATGATACCGTGATCAGCACTTTAGCCGGCATAATGCAAGGCAGGGAAGATGACTTTGAAATAGTTGACTTCCATTTAGACGATCGCAGGATGAACCTGCGCGTGGCTTATAACGATTTAGCCGTGCAGCTTGGGAACCTGCCGGGCGGCGAAGCTGACTGGAACAAGCTGGGCAGCGACTTTGTGAATAGCGAAGTGGGTGCAAGTGCTTTTAACCTGCAGGCGTTGATCTGGCGCTTGATCTGCAGCAACGGCTTGCGTGGCTGGGATCAGCAGGGCGAAGCATTTACACAGCGGCATATTCACTTAAGGCCGATCGAGTTTCAAGGCCGGATTGCTGATGCTATAGTTAACAGCTTGCAGACCGGGCAGGACTTTTTGAACGCCTTTAAAAACACGCAGGAAAAGCAGATTAATGACCCGTTTGCTGTTATTAAAAAACTGGCAAACGATGGCAACTTTAGCCGGCAGTTTACGGATCAGGCCGTTTCAGAGTGGGAAGGCCACGATACCGCTTATGGCGTTGTGAACGCCTTTACACGTGCAGCGCGCACGTTACCGAACGAGCGCCGGCTGGAAGCGGAAAGCTATGCTGGGCGGCTGACACGTTTGCCGGCCGAACAGTGGGATAAAATAAGCGAAGAAGCAATATTGGAAACAGCTTAAAAAGGAGCGATCAGTATGTATATATTAACAGCGGCGGAAGGTGGCGGCCTCGTTTACCGGGGCCGCTATAACCGCAACTTGATCAGCATAATAAAACAACTGCCGGGCCGATCATATAATCCGGAAACTAAAGAATGGTTCCTGCCGGCAGAGCCGGAGGTTGTGGAAGCGCTGGAAAACAACGGCGTTGAAATAACGGCCGAAGCGCGCGAGCTTGTTAGGCAAAAAGTGGAAGCGCAGGAAATGATCGCGCAGGCGAAGGATCAGGCCCGGCCAGAACCAGCAAAGCCGATGCCGCTTAAGGGCCATATTGAACCTTTTGCGCATCAGATCAAGGGCTATAATATCAGCTTAATGCACAGCGCAGCCGGTTTATTGCATGAACAGGGCTGCGGCAAAACTATAACCGCGATCGCAACGGCCGGGCGCCGTTACCTTGACGGTGAAGTTAAAAAGCTGTTAATCGTTGCGCCGTTAAGCGTGATCCCGGTTTGGAAAGCAGAGTTTGAAGAAGCCGCTGACTTTAACTTTGTGGCCGTTACGCTGCAGGGTGATAAAGCAAAACGGCAGCAAGCACTTGTTGATCTGCAGGAAGTGAATGGCGCACTGCAGGTTGCGCTTGTTAATTATGAAGGATACTGGCGGCCGGGGATCTTTGAAATGCTGCTTGGGTGGAACCCGGACATGGTTATAGCCGACGAAAGCCAGAGGATCAAAAATCATACCGCAAAGCAGAGCAAGGGCTTGCATAAGATCAGCGACAAGGCCGGCTTTAGGATGATCCTGACTGGAACGCCGGTTACGGCGACGCCGCTGGACTTCTTTAGCCAATATAAGTTTCTTGATCCGGAAGTGTTTGGCAAAAGTTATTACTCCTTCCGGAACAGATATGCGATCATGGGTGGTTACGAAAATCGCGAAGTTGTGGGATACCGTAACAAGGATGAACTGGTTAGGAAGGCGCACAGTATAGCGCACAGAGTAACAAAAGAGGAAGCGCTTGATCTGCCGGAGTGGATCGATCAGGATCTTTATTGCGATCTTGAACCGAAGGCGCGCCGTTATTATAACGATATGTTAAAAACTAACATGGCAGAAATTGAAAACGAAAAACAGCAGCGCGGCCGGCTGGTTGCGAGCAACGTATTAACAAGGCTGCTGCGCTTGCAGCAGATGGTCGGTGGTTTTGTGCCACGCGATCAGGATGAAGATCAGGAATTTAACGCGGAAAGCGCTGAAATGATGCAAGTTAGCAGCGCAAAGCTTGATCTTTTAAAGGAAACGCTGGGCGATCTGCTGCACGCAGGACACAAAGTTGTTATATTCGCGCGCTTTGTGCCGGAAATTAAGGCCATTATGAAGCTGCTTGATGAAACAAAGTTTAACGGGCTGGGCCGGGCCGGATACCGTTATATTTACGGCGCTGTTAAGCAAGAGGATCGCGGCGCTATGGTTGATCAGTTTCAGAACGACCCGGAGATCCGCGTATTTATTGCGCAGGTGCAGACAGCCGGGCTGGGGATCACGCTGCACGCGGCAGACACGGCCATATTTTACAGCGCTGACTTTAATTATGGCAATTATGATCAATGCAAGGCGCGCGTTCACAGGATCGGGCAGCGCCGGCCGGTTAATTACTTGCATTTAATCGCGAAGGATACCGTGGACGAAAAAATATACCGGGCCATTAAACAGAAGCGCAGTTTGGCCGACGACGTGGTTAATAATTGGAAACAATACTTTGCGAAATAATAGCTGCAAAGATGGAGGCCGGGTCTAACAGGGTATAATAAAGGACAACGTTGACCCGGCTTGCACTGTTTGCAGTTAGGTTGTATAATAACAAAACAGCGAGCAATAATTCGGGAGGTGATGTTAAAGCTGGATAAAGCTAAAAAATGGCGCCGTAAAGGCCGCCAGAACCGCTGACAGGTATAAACGCCTTTTAATAGACTTAAAACTTGACAGCGGCGCGATAAATAGCCTTTACAACTATTTTAAAGGAAGGAGGAACGTGGTATAATGGCAATGGACAGGATTTTTGAATTGGCTGACCGTTATAAGGAGCTAAAGGAAGAAAAGGACGCGTTGCAGGGCAAGCTTAAAGAGCTTAACAAGCAGCTTGAAAAAACGAACGATGAACTTACTGCTGAAATGGTTGATAATGAACTGCAAAACTTTCAGCGCGGCGATCGCACGTTTTACCTGCAAACAAAACTCCACGCGCACGACCTTAAAGACAAGCGAGATCAGCTTTATGAAGTTTTAAGGAAGGAGGGATACGGCGATCTAATTAAGGAAACCGTGAACCCTAAGACCCTTGAAAGCTTTGTTAGGGAGCAGATCGAAGAAAACGAAGGCGACCTGCCAGAGTGGATCAGGGAGTATGTTAGTGTTTACGAAAAAGACGTTGTGGGCATGAGGAAAGCTTAAAAAAACTAACATTATTAAGGAGGATTTTAAAGTATGCCAGAACAGAAAAATGCGTTGGCAGTTGTAGAGGGTTTTGACGCGCCTGCACTGCTTGACAGTGCGGACGTTATGGAAGAAATGGATGGTTTACAATTTAGGTTTACGAATGTTAAGGTGCCGAGTGGCGGCGGCTTAACGTTTGAATTGCCGGGCGATGATGACGACGAACCAGAAATTGAAAAAGAACTGGAAGGCGTTATAGTGCATCATCACCCAGTTAACGTTTATTTTAAAGACAGCTATGACGGCACGAACGCGCCGCCTGATTGCGTTTCCTATGATGGAAAGTTTGGCGTTGGCGAGCCGGGCGGCCATTGCAAGACCTGCGAACTGAACGAATGGGGAACCGGGCGCGATGGCGAAGGCAAGGCTTGCAGCAATAGGCGCCGTGTTTACCTGCTGCGGCAGGGCGAGATGTTTCCGCTGCTGGTTAGTTTGCCGCCGACTTCTTTAGGCAACTTTAGCGACCTGATTAGCAGGAAGATCCTGCAAAAAGGCAAAAGGAGCCATGAAGTTGTAGTTAAGGCAAAGCTTAAGAAGGTTACTTCTAACAGTGGCATTGAATACAGCCGGATAAGCTGGGCCGTTACCGGGCAGCTTGATCAAGAAGCCGCGCAAGCGATGAAACAATACGGCGAGAGCATTAAAGCTCTGGCCGGTGGCTTAACGGTTGATCAGGTTGAAGGTGAAGCCGATCATAGCAGCGAACCGAAATGGGAAACCGGCGACTTTCCAGAAGATCTATAGGTTGAACCAGCAGGGCGGCAGGCTGCAGCAAGTGGGCGGCCTGCCGCCTTATTGAAGGAGGCTTAATATATTGAAGGAGGCTTAATATATGGCGGACTATGACAGGCTTGTAAACTGGGAACAGTTTTACAAGGATCGCCTGCAAAACTGGGAAATGAACAACGGTGAAATAAAGGCGTTATGTCCGTTTCACAGCGAAAAAGAGGGCAGCTTTACGGCAAAGCTGGACAATGGGCTTTGGAAGTGTTTTGGCTGCGACTTGGGTGGCAACGGGATAACCTTTTTACAAAAAACGGAAGGCTTAAGCAAAGATGACGCCTTTAAGGTGCTGAATAAGTATGCTTCCGAAAATATACTTAAAAAACAGGAAGAACGGCGGAAATATACCGTTGAAGATTATGCGAACGCAAAAAAGCTTCCGACGCAGTTCTTGCAGGAGCTTGGTTTAAAGAATACAAAGCTGGGGATCACTATACCTTATATGGACGAAGCCGGATCCGTGTTAAGCACGCGGCGCAGGTTTGGCGATGCCGGCAGTGGGCCGAAGTTTACATGGAGCCGGGGAAGCAAGGTGATCCTTTATGGTTTATGGCGCCTGCCGGAAATACGCAAGCAGAAGCGCGTTTTTTTGGTTGAAGGCGAAAGTGATGCGCATACGCTCTGGCATCACGGCGAGCCGGCTTTAGGCGTGCCGGGTGCAAGCGTGTTTAAAAAGGAATGGATCAGTCAATGGCTGCAGGATCTTGAGCAGATTTACGTTGTGCAGGAACCGGATCAGGGCGGCAGCACTTTTATTCAAAAAGTGGCCGAAGCTTGTTACCATGCCGATTATAGAGGCAAGGTGTTTGCGGTTGATCTGTTTGATGAACATAAAGATCCGAGCGAATTACACTGCGCAGACCCGGACAAGTTTGCTGAACGCTGGCAATCGGCCGTTACGAATGCGCGCGAGTTAAACGTTGCGGAGATCACTAATAAGAGCAGCGATACGCTTACAGACGCGCCGGTGCAGTTAAGGCAGCCGTCAGGCTGGCGCTTTACAGAAGATGGGATCGTTACCATTGACGATAATACCGGGCTGCAGGTTACTATCTGCAGGACGCCGATCTTAATACAGCGCCGGATCCGATCGTTGGAGGACGGGCAAGAAAAGGTTGAAATATGTTATCAGCGCGACGGTGAATGGCATAGCGAAATCGTGCCGCGATCAACGTTGTTTCAGGCCCGATCGCTGCCAATTCTTGCGGATTTAGGTATGACCATAACAAGCGAAAACGCGAAACCGCTTGTTAAGTTTTTTCAAGCGCTGGAACAGGAAAATTATGATCTGCTTGAAACTGCAAAAAGTATATCGCAGCTTGGGTGGCATGGCAACTTATTTTATCCCGGCAATGCCGGCGATCTGCTGGTTGATGTTGAACCGGCCACGCGGCAATGGGTGGAAGCTTACTGCGAAGAAGGCACGTTGGATCAGTGGAAAGAGGTTGTGGGCGCAGAACGCGAAAAAAGCGATATATTGCGCCTTATGATCGCGGCCAGCTTTGCGGCGCCGCTGCTTGCAATAATTAGACATAGGAATATTATATTGCACAACTGGGGAACCACGCGGATCGGCAAAACAGCCGCCTTAAAAGCGGCTTTAAGCGCTTGGGGCGACCCGGAGCAGTTAATGACTTCCTTTTATGCGACTAAAGTGGGCATGGAACGGATCGCAGGCTTTTTCCGGGATCTGCCGCTGGGCATTGACGAAAAACAGGTTGCAGGCAATGACGATTTTTTAAACAGGCTGCCTTATATGCTGGGATCAGGGCAAGGCAAGGTTCGCGGCAGCAAGGGCGGCGGTTTACAGCAGACGCAGCACTGGCGCACGGTTGCAATTACAACGGGCGAAGAACCGCTGGTTGTAGATAATGCGCAGGGCGGCCAATATACAAGGGTTGTGGAGGTTAAAGGCGCGCCGTTTGCAAGCGAAAAAGACGCGCAGCGTATGCACGAACTTAACAGTTTCGGCCACGCCGGGCCGCTGTTTGTGCGCAAGGTTACAGAAGCAGGCACGGAAGCACTGCAGGATCGTTATACTTTTATGAAGGATCATTTAGCAGATACACTGACACAGGCGCACGATTTAGTTCCCAGCCACGCGGCCGCGCTGGTTGTGTTTGCGTTTGCTGATATGCTGGTTAGCGAATACGTGTTTCAAGAAGATCCAGAAGTGGCCGAAGCGGAAGCGGTGAACTTTGCACTGCGCAGCGCTGAAATGATGGTTAAGCAATCGGAAGCAAGTTTGGCCGAGCGTGCTTACCATAGGATCGAGAGTTGGATTAATGCGAACGCCTTGCGGTTTGAAGATGAAGAAATTACTCCGCGTTATGGATGGCGTGAAGGCAATATTTATTATATACTGCCGCACGAACTCCGCAACTTCCTCAAGCGCGAAGAAATGCCGCTGGAAAGCACAGTTATCGCAGCATTGGCAGAAGCCGGTTATTTAATTACAGGGCAAAAGGAAGCAAACAGCCGGGGCCGCAAGCAGATCGTTAAACGGATTGACGGCGGAACGAAGCGTGTTTACGCGTTGCGTCTTAAGCGCGTTGATGAAGATAAAATAGACGCTGAAACCGATTATTATCCGCCGCCTGCAGCAAGGGATCCAGAACCGGCGCCGGAGCCAGAACAGCAGGAACGCTGGTATGATCAGGATTAGCGGCGCAAGTGGTAATAATGGGCTTAAGTGGTAACGCGAGTGGTAATGGAAAAATGCCTTAATGGCGGGCTTTATAGATCACTATTACCACTATTACCACTATTACCACCCATTATTGGTTTAAAGCAAAACAAAACTTTATAAAATATTATGATCATAGTTTTGTAAAAAATACACGGTGTATATTGGCGAAAATAGTGGTAATGTGGTAACGTGGCCGATTTTGCCCGTGGTTAAGGGCTTTTTCCGTTACCACTCGGCCGAAATAACTGGTAACGCATTACCACAAAAAGCGATTTTCACCCTTGATTTTTGCCACGGTGTAACAATACTGTTAATAGATGGCAGCGCTGGTAGAATGTAATGGGTGGCTTGAAGGGAGGTGTTTGGGCTGGCAGAGTGGAATGAGCCGAACGAAAAAAATATAACCGACAACGTTATGAAACTGCTTAAAAAGCAGCCGGGCGGATTTGCAGTTAAGCTGCACGGTGGCCGGTATCAAAAATCGGGCCTGCCGGACGTGCTTTTTATACAGGATGGAACGGTTTACTTTTTTGAAGTTAAGCGGCCGGGCAATAAACTGACAAAACTTCAAGCCGATACCATGAAAAGACTTTGCAAAGCCGGCGCGTTCTGTTACACTGTTTTCAGCGCAGCGGACGTTAAAGCAGCGCTTAAGGAGGGCGATCAATAATGGATCCGTTAACAGAAAAGCAACGAGAAACGCTATACAAGTTGATTGATATTGTTGAAGAAAAGGGCGGCATTGCGCCGCTGGATAAAACGGAAGTTGACGATTTAAGTGTGGGCGAAGCCGGCAGTTTTATTGCAGAAATACTGCGCGATCTTGGCTGGGAAGAATAGCCGATGGAAGGCAGGTGTTGGCCGTGGGTGATCTGTTTATTTTAATTTATAACCGCGCAAGCGGCGCCTGCAATGTTTACGTGAATGGCATGGAGATCGCTGTTAAGGGCGACCTTAAGGCGTGGCGCGTTTTGCAGCTTATGCAATTATATGAGCATAACAGCGAAGCGCTGCCGGTGCCGGAAAAACCTTATGAAACACGGGAGGAAAACACTGATGCAAACGAATGATATTATTGTTTGCCTTATGGGCAAAAGTGGCAGCGGCAAGACCGCGCTTGCGGACGTTTTGCGCAGGTATCACGGTTTTAACGTTATAAAATCCTTTACCACGCGCACGCCGCGGCCGGGTGAAAGCGGCGATGAATATTACTTTGTAGATCAGCCGCCGGCGCAGCCGGACGCTGACCCGGAAATAATAACTTATGCCGAACATAACGGCGCGCATTACTGGACGGAGCGCAGCCAATATAAAGGCAAGGGCTGCAGCGCGTTTGTGGTTGAACCGATCGGCGCGCAGTTGTTAAAGCAAGAGGTTAACGACGCGCTGGTTGTTATTATTTATTTAGAGGTTGAAGAAGAAGAACGTTACCGGCGCATGAGGAAGCAGGGCCGGCGCATGGGTGATTATAGAATATACGCGGACGGGAAAAAGTTTAATTATTCGCTGCTCCCGTGCGATTATATTATTAACGGCACGTTTCAAGACCCGGACGATCTGGCGTTTAGCATAGCTTCTGAAATGGAAAATATACAGCAAAACAAGGAAGGGGTGATTAGCAGATGGAAAAAAGCCGTGCAGAGCGTTTGTCGAAAATTTTAAGGCAGCAGGCCGCGGCCGTTAAATCCCGGAACAAGAACCTTTTAGACCGGCCACGGGAGGAAACGGATCCGGGCCAGTATTTAGTGAAGGCGCAGGTGCAGGCTTACTGCGACGCGCTGGAACACGCTGCACAGCAGGCGGAGGAAGCTGTTTGGCTTGATCGCATGGAACCGAGTTTGGATCAGCAGCAGCAGGCCGAGCTTGAGAGGAAAGTGTTTTGGCCGGATTATTTTTATTTTAGTTAAGGAGGGCTTTTTTATGACAATGACGGCAGCAGTTGTGATGGGTGCTTGTTGTTTTATTGCTGGGAACGTTGTGGCTTGGTTAATGTTTAGGGAACAATATTTTAAGAAAGGAGGGAAATAATATGATGGGCTTAATTAGATTGATCTTTTGGATCACGGTGATCGTGCTGGTTATGGGCTGGGCTGCTAATAACGCGCCGGCAAACAGCGGCGACGGTGAAACTTATATTAGCGAACCGGTTAGCGCTGGGGAAGCTGTTTACTGCAGCGACGCGCTTGATCTTGGGTGCGAAATATGGTTGGATACGGACGCGGCCAGACATTACACTTTACAAGGCACGCAGCCGCTTTGTTTTAACTGTTTTTCGCAGTTGTATCCTTGCGTTGAGTGCGGTGAACGGCGCAACGATCGGGAGCCGGGGCTTACCTGCCCGATCTGCAAGGCAGAAGAACCAGCAGAACCGGAAGATCCGGAGTGCTGCGAACCGGAAGTAATTACTGAAACCGAAACGGAAGTTGTTACCGTTACTGAAACCGAATACGTGGAAAAAGAAGTGGAAGTGCCATGTTCGGATCAGGCCGACCGGATCGATGAACTGGAAGATGAATTGGCCGAAAAAGGCGATCTGCTGCAGGAATACCGCGAAGCAGAGCAGTTTGAAGATCTGGAAGAATACCTTAAAGAAAACGTGCCGGGCTTTATGGAAGAAGAAGAACCGGAGTTTGCTTACAGGCTGCCTTTGTGGCAGGTGTTAACAATTTACTTTTTAGGCGTGGCCGTTGTGGCCGCTATTGGCTTTTACCTTTACAGCAGGGCTAAAAGCAAGCCGCGCGGCAAAGACGACGATTATGGCAAGCTGTAAACTATAATAAGCGGCCGGGCAGGTTTGGAGTTTACTCCCCTGCCCGGTTATGGTATAATATGGAAACAAGGAGGGCAGAATAGATATTATGATAACAGTTGTTCAGGTGTTTTTTATTATTATAATGGCGATTAGTGCGCTTGGTTTTTTTGGCGAAGAAGAAGCTGCAAAAAAACCTCACTTGTTAGCAGGTGCGGTTATTGCAGCTTTAATCATTGTTAGTTTGGAGGTGCTTGTTAAATAATGACTAAAAAGCGCAAGCGCACGGGGCCGGAAATAGTGCCGGAAACTTTTGAACCGGCGCGTGATGGCGAAGAAGTGGAAGAACTGGCGAAGGATCTGCTGGGCAAGGCGATCAAGGGCGAACTGGAAGCAAAGGATCGGGAAGTTTGGCTGGATAACGGCCATAAAATACTCCATTGGCTACGCGCGCAGTTTGCAGGGCTGGCGGAGTAAAAAACAACTATTAAAAGGAGGATTTTGTATTATGGACGCAAGTTTAAAGTTAAAGGAAGTTTTTAAAAAGGTTTACAAGGACATTGACGGGTTGCAGGACATGATTTTAGCACGGGCCAGTGAAGAAGGCTGGTTGGATGAACTGGTTGAATTGCACGATGATCAAGAGGAAGCGGTTACGGACGATTTCGATCTGGGCAGCGTTGCTGGCGTTGCTGGCATGGGCTTGCACGATGCCGCGAGTGCGCTGGGCGAATTGCGTATGCGCTGCGCAGCAGAAGCCGAAGATGAAGCTGAAGCTATAGAAGAACAGATCCGGGCCGATGGCAGCGAAGCGCTGGACGCAAAAGTGCGCTGGTTGGTTAACGTTTTAAAGCGCCTGCGCGGCATTGAAGAACTGGACATAGATATATGGGTGCATAATTTATCGAACACTATAGGCGCAGACACAGCAGCGCTGCAGATTGTTAAAAGCTTACTGGTTAAGCAAGAAGATGACTGCAAGGTGGGCGTTTACGAAGATGATAAGAGCCTTAAGGTTAATTACAGGCTTGAAAGTGGCGATACTGCAGAAGTTGTGATCATTAAAGGCGAGCGGCCGAACTGGGCAAGGTAAAAGGAGGGCGCGCGGTTATGGACTTACCGGACAAAACGTATGAAATAATATACGCAGATCCGCCGTGGCAATATAAAGATCGCGCGCTGGCAGGCGAACGCGGCGCCGGGTGCAAGTATAAAATTATGGATATTAAGGATATACAGGCGCTTCCGGTGCCGCGGATCGCGGCAGAAAACAGCGTGCTTTTTCTTTGGGCCACGTTTCCGCTTATTGATGAAGCCTTGACCACGCTGGCAGGCTGGGGCTTTATGTATAAGACCGCGGCGTTTGTTTGGGTTAAGCTTAACAAGCGGCAGCCGACGCCGTTTTGGGGAATGGGCAACTGGACACGGGCGAACGCAGAGGTTTGCCTGCTGGGCATTAAAGGCAATCCAAAAAGAGTTAATGCCGGTGTGCATCAGGTTATTATGACGCCGCGCGAAGAACACAGTAAAAAACCGGACGAAGCAAGGCGGCGGATCGTGCAGCTTTTAGGCGATCGGCCGCGGATCGAATTGTTTGCACGGCAAACGGCCGCCGGCTGGGATAGCTGGGGCGACGAATTATAACAATAGCGCTGCAGGGCGATTTTTAGCGTTTATCGCCTTGCAGGGCGATTTTTTGGGAGGTGTTTTTATGGAAGGCAGGTTAGGGATCAAGATTAGCTCGCAGGAAGAATTATTAAGTTATGCTGCGCTTAACAGGGATCAGATCCGGCAGGTTAGGGCGATCGCGTTGGAAGAAGGGCTTGAAGAATGGCGGCTGGCGCAGTTAAGCGATAGTGAAGTTATTGGCTGGTTAATGGAACGATACTGGTTTATGGTTGCTTATGACGACCCGGAAGCGCAGACCATTTACTTAATTGATCCGGGCCATATACTTGAAAATTCACCCACGATCGATAAGGATTACTATGCAAGCGATGATATATGGGAACCGGATCAGCGCGCACGGGTTAGAGTGGCAGGTGATCAGTTTGACCGGAAATAAATACTGCAAGCAGTGCGATCAATGGCTGCCGGCCAATACGGATTATTTCTACCGGAACCGAAAAATGGAGGATAACCTTTATTATATCTGCAAAAAATGCTTGTCAGCACAGCAAAAATCGCGCCGGGGCAGCAGCGATCGGCGCTTTGGTATAAAGATAACAGAAGAAGATCGGGCCCGGCGGATCTGGTTGGTTGAACACGGTTACAACGATCAGCAAGCGGCCGAACAGGTGGGGATAACGTGGCACGCTTTCGCTAATTGGCGTCGAAAAAACGGTTACTTAAGGCCGGGTCGCAAAAAGCGCAAAGTTGAACATAATACGCCGAAGGAGCTTGAACTTACCACGACGCAAAAGGTGATCGCGGTTGCTTTTTTAAAGGATCTTGACTGGTTAAAGAAAAAAGCTGCAGCGGCCGGCGCACAGATCAGCGAAGATCAGATCCGGGCTATTATTGACGCATGGCGCGAAGGCCGGGGCGCGCAGCTTGATAAAATACTTGTTCAATAGGCTTGACATTGGGTGGCAGGGGTGGTAAAATTGGATCAAGGTGGTTAAAAACAATGTTATCCCTTGCAACTGCAATGTCTATACACTACCCTTCTCCTTTTACGGCAGCAGCAGCGCGTTTCACCCCTTGCGCGCTGCTGGTTTTTTTTGTCCTTAAAACAATTATTAACGGAGGTGGATAAAATTGGAATTAAAACGGATGAAGCTTGAAGAAATAACGCCTGCGGAGTATAATCCGCGCGTGGATTTGCAGCCGGGCGACCCTGAATATGAACGGCTGCGCAAAAGTTTGCAGGAGTTTGGGCTGGTTGATCCGCTGGTATTTAACAAGCGCACGGGGCGCCTTGTAGGCGGACATCAGCGCGTTAAGGTGCTGCAGGATCTTGGTTACACAGAAGCGGACGTCAGTTTGGTTGACCTGCCGGCGGAAAAGGAGCAGGCCTTGAACCTTGCGCTTAACAAGATCGAAGGGCGCTGGGATGAAGATGCGCTGCGCGATGTTTTGGATAATATTAATAAGTGGATCGATGAAGAAATGCCGGACTTTGATATTGAAGCAACTGGTTTTTCGGAGCAGGAAATAGACGATCTTATAGGCGATACGGAAGGGCTTATGGACGGCGCTGATTACATGGACGGCGACGGGCAAAGTTTGGCAGAGCGCTTTGTCGTGCCGCCATTTACGGTATTAGACGCGCGGCAGGGTTACTGGCGGCAGCGAAAAGAGGAATGGTATGCAAAGGGCATTATAACGGAGGCCGGCAGGGAGGATCTTGACGATACCACGGCTTCCGGTTGGGTGAGCCGCGGCAGGGATCAGGGCGGCAGCGCGTTTGATCCGGTGCTGGCAGAAATAGCGTTTAAATGGTTCTGCCCGGAAGGCGGCGCAGTGCTTGATCCGTTTGCCGGCGAAAGCACGAAGGGCATCGTGGCCGGGCTGCTGGGCTTTAGTTATACAGGCGTTGAAGTTAGGAAGGATCAGGTGGACGCCAATTACAGGCAGCTTGAAGCAATGCCGGAAAAACCGGGCGGCGAAGTGCGTTGGATCACTGGCGACGCTGCAAAGCTGGAAAGCGTTTTGCCGCAAGGGCAGGAGTATGATTTTATTTTTACCAGTCCGCCTTATTATGACTTGGAGGTTTACAGCAGTGAAGAAGCCGACGGCAGCACGTTTGGCAGTTATGCTGAATTTATGGCGTGGTATGAGCATATCTTTAAGCAGGCCGTTGCGCAGTTAAAGGAAAACGCCTTTGTTGTGGTAAAAGTGGGCGAAATACGCGATAAAAAGACCGGCGCTTACCGGAACTTCGTGGGTGATAACATAAGCTGCTTTAAAGGGCTGGGCTTGCATTACTACAACGAAGCGATCTTGGTTACTCCGGTCGGCAGCTTACCGCTGCGCGCCGGGCGGCAGTTTGAAGCAAGCCGCAAGCTGGGCAAGGCGCATCAGAATATCCTTGTATTTTACAAGGGCGACCTTAATAAAATTAAGGATCTGCAGTTTGTGGAAGTTGAACTGGACGAAGATGGCAGCGTTACGCTGGAAAGCGAAGCGGAAACTGCTGCAGGCGATGGCGCGCAGGTGCAGGCTGCAGACGGCGGCGGCGGCAACGTAAAGATGAAGCTGGGCAAAGTGGCCGACAATGCGCTGCCGCGCGAAGCTATGGAGTTATATAACGCAACGGGATCGGTGCCTTTTGCAAAAAAGTTTAACGCCTGCCCGGAACTGGGCGAATATTTAAAGCTGGTTTACGGTGCAGGCGATCAAGAGCTTACACTGCAAGAAGTTGATTGCCCGAAGCCGATACCGTTACAGGATAACGGAACCTGCTGGGTGAGTTTTACCGGTGGGAAGGACAGCGTGGCTGCAGCGATCAGGGCGCAGGAGCGCGGTTACAAGGTGATCCCTTATTACTTGCAGGGCATTAACCGGGGCGTCGCCGATGAACTGCACTATGCGCAGAAGATCTGCGACCGCATGGGTTGGCCGCTGGTTGTAGATAAGATCAGTATTAGCGGCAAAAAAAGCGGCGTTGTAGAAATGCCGACCAAAAATCAAGTCATTGTTTTGTGTATGCTGGGGCGCATGGCAGAACAGGGCGGCGCAGCTTGGACGGCCGGTTATCACGAAGATACGGCGCAGGCGGAACGCGGCTGGGGCTTTGACTTTAGCGACGGCGACAAAGCGGTTGCGCTGTTTAACGCTTACCTTGAAAAGCGCGTGCCGGGTGTTAAGTTCTTAATGCTGCTGCAAGATACGCTTGAATGCTGGGCTTTGTGCGCGGACTATGGACTAATCAACTATATTAAAGGCTGCGCTTGTCAGCCACGGTTTAAGGAAATGCGCCGGAAGAAGAATGTTGAAAAGTTCGGCGCTGCTAATATACTGCACGGCCGCTGCGGAAGCTGTATAAAGTGCGCGTGGGAACAGGTTGCACTTCAACGGCTGGGCATAGTGCCGGAAAGCCGCGCGGTTAGACAGCACGGCTTGAAGTTCTTGGAGCAGTTTAAAAGTGTTTGGAATACCGGCGGCCGGGATATGGAAAATTATTTAGTGCCGCAAAGCAGGGCCGAACAGGAAAAACAGGCAAGGCGTGGCCGGTGGCCGAAGCAGCCGATGCCTGATTAATTAAAAAGGTGGGTGCTTTTATGGCGTTGATCGATTTAAGGTTAGGCGATCGCAAGTGGATCCGGGCTAAAGAGATCGCGCGGTGGATGGAAGAAGCCGGTTACGATCAGGCGATCTGCTTTAGTTGTGGCAATGCAAGCAAAGAGTTAAAAAATGCCGGCATTAAGACCCTTGAGATTGCGCCGGGGCGCGACCTGCAGGCGCAGCGGTGGTTCAAGCAAAGCGAGATCCGCCGCTTTTGGCCGCACTGCTTTGACGCGACCAGTGGGAACCTGCCGGCGGAGCTTATGGAACGGATCGGCTGGCGGCTGGCAACGCTGGCAAAGTTTGAACTTAAGGAACGTGGCTTTATTGACCGGGATCGCGATGTTTTGATCCGGGAGGATACTTACCGGATCACTTGCGGCAGCGGCGAAACACTGGTTGCGCTGGCAATGGCAAAGCCGGGCTTTAAGTTTGAAGCGGTTTACGACAATGAGAACCCGGCGACGCGGTTTGAAAAAGAAGCGCCGTTGACGCCGCTGGTTTTTAACATAGCGGAGCGCGTTTGGCTGGGTGATAAACTTTTAAAGGCTTGCGACGCTTCCTTTTACTGGGTGGAAGGTTAAATGGGAACCTGCTGGCAGTATATACAACGGCAAAAGTTCGCTGCCGAAGGGCTGCCGGCAGGGCTGCAGCCGGATCAGTTAAAGCCACGCCTTGCGCACGTTGCACGGATCAGCAAGGATCAGGCGCGCGCGGTTATCCTGAAATATGAATGGCTGGGAACAATGGCGCAAACGGGCCTTCATTATGGCATATTTTACGGCGATCACTTGGCAGGCGTTACTTGCGTCAACGTGGGCGGCGCCGGGGCGGCCGGTGTTAACAGTCATAAGGAGTTTAACCTGCAGCGCGATCAGGTGGCTTATTTAGCGCGCGGCGCTTGCGTTCACTGGGCGCCGACCGGAACTAACAGCCGCCTTGTTAGCATAACGGCGCGCATGGTTGCAAAGGACAGCGCTGCAAAGGTGCTGCTTGCATACGCTGACCCGGCTGCCGGGGAGATCGGAACAATATATCAGGCTTGCAACTGGTATTATATAGGCAGAACGTGGCCGGGCCGGCGCTGGGTGTCGCCTGATGGGCAAAAGGATCGCGATTGGAAATATCCTTATGATCTTAAAAAACAGCGCGGAAAAACTCGTAAACACTGGGCGGACTGGTTAAAGGCGCAGGGCTGGACTGTTAAGGTGCTGCAGCCGAAATATAAATACGTGGCAATCTTGGACAAGGGCGACCCGGATCTGTTAAAATTGATTAAGGGAAAAGCGCAGGNTTATCCTAAAAAAGTTTGAGCGTCCGAAGTGGGCTTAAGCTGCAGCCAGCAGCGAAGCGGCGGTTCAACTCCGACCCGGACGCTCCATATTTTTGGAGGTGATATTTTTGGAAAATTATACGCAGCAAACGCAGCAAGCGCAGCAGCAAGAACAGCAAGCGCAGCAGCAAGGCGGCTGCCCGGATTGCGGAAGTTTTAATTACATACCGCAAGGCGGCTGCCCGGTTTGCATGGATTGCGGATACTCGAAGTGCGGTTAAGGTGGCCGCGACAACGGATGAAACGGCTGGGAGGTGGAGATTTTTGCTTAACGAGAACAGGTTATATGCGGAAAAGCAGGGTATCGACAAGTATCACGACGCAGGCTTTAAAGGTGCAGGCGTGCGGATCGGAATGCTGGATACCGGCTTTGTGATCCCTGACGGATGGCTGGGTGGAAAAATAAAATATGGCGGCGAACCGGAAACGTTTAACGGGCAGCAGTGGGAACACGGTGCAATGACCGCGCACGTTTTGCATCAGGTTGCGCCGGAAGCTACAATTTACACTTTTAACGCGAACCGGTTAATGCCTTATGACGTGATCGAACTTTGCATAAAGCAGAACATTGATATATTAACTGCAAGTCTTGGTTATCCAGATCCGGGCAGTTGGTTCATGCGCGAATTGGCAAAGTGGAGTGAAAAGCTCCTTAACAAAGGCGGCCTGCTTTGTGCTGCAGCCGGGAACAGCGATTATGACGGTGTTAGCGTGCCGGCGAAAAAGGATACGTGGCTGGCAGTGGGCGCAGCCGTTCTTGACAGCGGTGCTATAGTTAGGAAGTATTATAGCGCGGTTGGCAGTGCGCTTGAAGTCATGGGCTTTACGAACTGGCGTATAAACATTAAGCCGGTGGGTGATACGATCGTGGATATTTATACCGGAACAAGCGCTGCTTGTCCGAACGTGGCCGGGCTGCTTGCGTTATATATAACGGCACGCGGCAAGCCGCGCAGCAAGGAGCAGATCCGGGCCATGATCGAAGCAAACACGCTCCCAGTCGTGCAGGCGCACAGCCGCGATAAATATACCGGCTTTGGGCTGCTTGTTTTGCCGGCGTTGGACGAACTGGGCGATTATGATAATGGCGGCAACGGCAACGGTGCGCCGGGCTTTTGGGAGCAGTTGTTCCTTTTTATGCGCAAGCTTGTCAAAAAGCTATTTTCGCGATAAAATAAGGGCAGGAGGTTTTTAACATGGGCAAGCGGCATGACTGGGAACCGGTAAAAAGTGAATATATAGAAGGCTATACGGACAGCGACGGGAACCATGTTTGGCCGACGTTGCAGCAGTTAAGCGAACGGCATGGTATAAGCGAAAGCACTATGCGCAAGCGCGCGTCGCAGGAGGACTGGGCCAATGAACGGAACATTTTCCGGCAAAGAGTGGAACACAAACGGCAAGAAAAGCGCGCTGAACATTTAGCCGGCAAGGCGAGCGAGTTTGACGCAACGATCTTCCGGGCGTCGGAAACGGCGACAAAACATATACAGGCGCATCTTGCGCAGGCAAGCGAACGCTTTCGGCAAAGCGGCGGCCGGGATCCGATGCCGCTGGCACAGTTGGAACAACTTGCAAAAAGTTTGGAACGTTACCAGAAGATCGGGCGCCTTGCACTGGGCGAAGCGACCGATATAACGGAGGGCGACGAAGATGGCACAGACCAGATCATTATCAAGGAACTCGTCGGCGACCCCGACGTTGCAGCAAAAGTTAAAGAACTATTCCGATCAAGAACTGCTGAAAGAACTCGCTAAACAGGATTATTCGTTTTATTGCGAATACACGCATAAGGGCTTATATAAGCCGGCGCGGCATTTACAATTAATTGCAGATCGGCTGACGGAGGTTGCGTTGGGTGATCTGCAGAAAATAATGTTTTTATTGCCGCCGCGGCACGGCAAGAGCATGACCGTTACTGAAACGTTTCCTTCTTACTTTATAGGCAAGGATCCGGAGCGCCGCGTTATGGCGATCAGCTATGGCAGCTTCCTTGCACAGAAATTCGGCCGGGCCAATAGGCAAAAAGTGATTGACTTTGGCCCGGCTTTGTTTGATATACAGGTTAACAGGGATCATTCCAGTTCAACGAACTGGGGAATTAAAGGGCATCGGGGCGGCATGATCAGCGCAGGGCTGGGCAGTGGGATCACTGGCGAAGGTGCCGACCTGCTAATAATAGATGACCCGATTAAGAACCGCAAGGAAGCGGACAGCGTTACTTACCGCGAAAACTTATGGCACGAATGGCAGAACACGCTTGTTCCGCGGTTGCAGCCGGGCGGCGCAGTTATACTTATATTGACCCGGTGGCATGAGGACGATCTGGCAGGGCGCCTGCTGGAACATGAGCCTGACGAATGGGAGGTTTTTAGTTTGCCGGCGCAGTGCGAAGAACCGGAAGCGGATCTGCTGGGCAGGCAGCAAGGCGAATATCTTTGGCCGGGCGTTGGCTTTGACCATGACTGGGGCGAAAAGCGGAAGAAGGAAGTTGGAACGCGCGCTTGGAACGCGCTTTACCAGCAGCGGCCGGCGCCGAACACGGGTGCAATATTGAAGCGGCATTGGTGGAGGTTTTGGTGTTATAAAGGGCAGGCCGATGATTTAAAGCCGGTTACGCTGCCAATACCAGAAGCGGAAGGCGGCGGCTTTATTGAACGGGCTGCAGAGGAATTGCCTGAAAGTTTTGATAGCATGGCGCAGAGTTGGGATATGGCATTTAAGGATCACAGCGACAGCAGTTATGTTGTCGGGCAGGTTTGGGCTGCAAAGGGATCGCAGTATTATGTCAAGGATCAGATCCGCCGGCAGCTTAACTTCCCGGCCACGGTTAAGGCGCTTGAGCAGTTATCGCTTAAGTGGCCGGAAACGCGTGCAAAGTGGATCGAAGATAAGGCAAACGGGCCGGCAGTTATACAGCAGCTTCAAGGCAAGGTTAGCGGCATGATTGCAGTTAGGCCGGACGGCAGCAAGGAAGCGCGCGGCCACGCAGTTTCACCCATTGTAGAAGCTGGCAACGTTTACCTTCCTCATCCATCCCTTGCGCCGTGGGTCTGGGATCTGATTGAAGAATGCGCCGTTGCGCCTTATGGCGCGACTGATGATATGTTTGACGCCTTAACGCAGGCGTTAACACGGTTAACACAGCAAAGCAGCACGCGGCACGCGCGCGCGGCAAGCAGTGCAGGCAGCGCAAAGCGTGGCCGGCGGCGCAAATAATGAAAGGAGGCGATTGTAGTGCCTTATAAAGACCCGGAGAAGAAACGGGAACACGCAAGAACTTATAACAAGCAGAAGCGCGAACAGCAAAAGGCTGCAAGCAATGCTCCGCGGCGGCCGTTTTGTTATGTAACAAAGGAAGGGCGCACAGTGCGCGAAGATGTTTTGGATCAATACGCAGTTAAATCGGAGGAAGGCTCCCGGCAGATGGCGGCGGATCGTTTTGCGGATCACTATGGGCCAGAAAACGTTATTAAGCCGCTTTACAATCCCGAAGCAATGGCTGGCATATTGGAGATCAATACATTCCACGCGCGCTGCACAGCGGTCAAAGCGCGCGACGCTGCTGGGCTTGGGTGGGAATTGGAGCCAGTTGTGGAGGATCCTTCCCCGACGCAAAAGGAGCAGCTTAAGGAGTTCTTTGATCAGCAGGGCTTAACAGCGACCTTTTACCGGCATCAATACGATATTGAAGCCGTGGGATACGGGGCGTTGGAAGTTGTGCGCGCAGATCACAGCGCGGACGGCTTACCGATTAAGTTTTACCATATCCCGTCGCATACGCTGCGAATGCACAGCGGCGGCGAAAAGGTTGTGCAGCGCCGGGCTGGTAAAAAGCGATACTTTAAACTTTACGGCGTGGAAAAGGATATTGATTACAAGACTGGGCTGGAGCATGAACTGGGCAGCTTACCGGCGGATCGCAGGGCCACGGAAGTCCTTTGGAACAGCTTGTATTCGCAGCGGTCGGACTTTTACGGGATCCCTGACATAGTGCCGGCGCTGGGCGCTGTTCATGGCGACCTTGCACGGCGCGATTATAACCTTAATTTCTTTGATAATTTCGGCGTGCCGGCTTATGCTGTATTTATCACGGGCGATTATGATCCGGGGCCGGTGGATCCTGATACTGGGAAAACGGAACTGGAAGAAGAAATTGAAAATCACCTGCGCAAGCTGGCGGACGAACCGCACAGCACGCTCATTTTAACGGTGCCGACGCGCGAAGGTGCAAACAATGATGTCAAGATTGAGTTTCAGCCGTTGGCAGTGGAAACAAAGGACGCAAGCTTTAGGCTTTACCGCAAGGACAACCGGGATGAAATTGTCGTTGCGCACGGCGTTCCGCCTTATAGGATCGGGCTTGCGGAAACCGGATCTTTGGGTGGCAGCACTGCAGCGGAAAGCACGCAGATTTATAAAGACAGCGTTATTAAGCCGCGGCAGGAAATACTTGAAGAAATGGTTAACATGGTTGTCCGTGAAGGCTTTGAAATAACGGACTGGCGCTTTAAGTTTGCGGAAATAGACACGGAAGATGAACAGCACGATGTTCAGATGGTTATGCACTTGTTCAGTATGGGCGCGATGCGGATCCGTGATGTTATACAGCGCTATGCGGATAAATACGGGCTGGAAGATGACCCGGATGATCCGCTGCTTGATACGCGCTTTGTGGGTGGACAGCCGCTTACACAAGAGCGCATTGAACCACGGCAAGCGCAGCAGATGCAGGCGGCGATGCAAAGCTTGCAAGATAAACTCTTAAAGGTGGCGATCAAAGATGGACACAGCTACGGCCTTGAAAATGGCGTTGATCTCGGAGATCGAAATGCGCCGGGCAGCGCTAAAGGTGGAACGGATGGAATGGACGGCGTGGGCTGAAAATAGGCTTGCGGCGCGGTTGCGCCGTTTGCTGGGCAGCGCCTTTGATGAAGTCCTAACAAAACTGCAGCAGCGCGGCCGGGTGCCTTCCGACAGTGCAGCGCAGCAGGCTTTACTTGCAGCACTGCGCAAAAAGGAGCCGGAGTTTATTAGTATAATCCAGAACGCGGCGCTGGATAGCGCAGGGCGTGGCCGTCAGCAGGTTTACGACTACGCGAAAACAGTGCCACACGCTCCGGATTTTACCGCGCGCGAGTTTAGCGAACGGGTTAAAAAGCTTATCAAGGATCACGCCTTTGAAGCAAGCGAGCGCACGATGGCACGTATGCGCGGCGACGTTATGGGCAATTTAGCGCGCAGCTATGAAGAAGGGCTGGGGATCCGTGATGCTGCAGACCGGCTGCGCGATCAGTTTGATAGTATGGAGGAATACGAATTAAAGCGCGTTGCGCGCACGGAAACAAACAGTTTTCAAAACATGGGCGCGCATGAAACCTGCCGGGAGCTTACCAATTATGAGCAGTGGTGGGGTGCAGACGATGATCGCAGCCGTGGCACGGAGCCGCAAGACTTGGCCGATCATACGCTGGCAGGTATGCACGGCCAGATCGTGGCCGTGGATGATCCGTTTAGCAATGGGCTGCAGTATCCGGGCGATCGCAGCGGCGGCGAAGCTACAATCCATGAGTGGATCAACTGCCGCTGCCGCGTGGTTCCGTTCTTTATTCCGCAAGGTTACAAGGCGCCGCCGGGCGCAACTTACTTTTATGAATATGACCTTGTTTACGTGGGTGATGATTAAGCGGCGCGGATATTAACATAGAAGCGACCATTATGGCAAGCAGTTAATGAGCTTTGAAAAATGCAAAGCTAAAATAATCCATGCTTGACAGGAGGTGTTCGGCGATGTAAACTATAACCAGAAGCTTTATAGCTGGGGCCGGTTTGGGATCGGCAAGTGTTAACGCCTGCAAGGCAGCGCTTGTATCCGGGTTCAACTCCCGGCGGCTCCATCAGCAACGGAACTGCAGTTTTTTTATAAGCTTGGAAAAAGGAGGTGTTCTATTTAATGCCATTAGACAAACATTCCATTGAAGAAAAACTACGCAAGATCAGCAATGCGCTTGAAATGAACTCTGGTTTAGCAGACCCTCTGCCGGTTGCAACTTATGGCGATAATGTTATTGTTAAGGACTACGGCAACGATGGGGAGCTTTACCAGCTTCAATATTCGGAAGTGAACGGCGAAATAGTGTTTGGGCAGCCGGCGCCGGTGGACGTTGCATACGTGCAGAAGCAGCTTTTAGAGCAGAACCCGAACGCTGCAGCTAAAGACGTTCAAAGCTTAATTGATACTTGGAGCGAGTGGGCCGGCGGCTTTAGTGAATGCGTGGCAGCACTGGCGGACAAGCCGGGGATCGATAATCCCGAAGCTTTGTGCGCTTGGTTGCATTATCAGGCGGAAGGCAAGTGGCCGGCGGAAGCTGCTGCAAACGCGGCAAAGGACAAGGACGCGGAGCTTACCGGGCCAATTGTATATAAGAATGATGCAAAGCGGATCGCATACGCGGCCGTCTTAGTGCCGGGCGAACCGGATCATGATGGCGAAACGGTTAGCGCGGAGCAGGTTGAAAAGGCTGCGCATGAATGGATGGAGCTTTATAGGAACGTTGACCTGCAGCACAGCTTGAACAACGTGGGCGTTCCGGTTGAAAGTTATCTGCTGCCGCAAGCAATGACCGTTAAATCGCTTGACGGGCAGGATCTTGAATTGCCTGCCGGAGCTTGGATCTTGGGCAGCAAGGCCACGGATGACGAAACTTGGGGCCGCGTAACAAGCGGCGAACTTACTGGATATTCTGTTATGGGAATTAAGCGCACGGCTGGCAAGTCTATTGATAAGGACGCGGCATTTAAACGAACCCTGCTCGGTGATTTGGGTGAAGATTGGGTGGCCGCGTTTGTTAGTTTTGTCGATCAGCCGGCCGTTCCGAAGGCAAAGTTTTTCGCGCTTAAAAGTAAAGCGCCGGAGCCGGGCAACGGTGGACAGAAAAAAGGAATACTGCAAAGGTTTGTCGAAAGCTTAAAAGGCGGCGATCAGGCTGGCAAAGCCGGCCGGCAGTTTAGCGATGATAATTATACAAAGCTGCAGCAACTTAAAAATCAGGTTGCGGACGCCTTGCAAGAACTTAACGGGTTGATTAAAGTGGCCGAACAGGAAAGGGCTGGCGGCAATGCGTATGACGCGAACTTTAATTCCGGGAAAGGAGGCGATGCTGACATGACTAAAGAAGAACTGTTAAAGGCAATTAAAGAGGATCCTGAAACAAAGGAAGCTTTAAAGGCTGCGCTTGCAGAGGAAGATCAGGGCGCCGGGGATCAGGGCGATCAAAACGATCAGAATGATCAAGGCAGCAATGATCAAAACGCTGCAGGCAAAGATCAGGATCAGGGCGATGCTGGCGATCAGGATCAGGGCGATCAGGATCAAGGCAGCGGCGGTGATACCGAAACGGTGTCTAAAGAAGATTATGATCAGCTTAAGGCTGATTATGACGCTTTAGCGGAAAAGGTTGAAAAGGCGCTGGGAACCGGCAGCCGTTCTATTAAAGGGCAAGACGGCAGCGACGACGATACCAGCACAAACGCGAAGAAGCGCGCTGAACTTTGGGGCCGGGATGGTTTTGGCCGGCGCAGGCGCGATCTTGAAGATAAATAAGCGCCTTTTCAGGTGCAGACCTTATGGAAAGGAGGTTGATATTACATGGGTAAAGGACAATACACAAACGCTGAACTTTTGGCACGTGTTGACGGTGCGTTTAAGGCGATCACAGTTGGCGACTTGGACGAAGGTATTTTAACTCCGGACAAGTTTGATCAGTTTGTGCGCGTTATTCAGCGGAGGACGCGGATCTTGGATGAAGCTCGGTTTATACCTATGGACAGTCAGCAGGTGGAAATCGACCGTGTTGGCTTTGTTGGCCGGGTGCTGCGCGCAGGGCTTGAAAGCGATAAAACTTCTCACAAAACGTTGGAGGAAGGCGATCACGTTAAGCCGGAGTTTTGGAACAATAAACTTATCGCGCAGGAATTGCAGGCCATTACTGGTATAAAGGATCAGGCTTTAAGGCGGAACATTGAACGCGGCAACTTTGAAGATACGTTGCTGGACTTGTTCGGTGAAGCTGCAGGCCGCGACCTTGAGGAATTTAACGTTCGGGCAGATACCGATACTGCTTATGGCACGGACGCCGTTTTAAGCTTGACTGACGGCTGGGCAAAGCTTGCGGAGAACCATATTTACGGGCAGAACGGCGACTTTGATCCTTCTGATAGCGATGCTTATCCCGAAAATATGTTTGAAGCGCTGCTTAGTGCCATTCCTAAAAAGTATCTGCAGAACCGTTCTGAATGGCGTTTTTATGTTGACTGGGACGTGGAAAACGCTTACCGGAACCTCTTGCGTGAGCGTCAGACCAGCTTGGGTGATGCCGCAACTTTACAGCATCAGGATTTAACTTACAAGGGTATCCCTGTTCGTTATGTTCCTATGCTGGAACGCGATAACGCTTCTCAAGGCGATATTGCAATGCTGCAGCATCCCGATAACATGGTTTGGGGCTTGTTCCATGAGGTTACGATTGAACGGGATCGGATACCTAAAGAACGGCGCACGGATTTCGTGTTAACGCTGGAAGGCGACGCTCACTATGAAGATGAAAACGCCGCGGTTGTGGCGCACATCGATAAAAGCTCGCCTGAAAGTTAATCCATAAAGGAGGGCAACGGGGCGGCAGTTAATAGCTGCCGCCCTTAGCTTAAAATGACAAAAAAACAGTTAAGCAGGGCGGCTTTACCGCTTAAGGACTATGAACAAGAGGATTTTGCCGGGCTGCCGCTGGTTAAGGGCATATCTGGCGCGAAAAAAGTTGTTTGTTTTGACCCCGAAGCTGAATTTAATACCAGTTTGATTAGAATAGGGCTGCAGCAGTTGGATCGTTGGGAAGTTTTGGTTCCCTTTAGGCGATACAACGAGCTTGCAGTTGATTTTTTTGGGGAAAAAGATCCGGCCATGAAGCAGGCGTTGGGTGATTTGCGGATACCAGTTTATGATCCGCGGCTGGTTATGCTGCGCGTTAACAATACGACGCGCGCGTTGTGGAAACGTTATAATGAGTTAAGCGCAGAATATGACTGGCGGATCGCGTTTCAATTGGCGTTGTGGGAAACAAAGCCGCATTATTATCCGCTTCCGGCAGGTGTTTGGATATGAGCATAAATCAAGTTATACACGGTGATTGCTTAGAAGTCATGCCATCACTGCCCGATAAAAGTATAGACATGATTTTATGCGATTTACCTTACGGCACAACTGCTTGTAAATGGGATAGCATAATACCGTTTGAACCGTTATGGGCAGAATATAAACGGTTGATAAAAGATAATGGTGCGATAGTGTTGACGGCAGACCAACCATTTACAAGTGTATTGATAACAAGTAATTTATCTGATTATAAATACCGTTGGGTTTGGGATAAAATGCGGGGCGTTGGACATTTAAACGCAAGGCATAGACCAATGATGAGCGCAGAAGACATTTGCGTTTTTTGTGACGGTGTGACAAAATACAACCCACAAATGCGGGAAAGGGAAAACCCCCGTAAAAGTAAAAACTATGGAACACAAGAATGTTATGGTAAGACAAGAGATATCTTTGACGGTGAGGTTTTAATGGAAAAGCACCCTATCAATATTTTAAGGTTTAGTAAATCAGAACAATCAGATATGTTATTACACCCTACACAAAAACCCGTTGCCCTGTTTGAATATCTAATTAAAACCTACACCAATGAAGGTGAAACGGTATTAGATAATTGCGCAGGTTCAGGAACAACAGCAATAGCCTGCATAAACACTAACCGCAATTATATCCTAATCGAGAAGTATAAAAAATATGTAGATATGATCAACGAGCGAATATCCGAGCACGAACAGCAGGCATCATTATTTGGAGGCGA
>SL_8KL_010_SEDDRAFT_10000190_pt1 | contig 52179 bp, 85 predicted proteins | sample SodLakKL_010_SED_4_FD_11160 | JGI IMG/M metagenome (IMG submission 11160)
AGGGTAGTCGGTGGGGGTCGAACCCACGGTCTCTCGGATCACAACCGAGCGCCTTACCACTTGGCCACGACTACCATTTTGCGTGTGAAAGCATGCCCCTCAGGGGATTCGAACCCCACGTCCCTTGCTCGAAAGGCAAGGATGGTTGGCCGAACTACACTAGAGGGGCAGATTAGAGCGAGCCCGGAGGGATTTGAACCCTCAACCTTCGGATTAAAAGTCCGCTGCACTACCTGGTTGTGCTACAGGCCCATCCGGTGTATCGATGAGGATGGGAGGATTCGAACCTCCAGAACAACTTGCTCCCAAAGCAAGCACCATAACCAGGTTAGGTCACATCCTCGGTTTGTTACGTGTTATTTTAAGATGGGGCTAAGGAGATTTGAACTCCTGCATTCGCGGCTCTGGAGACCGCAGCTCTCCCACTAAGCTATAGCCCCAGGGAAAGGGTATTACTGTGCTTCTTTGATCTTGTCGTGTGCACGGGCGGTTGCGATTAGCCTTCCGAGGGTCTTGTTGAAGTTGTCTTCGACCCTGCAGAGGGAGATTCCGTATGATGTGATACTGTCGTTTTCTTTGCAGATATCCAGGAAGTCGTTGACATCTCGTTCAGTTTTCATGTTTCGAAATGTATACATAGCGTCTTGACTGATTTCGTCGTTCAACAGTACGGCGAGGGTTAACCCACGTATTTTTTTACGCGTTTTGCCGTTAATGGTTACATTTTTACATTTCTTGTTCTCATTTTCAAACCTCACATGTTTTATGAGGCGAGACAAACCCAAATTTTCGACGTCGTCCATCTTTTCTTTTTCTTGGTATTTCAGAGACATTTTCAACACCTTTTGCGTATATATTGTAGAGAGTGCGGACGGCCGGGTTCGAACCGACGTAAAGGACTGCTCCACCAGGTATCTCAGAGCGGTCTCTTGAGCGTCGCCCACCTAAGCTACGCCCCCTTAAGCTACGCCCTCTTAGGAAGCGGAGCCTAAGAGTCTGGCGCTTTTGACCACTCAGCCACGCCCGCAGTTTGCGTTTGAACCCCGGTGGGGGTTCCTAGGAAACCCCTTTAAGAGCCGACCAGGGAGGCGGCTCAGTACGAGCGGGCACCGTGGGATTTGAACCCACTTCACCACCGTGACAGGGTGGTATGATATCCAGGATACACCAGGCGCCCGATATTACGGGGGACGGATTTGAACCGTCGGTAACCGGATCATGAGTCCGGCACAGTGGACCAGACTATGCTACCCCGTACTTGCGTGTTGAAAGGTTTTTTCATTGGGATACCAGGATTCGAACCTGGGCCGGCTGGATGTAAGCCAGCTGTCCTTACCAGTCTAGACCATATCCCATTTTAGAGCAGAGTCGATGGATGGAAACACTGATCAAAAGAGAACCATTGTAGCAAAAAGGTTGTGAGCCATCAAGAAAGCATGGACACACGACCGCAGAAAAGTATGCAAGAACAGCGTGGTACCGTGTCACTAGTCATCAATCATCTATACAAACATAAATCTTTCAGTCGGTCTCCACCTGGCCAGCGAAGACCGGGGGCGTGGACTGCTGTGTCCTCTTGGAGTTCGGTTACGCCCAACATAACGGTACCACAATCCATGTTATGAAGGAATCTAATATAAAGTTTATGGTGTGGAGGGTGTGTTTTCGGCGGGATCAAGACGAAAACCGGACTTTCAGTTTGGAGACTAATTTCAAACCCAAGCAAATTCAAAAATAACGGGCGTTAAATCCAGAAGAGTAATTGCCGGGAATGAGGAAGAAACGTGCGTTTCAGGTTGCTATAAAAAATCATCCGTTAAGGAGCTACCTCTTCAAGTCTCTCCAGGTGGTGTTTCTCTTTTCTTTGAGATGTTCAATCATCTTCATCGCCTCGCTTTTCGTGGGTTTCTGGAGATCGTCTATGCAGTTGGCCTTTTTCTTTCTTAACTCTTCCAGCGTATTCAGCACTTTCACATGTTCTTTTTCATTTTCAGTTTTGGGATAGTCGTCTTCATCCTGTAGTGCTTTGACTGTATCCCACTCGGAGAGTTCCATCGCTTTCTTTCGCCATCTTTTTGGGATCTTGAGGAAGGCCTTGTAGATATCGTCTTCGTTGACGGAATGATCATATCCGAACCGGTTTGAGAGGTCGACGAACTCTCTCATCCCGTTTATCTTCTCGACCAAACCTTCTTCCAGACCACGTTTCTTTTTCCAGAGTTCTTTTCGCTCATCGACTAACTCTTCATCGTCTTCATCTTTATCTTTGTGTATCCGTTTGATTATGTTGGAGTGAAGTTTTCCCTCTATCTTTTTCAGTTCTTCGGTCTGCTTTTTGATAGTGTCGTGTTTTATGACTTTTATTTCGTCGTTTTTCCCTGTCATCGCTATCGTTTCTCCGGATATATTTCATGGTAAAAAAAAGTGATGGAAAGGTGTTTGGACTTGTACTTGAAGTGTTTCTTGCCTGTTTTCCTGTTTAGATTGTTTGGAGGAAGCCTAACGTTGGTTCGTAGAGCTGGCCTGCTTCCCGTAGTTCTTCTACTGCGTTCTTGAACTCTTCTTTTGTGATATCGTCGTCTTCTAGGACTTGGTCCATTACCTTGTTGAATTCCACATTTTTCTTGCCGTCGTTGGTGAGGTCTTTTACCGTTTCGACCACTTTTGTTTTTACTTCTTTGAGTTCGTCGTCTTCGTCTTGACTTTCAACAGATTCCTGTTCCGTGCTCTGTGTTGGTGTCTCGTTTGTTTCGTAGGCCGGTGAGACGAATTTTAGTGAATCTTCGATCATTTCTTCGTACTGTTTGATGGGGATGCTACCGTAGTGTTCCTGTGCTTTGATGAACGATTTTGCTTCTTCTTCGCTGAAGCCTATCTCACCGAGAGCTTCTACTGTGAATTCGTTCAGTTTGAGGGCTTCTTTGACTTTTTCCAGCTGTTTGATTGTGGAAGCTGCGGCCTCGATTATCCAGTGGTCTCTTTCGTTTTCGCCCACTTCCTTAACGCTTTCTGCGCGTACAGAGGTGAGTATATCCCCTTCTTCAGCTTCGAACGCGTTGATCTTTCCCACGATGGCGACGAAAGTTGGCATTTCGATTTGACCGAACTTTGTCATCGCGGACTTCTGGTACTGTCCCGCAGAGCTGAAGTGTGTTCCTGTTGGATCGGTTACCCTGACTCTCCAAAGGGGTTCGTCAGGTGACTTCAAGTTATCTCTTTCCGTCATCACGCCCGTCAGGTAGACTCTGTTGAGCTTTCTTCCGAGCGGTGTGATTATGTAGTTAGGATCACGTTCCCCGCTTCCTTCGACGTACAGGTTGGAATCATTGTATTCTCTTGCGAATACTCTATGAGCTACTTCTCTTTGCGTCATCGTCATGATATCATGCCTCCTTTATCTTTTCGAGTCTTTGCAGCAGTTTTTCAGCTTCGTCTTCGACTTCAGCGTCGTTCTTTTCTATGCTCTCTGCTTGCAACATCAATCCGTAGTCACCTGTGGTTACGTTTCCTCTAACTTTTAGAGGACTTGCCAGAAGGATTTCTTCGAGGTCGTCACTGATTATATCGGAGCCCATCGCTTCTTTGGCTTTTTCCATGGCTTGTTCAAGGTCATAACCGAGTACGCCTTCGGTGACTTCTTGTGGTGCTATGAGGCTTACTGCGCCCGTTCCGTCGTCAAGTACACCCTTTATCCTGAGGTCGCTTTTTCCTTCGACGTTTCCATGTACTCTGCATGCGCCGCTTTGTATGACTCTGTTACACTCCGGGCAGCGGAAGATGAGTCCACTTCCGTCTTTGAGGTCGATGAATGTCCCTTCGAGCCTCAGGTCGATGCCGCCGCCTTTCTCTTCGACTTTTTCTATGGACGATACGCTTCCTGCTACCATGTCTATTTCTTCTTGTGGTGGTACCTGTTCGTCGCTCACTTCGTTAACCTTTGTAGATTCGTTGACGCTAAGCTGAGGCATGCCTTTGAATTCGTTACCTTGTCCGCCTTCTATTTCGATCACTTTACCTTGTTCGACCGGTCCGTCTTCGATATCTTTCTTATCCCAGAAAGTTACTTGAACTTTACCGGTTTCGTCTCCAAGGATGCCTTTGTATATGAGTTGTTCTTCGTCGTCTCGGTTGTTGATTGTTTGATCTTCTAGCTGTAGCACACGTCCTACTGTTTTTATTCCATTCATGTTGGATTCGATTTCGTTTATGGCAACTTCGTTTATGAAGCTCTCGATTTCTTCGTCGTCCAGTTTCTCCATATCTGAATGTTGTCCGATGTTTATCTGTGGATCGTCTTGCCAGAGAGTAGTGTATACGTTTCTGAGGAGTACTGTATCATCTTCTTCGAGCACTATTGGAGGATCGTTCCAGATAGTGAAAGGCACTGTTGCAGTCTCGTCGCCGAGGATGCCATATTTTATTCTTCTTTTATCACCGTCTACTTCGATTTCTTTATCATTTATAGAAACGATTCGACCTTTCACTTCTAGTCCTTGTTCTTCTCCTTTGATATCTTTGATTTTTTTCTTTGTGCGACCCATTAGTTCTCTTGGGTCACCGCCTCGGTTTTTCACTATAGCTCGCTTTGCGCTTCTTAATGGCACTTGGTATGCCCGTACGTATTCTTCTAGTTCGGCTTTTATTTGTTCTTTAGGGATGTCGCTCTTTAGGGCTTTCTGTACGTCCTTTACGTCTTCTTCCGAAAAATTTGTTTCATTCATTCTTTCACCATTTTCCTGGCCCGGATTGGCTATATGGGCCATTTTGCTGGTAGTTTAGCATTGTTTCTGGCCTATTTAAAGTTATGGGTTATTTTCCCTTTCTGGAGGGAGTTGAGGGTGTTATTTTCTCTTTTGTGGTAGAGACTAATTTTCACACCTTTTTGGCCATCACTTCAAGGAAGGGCCAAAAAGGGGGTTGGAAGGAAACTCATAAATAGGAGGATAACAGTATATTTTAGTGAGACTATGAGCTCTCATATTAGCCAACCCGAGAGCATGATATCTATAGTGTACGAGCTATTCAGTGACACCTTTGGAATATGCGGACCTCAACGGCGGTGGTACGATGAGTGATACAGTGATGAGATGCCCCCGATGCGGGAGCGAGAAATCGGGGTGCAAATGCGGAGTATGCGGGATCGAGGTCTGCGAAGGCGAACCGATACGTTGATTTAACATTGGACAGGATTTGAAAACCTCTTTCAACTCTCTCTTTTTTTTAAAGTCTGAAAAGGATTCCGGCAACTTCTTTTTTTACGGTCATAGAGCACCCAACGTTTTCAGTGTCACCAACAAAGAATCTTTCACGATCCCTGTAGTTTTCTACATTGAATTCGATCACTACTCCGTTGGGATTGAGAGTGTTGTTCAGTCCGTTTTCTAGTTCTTCTCTTGCTTCGTCTATATTGGATGATTCGAGTTTTTCTTCTGTTTGTTTGAGCACTTCTCGCAAATTGTGTATTTTTCTTTTCAACTTTGTTTTTTCATCTGACATATTATCACTTTTAGAAAGGGTTTGTTTCTCACCGTGATAGGAAACAAACCAAAGATTTGCATCGAGTGTGAGAAGAGTGGTCTATCTTTCACCTTTTTTCTCTGTTTCTATGTCGAATTTCAGTGTAACGACACCGTTTTTTGGAATGTTTTCTTCGTTTATTTTTTCTTTGGCTTTTTCTATCTGGTCGATGACTTTGTCGAGTTCTGCTGGATTGGATGGCAGCTCGATTCTTTTTGACATCTTTTTCATTGCGGTATCTAGATCTTCGGGCATGTAAGTTATAGCGATCGGCCCGAAGCAAATCCGTGTAGATAGTCCGTTGTGAAAGTAGAATCCGCCATTTTCTCCCCAATGGACAGTGATAGAGCCGGGAGTGAGGCCATTTGTTTTTTCTTCTACTCTATGAGCATCTACGTCTCCTGTTCTGAGGACACCGCAGTGGGAGCAGTAGAACTTGTTTTTTTCTTCCTCGTCAAGCGGTATCGTTTCGTTTCCGCATCTTTTACATCTTGTTATGTTTTTGGCCATATTGTGAGCCCCATTATGTATTTATTATGCTTTTTCTTTCTTGGGTTGATCCCTTTTCCATCCTATTAATCAGGTGGCCACGGATGTCTTTTGGTACTTTACTCATATTTTTCACCGTGTTGTTTATTTGTTATTCCCCTTTCGAATCTTCTTCGAGGGATATATCTTTTTCGAGCACTTCTTCTGCGATGTTTTCTATTCTTGTGCTCCAGACATCCCACCAACCCGAGTTGAATTTTGCTTGAATGCCCATTTCGTTTATGACGTGTTCTCTTGTCGTGTTCGGACCTACTTGGTATCCCCACGGTGCTTTGAGTTCGAGTTGGACAGCCAATTTGTCATGTGGTTCTTTGACAGCTCCACATGCACCGGGCTCCAGTATGTTTACTTCTTCCACCACGATTTCAAAAAGATCAGAATATGTTTCCCAGTTTTCGCTCGTTGTGGGTTTTATGGACATTACTATTTCGAGTCGTAGGCTGATGTTGACTTCTACTTTTGCCATGCCGTTATTTAGCTGCTGTTCTGTCAGTTCTGTTATCTTCTTGTTTAGCTTTTCAGCTAGTTCTTCATCGATTTCTTTTTCGACGACTTCGGGAAGTCGTTCTTCTATTTGATCTTCTATGGAATTTATGATGTCGCACTTTGGACAGACGTGTCGGTGTTCACTCACATTCCATCCCCGTTTTTTGATGTGTTCGATCCACTTCATTTCTTCCATCGTTGGATTTCTTTCCTTATTAAACTTACTTGATATTTCTTCTTCACATCTTTCTTCGTCGCAATATATCGTGTGTTTTTCTTCTACTATATGTACCATATTTTCAGCTCCTATGCTTGAGGTTCTAAATCGGTTAGGCAAGTTTTGCATACCCACTCGCCTCTAAAGGTTTCTAACTGTACTTTTTCCATTTTTTCTTCTTCATAAACTTCATTACAGATTTGACAGGTGTGTTCATTCATTTTTTCACATCCTTCAGTCTAGTGAGACCCTCAGTTCGTCCCAGTCATCTTTGTTTGCGTAGTATGTTGTCGAGACGTTCACTTTGTCGTCGAGGAGTATCGTATCTGTTGCTGTTAACCGCATCCAGCAGTAGATTGGGGATTCATCATTTTCTGACCGGACGTCGTCGAGGTTGAATGTGATTCGCCACATCAAGTTTAGTTCATGGTATTTGGATTGGAGTTCTTCTGCGATCGCGGACGGCTCACATTTTGTGTCGTTGTAGGTCTCCGTTACTTCGTTTTTATCATTTGTGCGAACACCTACTCGTGACAGTTCAATACCGAATTTTTGTTCAAAGGCGTTTTCAGCTTTTTCAGCCAGGTCGCTGATCGATTTTTTATTCTTATCTTTACTCATATCACATCACCTTGAGTGGGAGAGGTTTTGTTCCCAGTACACTATGGAACAAAACCAGGGGTTTAGAATTGGGAGAGAGATTGCTGTTTCAGAATCTTCCCTTGTTTAATTTTTCTGCCTATTTTTTTGCGTTCAAGATATGATTGTAGGGAAGGATCCCGGGTTTCATCCCATGGGATTTTTGATTTGTCGGCAGAAGAAGGGTCGTGATAGTAATGCCAATCGTCGTCGTTTTCACCACCGAAATCGTGCCAGTATTTGCATCCACAGTTTTGGCAGTATCCTGTTGAGTGGCGGCTCCAGTGATTCTTGAGCTTTGTACCGTTGTACTTTTTGTTGAGAACTTTGAATTTTTCTTCGTCAGAATAATTCGTGAGTTTTTCTTCGAAGAACTCTTGGACTTCGTCGGCGGAGAATTCATCGAGATTTCTTCGTAGGTGAGGGGAACCACACATAGGGCAGGATAGAGTCGGCGGTGTGCTCTCGCATCGGACAAAACCATTTGGTGGTGTTGGTCTTTTCATTTTAACCCTTTCGTAGTTGATTTGAATTTTTACTCGTAGTCTTCTGGAAAGTGGGCGCATGGATCAGTGCGTCGACTGATATTCTCGCCCTTTCGCCGTATGCGCTTTAGATAGCTCATCAAGACCTTTTTCACTGTTATGTCTTCTAGGTCTTCGGTGTTTAGGTTCTCTTTGTCGATGAATCCGAGGAGATGATCGGGAGTGACGTCTCCTTCTATTTCTTCTGATTCTAGTAGGTTTTTTATGCCGTTAGCTAGCCCCTTTATATTTGAAGCATCTTCGTGTATTTCTTTTAGAGTTTCTTTTTCGATTTTGGCTTTGGTTGATTCGTTCATATTTTTCACCTTATCATTTCATCCTTATTTTTGAGTTCAGAATACTATGTAGTAGATGTAGTTATCCTCGCTTTTTTCCAAGTCTTTTGAGATTTCTTCGTGTGCTTCTTTCAGCTTTTCTAGTTTTTCGTTGGGATAGTAGTCTTCAGTCTTTTCTCGTTTTTCTTTCATCTTGTCGATGAAATTTTTTAGGTCATTTAGGAGTGGCTTTTCGATGTAGAGAGCACCTATTTGGTTTTTCATAGGATTTCCAGCTGCGAGCTCGACGTAAACGTCCTCAGCGTACCCGTTTTCCTTCATAAAATCAATCAGAGCTTGGCGGTATGGCAGGTGGTTGTACTCTAAATCATTTACTTTGTGTAGGTTTGTTCCCATATTTTCACATCCATCCTTTTTGAGGGAAGATCGATACAAATCGACCTCTTGCATCTCTAAAAAGAGGTCGATGGGAGAGTAAACTTTCATCCATCAAAATCCGAATAATAACACTCCTCACAGACTTTTTTTCTTCCCCTGTAGTAGATTGGGAATCCTGTGCTAGTGGATTCACAAATAGTGCACACGTATTTTGTTTTTTCTTTGAAGCATTTTTTACATGTTTCGATTTTTGTGTCGTTCTCGAGGCGGTGTAGAGTTTTTGTATCTTGGGCGTTTTTGCCGCATATTTGACATGTGGTTTTTCTTTCTTTTTCGGGCATTGTGATTCACAGTCCCTCGTTTTGCCAGTGACCGTTATATGTACCTGCGCTTTTTGCTTTCATCAGCACCAGCTGGAACCATTTTTCGTCTATGTGTATTTTAAGAGTGTTTGGTTTGATGTCTACAGTTAGCGTGCCAAACCCCTCGTATCCGGCGTCCCAGACGGCTGTTTGATGCATTAGGATCCCATATCTGTTCAAGGTAGAACGTGGGAAGACGAAGCCGACGGTATTTTCTGGTATACGCACTTTATTTCTCAATCTGACTTCATAAAGTCCACTTTTTAACAGGTAGAACTTTCCACTTGTTGTTTCTCTTTTTGCTTCTTCTGTAATATCTTTTTTCTTTGGGTCAATCATTCTGTGATCACCGTGTACCGTGACTTTTCCGCTTTTGTCAATTTTTCGTATTTCATTGATACCGATTTCAACACCGTTCGGTTCTATATCGACATCGGGAGGAGTTTTTATGTGTTCTGCGGTTTCTTTTCCGCTAAGTACGGCTTTTCCATTCATATATATCACGATTCAGTATTTTATCAGTTTCTACGAATTCGTTTACTAGCATGATTACAAAACAAATAGATCCTACGATATTCCCAACGTGGTTTCCGGTCCTCATGCTGATCCAGTTTGTCTGAAGAGATATTCCTTCAAGTGTTCCATAGACGAATTGATATATGGCGAGTGTTATGAACATGATAGAGCAAAGGGTGAGCATGAGCTTTGCGTTGTGGCTAAAAAACCATGTTTTACTTATTCTCGAGGAAAAATATCCCATGGGTATGAATATTGCTGTGGTGAGGTAGCCCCCTGATAATCCGATGAGCAGGGGGTCAAGAGAATCGTGGTCTAGTTCAAGTATAATGACTTCGATTTTATTGTTGGTTAGATTTGCAACCAAGTAAGTTTCGTAACCTAGAAGATTTGCGGATATGATGTGTCCAAGTTCGTGGATTGCGATGCCGAAGGCTATAGTAAGGGTGATGAACACCCACGACATCAGGAGGCGCCGTTTCATACTTTTAGCCGACCATTCGATGAATCTGTGGAACTTAATCTTTGCCGATTCGATCATGTTGTATTCTCTCCGATAAGGGATTTGTGCTTGTTTTTAGAGTTCTGTCCGAGGAGCAGTGCCCGTTTTAGCATTTTCTTGGTGGTTGTATTAGTCTTTGCTTTTCACCACTCTGCCGCTCGGGCAGCTGTCTTCGTTGTGTAAACTTTCATCCCATTCATAGAATCTATTGGTATGGAATTTTCCTTCGCTATCGGTTCTTTCGGAGTAGTCATCGAATATGACGATATCTCCGTCTTCGATTTGTTTATGGCTTTTTCCTGGTGTGGCGCTGTTCCTTATATGCAGGGTTTCTTCTTTATCTACTCCCGGAACGGGGATGAATATGTTCTCGGCAACCCATTTTTCGTCGAGTAAGAAGTCCCATCCTTGTTTTTTGACATATTCTTTTTCTTTTTCAGTCAGGTTCAATGTTGGTCTTCGTTTTGTTCCTTGGAATTGGACGTAATCCTTTTTTCTGTGTTGGCAGTACCAGCCGTAGCAGTATGTGATACCTCCGACTCTGTGTATAATAGAAAATTTGTTGAGCTTGTCATCTTTGAGCCTTTCGTGTTCGTCACATTCTCCTTTTTCGATCGCCTTGACTAGTTTGTCGTAGGGGAGAGAACATTTGCACATGTTGTGCGTACCTTCTTCATTATTCATTCTTTCACCTCTTATTGTCTTATTCTTTTCTTGAGTTTTTCATTAAAGGGTTTTCACGCTGATTATTTCATCTTGCCTTTTCTATAATTTCAAGAATTTCTTCTTTCTTGGAGCCGGTTAGGGCTTTACCATTTTTGGTTATGGTCTGTATTTCTTCGGGAGTGAAGTAGTGTTCGCTGAGACTGCAGCTGTTGCTCAAGACTTTTACGTCGAATCGGTTGTGGAGTTCTTTGAAGACTTCGGCGACTAGGTGTTTGTATTCAGAGTAGTTGGGACATGATGATGTTTTGATATCTCCTTCACCTTTATTGAAGAAGTTGGGCACCCCGTTTTCCTTTTGGTCTTCGTGTTTGATGTCTCTCTCGTCCCAGAAGTGGATCAATAGGTATCCATCCGTTTCTTTGGCCAATTTTTCACGTTTCTCGAGGTTTTTTAAGAAATCGTTAGCCTCTTTTGCTTTTTCTGGGTTCGATAGTTTGTATTTTAGGTATGCGCCCATGATTTAACACTTCTCCCTTCGTACATCTATACTTTTACTCTTTTATCAGCTTTTCGTTTGGGATTATATGTAGGCCCCAATAGGATTTGTCGTGGTATTCTATTTTTATCTGGATGTTCTTGGCGATTTCGTCTTCCAGTTTTTCACTTGCTAATTTGCTGATCTCTTTTTCCAGCTCTTCTGCTTTATGGTGGAGCAGAGTGCCGTGTTCATAGCCTTCTACGACGGGAGGTGTATGAATTAGTGGGCCTCCAATGTGTTCGGCATATATGGTGTAATCATAGGGATCATCACCGTCTATCACAGTGCGGCCTATTTTTGAGCAGTAGCCCAAACATTCCTCTTCTGTGAGTCCTTCAAGGAATTCTTTTATTCTTTTGACAGCCTCTTCTTTGTATATCAGTGATGGTCCACCCAGTTCTGAGATCAACCGTTTGGTTGACCATCGATGTGAATCGTTGCCGGAAGACATCTTTTGCTTTCCGAACTTGTAGGTTTTTAGTGCTATATCGTTGAAGGAATCCTTTTTGATTTCGATGTTTAGTCTTAGAGAGTTGTTTATTTCTTCTTTTTTGACATTCTTGATTCCGTCAAGAGAAACGAGAAATTCTTCAAGTTCTCGAACTTCGTTGTTAACAGGGTGGAGAGGAGAAACTTTGATGATTTTTGTGCTTTTGTTTGATTCTTCGCTCATCATTTCACCATTTCATCTTTCATGCGGTATTTAGAACAGTTTACTTTGTTCGGTTTCATTTGGTTTTGGGACGTCGTTGTGGTCGAAGTCGGGCTTTTCGATGATAGTGAAGTTGTTTTTTACGCTTTTGATATGGTTGATACCGTTGCTTGTTTCTTCCAATTCTGTGGCTTTTTCGAATCGTTCTTCTAGATTTTCCCTGAGCTCTGTTTCTTTTTTCCTTTTTGATTCTAAGATTGGTTCGGCGATTTTTTGGGCTTCATCTTCCCTTCTTGCGATCAGTTCGTTGTCATCGGGGTCGATTCCTTTCGCTTTTAGCCGGCTGTGGAATAGTGAATTGTATTTTTTTCTGATTTTTTCCTGAAGTTCTTTTCTCACTTCGCGTTTTGCCTTTCTGAGTGGATGTCCACGTTTTTTGTTACTGCACTCTTTACACTGTGCGTAGTATCGTCCACCATAGGAGGACCTTTTCTTGACTCTTCCTTTGCCATCACAGTTCTCGCAGTCATCATATGCCCAGTAAGTTGTTCTGTGGTGTTTGCGGTTCTGTCCAAAAAGTGTTACCGGTGGGTAGCTGATCTTTTTTGCGCCGTCGAATTCTTTTTCTTTCACGAACGGGTCGGCGTGTTTGCATTCTTTGCAGAGTTTTGGGAAGAAGTCTCTTGGATTTGGAGAAGAAATATCTTCGACGACGTCGGCTTTTACTTTTTTAAATTTGTCTCCACAGTGCGGGCACACTATAGCTAGTTTGTTGTCAGAGAGTTGTTCGAATCCGTCTGGGACTTCATCGCTATCGTTCATGATATCATCCATGTTAAGTTTATGAAAAAGGTTTGAAAGTGTTTGAACGCTACTTGATTAATTTTTCCACTAGGTTTTTCTCATCTTTGCCATCACATGCATCTTTGTGGTTTTCGAAGCACTGGTGACAGAACAGTTTCTTGCATTTGCACATCACGAAGTTTTTCAGGTCAGGACTTGTGTAGTTGCATCCTTGCTTGCTACATTTTGGCATGTTATCAACCTTTTTGAGGACTTTTCAGGGAGAGTACGTTCGAGAGAGGAACTATACTAACCCCTTGATTGCCTCACGTCGTCAAGGCAATCAGGGAGAGATCATAGGATTATGCGTGGGAGATTTGGTATATGCCTTTCATCTGAACTTTTTGAGTTTTCTGGGGTCTCGCATTTTGTCTACGGCTTTGACTCGGTGATTTTGCACTAGTTTACCGTTGATTTCGATGAGTTTATCGGGCTTGACCCTTTCGAAAGCTTTGGTTCGGAGGTTCTTGACCCAAACTGTGTTCAGTGGTGATGCATGGCATCCTTCTGATTGTTTATCAATCTGTACCACCTTGCCTTTCATTATCGTTGAGGGACTGTTTTTTCTTTTCACTTCTACTCGATCTCCCACCCGCACTTCCATAGTTTCCTCTTCCTGTTCAGTCATCATTATTTATAATGACGGCTTTAGTATTTATCTTTTTGTTTTCAATTTCCCGGCTTAGCCTTTTGATTTTCTCTGTTGTTTCGGTTGTTTTGTCGTGCTTGGCAAGGGTGGCTGCGGCGATATCGCTGATGAGGTTGTATGTGTAAGAGCAGTAACTATGTCCTAAGAGGAAAACTTGGTTTTTTATCGTGGAAAGAGGAAATCTTCTGCAAGAAAAAGGTCGCTCATCGTAGATGGTACAGTTTTTGTCTTCATTGAGAAAAGAGCAAGGTTGGGTGTTTTTCAGAGTCCATCCATCCCCATTTTCTTTTGCTTTGACTCTTTCATTAAAAGTCTGAGTGCCCCAGATTTCTATGAGTTTTCCGGCATCGCTCTTTGGGATGGAGATATTTTCGTAGTTTTTGCAGCAAGAGGCACATCGGGTGCAGAATTCGTATTTATGTTTTTTTGCGTATTTGACATCTTCTGGTCGTAAGCAGACGGAATTGAGCACGATTTTGTCGATCTGGCTTTGCTTTAGAATATGATCGCTTTGCCCAGATTTTCGGGCCAATTTAAGGTATTTTTTGATTGTTTTTTCTTTACATCTCTTGAAGCAGGTTGAACAGATGCGCGGCTTTTCTGATGTTATAGATGTGCCTTTTCCGCTGCACAATATACAATTTGACAATGTGATCACTCCACTACGAGGCTGTTCAGAGCTTCTTTTAGCAGGCGTTTTTTGAGATTGTCACTGAGGGATATCAAAAGGTAGATTTTTTTCTTATCCTCACGGAATTTTTTTGAGAGAGACTTTTTGAGGATAGATGTGAGGTTGGCAGAATTTGTGCGCTTTTCTTTGATGGCGTGGTAACTGATCAGATTCGCTGCCACCTTCTTCTTAAAAAGATTGTCGAGAAAGTTGCAAAAGTTTTTGTTCTGTAAGCCGATAGATTCTTTCTCAACCCAGATGGGGAATTGTTTGCATCCCAGGGGACGGTCCTCGTATGCTGAGCACTTTTCTTCCGAATTATCAAAAAAGTAACACGGCTCTGTATCGACCATCATGAGGTGTCCGTTTTTTCTTTCGGTCACCTGGTGAAATACATTTTCACCCCATGCGTCGATGCGTTCCTTGGTGTTCGCATCTTTCATGAATATCTCTTTAAATTTCTGGCAGCACCTTCCACAGCGCGTGCAGAAGTGTTCAGGATGCTTGTATGCGAATCTAGCATCGCGCACTTTGATTTTTACAGAATCTTTTGTGATGCTTGTGACGTGCTCACCCGTTAAAGAGTCCTGGGGTGAGATATCGTTGCGAGTGATCCGTTCGGCCTCACAGATACCGAGTTCTTCGTACCTTTTCAAGCATTCTTTACAGACATATTTAGATCCCACTAAAGGGTTAGAACTGTCACTGTCGCACAGGTAGCACCCGGTGATGCTCATCATAAACACCTTACATTTTTGTGTAATGGTTAGTCCCTATATATGCTTGACCGTCTTGAAACCCGTTTTTGAGCCCGAATCGGTCTTCGAACACTTCACGCAGCTCCTCCACGCTATCGCAATTAACACCCGTTAAATGCCATTCTAAAACATCGCCGCAATGATGTTCAAGGTGTATTAATTCGTCAAAAAAGGATATTCTGTTTGACCATTCACCTCTTTGTAGTTTGACGTAATAGTTTTGGAGTTTTTGATAGATTTCGTCGTTGAAGCCTTCAGATCTGGATATGGCCTTTGCAAGGGACTTTTTGAAGCCTGGGTAGTTATTTAGTAATTTCTCCAGATTGTTGAAACCAAACCAACGCCCGTTAATTTCTTCTTTTAAGAACCGATATTTCACTGAGTCAAAGTTTTCTTCCGTAAAAACCCTCCTTGTGAGTTCGTTCTTTTCCTCTTTTGAAAGCAGGTTGATGATGTGGTTGTTTATTCGGTGAAGGAAGGATTCTTTTTCGTTTTGGCTCTCTGTTGAGAGTTTATTCAGGACGAGTTTTTCCTGTTCTTCTTCTGGGAGGCAGAAGTTCTTTCCAAGCTTCTCTTTCAGTATACTTTCTATAGTGGCGAATGCTTCTTTGAACTCGAACCATTTCCATTCGTCTGTGAGAGAGCACCACCAGAACAGTTGGATGATGTCTGTTACGTTTTCTTCATCCCAGTTGTCAGGGTATATATCGTCAGGTGGAACATGCATGTTTGTTTTCCTCCGGTACATAGAATAGAGTGCCGTCTTGGCCCAGCTCAGATATAACTTTTGCGTCAGAGGGGAGTCTGACGAGATATAGTTCTTTACCGAAACCCAACTCTTTGATGTAGCGTTCTTCCACTCCTTCTTTAGTGGATAGCCATACGGCCTTTCCTTTTCCCCATTTTTTTCTAGCCTTTTTTGCTAGGTCATTGATATCCGTTGGATCAACGATCACTCCGTCAAGGACTGCTTCTTCCGAGTATATTTCGTCTATCTCTGTGCCACCCTCCAACCTTTCAACGCCTAGAGAATCGGCCAGGTCTCGAATGACGTGAAAGTTGCGGAGCTCGACGACCTCTTTGTAGAGCAGATCTTTGAGGTCGGAGAGATGAGGGTGGCCGGTCCTGTAACCGTATCCGTTTGCTATCATTTTTTTCGTGAAGTTGTTGTGTTCATGGTCCTGATGATTGGGATCGTTGGAGGAGATTTTTTTGATTATTCCCTGCATCGGCGAGAAAAGCTTTTTCAGACCTCCTTCGGATCTCATAGATACCACCTTTCGAACTGTTCTCTGAGTTGTTGGATTTTGAATATATATCCACTGTGGTGGTAGCGATGTATTATTTCATCGAACATCTCTATTTTTTCTTGTAGTGTGTATTTGTCCAGACCTTTATCGATCATCCTTTCAAGTTGCTTTAATGTGCTGTCCATGCGATCGTGCAGGTCTTCGAATTCATTCTTTGAGATGATGCCGTCGTACAGTTCTTCTTCTTGTTTGATAGCATCTATATGTTGATGATACCAGTCATGGACGAACTCACCAAAGAAATCATACATCCACTGTAAAGATCTATTGATGTCGAAGTATTCCCAGGCGTCTTTTTGACTTGCCCACCAAAACGACATTATTATGCGTTCTGAAAATTTCCATTTTGCGTCATCGCTCAGATCTCTGATGTAGCCTGTTTGGTAAAAGTTCCATTCATCCTCGTCGATGAATAGATCCTTTGGAGGCACGTCAGGCTTTGGCCTGAACATCTCTACCCCAGTTTCTTTTTCCCGACTTTTACTTTCCATATTTACCCACACCGAAGAGTCTTCACTTTTGATTTTGAAAAAAAAGTAGGGAGTCATGCTTTAGAAATGTGTGTCGACCGGCACGACGTATTTTTCTTGGAATTCGGCGTGCGTTTCACTTTTCAGCCACTCGTCTAACCGTTTTCTTTGTTTGAACGTTTGGCCGTGTTCATCGATTAGCCATTTGTTGTGGTAGAGAAGGTGTGTTTTTGCTGAGAAAAGGAAAGGTGGATTTTTCAGTATTGTTTCTTCGTCTTCTTTTTCCAGTGTTTCTTTGATTTTTTTCAGGTCGTTTCTTCGCCTTTTCATCTCTTGTTCCCAGGCTTTTTCGATAAGTTTTTGACCGAGTTCGGTATCTGTTCTGACGGCGATTGGTATTTCGCCGTGATCTTCTTTATAGGGATCTAGAAAGGCTCTTAGACGTGCTGTTAGTTCATCATTGTCTCTTAAGGTTATGCCGTAATCGATGTATCCTTTCGTTATCAGCCGTTCTATGGCACCGGTGGCATTGCTTACTGCTGATTCTTTGTCTCCTGCTTTAGTCAATACGCGGGTTAGTGCGTGCATATATATCGGACTCCTTTTAAACCTCGCTCATGCTGGGAGCGAGGTTGAGAGATTGTGGTTTCGCTTTTTTGTTCTACATATTGTATCTTTTCAATATGAATATCAGGATGCCGCCGTAGATCAGCATTAATACGCCTGTACAGATTTGGATGAAAAAGGTAGAGATGATACCGGTGAGAAGAAGCATACCAGCGATGAAGTAATACATTTTACTGGTTTGCTTGGTTCGTCGTAGGTTTATTTTTTCCATATTTTCTTCTTTCATTATTTCTTTGATTTTGTCTTTGTAGTTGCTTTGGAAGTATTCAAATCTTTCTCGTTCTATTGCCCGTTCCACTTCTTTTCGAACATCGTCTTGACAGAGGTCGGCAAGGAAGTAGGTATTTTGAACGAGACGGGGTTCGTCGTCGTCTTCGAATTGAGCTGCCACGAAAACTAAGTTTTCCTTTTCGGTATCTATTCTAAAGAAGTCTTGGGGTTGGAAGGCATCTTTTAGTTTTTCATCCATATCTTTCAAGTTCATTTTTATCCTCTGTGGTTTTTTCTATGTATTTTTTCTCGAAGTCTTCTCTTAATTCGGGGATGTTTATGGGGCCTTCAGTATGGAAATCAAAACCGTATTCTAGTACGTTTCCGGTTAGGTGCTGCAGGTGGATGGCTTTGTCGACCATCTGTATTTTCTTTTCCAACGTGTCGGCGCCTTTATCGTATTCTTTTTTGAGTTTGGCGAATTGGTGGTCTCGCCATAGCCAGTCTCCCGGTGGTGATTCTGCGTACTTTTTTGCTGACTCTATATCGTCGAAGTGATCTTCGAAGATTTCGATGACGTTTTCGGCAGATTGACCCTGTTCGGTGAGTAATCCTTTAAATATGCGGCTCATAAAGTTGAAGAACTTGTCGAAATCGAACCATCCCCACTGGTTGGTCGAAGAGCACCACCAGAAAAGCTTGATGGCTTTTGTGATGTCTGATTTTTCTACAGGACTCTCTAATGAGAGAGGGTATAATTCTTTTGGTGGTGCTTGAACTTCAGGCTTGTGGAATTTTTTCGTTTTTGACTTCATGTTTATACATGTCGCACAGAGTATTCTTTTATCCATCTTTTCAAAACAGGGGTAGTGATTCCGTATCCTTCGGCGACTTTTTCAAGTGGCTTATCTTTTTTGATATGTTTCTTGACGGCTTCTATTTCGAGTTCTGGTGTGTGTCCGGGAAGATCGGGATGCTGGTACCAATTATATTCCTCATCGTCTTTAGTGAATATCGCAACTTTTGGGATTTGTTTGCCGAGGTTCACGCTGACAAGTCCTTGTTTGGCGTGTCGGTGGCTGAATTGTGTGAGTGTTAAATCTATAAACACGGGGTTTTCATATAGTGGTCGATGTGGGTATGGGTTGAGAGCCATCCAGGCATGTGGTTCGATGCGCAGCCTTGGTTTCTTTTCCTTGCCTTCCTTGGTTATACTTCCTGAGACGATATATGCGTGGTAATTCATTTCATCGAGTTTTTTGAGCATGTTTCGGGATACTGTATCACAGGCGTTGACGAAGTTGACATTTTTTTGTAGCCAGTTTTCTCTAACAGCATATCCTGCTTTTTTGATTTGATCAAGAGGGATGTGGTCTTTTGCTGAGGGCATGTTATCGCCCGTAATAGGTGTGTAATTTTTACCGGTCTTTCCAACGTTCTTTATCGTCTTCCTTTGCTGAATGGTAGACGACTGGCAGTGTTGTTTCAGCGGAAGGAGCTATGGATTCTAAGTCTTTTATTTTTGTGTTCATCGGTTGGCCTGTAACGTATCCATTTATTTCATCAGCTCTTTTTCTTGCAGTTCCGAACTGATCGTAGGTTTGAATGATTTTGTTCGATTGTGTCCAAACGATGTATTGTTTTGGATTTTCATTCATTTTTTTACCTCTTGTGTGGTTATACAACTACTTCTACTTTAAGTTAAGGGTTTTTGATATGTGGTCCGATAGGGTGAAAAGGTGTTATGAATTGTTGCGCTTCTTTATTTCCAAAAAGGAATTAGTCGCTTAGATTCGAGGGACCGGTTCTCAGCGTCTCGACTATCCCACTCTTGTGGACAAGGATGAATATCTCACTGTCGATTCTTGTTGGGTTACGGTTGAATTCTTCCTTGTGCGATGCTATAGCTTCTTCTTTGTCTTGGATGGGTGAACTAAAGTTGGTCGATGTTGTTCCCGAGTATGTGTGGATTACTTGTACGATGGGATCGTTCATATTGTTTTTAGTGGCTTTTCCTTCCGGTTTCTCTTTGCTGAGTTTTTCTAGGATTCTTTCCCAGATTTCCTTTTCTACTTTGGTTGTGATTGATTGGCCCACACTTTCGTTTCTTAGGTGGTCGTATTGGGAAGTGTTGTCCAAAGTGATGTTGATAGTATTGTTATCGATGGTGATATTGTACTCAGGCACGGCGAATGATATCTTCTTTCTCACTTCTTCAATAAAGTCTGGTTTATTCACGATTGATTCTTCGAGATTTTCTTCTATTTCGTCTATATCGATGGAGATTGTTTTTTGATTCATATATATACACCTTATATTCGTAGCGGTTTCGGGATTGAATACGGTTCAGAATTTGTCGAGACCCAATTCGAGTTTGGTTTCTCTATTCAGATCCTTGACTATTGTTGCGACTAAAATGTCCATAACTTTTTCCACGTTATATTCATTGTTAGTTTTATTGTATGGATGAGTGTTACCTACCTTGTTCACGTATTCTTTCATTTCCTCATTAGCGAATGAGAGTAATGTCTTGGTTGCATTTGTTACAACATTTTCGTGTATTATTATCAAGTCACTGCTATCCAGTAAAAGGTCGGTGAACTTGCTTAGTTTTTTTCCAGATATGGTTATTTTGATCGGTTGATCCTTGAATGAAGCACTCTCCTCTGCTTGGATCTTCCATCGTTCGTCTTGTTCTATCTCCTTTTCGGAGTTGAACATTTTTTCTTCTATTGCGGGCAGGTCGTTGTACTGGTAAATGGCGTCTTCGATGTACTTGAGTGTGTGAGTTTCGTCTTTTTCTTTGTGTTCTATCTTATAAAATGTGTAAAGAGAGAGGGGCCTGTGAACGGTTTTCAGTACGAGTTCTTCTCTTGGTTTTTCTGGTATGTTTTCCACATGATAGATGGCCACATCTCTGTTGTGTTCTGAACCGATGTTTTGGGCTATCATGTTGCCTTCTTGCAGGTTTTCTTTGAGCTCAGACAAACTTTCAGAAATTTCTTTTTTTGTTTCATCGTTCATACATTACACCTTGATGTTTGGTGGTGAGTTTTCGCTTCAAACATCCACTTCGCATTCGTAGCAGAAGTGGTATTCTGCGTTTTTCCTTGCTTCTATTTCTTTTTGCACGTCTTCTTCGGTTAGGTCCAGGAATTCATCGTGTCCACAGTCGTGACATATTTCGTTTTCGTACCAGTTCCAGGCATGACAGCGTTCGCATTTGTTCAGGTCATTTACTTGTCCGAGTATCTGATTGAAACTCATGTCCATCGTATCATCCTTTTTATTCTTCTTCAACTTCTTCTAGGTCCGTTATTGGTCCCTCGTGGACTAATCCTTCTCCATGTTTCCACACGATGAAATTCATCCTGTTACCATGTTCGTTGGTTTCGTAAGGATCGTATGCTGAGCACTTTTCTATTGCTTCTTTGATACTGTCGGCTTCTACTGTTCTTACACTGTCAGCAAAGTTTGCCACAAAGGTCCAAAACACGTCGTATTTTGTCATATATATTCACCTCGCATTTGAGATCGAGAGCGTCAGTTCAACATCGCTCTCGACAAAGATTTGCATGTTGTTTAGACGACTCTGGTTACTATGTGTGTGCTCCGTCCGATGACGCAGCTTTCACCGAATTTCAACTCTTGTATTTTCTCGATCTGTTTTGGCGTGTAACCAAGCCTTTCTTCAAAATCATCTTCTTCCATATAGCAGACTGTGGCGGGGTCTTGGAAGCCATCACCCCAGTAGGCCAGGAAGAGTTTTCTATCTTTTTCCAACTGTTCTCTCAAATTGATTTTCTTGTCTGGAGGGTTTTCTCCGATGGATAAAAAGTGTTTTTCTTTTTCTTCATTCATCATTTCACCATCATTTTAGGATATATCCCACCTACTTTTAGCTATTTCGGTTGCTTTTTCTTTCTCGAATCGTGTTTTTCTTTGGTCGTAGTTGGACGGGACGTACACATCACCTTCTTTTGCATCCCGAAAACCGTCATCTCTATGGAATATATAACTAAATCTTGGCGTGTACTTTCCATTTTCTCTCTTTTCGATGTATGTCCATGCTATTTGGTTTTTGTTTAGGTGGATGGAGATGATGTTTTTCTTTCTTATTGTTTTTTCCAGCTGTACTAGGTCGATATCGTCTTCGACAAGAGTATTTTCGCATCCATCGTCGAGTATTAACTCAAAGTTTTCTTCGTGTTGGAGTTCTTCAAGAAGGGGGATGATTTTGTTTTTTGTCATTTTACTTTACCCCTTTGTCCTTTTCGTTTTGGATTCTGTACATCTTGTTCTCGCTGCCTGAAAGGTAGTCGTTGGTTATATCAGCTATACTCCCTCCTTTCACCTGTTGTATCACTTGGTTTATATCCATTTGAAAGTGGAGCATAGTGTTTCCGTGATGGTCTTCTACTTCGATCGATACGGGTTCGACTTCAGCAGTCGAAGAGTCTGCGATAACATCACTGTTGTTCACGATCGACTCGAGCGTGTGTTTCTCGCATTTGATTCTTCCGACATGGTTTCCTTTTTCGTCCCATAGATCATAGAATCTTTCAGTCATATTTTCACCTCAAAACATATTTTTATTTGTTTCTAGCGCAGGTCAATCTTCCTATAGTGTTTGGAAGAACCTCGCGCGTCTTCAAAGGCGAGGTTCGATGAAAAGAGTCAGTGATATTTTTCCATCTTTTCTTTCACGTCTTCTTTCGTGAATGGATCACCGCAGGCAAAATCACTTTCAGGGCAGGATCCGTTGATGCAGGGCGGTCCCGCGTTTTCGAATATTATAGGTGCCTTTTCTTTGCATATGGCCAGCATTCTCCAAACTAGCTCTCTTATTTCCCATTGAGCTCTCCGACAGCCGCGCAGTCTGAAGAAATGTTTGAGTGTTCGTGCGTTCATCGTGATAACGATGTTGGTCTCGGTGGCGTTCGGCAGTATGTATCTTGCGTCTTCCATTGGAATGTCTTCTTCGGCCATATCATCGTAGAGTTTTAGAGCTTTTGATAGGAGATCGTTGAATTTTGATTTATACTTGGTGTTGTTGAGTACGGTATCTGGTTTGATGAACCCTGTGTTCTCCATATCAACTTCTCGCTGTGATTGTTGATCGTATGTAGCGATGCGGTGCCTTACTAGTTGATGTGTTAGTGTTCTGGAGACGTTTTCGACCCCGAATGTGAAGTTGACGTGTTCTATGACGCCTTCGTGCCCGGCACTGAGAGCTTTGGTTAAGATTTCTCTTGCTTGGGCTTTGCTGATCTCTTCTATATCTGGAATGGTTTCTCTGTGACAGGTCCAGGCGGCTAATGCTGCTATCTTGTCCGGGTTGTTCGTATGATCTATCAGTTTAACTTTCATTTTTATTCCCCTCTTTTGTTGGTTTTGACTGCGTTGAAATTATTTCTTCCAATTTCTTTGCCTCTTCAGGTATATCGGAGTCTTTTCTGTTTTCAACAGTCGGTTGAACCATTGCACTGTGGAAATCAAATTCCATCGATAGGGTTGCTTCAACACTGTATACTTTTTTGTATGTCTCCGGATTGGACTCGGTAAGGACGATATGTAGTTCAGTGTATTTGCCTCTTTTGTTAACATAGCATTCTTTGAATTCTGGTGTGTCCTCGATGATTTCCATGATTCGTTCGGCATGCTCTTTTTTTAACATATTTTCACCATTTTTTGATGATTTGGCACTTTTCGGTAGTTTGTCTACGAAGCCGTGCCAAAGGATTTCTCTTAGCATTTTATCGGGATTATTTTTTATGGCTTTCTTTTTCTTTTTCGAGTGCCATTCTTTGAATTCTTTCCAACCGTTAAAGGAGTGGACTTCTTTTTTTGTTGTGAATTTTTCGCCTTCCATATCATAGTATAGTGCGATGGCCAGATAGTGGTCTCTCTTTTTTGTTTTTACTTGACCGAGCCCGTTGCATGCTTCGCAGGGTGTTCTCTCGGGACCGATTCCCAATTTTCCTTCGCCCCAGCAATCTTTGCAGGGGATAGTGACGTGACATCCTCATCTCCCTAAAGGAAGAGGTCTTAGCCCTGATGGGAGATAATCTTCGTTCATTGAATTTTCACGCTCCTTTCAGTATATTTAATTTTATTCATCATCGGTTTGATTTTCTCTTACTCTAGTATGAAAACCTATAGTGTATCCGATTCCGGCAAGGGGGATAGCGATAAGTACAAGGTTGAAATTAGAAAGAGACACTTCAAAGAGGTATTTTATACTCAGGCCGGTAATGGGAAAGAGGAAAGTGAGTGCAACCCCCGAAACTATTTTCATCTTGGTTTCCGTGGATTGGTCTTTGATGCTGTGTCTGTACCCGGCGGAGACTGTGGTAGAGAAGACGAAGAAAAATATCCATATTTTGAGGAATATGGCATCTAGAAGTCCAAGGCCGTAGATCAGGAGAAGGAGTAACCCAACTATTGTTATGCCGAACTTTGTAAGGTATATCGTTGCGTAGATGTTTGAGTCTATATCTTTCAAAGTCTCACCTTTTGCCTTCCTCTTTCATTTTTTCAAGATATTCTTCGTAGGGGGTTCCATTTTCTTTTAGGTCGTCGATAAGGGCTTTTAGATGTTTATGGACGAGGACATTTGTCATTCCTCCGCCTAATGGATTAGTGAACTCGAGCGTTGTTCGCCTGGAAGGGTCATATTTCCAGTTTATCATCTCGAGGATGATATCTCCGTCCTGTTGAAGGTGGAGGTTCATTGTTACGGGTTCGCCCATATCCCCGATGACATTTTTGATGACAGTATCGTTGTTGTTTCTGATTACGAGGTTGTTGTGTTGTTGGAAGAATTCCATCTTTTTTCGTAGCTCTTCTCTGTCTCTAATGCTTGCCATATCATACACCTTTCTTTCTATTTGGTTTTTCGGGAGGATCCGGTCGGACGAATTCGGATTTATTCTCTATGAGCACGTCGGCAAATACATCTCCCATGAATCCGTCTTTGAAACGAACTTTGTACATCTTAAGGTCTGCTTCTTCTTTTGTTAGTTGTCTGAGGACATCGACCTTTTGATGTGATCGATACCATAGGGAAGAGTCGACGGAATCGTGACTTTCTTTACAGTGGTATTCGAACCACATCTTTTTTCCAACGATTGAGTCAGTCACATTAACACCATCACGGACCGGTGCCTCAAAACGGGAAAGGGCACCGGTGCTTAGACTTTATTTTTCGATTCCGAGCCTTGCTCCTATTCCGTCATCCCAGTAATGCTTGGTTTTTTCCATCGTGGTGACAAGGTCGGCTTCTCTTATAGCCTCTTCTGGAGCTTTTCGCCCGGTCATTACCAGTTCGATTCTGTTTGGTTTTTGCTCTATCAGTTCGAGTATGTCAGTGAGGTTGAGGGCACCGAAATGTAGGGGGAGGAAGATCTCATCGGCTACTATGATGTCGTAGGATTTATTGTGCATCTTTTCTTTCAGTTTTTTTAAACCCTCATGCGCGAGGATGGCCTGTTCTTTATCGGCTTTTTCTGTTTTCTGTAGACTTTTCTTTCCGTATTTTTCTACTTCTATATTGTTTAATCCTTGGAGCATGATATCTTCTCCGCTCGACCGGCCTTTCATGAACTTGCCGATGTAGACTTTTAACCCGCGTCCGGCGGCCCTGATGGCCAAGCCTGTAGCGGCACTGGTTTTACCCTTTCCATTTCCCGTGTAGATGTGTATTTTTCCGTCGTGTTCGGAGAAGCTTTTTGCACTGTGTTCTGATTTTGTTGCCATCTTATTCCTCCATTTTGGGCTTGTCGCTTTCGAGGAAGCATGTATCGTCGGGCTGTGCGAGTTCGTACAGCTCGTCTTTTGAGAAGTGTTCTTCTTTAGTTATCACTTCCTTTATACCGGCGTTAATCAGCGCTCTTGCGCATTTCTGGCACGGAGGGTAATCTCCCCATAGGTACAATTTCGCACCTTTCACGGACGATCCATGGTGCGCTGCGTGTATGATAGCGTTTTCTTCTGCATGTACGGCCGGACACTGCATGTCGTAGGCGCTTCCACCCACGTCTCCGTTCAGTCTTGGGCACTCTTCGCAGTGGGGTGCCTTTCTGGCCGGTCCGTTATAGCCTGCTGAAAGCATGGCGTCGTCTTTAACGATCAGGGCGCCGTACTTAGCCTTCAAACATTTGCTGTCCTGGGCTACTGCTTTTGCGATGTTAAGATAGTATTCGTCGTTGCTCATATATTATCTCTACTCCTTTGTATGGTATTTCATAGATATTGATCGAGGCTTTCCTGCATATCACCTTGAGGAAAGCCAACGAGAGCGATCTTGTACACGAAAGTTTCAGGGATGCGTTTGATGGGTATGCCCACGTTCCTTGCTGTTTTGAAGACGTTAACACCCATGGCTTCCGGGATGGTGGTACCCACGCGTCCCTTTTTTTCCCATTTTTTGATTTCTTCTTTCAATCGTTTTTCTACCGAGCTTTGCCAGTAGAGTAAACACCGGGCTTGTTTCTTGGTCCAGTTGGGATTTCTTTTAAGCATCCTTTTTTCTTGCTTTTTGATATTGAATCGGTTCACGATAAATTGGTGCTCTTTTCCCAGATCGATGAAGTTTTCGATGTGTGGAGCATCGGGTGGACAGGAGGAACAATCATCGTAGGATGGACATCCTTCCGGATGATCGGGATATGGGAGTTTGCACCATTCTCTAGCCCTTTTTTCGATCACCAGATGGTCCGTTACGTCGACGGTTTCGATTTTCATCAATTTTTTGATTTCCGAAGACATGGTTTGTGCCCGCTTTAATCTACTTTGATATCGTAAGTATCCAAGCACTTGTCACAGTAGCTGTAGTTCAAGTACTGCGATTTACTGATTTCTTTCCCGCACAGCTGACATCGGTGCGATTTTTCCAACTCCCTTTCTAGCTTGTTTTTTATCTCATCTTCTCGTTGGTCATCATCGTTTGTCATTTTTTATCCACCTTTTTCTCGATATTTTTTTCCTTTCTCTATGACGTCTACATGGTCGTGTTCTTTCTCATCATAGTAATCGTGTTCTTCAGGTTTATAAGTTATCTTCGTGTGAGCGAAGTAGGCAGCTCTTTCGTGGGTGTTTTCAACCAGGATTTCATAGAGCTTTGCGATATCCGGTTTTATCTTGCTGCAGAGGGTTGAAGTGCACTTTTCGATTTCGTTTTTATCGAACCGCTTATAAAGATGGATGATTTCGTGGATAGAGGTGGTCAGTGCTTTTTGGAACGGTAGCTTAGATGCGAGTACGATTTTTCTACCTTTGTAGAATGCACGACCGATAACATTTTTTCCGTTTTCTTTCTTTTCGAGGTATCTACCTTCCTTTATATAAACATCGATCTTATTGACATTTTCGTAGAGGTTGTGGTTGTGGTACTCCATCACGGAACATGCAGCGGTCAGGATGGCTCGCAGTTCTTCTTTGCTTATTTTCTCCATGGTTCCGTGGATGTTGAATTTCATGCTATCATCTCACTTCAAACTTGTTTAGTTCTCCGTCTTGGAGTTGTTTCTTCAATTTGTTTGCAAATTCCAGGACGACATCTTCATCTTCTTTTTCACTTTCTTTCTCGAGCCATTCTTTGATGGTTTTGAGAGAATATATTTCGTCTTCATTTTCTTCGTTTCTCTCTGCTCTGAGCTCTATACGCTGGCAATAGACCATACACGAGTTGAGAAATTTGATGATATTCTGTTTTGCCTCACCATCTTCCATAGCGTCGGCAATAAATTGGCCAACGGTTAATTGTTTTGCCAGTAGATGTGCTTTTTGTTTTTCCGTCAAGTCTTTCAAACTCTTCATATCTATCATCTCGATGGTGTTCTTTTATTTTAATACTTTTCTTGAGTCTTTTTTGTTGAGGTACTCTTCTAACGCATCCCCGAAGGGACAGGAACTCTTACAATTGGAGTCGTTTTCATCGTTTCTATGAGGACATTTCCGACATACGTCCTGATGAAGTTCCTTTAGTTTGGTTTCTACTTGGTCTTTTAAGATCTCTTCTGATGTCATTTTTCCACCTCTTGCTTTTCTTGATGTATGAGTTTGATTGAGAAAACTTCTTCGGGATCGTACTTGAAGTGAGGGTCGACGAGAGAAATATGTGGCTTCCAAGGTTTGTCATTTCTTTTGAAGTAGAGGTAACCAACCACCTTTCTACTGTGCAAGATTTCGGATTTGATAACATCCAGTTCTTTTTCAGTCAAGTCTTTATCGATTTTTTGGTTGATATTTTTCAGCAGGTCTTCATCATCAACGAGCGTCATTCGCTTTTCCGTGTATGTTTGATTGTCCTTGTTATGGGAGTTTTTCGTCATCTTTATCATCCTCAACTTTTCCATCTCTATTGATCATTTTTGCATTCTGCGCGACGAACGAGCCGCATTCGGGACAGTTGGTGCGGCTCGACCTGATGTTTTCATCAAGATCGCTTTTTCTTCCCGACCAATCGCATTTTCCACACTCTAGCTCGATTTTAAGGCCGCGGTTGACATGCTCCCCCGCCTAAAGTCGGAGGAATCTTTTTGAGATGGTCACATCCTGTATAAGAGAGGATCACAAGACCACCTCTGGGTGTGCCATCACCCTGTTAATACTCCCTCTATCAGTGGGTTCGTTGGTTCTGCCCTGATAGACGAAGCTTATATTCAAGGCGCCTACTGTGTCGCGATGAGCTTCCAGTCCGCATTCTTTGCATTTGAAGAGCCTATCTCTTCGGGTTTTGTTCTTTGAGCCACATCTCGGACATGTACTGCTCGTACCACGTTCGTCGATCATCTCTATACTCATGCCGAAGTTTTCGGCAGTCCACTGGATTCGATTCATCAAGTATTCGTGAGACCAGAAATTGTGAATCATACTGTTCGCCTTTTTGTTGTAATCCACGTCATCTCGGATATCCGTAAGGTCGCCCATCACTATCGTATCCACACCTGCTTCATGGCAGCGTTCGATGAAGTCGTGTACCATTTTTCGGATCCTGTCTTTGAACATCTTTTTTCGCTGTCGGAACAGTTTTGTTACTCTTTCTGATGTATATCTGCCGTTTTCTTTCTTGAGTTTGGATTTTGCCTTGTCGATCCGTTTGTTGTAGAGCCACCAATCTGAGAGAAGGGGTTTACCGTTATAAGCTATCGTTTTGTCTCTGCCTTCGATCTTTGCGGTTATAGGATATATCACACCTAGATCGACAAACGCCTTTTTATCGCCACGTGGTTGATGTCGAGGTTCTACCTCAACGGGTTGTCTGGCTCTCCAGCATTCGTCGATCTCATCATAATATATCCATAAACTACCTTGTTTGCCTTCCCAGTGTAGTTTTCCTTTGATTTGTCCTGTTCTGCCGAATGGGAGTTTTATCGTGCCGTTTTCTTCTATCGTGTAATCATCGTTTCTTATAATTATCTTTTTTTCGACCTTATCTTTTTTCCTATCCTTCCAGTATCCAGGAGGGGTTGGTCTATCTTCATCTTTGTTGTCTTTCCATCGCTCAACGAGTGAGAAGAAAGACTTCCAGGCAGAATTGTTTTTTCTGATTATCTGCTGTGCGGTGGTGCTCCCCACCCAACCTTTGAAATCATCGTACAATTCATCGGATGACCAGTCAAACCCACTATTTTTATCGAAAAACGATTGTCTCCTCCTGTAATTCAGCTTATTCCACAGGACTGCACAACCTTCAGCAAGAGCATGAATTTCGTCAGGGTCGTCCCACTTGATATTGAAACTGTTCGTCCGTTTCATGAGGCTTGATTCTTTATCTTTGGTATACTATATATGTTTTCATGAAGGGGGTCAGTGAAAATGGGTTGTGTTGTCGCTATTCACCCCTCGCCTAAAGATGGAGGCACTCTAGCGAATTCTATATAGCCACAGAAGGGGCAAACAACATTTTGTCTGTATTCATTATCAAGGTGTGGCCGGAAGTCATCGTTCATTGTACTCACTCTTGACTTTTCTTTCTATATCCCCCGTGAAACTGATCGAGAGCAGGGACACCAATATGAATCCCATCAACCCGATAGGGATTGACAAGTAGATAGAGTATTCAGAGACCACGTTGTTGGTGAGCACGGCCATATAAATTGCGAGTACTAGTTTTGCCACGAAGGAGTATTCGTACATCAGGTCCGATGGTTTGCGCATTGAGTCTAACAGGTTTTCAGGCATCATTTATCACCTTCTTTTTCTTTCCGTTTTTTTAGAATTGCGTCAAGTCTTTCGATGGGATCTTGTCCGTCTTTATCTATCTCTTTCGCCAGCTTTTCGGAATGGTAGAATCTAACGTCGTAGTGGTTTTTTCTTATCACCATAGGATAGTATCCCTTTTGAAGACAAGAACGGCAGACTGGAACGCTTTCATGAGGTTCTGGGATGTCTCCGCTCAACCCGTGGGTATATGCGGGAGTCCTTATACGCACCACCCGTCCCGTAAATTTTCCTTCCTCGCATTTGGCACATCTTACTTTGTGAAAATTTCCATCTTTGCTCACTTCTATTGCCCGTTCTTGGCGTTTTTTGATTTCTTCTTCAGGATCCAGATCGGATATCGCTTCCTTCCATAGCTTTTTTGCTTTACTCTTACTTCGACTATGACCAGGCATTTTATTCATCTCCTACTTTTTTTCCAGAGTATTTTTCTTTTTTGGAAGCACGTTTTTCTAATATTTTCCCAAGCTTTTCGATGGGATTGTCTTCCTTGAGTTTCTTTGCTTCTTCTTCGAACTGGTAGAAGGACAAACTGTTATCATTGGTTCGCATCGTCATCGGGTAGTATCCTTCTTTTAGACATGAATGACACACACCGACAGGCATGGCTTGGTCTGGTTGACTGGGTCTATTTCCTTTAAAAGTGTGCGTGTAAGAAGGTGTTTCAATATACACGATGCGCATGTAGAATTTGCTTTTTTCACACCTTTCACAAACCATTTTAGTGACGTCGCTTTCATTTCTTTCTTTTTGTTTTTCGTGCTCCTTTTTTATCTTTTCTTCAGAGGCAAGTTGTGATATCTCGTTCATCCACTGTTTTCTAGCTTTGTCTTTATCCAGCCTTGTTTTTGACATCTTTTCACCCCTCCTCTCGGGTTTTTGGACCTTCTTCTTCTTTGATCACGTCTGCCCCGCAGATCTCGCACACGTCATCGGTTCGCTCTTTCATCACTTCGGATTTTATATATTCCAGGGAAGGGCCGGTCAGTTCCATTTCATAACAGTCATCGGAACATTTGACGGTCAACTTAGCCTTTTTCATTTTCTATCACCCACAGGTATTTCATCTTTTAACCGTGAGAGATAATCCTCGTTGATCTCTGCGAAACGCCACAGGACATAATCGACGGTCTTCACGGAATCATCCGTTAAGGCACTGATGTCCTCACATAGAGATTGGACATCAGAGTATGAGAGAATTTTTCTTATTCTTTCAAGGTGTCGGTCGGGTTTTGCCACGTCGAAGCCCAAGTTTTTGGCGAGGTGGTATGAAGTCGTGGGGCCGATATAATCGAATTTTTGCAGTTTCTTGATGGGATTATCGGTTATTTCGTCTTTTAGTGAACTGAAGTCGTTTTTGAGTATTTGTTCCCAGGCGTCGGCGATGGCGTTCATCTTTCCTTCGTGGTCGAAGTGTTTCCGGGCATCCTCTATACATTTTTCTTTGTTTGATAAGAAGTATTGCAGTTTATCAGGAAAACGGAAAGCCTCGAGTATGGAATCGAATTTATTTCTCACCACTTTATTACTCATTCCGGAGGAGAGAACGGTCCATGCGATTTCGAGAAGGAGGTCTTCCTTGTCGAAGGTTTTTTTGTTTTCTATGTGGTTTATTTCGTCTTCAAAACCTTCCTCGATGATCTCTTCTTTGATGTTTTCGTAGAGATCTTTTAGCCATCTCTTTTTGTAATTGTATGAGAGTTGGTGGTACGTTTTGATGTCGTACACGTTGACACCGTCTTCCTGTTTGAGCATAAAGGTTTCGATGCCGAGATCCACGGCCATCTTAGAACAGATAGTGCAGTAAGGTTGACCGCTCGGTCTTACTTCTCCATCTTCGTTTATGCGAGCGTATACTATGGTCGAGCCTTCGAGTTGTTCAGGGTGATTGCGCAGTGCGTCTATCATCGCGCGCTGTTCTGCGTGCATGCAGCAGGTTTTATCAGTCACCTTTCTGTGATATTGGCTTTTTTCTCTGTCACAGCGTTTTAGTTCTTTATTTTGACCAGGGGGAGAGTTATAGCCGGTCCCTATAACTTCGTGTTTCTGATTCACTATTATGGAGCCGCATTTTGCCCTTTCACAGGTGGATTTTTTGGCAACTTCAGCGGCATTCTTGATCCATTCCATCATGACGGCGCCTCTCCGTTTGATTTCTTCAATTTGGCCTTACATTTGTCGCACACGATTTTTCCATCGTGTTCGACGACGTACCCACTCGGATCATCGCAGTTCTCACAAGACAAATCAGTTGCAAAGGAGTATACTCCTTTGAGCAGGCCTTCACGAAGGGGTACCTTGTATCCAAATTCTTTTTCTGGGAGGATGACTGGTTCTCTGTCGCGTTTTACTTGGTGGCATTCGGCCAGGTCGACGTCACATTCCATTTTTTCCTCGGCGTATTTTCTTGCTTCTTCTTCGTTTCTGGCCACGAAAGCGTATCCTAGCTCGTCCGGGCTCACAAAATATACAGTTTTTTCTGTCATTATATCCTTTCTCCTTTTTCTATCATAAATTTTCTCGATTGTTTTAAAGTTTTGAGGTCTTTTTTCATGATTCGCTCTTCCACGTTAGGTTGATCAAGGAGGGTTTCGAAGTCCATCATTTCGTATCCGCCTATGCAGCACTGACACCACGAGACGGCATGGAATGGTATTTTTTCGTTTTTACAGATATAGTCGATATCACCCAGCGCGTCAGGGTTTTCTTTTCCTGTGGGGATCGAGTGTTTGCAAGTTTCACATCTGTAGACATCCATACGAATACACCCATTTGCTTCAGTGGAAGAGAAGTATTTTTTCACCTTTCGTTTCATCGAGTACAAGATTAAATAACTTATCGAAGGCTTTCTTTGTATTTTCAAAGCCTTCGTACAGCTCGGGGTTGTTGATGAACACATCGTTGAGCCGGATCAATTCTTCTCTCAGACGGTCATAATTGCCGATATAATGACTTTCTATATTATCAGGGTAATATGCTTCAGGGATGTACAATCCCTCACAATCGGAGTGGAAAAGGAGCTCACGGTATGAACTGTACTCTTCGATGAAGTCTTCAAAATTTTCTTTGTATTCGTTCGTAAGGTCTTGAGCATCACCGTTAAACCCTTCCGACTTAACCGCTAACAATCGGATTCTAAGGAGTACCGGATAGGGTCCAAGTGTAATTGATGGCCCGTCAAACCGACTGATTGCCAGATCCATCATGATCCACCTAACATTATAACATTTCTTCCATCCTATTTATGTCTTTGCCGATGCTCGTCAGAACACTCTGGGCAGATAGGTTGATTGCAGTGGGGGCATTTTTCAAAGATCAACCCCCTGATAGTTTCATCACTACCACAGTCAGCGCACCCCCATATGTCTTCACCCTTTTGAGTTTATCTCGCTGGATTGATCCATTTGTCTGCTATTTTCATGTCAGGATGATATCCATGTTCGTCGAACTCGTCTTTATCTACGCCGTGTTCTTCAACAAGGTGTATTGCCACTTTTCCTTTTGAGACGTGATGTGATTTTGGTTTGAAGTCACATCGCCCGCATTCGTAGTGTTTGATAATACGTGCCATTTTATCACCTTTAGAGAGTACCTTTTTTTCGTTCGGAATTTATCATTTTTTTCACTTCTTCAGGAATCGTTTTTGTTTTGTAAAACCTGTAGGCAAAATTTTCACACCAATCATCTTCAGAAGAGTAATCCAAGTAGTTGTTTTCGCACACGATTTCTTCCAGTTCACAGATGGCATGACCGATTTCGTGGTATATAGTGGATTCGGTGACCACTTCCAGACTTATACTGTATTCTTTAGCCGTGTTGATTATTTCTTTTTCTGATAGGATTATGATAGGACCAGACGTTGAGGTCCCGCTTCTATGGGTTCCTAACAAACCCTCTGAATCGAAAATTTCTATCACTGTTATTTTTGCATCTTTGAAAATATCGGTGTGTAGTGCAATATTTTTAATACCTTTTTCAGCGCTTACAAGTATTTTCTCATTTACTTTGCTAGGAGGTTTGATGGGGGCGTAGTCGTGTTCGATACCTATGTATTCTTCAGAATTACTGTTTAGGTAGATATCCATGCTTAACTCCTCTATTTTAACACGTTTCATTCTGGTATTAATTCTTTTTTCTTTCTTTTAATATCTTCTTTGGTTAGGTTTTCAATTGCGTTCCATGTGTATACTATTCGTTTGCCGTACCAGGTATTTTCTATCTCGATGCAGTTATCAGTGACTTTGTATTTGTAATCGGCTGAATTGCCGTACCGAGAGCCTTTATAGGCTATATAACCGAATCTTTCACCTTCGTTAGGTGTCCACATTTCGATAGTAAGGATGGTGGCTTCTGCTTTTGTGAGGTTGTCTTCTTTTATTTTCTTGTCGATGTCTTTCTTCATCGGTTTGATTATGCTTGGAATCACGTTTTCTGGTTGTCCACACGATTCGGTGTGAAGTTTTTTACCGAACATGTTGATGATGGCTGTAGTTGTCATGTTTTTACCTCAGTTGTATTTGTTTCTAATTTCTTTTCTGTCGAGTTTTTCTATTTCTTCCCAGTCCATGGCTATTTTTTTGTCTTTGTGTTTTATCGTTACCGTGACTTTTTCTTTGGTTGCCTTGTATTTGAAGTCGCAAGGACCCATTTTCGGCCCTCTGTTGAGTATGGATGTTCCATAAGGATCGTAGGCTGGTGCATAGTCTTCGAGTACGAGAGTCAAGGCGTCGTTTCTTGACAGATTGTGTTTTTCCATCTTCTTTTCTACTTCGTTCTTTATTGGTCTGATTATTTCTGGTATGATGGTTTCTGGGTGTCCATCGGTACTGATGTTTAGGTCCTTTCCAAAAATTTCCATTTCTGCTGCTGTGCCCATATTTTTCACCTACATTTAACTTTCAGATTCGTGGATGGAGATGTGTTTTACTTCCCGTGCGGGCAAGTGGCTTTTGACAATGTCTTCTAACCGGTCTATATCGATATTGGTTAGCACTTCAGTTTCCCCTTTTCCTTCGCAGATAAGGTCTATATCTATCTTCATTTTATCATCTCTTCTATTCAGGGTTTTTGTTTTCGGAATTATTTTCCACACCTTTTGGGTCGATGCCGAGTTCTTTTGCTTTGTGTAGGATGTAGTTGAAGTAGCGGATACACAGTTCTCGGTTAACGTATGCTTGAGTAAAGTTGTCGACGTTGTGGCATCGAAAACCCACTTCGATATTCATATACTCTTTTAGAAACTCGGGCTGGTCGCTCAGCATTTGTAGCCGTCCCTCGTTAGTGCTGATATAGATATCACCACTGTTTATACCGGGTCCTACCCAGGCACCGGAAAGACCATTATCATCTATCTGAAGATGGGGCATGTTCAGCTGTTCGTTGGAAAGAGGGAAGCTGTCTGGTATATGTCGCATTGGGAATATATCGAAGGGTTTTTCTCTTTTTTTGATTTCTTCGTTTATGTCTTCAGCGATTTTTATTATGTCGGCTGCTAATTGAGAGTATTCGATTTCGTTTACCACATCGTAGTAGACTTTTGGTATCGGGCACTGAAATGCGGCTCTTCGTGATCGCCCGGAACTCAGTACCATCACACGGATGGCATCTCGTGGCAGGTAAGGTGGTTCTTCGATCAGTTCGGGTTTTACGTCTTTTTTTGATATAGAGGGTTCGGTATTTTCGTTCATAAATTTTCTTCCTCCTTTCGTTCTAAGGTTTCTTTAAGTTCGTCTAAAAGATCTAATTTGTTGTAAAGCTTGCCCTTTTTGGATTTGAGATAGTCTGCCTTTTTTTGGTGTTGTTCTGCTTTTTCCTCGTGTTCTGATATTTTTTCTGATAGTTCTTCTACTCTTGAATGTATTTCTTTTTCTTTTTCGAGGAGTTCATCGTATCCGATACCTTCATAGGTGATTTCTATCGGGTGTTTTCCATCTTCTTTCTCGCTGTTTTCAGACATCTTGCGCACCTCGTTTGTTGAGAAGGTGTTTTTTTATGTGCTTTCTTGCGTGAAACAGTAATGTTGTTCGCATCCAGTCTCGCTTTGCATGTGGACAGACGGGACACTCAAATTTGAAAAGGAGCTTCCCTTCATGGCAATGTTGGGAAGCGATGATAGTGGCGTTGTCCATTTTTTGCGTTTCTAGGTTTAGATTTTTAGCTATGGGTCCTATTTTTTTGTTGATTTTTTTCATTGGTTTCACCCCTCATTGGTTTTTGGGCATGTCTTTTCTGATTAGGTAGCCTTCTTTGATGATTTTGTTTTCTGGCAGATCCAAGTCATCTGGTACACCAGTGTAATCATAGCGCAGTTCAGGGTATGGTGTTTTTATCTGGTAATACAGGTTTGCTCGATTGTTGCTCATGAGGGCTTCTGGTTCGGAGTAGAATTCTATATTATCGATGTCCACGTTTGTTTCGTTTTTTAGGTGGTTTTTGAGCATAGTTGAAGAAACTATGTTGTGCATAAATTCGACGAGAGTCATGTTCTTTATTTCCTCACCAGGGTTGTCGCCTTTTGTTTCAAAAGATTTTACCTTAAATCCAAGGGATGATGACTCGTTACGAGGATTTCCTTCCAAATTGTTGAAGTAAGAGGATAGGGATCCGAGTTTGTTTACTAGATTTTTTTGCACTTCTTTGGCAAAGTTTGTGGCCGAGGAATGGATCTTTATTCCTCTTTTTACTTCTTTTGAGAGAAAGTCTTGGTTGAGGATGTCATTGGGCGTGTGGGGTATGCCTTTTGCTTTTTCGTTCATTTTCAAGGAATGTTTGATTGCCTTAACATATTCATCAACGTATACTACATAGGCATCTTCTGGACCTTCAAGTGTCTTAATTTTTTTCTTCCTTGTTGGCATGATTATAGTGCTTGGCGATTCGTATTCATCGTCTATATCTTCGGTGCAGTAGTGTGGGAGCCAGACTGTTGCGATTAGTACTCTGTCTGTGTGGTCTTTTATTAGGGGGTTGTGCTTCCATTCATCATTGGTTTGGCTTTCTGAACTAGGGCTTTTTTCGATTTTTTTGATGTTGTTTTCGATTTCTTTTAGTCTTTTTGCAATTATCATCCCTTCTTTTGTTAGCTCGAATGCTTCTTTTACTCTTGGATTTGGACTTTCCTTTATATCTGTTAAGCCGATTTCGGCTAGCTCCTTTGCTCTTTTTACTGGTCCTTGATAATGTGTGGATATCTTGGTGAATGTACTTGTAGTGACCCTTTTCTTTTTTTCTTGTTTTTCGTGGGCCGAATTGTGCTCATGGAAATCGTATAATAACATCAATACGGGGACCGTATAGTTTTTTCCCAGTACGTATTCTACTTTGTTTTTGGAAGGGTGCTCATAGTTGCTCATATTATTTTTCTCCTATATTTTCAGATAGTATGTTTCTTCTAATTTATCTTTTCCCCGATAGAGAGAGTTGTGACGTCTTTTACGTTGTTCCAGAATGCTTTATAGAGCCCATCTACACTTGAATATCCTTTCTTTGAGATGGACACGGCCTCGGTAACAGGATGTATTCCTATCCATCTTTCGTCTTCGGCTTTGAGGAATATGTGGTAGAATCCCCCACCGGAGTGAACTTTAAGAGTGTCCAAAATGGCGTTCGGTGCATCCCATTTTTCGTGTATTTCTCCCATAGGATCGTAGACGTGTTCGCTTTCATGGATGTGCCGGATAACTTTTTCAGCGTCCATTTTTCCGTCTAGTTCTTTTTCGAGGTACTCCCTGATATCATCCCAATTGTAGCTGCTCTTTTGGTTGTTTGGTGTTTCTTTCTTGCTCATATTTTCACTCTTGCATACTATCCGGGAAGACTCGGATCTTATCTAAGTATGGGTAGTACAGTTCTTTGAGTATCTCGTATGCCTTGTTGAATTTGTTTGGTTTGACGATGAAACCTCTCCATGTTAGGGAAAACCTCATTCCGTCAACATCTTCGATTTCTTCTTCCACAAGTTTGATCACATGGTCGTTGTACATCCTTGGGACTTTGAAAGACTTTCGTAGGTGTTGTATTTGGAATCGTCTCATCTGGGGTTTGAAAAGGGTGCCGTATGGTTTCTTGCCATACTCTTCGTTAACGCCTCCCCACAGTTGGCCTAGCATGTCGTGTATCATTTCGTAGGCCTTATATTCTGCAAGATGATCATTCTTTAGTTCTTCTAGTGTTTCGCACTCTTTGATTGTTTCTTTGACTTGGTTGAGGTTTTTCATCATGTTAAGATAGATGCTCATCTCTTTTGCTATTGTTTGGTTATCAGTGTAGCTGTCTTGATCGAGTTTGTTGGCCTTGAATGTGAATTTCTTGATTACATCTTGTATGTATGTGGAGTGGTAGTCTTTGGTGATGTATCTTTCGATTTTACCGAAGTCCGTTTCTATTTCTCTAGATAGCTCTGCGTCATCGGGAATTTCATCGATAACCTCTTTGTGCTTTCCTTGTTGGTATTCGCTTATTATGATTTCTTCGCCGTCGATCTCGGAGAGAGTGTCTAGCTGTTTGAAGGAAAAGGTTGACTCTTTGCTTTCTTCCGTGGTACTGCCTTTCCTCTCTTTTCGTTCGGCGATTATGTTTTGGAATTCAGATTCGACATGTTCTGGGATTTTTTCTTTTTCTAGGCTGGTTTTGTAGTTGGCGTATCTGTCGTGTATTAGTAGGTAAGCATTGTCTTTTTCGACTACGTTGGCGAATGGTGTTGTAAAGTTGGGCGTCTGCAGTATCCAACCGATATTTTTAGACACATCCCTTCTTAGAACTCTATATCCATCTTCTTTTTTATTCATGTTTTTTCACCTCATTTTTATGAAGTGTCTTCATCGATTCCACCGGGCACGATTCCTGTATCTTTCATGAATGTTATCAGTTCTTCTGGCGGTTTCTTGGGTAATGTGCCGCTATCTGTTCCGTCGCGGCCGAAGGCGATTTCGTTGAATACCCGTTCTTCTTCTTCGGTCATAGTGTATTCGATCAGCATGATGTCGAACACCCAATCGTATTTCTCTGGTGTGATCATTCTCAGATAGGTATCTGTTAAATCTTGTTCGGCGGGAAAGTTTAGCACCCAATCTTTTATCTTGACTGTTATGTGGACGTTAGAGTGCCCCCTTGCGCTTATTTCCAATTCAGAATCGGAATATCTTTCACACAGCTCTTCGTAAGACGGTGTTCTTTCTATTTCTTCTTCATTTTGCATTTCTTCTTTGATCATACTTCAATCCTCCTTATGATCTAGTGACCAAACCTCGCATTTGCGATAAGAGGTTTAGGTCAGAAAAGGTTTAGGTTGGGAGATTCGATTGATTGTTACCGATTCGTTTGATATTTACAATTATATTTTTGTCGTAGATGGTGTATTGTGTACCCTGGTTGATGATTTTATGTCCATCTTCTCTCCACCTTTCCCTGAACGCGATAGCATCTTGTTTATATACTTCCCAGATGTCTTCTTTGGTGTAGGTAACATCGTCATCCTGGTGTAGTGTATATATGTTTTCTTCTCCATCCACTCTTTTGTACTTTTCCATTCGATACTGGAAAGTGCTCAGGGACTCTATTGACGAAATCGCTGGTATTTCATCTTTGTAATCCACCTCAACTTTATAGATGTGAGGACCGTAAAGCGCGGCTCCATTTCTCGTTAATTTGACGTAGAACCCGGGCCCCAAGGCTATCCCTGTTGAGATATGTTCATCATCTATATCGTCTAGTGTCAACTCAGGGTCATTCGATCCGTGGAAGAAGACTTGAGTGATGGTATTTTTTTCTTTCATATTTTCATCCTTCATGGAGACTAAATAATGTGCAGCCACTCTTATCTAGAAAGGAAGAGTGGTCGGGAGAAGTGTTTTTTTGCGGTTATTTACTTGGTTCATTACCGATGTAAGTGAGCAGGCAGTCTAGTTCCCATGTAGTTGCTGTGAATTCTTCCCTGTCTTGGTCGTACCACTCGACGAGGTATTCTTTCTTCCCGGCGTTGTTTATCCTTGATTTTCCGTCTATCCTTCCTATCTGTGGTAATTCCCATTCTGCTTCATGTTCTACCCAATCTCCCGTATTGAGTGGGGGCAGCTCGTACATGCCGGTCTTTTCTACTATGAAGTCCTTTAAGTTCGTTCTACTTGGATTTTCTACTGATTGTTTTATAGCTTCTGAGAGTCCGTATGGGAATTTTGCTCTTTCTTCAGAGCATAGACTATTGTTTTCGATGCCTTGGTCGGAGGTGCCCCGAGGGGCTTTTTCGTGACAATCGTCTCCTTTTGAACATCGGCGATAGACGAAGGAAGGTGGGTGTTCGCCCCACAGATCAGTTGGTTTCATCTGGTCTCGGCCGTACTGACATTGCGTGATAACACCGTGAGGTTTGCCGATGATGGTTCTAAGCATTCCACGGGGATTCTCAAGGAACCAGTAGTCAGGGTCGAGCTTGTTTATCAAGTAGAGTATATGATATACTATTTTGACTCTATTGACGGTGTCTTTAGTTTTTGGTATATATCCGTCCTTCCAGTAGCGCCCGATAGAGGCGACGGTAAATCGATCGCATGGTGGTGCGGCGATTATAACGTTGTAGTCGTCGTCGAGGTCTTCTGGTTCGATGTCTAGGATATCTGCGCAGATGTCGGGGTCAAATTTTTCATCCACATCTATGGTAGTGACATCCCATTTCGGGTCGTCCTTCATGGCTTGGGTCGCTCCACCCGCACCGCAACAGATGTCTAGGGCTTTGTACATTTTATTTACTCCCGTCATTTCATCCTTGCTTCATGAGAGAATTAGCAAGGATGGTAAGGGTGTATGAGTGTTCATCTTTTATAGTGACCAGGTTGTGGAGAGGATAGAGAGTAGCTTTTTCAAGCACCACCCATCTAGGGTGTGGGTTGTTGACTTTGTAGGTTTAGAACCCTGCTTCACCGAGGGATAGGCAGGGTAGAGAAGTTGATTAAACATCATAAAATCCACGGCAATCTTTGAGTCGTGAACATATCACAGATCAGGTGTGAAATATATCCTAACGTGAAAAGGTAGATGGACCAAAGTATGGTTTCTTCCCATAAAAGTGGCCCTGTGATGTAGAATGGTTCGAAGATCAAAACATATAACGTTGTTAGGAAGAGGGCGATTAAAAATATGAGCACGAGTATGCTGTGCCAGAACTTTCGATGTCTTCCCCCGGCTGGCTCCATCATATCTGGAAATTTCGCACCGATTTTTGTTGCGGGAAACATCAGTATGAGACCGACAACCACATCATAGGTTCTGCTGGCGAGGGCATCTCGCACATATATTAGATCTTCGAATCCTCTGTAACTGGCACCTACCGAAGAGAAATAAAGGTAAGAATAAGAAATAAGCCAGAGGAGGAATGCAGAAATCCCAAGGTATATCGCTGTTGTCAGATGCTCGCTTTTATTCATCTTTTTACACACCTATTTTTCGCATCCTAATAAACTTCGGATCAACTCTTCAGCCTCATTGATTTTTTCTTCAGCGTCAATTGTGTGTTTTCTTTCAAGCATTTTTTCACAGTATTGGACGTAATTGTTGCCGTAGGTTCGCATGTATTGACGGATTATATCTTCCAGTTTCTTTTTACTCTTGATTTCTTTTGCTTCATCGTTGTAAGCTTGATAGTATGCTAGAAGGGCAGCACAGTCTTCGATTTCAAGGTAGTGTTCTGTTAGCAGTTTCAAGTATGCCTCTTCATCTTCATTTTTTACGAATTTCCAAACCATTTTTTTCACCTTTCTGTGATGGAAAGAGTTTTTTGTTCTGTTTCTTCGGGGATAGACACGTTGGGCATGGAAACATTGCTACCCGCTAGGCTGGTTTGTCTAAGTTTTTCTTTTGTTTCTTCGATTGCTTTGTCCCAAATATCGAACCCGCAGTATCCATATCCCAACTCTTTTGCGGCTTTTAGTACGGGACCGGAGCCACATGTTGCGTCACATATATTGATGTCTTTAGGGTCCTTCTCTTCATCGACAAGTAGTGGTAGAAGTTCTTTGAATAGCTGGACTGGTTTTTCTGTTGGGAAATCACTATTCACCTTTTTCTGTTTAAACACGGTACCGTGTGATTGTACGTAAGTATTAGGTTTTCCCAGTGTGAAAATCATCATGAACTCGTGTTGTAACCGACCATAGTATCCCATGCCGAAGTTCACTTTATCCCATATCCATGCTCTTCTATACTCAACGTCGTAAAGGAATTCTGTATCAAATTCTGTATCAGTGGGCAATTCACTCATTTCTTTTTTTATCTTGTGCATATTGTCTTCCGTGGTAAAAAGTACTATGTAAGCGCCGTCGATGGACGTTCGTACTACTTCGTGCATTACGGCGTGGAACCAAGCCCAGAATCTGTCCTGATCGTTATCTTCCAGTGTAGGATCGTCGTAGGCGTCTTCCCAGTCTTCTCCTTTCCAACCGTTAAAGGCAGGAAACCAATCTTGACACCGGGCGGTCGACCCTCCACGTCTATCAAACGGGTACGGGAGGTCCAGTATAACAGCATCAAACAGGTCGGGTTTTAGATAGGAAAGACCGGTGAATGCGTCTAGTTGCTCGAGGATTTCCATAGTTTCACCACAATTTTGCCTCGTTTCGAAAGGGCAAAATTGGAGGGAGATTGAATCTTTTCTCAGGCTGATTTGTGTTTTAGGTATTTGAGCAGGGCATGAGTATTGAAGATGATGGCCCCGATTCCAATTGTGTACCCCAGGAGATAGATGATATTCAGCCCATGGTGGTAGGTGTATATGCCGTGCCGTGCGATCAAGTTGATACCGAATGCGTATATCAGGCCTATGGCCATACCAAAAAGTACTGTTTTTTTAGGGGATTTGCATTCACCCATCTTAATCACCTTCTTTGATTTTTCCGGGAAAGTTTTCGAGGGAGACCTGTTCAAAGTCGAACCCCAGACGTTCGTATGCCTTTTTGATGTCTTCTTTTTGGTCTTCCCGGAAAGGAAGGCCACCAGCTTCGATGATATCGTCCATGTTGTCGTTGAGGAATTCGAAGAAAGTGAGCGAAGTCATCCCTGCCATGTGTTTGCAGAGGTACAATGCGGTGAGTTTGAAGAAACACCCACGACTTCGCATGAATTCTTTTCTCCACATAAATTCATCGGAGAAGTGAGAGGGATCCTTATGTTCTCCCCAGTCGACTTTATTGTGGCAGGAACGGCAGAGAGGCAGGAGATTAAAAGGTTCTGTATCTTCGTAGGGGTTGGAACCATCGTGGCTAACATGTGCTAGGTCAGTGTCGCTTGAACTTCCACATATTACACACCCATTGCGCCCCCACATGTCGTAGGCGGCGCTTTTGAGTTTTCGCGGTATTCCATTTTCCGTATCCATGCCCATTTTATCTTTACTCCTTTTTGAAAGGCTTGCAACTCTTTCAACTGATGGTTAGGGTATCGGGTTGATTCTTTTTTGTACCTGACTCACGATGCTGTGAGCGCGTGATTTTGTTCTATCTATGTTTTTTAGCGAGATCCTCGCAGGTTTCTAGAGAGGGGCATTCTTTGCAGTTTCTCAAACCGATTTCGTCCGTGTTTGGCGGGAATTTTTCATCGTTCTCTCGGGTGTAGCGCATGTGATTTTCGAAACAACCAGCTTTTGCTTCTGCCCAAGCCTCTGCTGAAGTAGCCATGATAGTGTCACCTCTGAGATTATTTATTTTCCGTCGTAGCTTTGTGCGGGCACGAAAGTTACGGCGAGGGCGCCTTCTCCTTTCGCCATTATTTTTTTGCCGTTGGCTTCTATTTCCATGAGTTCGTCCTCGTCGAGATCTATGAATTTCACTATATTGTCGATTCCTGCAGTCTCTATCAGGTCTTGGAGTGCTTTCGCTCTTTTATCCATCCATTTCACCTAAATGCGTCTCATACATAACATTGTCAGCATAGTACTTTAAGCTTTACGCTTTCTCGCCTTCTAACTGCTCTTCAATCATCTTTTCCGCTTCTTTTAAGAATTCCCCTTCTTTTTCTTCGGGGATGTGAGCTCCCGCAGCTATATCGTGTCCGCCGCCTTTTCCACCGACCTTTGCAGAGCACTCGGACATGACGGCAGAAAGGTCGAGTCCATTATTGACGAGTTGTTTGGACCCTCTTGACGAGACTTTAATACCTTCGCGCTCTTCTGATTTGGTGAAACCGAAGATAGGGAGTTTTCCATTTACGTCTTTTGAGCTGAGCATCATCCCAGCAACGGTTCCTATAACGGTTTCAGGTATTTTCTCGTTGGCGTTGAAGTGTTGTAGGTATTCTCTCTCGGTTATCCCGACAGAGCGCACGAGGTCCATGGAATCAACCAATGTTTTTCGGTGCCCCAATAAGAGGCTACGAGCTTGTTCGAGAAGGTCACCCCTATTACCGAGGCATATGCCCATACCAATTTTTGCTCTTTCGTATTTTCCACATGAGTTTAAGAGGGTTGAAAACTCTTTTGCTTGACGGAGCATGGTTCCTTTTTCTTCTTCGGGCAATATATAGATTTCACCGATCAGTTGTTTGACACTTTTGGGAGGATAGCCTGCATCCAGCATCTTTTCTGCTATTCCAGAAAGGATTCTTCTTTTTTCTTCCTTCGTGAGATGATACCATTTTCTCCAGTCTCCATCTTTTTTGAGAGTAATTTGGTGTTCAACGAGAAGGTTGATACAGTTGTCTTCATTATCAGTCAATCCCGGGAGAGAGGGGTTAGAGGCGTACATTAGAAATTCTTTCAATGGGCGCGTTTGTATACCGTAGAGTGTTGTGTCTTTCTTGGTTCTTATGACGCCTTCCTCATTTGCGTCCTTTAAGATTTCTTCGTTTTTTCCGATTAGCCGTCCGTCTTCGGTGGTTTGTATGTCTCCAACGGCGCCTATTACAGCCAATTTACTGAGATCTTTGTTGTTTTCGTTCATTTTTTTGGCTACCAGGTAAGTTACACCGGCGCCGGATATTTCTGTTGCACCGTTGATATCGTGGCGGTGGGGGTTGAGTTCTGTTGCTGTCATCGAGTAGCTCGTCAGTTTGGCTTGTGAACCCCCCGAAAAGAAGTTGTTCTTGTTAATTGGTTCGTGGTGATCTGTTATAGCGCATTCCATATCTTTTATGGATGCTAGTTGACCACTCCCCATATCCGTGAACCATACGAATTCGGGATTTTCTTCTTTCACGCTTTTGATGTTGTGTTCGTCTAGCTGTTTGAAGAACTTCACCTTTGTTGTCTTTCCAGCGCGACCAAGAGCTTTCTTGGCGATGCTTGCGGACGTTATTCCATCTGCGTCGATGTGAGAGACGATAAGGATGCTCTCATGTGATAGTATTTTGTCTGCAACTTCTTTTGCTTTTTCTTCGAATGTCAAGTGGATCACCAGGTCTGTTTTTTTAAATAGGTGCCATGCCTATTTACCTTTTACCTTTTTAACGAGTAACACAATCATACTGAGTCCGACGATGCCGCCAGCAAGGGTTTTGTTGTCGATGTTGTCGATAAGGCTGTCTTCATCTTCGTGGTCGTTCCCGTTTTCACTCATATCTTTTTCAGGCATCATCTCATATGAGCCGTCCTCTTCCACGCTCATTCTTATCGTTCCTTCTTCGTGGGTTTTGTACTGTTCGATTTCCATTTCATCCATCCGTTCGACAACTTCGTTGTGAGGGTGTCCGTAGACGTCAGGATCTGATGAGTGTATTGCAACTTCTGGGTCCATTTTTTCCAGGAAGGGTTCTGAGGAGGAAGTGTTTGAACCGTGGTGACCAGAATGGTATATATCTGAGGATAGTGTGTGATTTCTTTTAACTATTTCTTTTTCTGTTTCCTTTTCTATATCGCCGGTGAACATCAACGTAAATCCTTCATACACTGTTCTAAATCCCAACGAACTTTCATGTATGTCCATGCTATCGATGGGCGCAGGTGGGTTGATCGTTTCGAATTTGACGGCACCCGGTTGGTAAGTTTCGTTTGCCCTTGGATTTCGATAAGTGATGTTGTGTTCTTTGATAGCATCGTACATATTGTTGTAAGTGGCGGAGTCGTATTCGTAGCCGCTCATCCATATTTCTCCGACGTCGAGATTCTTGATGATATCGTCCATTTCACCAATGTGATCGGCATGGGGGTGCGTGCCTATCATCACGTCGATTTTTTCGATGCCGTGTTTTTCCAGGTAGTTGAGCGTGTTTGTTTCCCAGCCATCACCGTTACCAACCCAATTACTGGCACAGTATCCAGCGTCGATCAGTTTGGTTGCTTCTGGGCTTTTTATCAATGTTGCGTCTGCCTGACCCACGTCTATGAAGTGTATCTCGAGATCGTTGTTTTCAGGAGTATTGGCGTCTGCATTGCTATAAACAACAAAAGACGCAGTGCTGATCATCCATAGGATCAGGAACGTAGCCGTTACGCAAACGATAGTTTTTTTCATGTTCATATATATCACACCTTTCAGCTTTAAAGATAACACCCGTTATTTCGGAACACGCTCTGAAATAAATTAACGGGCGTCATTTGGCTGGGAGCTTCTCACTTAAGGGAAGCTTCAAAGAGGCGATTCACTGTTCGTATACTATCCGATCGGGCCATATATCCTCTGGCACTTCGAAGAGCAGGGTGAAAGTAGCAGATTCATCCGGATCGAGTGTGTCTGGAACATTTTTTTCCTGGTGAGGTGTATAGGTTTCTTCTTTTGTATCATTCACAACTCCAAAGTTGTCGGTTTCTATTTCAAGAGTGACATCGTCTTCCTTGTTTTCCATCACAACCTTGATTTCGTGGAAAACGTAGCCTTCTTTTGGCTCTTTTCCGTCAAAGTCTACATCTATTACTTCGTGTGATCTGTGCTCCAAATTGACATCGTGTTGTTCTTCATCTTCTCCCAAGCACCCGGCAGTGATAAGGAACACGGTAACTACCATAGCACTTAGGATTAATACTTTTGATTTTCCATCCATCAACTCTTCACCTCTCATCTGTATATAGACTGTTTCGCTTTTTCTGGTTCTTGGTCTTGACTGATTTTACTGTTCTTGTGTAGCGATGCGAATTGTAGCGAGACTCTTGAACTCATGTTGCGCACTCTTCGCAAGCATCTATAGAACTTTGTCCTGGTAAGGTCGTTTTTGTATATTTCTTCGCTTACCATCACGCTGTTGATACATCCTTCTTTCTGTTCCATTCTATACTTGACAGGTTTTCCTGTTAGAAGAAAAATCAGCGAGTTTTTAAACTTCTGCCTTTCTTTTTCTTCCATTCTCTTGAGGATTTCTTTTGTTTTATCATCTAATGTGCCTTTGTAGGCTATGTCTATTTTTTCCGGTTCGTTCTTGGGGTTCCCGATAAGGATATTTCGCCCGGAAAAGTCCGTTTCGATGACCCAATTGGCCCTCTCGAATTCGAGTTCGTTGAGATCTACTCCTTTTACTTCGAGCCATTCTTCGATTGTGTTTTTCATGTCTTCGTTTTGGGTATTAGCACCTTCATTCTTTTCTTCCATAATAAGTTACCTCCTTCCGTTTCGATTAGATTTTATCACGGATCTCACCTGCTTTTTGGTGGTTTCTAGGTTGAAATCGCTCCACCGGTTCATGTTTTGGATAAGATCCAATATCTCCCTTTCTGATAGATTAGCAACGGAGTAGAGCCAACCTACCAACCAGCATCTTTTATTGTGGCCTGGAGCGTGGCTATTGAGTATACTAGAGACCTCTTTCCTTTTTTGTTCACTTTTTATGAAGTGAAGTGGATCACTCACATCATCACTTGTCGAGGCCATATCGCTGTTGTCCGAAGCTTTCGATTTATTTATATGTTTTCCTTGGTTGTTAGGCTTTTCGAGATTTCTTTCTTGTTTGCTTGGTCCATCTTTGATTATTGAATCGATATCGCTCTTGAATATTGTCTCGATCGGAATATTTTTAATTACTTTGTATTCATTTCCGGACTCGTGCATCACCCCGGGCCCGACTACGTGTCCTGTTCCTTTGAGTTCGCCCCATTCGGGAGAGTGGTCCGAATTGATGATGTCCCCTTTGTTGTAGTATAGGTGAAATCCGCCGCCACCACTCTGTACTGTAAAGGTATTTTTGAGTTCACTAGAATCGATTTCATCGGGATGATCAATATCGATAACCAGAAGGTTGTTAGGGACGGTGAGTATACCGTATCGCTTCGGAACGTTAGGGTATTCATGCCACGTGTTGGGATCCGTGGTGTAACCCGGTTTCAGCCCAGCCTTTGGATGATTTGAGGACAGAGGTCTGAGCTCGATGCATTTGAATCCTTCAAGCTGTTCGTAGGTATTTTCCGGCATAATTATCACATACAGATGCTGATAGAGAGCGTATATTGAGAGAGACACTGCTCTTCGTCACACGATTGTGACGAGCAGTTGATATATCTCGGAGAGAGATACTTAGTGGTAGATTTGTCTGTATTGTCTTCCTTCTTCCTCGTTATTACCTTTTCCAAGGGTGTTTGAACTCTGTGCAGCTTTTGTACCTTCTGTGCTTCTTTTGCCTATTGTATTGCCTGTCGTGTTGGTTTCACTTGTTTTCTTTTTTTGCTTTGCCATCTCTTGCCATGTTTTGAATGTATCGTTGCAGTGTTTGATAAGGAACACTATGGTCCAGATTTTCTTTTTGCTCATCTCGGGCATCAGTGTTTCCATTGCAATCTCTTTTAGTTGTAGTAGGGTGACCCTTTCATTTTCATCTAGATTTTTCAGTTTTTCCCTGATCTCAAGCCACACGTCATTGACATCTTCAACTGCTTCTTTCATCTCTTCTTTATCCAATCCCCGGCCGTTGACTATTTCATCGGGGATCTCGATTTCTTCCTCTTCGGTACGTTTTTCTTCTTCGTCGTGGTTAGCTTCTTCATTCATGTTTGTAGTCTCCCAAACAATCTTTGAGGGGGCTTTTGATTGCTCGGGCGTCATAGTATTTCGAACGCCTCTTCAGCTGTTTCCTGGCCTTCCTCGATGAGGTCGTCTATCATGTGTACAACATCGCTGAAGGCGTCTAATCCGCCGGCGTCATCTCCGATACCGACGCCGAATATTTTGAACTCCATCTTATCTTTCAGCTTTGCTAGATCGGTTTTCAACTCGTCGCTGATCTCGGCTTCGCCGTCCGTGATGAAGGCGATGTCCGCTTTTTCGTACGTCTCGTCTTCGTTTATGATGTTGACCGATTTTCTTAATGGATGTTCAAAGTTGGTTCCGCCGCCCAGCATCATCTCGCAGAAGTTCTTGAATCGTTTCACAAGTGTATTGTCGCTCAGTTCATTGGGATCCATGTTGTAGACTTTCATTGCTTCTTTACTGGCTGCGAACAGGATGCCGACGAAAGGACGGTCTCTTCTTTTTGCGATGTGATACAGGCCTGCGGCGACTCCCTTTGCCCATATTTCTTTGTCTCCCTGCATCGAACCCGATGTATCCACACATGCGATGATCGGGCCATCACCCTTTTTCTCTTTCCCTTCAAGGTCATACTGCAGGAGTTCGCCATCATTGTATTTCTTCAGGAACAGCACTTCACTCTCTTCATCTAAGTGTACTAGTTCTGATGGTAGGACTCGTGAAAGGTCGTTACCCTGTTCTATTTTTTGTATCTCATCGGGTTGTTTGTTCACTTTTTGTTTTTCAACGGACAGAGCCAGCCTCTTCATCGAACCCATCTTTTTTGCAATTTTTTGCAGTTTTTTGTTGTCTTTGAGGTCTTTGGCGAGTTCTAGCCTTTCTTCGAGAGGCATAGATTGTATGTCGTTGCTGTCTTCCAGTCCCCATCCGGCCATCAGATCTTCCATCTGTTTTGTGTCCTTTTTGGCTGCTTTCATGCCTTTTCTCATGGCGTTTCGGACGGTTGATGAGTTGTCTTTGAGTTTTTCTTCTAGTTTTTCTTTGCTTCCCTGGAGTTCTTGTTTCTTTTCTTCAAGTTCTTTTTTCGTGTTCTTGATTCGTTCCTTGAGGTTCGAATCTTTATCGTCTACACTTTTTATGCCTTCCAGTCTTTCTTTTAGTTGTTCTACGCTGTTTCTCTGTTGTTCGATTTCTTTTGATTTTTCGTTGAGTTCTTGGATTTCTTCGTCGCTGGCTTCTTCTGCGAGCGTACTTAGGAACGAGACGGTGCCCATCGCGGATTGCATTTCGTTGGTTGTTGTTCGCGAGCGCAGGGTTTCGTATTCTTTTGTGTCCATGGTCTTGTCGATGAAGTCTTTGTTCATTCTGTATTCAGGCTGGATGTTTTCTTTTTCGTTTGGTTTTGGGTTATACTTGTAGAGCGAGTAGAACAGATCTTCGCTGAGCTTGTTCGCTGTAGACAGTTCTTCCCTGGCTTCGTTGATGCTCTCTTCTAGACGCCCTGACTTTTCCCTTATTTTCTTGAAGTTGTGGGAGTCTAGTTTATCGTGTTCGATTACGTTAGGGTCCAGCTCTTCGAAGAGCTTGTCGAAAACGTTGGATTCATCCATGATTTAGCCTCCTTCGCCCGCGCGCCTACGCGCTCGCGCAGTTATTAATACAACCATTCCTTCACTACGTTCAGGAATGGTTGTTATGTGTGAGTTGTTTATTACGTAATATTGGTGCCGGGACATGGTTTTAATCTAGCCCAGCTTTCATTATACCGTCGACTATCTTGTTCTCAACGATGTCTTCGGCTTCGTCTATGTATCCTTCAACTTTGTCTGTACTCCGATCTTCTCTTTCCATGTCTTTCTTTATGTTTCTTAGTTCTTTGATCGATTTGTTTATCTTACTGAGTGCTTCGGAAGCCCTGTTTGTTTCTTCTTGACTCCCCTCTTCCGCTTTCTTGACGTGTTTCCAGGCGTCACGTATTCCGTCGATGAGTTCGATGGCGTCTCTGAGGTCCGGGTTGGTTGTTTCTGTTACTTTTTCTCTTGTTATTGATATATGGTCGATATCGTCCCATAATATGTGGCATAGGACGTGTAGATCGTCTACGGTAGCGGTATCTCTTCCATTGAACCACGCTTCTGCACGTACTACACCCATGGCTTCTCTGTATCGTCTTGTTGAAGGTCTGATCCCTTCAGACAGTAGTTGTTCTCTTATTTCCACGACCTGGTCGAGTACGGCGTCGGGTATTTCTACATTTTTTACTTCTTCTTGTGCTTTGTGTATTTCGTCGAGTGTCAATTCAACTGATATGCTTGGATCTTCTTGGGTACCGATTACGTTTTTAAATTTGCTGGACTGCTGTACATCCTTCACTCTGTATTTCAGCAGGAATCTGTCCCATAATGCGCCGAGTTCGTCTCTATCGTCGGGTATTTCATTGCTTGCGCTCATCATGGTTTCAAGCGGAACATCGACAGCTTGTCCGTCGTTGTGATAGATTCTTTCGTTTAAGATAGTAAGCAGACTATTGAGTATAGAACTGTTTGCTTTGAATACTTCGTCTATGAATGCGAAGTTAGCCGTGGGCAGACTGCCGTCGGTCCGCCTTTCGAACTTGTCCTTTTTCAGCTTTGATAGTTTGACGGGCCCGAAAACTTCGTCAGGGACTGTGTATCTGGTAAAGAGTTTCTCCCAGTAATTTCCATTCTTTACTTGGTTGGATATTTGCCTGATTATCATCGATTTCGCCGTTCCTGGCGGGCCAACCGCAAAGACGTGTTGTCTTGAAAGTATTGCGAGTAGTGTTCCATGGATGAGTTCGTTTCTTTCTTTGAAGAACTTGTTCAGTTCATCTTCAAGCTTTTGGAATTTTTCGTGTTTATTCATATTTTTCACCTTTAATTTCAAGAAATCTTCACTCCTTTTCATTTCACGAAGAAAGGAGTGAGAGAATAGTGTTTCAGGTTTGAGTCTAAGGTCTGCGATTTATGCTTGTTATAGGGAGGCCTTGGTCTGCTATGAGTTCGGTTATGCAGTGTGCGCAGAGGCCTTCAGTGTTTTCTGCTTCCATTTCTTCCTTGGCTTTTTCCTCATTTTTTGCCAACCAGTAAGTTACTGAGGTCTGCCAATTGCACCCTGTGCATTTTACTTCATCACCGTCGTGTGGGAATTGATGTAGGTACAGCATATTTATTGAATGAACCTTGTCTTTATTTTCCTTTTCGTATCGGTCTAGTATATTTTTCATACCTTCTATTAAGTCATCTTCATTCATTTTTCCTTCAGTCTCAGGTATGTTTTTCAAAGGTGTTACTACGTTTTGCACCATGTGTGGTCCCATAAGTGATTCGAAGATGGCATGTTTAATTCCGTTCACGTGCATGACAGCTATGAAGCCGCTGGGAGTATCAGAGATGTTTTCGTATTCTACGTTGTACCCTTCTTCTTTGAGTTCTTCGGCATATTCATCTATGTTTTTATGATCGCCGGGACGTATATTTTCTACCATTTTTCACCTTTAAGTTTTTTCGTCATTTGTTTTTTCAGTGATTTTTTGTTTGAAGATGTTGTGTAGGATAGAAAGTCTGTGGTGTACCTGTCTTTCGTTCTTCCATTTTTCTTTTCGTTTTTCTAGACTTTTCAGGTATGAATTCCATTCTTCGAGAGTGCCTTCTATAGATGTTATCTTGCCGTTTTCTCTATTGGAGTT
>SL_8KL_010_SEDDRAFT_10000191_pt1 | contig 51969 bp, 45 predicted proteins | sample SodLakKL_010_SED_4_FD_11160 | JGI IMG/M metagenome (IMG submission 11160)
AAGCCCAAAAAGATTATAAACCAGTCTCTAACCCCGGAGTCCATAAAATTTGCATATAGAGCCCCTCCTACCAGCCCGGACAGAAAGCCCAGCAGGGTTAAAGAAATTATCCGGCCCACAGAAAAATATACTACCACCTGCCATCCTTCCCGGGTGTTTTTTTTGTTTAGCGATATATAGGGTAAAACAAGAAAAAAATGATGGGCCACACAGGGGCCCACTCCCATAGAAAGACCGAGAATAAACCAGCCCCAGATGTTTAAATATCCTGTCTCCGGCACTTTTTTTGTCCTCCTTTTAATCCGGCAGCTATTTTGCTTTTACACTCCTGTTCACCATTTTAGCCCGGGTACAAAAAATGTTAAACTGGGGCCCGGGGTTATCCCTGCTCACTTCCATATAAAAAGATAAAAACACAATTATTCTCCCATAAACAGGAAAAGAAGACTTATTACTTTTAGAGAAGCCAAAAAGAGCAGGGTCATCTTTAATCCCAGCAGGGGAAACATCAGCAGTGAAATTAATATTCCCGCCAGCCAGCCCCCCAGCAGATCTGCTCCATAAAGCAGTCCTGCTCTAATTTTAGTACTCTCTTCCTTTCTGCCGGTTGACTCTCTGATCCGGGCGGCTGCCGGAAATTCCATTCCGGTTACACCTCCACTCAATACAGCAAAAATCGTAAAGGACATAATTAAAACAGCTGTCTGTCCGGTTCCCGCCAGCTGCTGCATAATCAGTACCAGCCCAAAAAATAAACCCAGCAGCAGAATTATAACTGCTTCCAGACTTTTAAACAATTTATCAGGTGCACTTACCCTGTTTGAAAAATATGGCTCCAGAGCAGCTCCACCGGCCATCCCCCCCATATAAGCCGCCAGCAGCAGTCCCATCATCTGGTAGATAAAACCAAACAGAGTTTGAAAAACAAACAATATTAGTAAATCAAATGCCAGGGCACACATACCGGTTGTACCTACAGCATATATCAGCACCCTGCTTTTTTTGAAGAAAAACAACCTGATTAAAATAATAACCAGAACACATAAAACTATCAGCCCACCTAAAAACTCTACCTCAGAATACTGCTGTAACCGGAACAGGTATTCCTGGAGCCGGGGAGCAAAGGTCCGTCCCCAGTAATTAAGGGCCTGGAAAAAGCCTACCGGCCTCAGATCACTGTTAATTTCTCCTCTCCCTTCCTGCAGTTCCCCCAAAAACCATTCCTGTCTTTCCTGACTTAACCTGTATTCCAGATATCCTGGTGACATAAAATTGTCCTGCAGTCCTCTGTTTTCCATTCGGTTCCACAAAAGCTGTGGATTTAACTCAAAAGAAGAATTTGAGGCCAGATATATACTTCTCTCGCCCGGGATCACACTCACCTGCTGAAAAACATCTTCAGCTGTCAGCTGCATGGTTCTGCTGTAGGAAGCCAGTTCTGTCCCCAGATAGGTCAGGGAACCGGGCAGGCTGAAGGCCATTAATCCCTGTTCCTTTAATCTGTCTGCGGCCAGTGAAAAAAATTCACGGGTAAAAAGTCTGTTGGTCTGAAGTGTTTCCGGTTCAAGAAAACCAATAATTACCAGATCATATTTTTTTTCTGTCTGCCGTAAATAAAAACGAGCATCTGCCTGTATAACATTTACCTGGGGTAAAGCAAGTTCCCGGGGCACCAGACTCAGAGGTAATTTTTGAGTTATTTCAGGTAATCTGCCATCAAGCTCCACATATGTTATACTTTCTGGCTGATGACCCACCACCTCATTAATAATACCCCCTATACCTCCTCCCAGAACTAAAATATTTTTTGGTTTTTGATGGGCGGTCAGACTGAGATGTACAAAATCAGCCACTCCGCCCAGATCATAAGCCGGATCAGTAAACAGGGGGCGGCCATCATAATAAAATGTGTGTTCTTCCCGCTCCCGGGTGACCACGATATTGCCATAGGCGGTGTTCTCATAAAAAACTACATTCTGACCTGAAAACTGATGCTCCAGAGTTTTGTCCTGAATAATGTTGGTTAGAAAAATTCCAGAAACAAACAGTATACAAAAAATTGATAAAAAAATTAATTTCAGTTTTTTGTAATCCGGATAATATATCCCCAGCAGTATCAAACCACCAATTAAATGCAGCAGAATTATACCCATTCCTATTTGAAAGGAATGAAAAAACCGGGCCAGAACCAGGGTAAACATAACTCCCCCGGTCAGGGTCCCTGCAGTCTCCCAGATATAAGCAGGGCCAATCCCGAAAGATAGACTTTCAGTTTTTACTTCTGATAAAGCTTCTGCAGCCAGGGGAAACAGGGAACCGTGGACAAAGCTGACCGGACCAACCAGGATCAGAGAGGATATAAACAGCTGGAACAGACCAGCCGTCTCTCCGGGAAGGATATGAAAAAGATAAACATCAATACTTCTGCTAAAATAAAGGGCCAGGGGTAAAAATAGTGCATAAAGAATTATAAAAATAATATATAAAGAGCTATTTTTAAAATATTTAACATGTGAAACAGTAAAAGATCCAGCTGCCTCAAATACAAGCCAGCTGGCCAGAACCAGACCCCAGGTTAGCTCATTACCATAAAAAGTAATCATCAGCTCTCTTATCAGAATAAGCTGACCAACTATGCCTCCCAGTCCGGTAATGAAAATAACACTTTTTATAACCCGGTGATAAGAACTCCTGTTCTGAAAATCTTTATTCTTTACTTCCTGCTTTTTTTTCAACGCCAAACACCCGGTATCTCGTGTCCACAGTCCATACATTTACCCTCATCATCTATTTTTAAATTTCGGACCGTAAAATGGTGTCGATTTATAATTCGGGATCCACAGTTATCACAAAACGTAGAATTAAGCCTGTGTCCGGGTACATTTCCAATTGAAACAAATTTCAGGCCTTCATTTTTAGCAATTTGAGCCAGCTGTTCAATGGTGCCTACCGGTGTAGGTGACAGATCCTGCATTTTATAGGAAGGGAAAAACCTGCTGAAATGAACGGGAGTTTTGCTGTCCAGATTGTCAATAATCCAGCGGCTCATATCCCGCACAGTTTCCGGATCATCATTTAAACCTGGTAATACCAGATTTACAATTTCCAGCCATACGTCTTTTTCCTCAATAATCTGTAAAGTTTCCAGCACCGTATCGAGTTCTCCCTGGGTCATCTCCCGATAATAACTATCTTCAAAACCCTTTAAATCAACGGTAACACCATCAATATAGGGAAGCAGTTTTCTAAGTGGTTCAGGATTCAGGGAACCATTTGTGTGAAAAATAACCTTAAGCCCTTCCTTTTGAGCTTCCCGGGCCGTATCATACATATATTCATAAAAAACAGTTGGTTCATTGTAGGTAAAGGAAATAGCAGGTAAACCATGGTTTTGGGCCCGGGACACAACTTTTTTGGGAGGCATATATTCTCTTATATTCAGTTCCTCAATACTCCGCTGGGACATATGCCAGTTGTGACAAAATTTACAGCGGAAATTACAGCTCGCGGTCCCTATGCACAGCATAGACTCACCGGGTAAAAAATGATGTATCGGCTCCTTTTCTACCGGGTCCACATGTACTGCAGAGGCCTGCCCATAAACCAGGGTATAGAGCTTACCTTCTTTATTTTCCCGGTTGCGACAAAAACCACGTTCTCCTTCCGGAATAACACAGTTCCTAAAACACAAGCTGCACTGAACACTATTATCGGATAAAGATTCATAAAACATGGCCTCCACCAATTCTACATCTCCTTCTGCTGCAGGAGTAGCACCACTTAGCATATTATCCAGTTCTTGTGGTCGAGATCTACTGCCCTCCAGATGATAGAATATAACCACAGCTGACACCCCCACCAGACATAAAATGATAATCCATTTTTTCCTGATCAGCTTCAAAAAACCACCTCCCTCTTAAAAATACATATAAATTTACCAGCCGTATTTTAGGGCAAATTCTTTTCTGGAGCATATTTCTGTATAATAATTATATCATCCTTAAATCATAAATCCAAAAAGAGATAATAATGTGAACTTTCACATTATTGCTCCTAAACCTTAATCCTGATTCTGCAGATAATTTATCAGATCCGAACCAGAGACTGGTGTAAAATTACCCTGTTCTAGCTGCCAGCAGCTGGCATCCGGATCACTGCTCCTTATGTGTTCAACAAGATGAGGATGACAGGTTAAAACAAACAGCTGGTGGGTCTCTTTTAACCGGGATAAAATATGAGCCGTTTGCCTGAGATGTCGGTGGTCAAAATTAACCAGAGAATCATCAAGTATTACCGGAAGGCCGGGTTCTATATCTTTTATCCTGCTGATCCGTACGGCCAGAAAAAGCTGTTCCCGGGTCCCTCTGCTTAAATGCCAGGTACTGTTAATTTTTTTTCCATCATCTCTTATTACCTGAAAATCCGGGTCCCCCAGTTTCTCTGCCGGCTCAACCATTTCATACTGCCCACCGGTTATCTCTTCCATGATTTCTCCTGCCGGAGCAAGCAGTTCTTTTCGAGCCCGGTCCAAAAGACGGTCCTGAGCTTTTTTTAAAATAAAGGACACACTTTTATTTACAGCAAATCTTTCAGCCAGATCTCTTAATTCTGTTCGGGCGGCATTGATTTCTTGATGAGCCTCAGTGATATCCTGTGGTGAAGAAATTCTTTCTTTTTCTTTTTTTAGAGTACTGATCCTTTTTTCCAGTTCCTTTTTTTTCTCCTGTATTTGTTCTATAAGTTCAGCAGTTTTTTCATATTCATTACCAACCTCCTGTGGGGAGGAGAACTGATCAAAAAGATAATCAAATACATCTATCACCTTTTTTTGTTCAGCACCTAATTGTTCGATATTACTGATATATTCAGCAATCTCTTCGGAAGGCCTAATTTCTCTGATGGAAGAAAACTTGCTGTTTAAAAAAGCATTTTTGGTTCTATCCGAAGCTGTAAGCTGATGGATAAATTGTTTCCAGTAAAGACGATAATCCTTTTTTTTCTGGCGATATTCAATTACACTTTTGGCTGTCTTCTGATAATTTTCAATACTTTCAGCGGGCTTTTTTTCTTTATATTCAAGCTCTGTTTTCTGTAAAAACTGATTCATCTTCTGTTCTATAGCAGCTTTTTTTCTCTCAGCTATTTTAATTTCCCGGGCATAATCAAGATAATCTATCATTTTTTCCAGTACAGTAAATATCCGCTCACTTTCTTCAATAAGTTCTTCTGTCTCCGGAAGTGTAAAAATATCATCAGAAAAATTGTTCTCCAGATTTTTCAATATACTTCTGATTTCTGATAATTCCTGCAGAAGCTTCTTTTTTCTTTTATTTAATTTTTCCCGCTCTGTCAAAAGCTCCTGATATCTTCTTTTTACATCTCTAATATTTTCAAAATGATTTTTAATTAGCCCCGGTCGGGTCAGTTTTTGTTCAATACCCAGCTGAGAATAAAAAGAAACAAGCTTTTTTTCTATATTCTTTAATCTGGACTTCAATTTTTGCAGCAGATCTCTGGTTTGATTGATTTTTAATTCCAGGCTGTTCTGCCGGTTTTTTAGATCATTTCTTGTTTGTTGCTTTTGTTCCTCTGTGTGATATTGAGCAAAAAAGTAAACTGTGCTTAATAACAAACCACCTGCTCCAGCAAAAAGTCCGGGCAGAAAATTAAAAACAGCAGCTGTGCCCCCCAGAATACCTGAGATAGTAATCCCCAGAAGGGCCCTGTTGCGGGACTTATGAGGATACCCGGGTTGACTTTCTGCCAGCTGCTGCTCGATGTTTTCAACTTCCTGCTTCAGCTCACTTAGCTGCTCCTCTTTATTCTGGATCCGGGTTTCTGCTTTTTCATATTTATCGACCATACTGTATAAGTTATCCTGTTCAATCAGGTCAATTTTGACTTCTTTTATCTGTTCCGGATTTGCGGCCCAGTCCTGTCCCAGTTTACTCAGATCATTTTTTATATGGTTATACCTCTCATTTATCTCCTTTTTTCTTTCCAGGAAGATACGGACTTTTTCCCGCAGACCTGATAGCTGTGTTTTAAATTGTTCCAGATTAGCACTATGTTCTAAAAGACAATCTTTAATTTTTTCATGATTATTTTCACCAATAATGGTCTGCCAGTTTTCTTTTTTTCCCTTAAGGCTTTTTACCGTTTGCTCATACTTATCCAGAAGTTTTTCCGCCCTCCCGGCCATCTGGGGAGAGTATAATCCCTGGTGCACATTATGACCCGGGTGTTCAGTCAGTTCAAGCTTTAAATTAACCAGCTCAGTGTAATCATCATATGTGTTTTTCAAAAAATCAAGCCTTGTTTTTTTCTCCTCCAGGCCGTTTATTTCCTCTTTTCTTTGTTCAAGTTTTTTAGTCAGTTTTTTGATCTCTGCTTCTTTTTTCTGAAAAATTTCAATCTGTTTAAGGGCCTGTTCCTTTTTTTCTTCAGCTTCATTAATTATTTTATTATAAGGTTTAAATTCCCAGACCCCGGGGCTGCCCTTTTTGCCACCTATTTTACGAGCTCTATCATTAAAATCATCAACAATCCCCGGCAGCTCTATTATCTCCGATATCCCGGCTCCCATCAGCACTGAATACAGCCGTTCCTGCATTTTTTCCCCTTCTATATCACGGGGAATACTCTGCAGTTCGGACAGGTCCACGGTGAAAACTCGATGATAGGTAAACCGGTCCAGATTACCATACAGGTCCTGGGCCTTTATTTTTTGAGAACTATTTTGTACTCCCTGTCCCTTCTTTTCTTCTGATTCTGTTTTAACAACCAGAGATGGCTTACCATATCCTTTTAGTTTAAGATTATATAAATTTTCTGCCTCCTTGAGATCTGCTTCCACATGATAATCCCTTTCTGCGGGAGGCAGTGAATTATCCCGGGGAAATCCATATCCCAGATAACGAAGAATCTGCATAAAGGTTGTTTTCCCGGATCTGTTAAAACCACCAATTACATTAATTCCGGAGTTAAGCTGCTTTAACCACTCATTTTGAAAAATTCCAAAATCACCACAATAGATATTTTTTATCTCCATTTTTTATCTGCCCCCGGTATATAGTTCTTCAATTATTTGCTGGCGGGCCTCCTGCAGAAGCTCCTTAATTGTTCTATCATCAGGATGAAAAAGATTATTTGGGCCTTTTTTATCTTCAGGTGAGCCCTGCCAGATTTTACCCCAGTGTTCTATCANCTCTTTTTTTAACTCCTGATCATTCCGAATATCCTGNATAATTTTTTCTATTTCAGCAAAAACTTCATTATTCTTCCTTAATTGTTCTTCTTCCGGAAGTTCAGGACCGGTACGAAAAAAAAGTGAATGAGTCCACAAAAAAGGTGAGTGCTCTGCAAAAAGATCATTTAAAAAAGCGACCATCTCTTCTTTGACTTCACTTCTGTTCTCGGAAACAAATTGATGCAGAGGACCGGAACCGCGTATAAACCAGCGGAGTATATAACCCTGAACTGGAGAGGAAAAGATGCTCTGATTAATAATATTCCGGGATAAATCCGGTGGAAGCCCCAATTCCTTCTGGGCCCTTGTTTTGTCTGCCAGCTTTCGTGCTTTTTTTTCGAGTCTGTTCTTGAGATCGGTTAAATTTTTGAGCTCCCCTTTTTCCGGTCGGTCTATGTAAAGCTCCATATTTTTAAAAATCACAGGAGCCACAGGTATAAAATTTAATTCGAAATTCCGGCCGGTTTCTGTTTCCACCAGAAAACATCCTCTAAGCCCTTCCTGATTGATAATTCGGGCCTGAGGAGTACCGGGAAAAATTATAGAAGGGCCCTCTTTTTTAATAATCCGGGGTATATGAATATGGCCCAGAGCCCAGTAATCAATTCCTTTTTTTGACAGCAGGTTAGAACGGGAAACTGGTACATATCTTTTATTTTGAGGATCCAGCTGGGTGTGCAGTAAACCGAGGTTGAGAATACTTCTGTCAGGTACAGTATAAAAGTCAAACATGCTCCTGTCTTCATATTTCTGCCGGTAGGACTGCCCCAGTATCCGGGCCTTAAGATTTCTTTCTCTGGTGTATTCCCGGGTTGTTACTTCTGTTTCCGGAAAAACATAGACATTGTCCGGCAGAGAAAAAGGTTCTTCAGCCTGACCGCGGGGATCGTGATTTCCATTTATAATATAAACCTCAATTCCCTGTTCTTTTAGCAGCCGGCACTGATTTACAAAAATACGGCTGGCTTTAACCGAACGGGCTTCCCGGTCATAAAGATCACCGGAAATCACCATAAAATCCACCTTCTGCTCCCGGGCCAGTTTTACAATCCGTTTAAAGGCCGTATATCCCGCCTCAGCAAATAATTCCTGAAGTCCTTCCGGGGGAGTTTCTCCGGAATTGACCGGAGCCCCCAGATGCAGATCGGCCGTATGAATAAACTTTATATCTGCCACCATTTCATTTCCCAGCTCCTTATTTTTGTTCTTAACTATTTTTTTTATTTTTGCCTTTTCTTTTATCTTTTTTATCTGGCTCATTTTAATTTCTGTGTTGTTTTTTGTGATCCAGAAATAACTTGAATCCTCTCAAATAACACTTTATCTAAACGATCTGGATTTTTCCTGAAAAATCTCTTCCTGTATTTCTTGAAAATCATTTGTTACAAATAACTGCTAAGAATTACTGCTATGTCGAAGACAAAGAGTGACAACACTATTTTTAAAAATAGCCTTTTATTTGTAATTCTGGTTTTATCTCAATTTAAGACATTAATTTTTCCGGCTGTCATCCTGTTTTTGAACATTCCCTGTTCAATCTATATCCATTTTGGATAACTATCAATGCCTGCACTGCAAAAAGTAAATTTTATTTATTTTAAGAAATAACATTACTGTCATGCCAACCACAGGTTTTCTCCGGTCAGCTTTTCAGCAATTTTTAGAGCCTGACAGAATTTACCGGGCCCAGCAGTATAATGTTTTTATAATCTTCTGCTTTCAATCCAGCTTTCAATTCTGCGCTCAATCCAGTTTTCAATTTTGCTCTCAATTCTGTAGATAAATAATTTTTCCCTGAATTCCGGTCTTCTGTACGGTCAAAATACCCACTGAAGGCTGTTTGAGTTTAACATAACTGCGTTTATAATCTGTTGGAGACCCGGGATTAAAAAGCAGTGTTCCCCGATATGTTTGATTACACGGTTGATGGCTGTGACCAAAAACCACACAATCCATTGTTGTGTTTTGTCTTTTTATGCTCTCCAGAGCTGACCCCGGACCATAATGACCATGAGTTAACAGGATACGGTGACCTTTGAATTCAGCTTTTTTTAATTTTCCATATTTGCGCTGGAGGGCGGGAGGGTCCATATTCCCGGACACAGCAGTCACCGGAGCCAGAGCTTTAAGCTCCAGAATTACATCTTCATGACAGATATCCCCCAGATGGAAAATATGATCCAGACCAGCAAAGACTTTAAATATAGAACCCGGAAGTGATTTATGTTTTTCTCTTATATGAGTATCAGAAATCACACCTATCTCCATTTATATCATCCTTTTTGGGCTGCATACTTTTTTGAAATATGTTTTTAAAGTATGTTTTATGTTTTACATTATATTAAACAACATTTTTTATTATATTTTGCCGTATCCTGACCTTAATGCTTTACTATATCTTATAATAAATGTTTTATAATTCAAATCTAAAAGCAAAAACACCGGCTTAATTGGTAAAATATAACCCAATTCCGGTAAAAATGCAAAGATGATTAACAGTTCAGTTTTACAGGTAATTTATATAACGATTTAAGGATCATTTATCTCCTTTATCAGAAAAAAGTCTTAACTTTTCAGATTTCTTCTCATTTTTTAACAGCAGATTTTTTATATAATCTCTATCATAGTGATGCCCCATATAGATTCCGTCACATAAAAGAAAATGTCGTGATTTTTGGTAAAGAGAAAGTGATGAGACATTGTGAGATGTTATTTTTTGTTTCTGTCTTAAACTGATTATCTTTTCTGCACTCCGGGGTCCAATCCCCGGTACCCGCAGGAGAGAACTGCGGGAAGCAGTATTTATTTCCCGGGGGAAAAATTCAGGATTTCTCAAAGCCCAGCTCAGTTTGGGATCCATATCCCGGGGTAATTTGTCTTCAATAAGCAGCTCCCCAACCGCAAAATTATAATTCTTTAACAAAAAATCGGCCTGATATAATCTTTTTTCTCTCACAGAGGCTTCCTTTTTCAGACTGTAACTATCCTCCCGGCTGCGATAGGACGAATAATAAACCCTGCTCAAACCCAGCCTCCGATATAATTTTTCAGACAAATTTAGAATATCACGATCCGTGTCCTCAACTACTCCCGGCATCAGCTGGGTAGTTGCTGAACTGGTAATTTGTTTCAAATCATAAAGAGTTTTTTTAAGAACCCCACCCTTTTTGTCGGGAGCTATCTGTTCTAAACAGGAGCCGCTGATGGTTTCAATATTAACACTGACCCGGTCTGCCAGTTTTGAAACCCGTTCTATTAACCTTCGGGAAGTACCGGGCATAATTTTAACATGCAGATATCTGGAGAATTTGTATTTCTTGCGCAGTAAATAAGCGGTGCGGTACAGCCGGGCCGTAGCTTCTTCAGGATTGGGATAAACTCCCGAAGAAATAAAAGCTCCCATAATCTTTTTTTCCAGCTGCAGCCTGTTTATTTTACGGGCAAATTCGGCAGGAGTAAATTCCCCCCGGTGTAAATCACTGCTCCTGCGGTTCACACAATAGCTGCAGTCATATATACATCTGTTGGTCAGAAGAGCTTTAAAAATAGGTCGATAACCACTGTCGGTGGCGGCATAATAGATATTATCCCGATAATGCTCCTCTCCACTCAAATTACCTGTGGACTCCTCCCGGGCCAATCTGGTAAGGAGATCAATTTTTTTATTCATAAGCTATTACCCCAATCATAATTGATATGCCATAATTCCGGTAAATCTTATATAGATCTTTATATTTTTTCCCCAATTTATTATATTTATAAATTATGCTTGCCCTACAAAAAGTCAATTTTATTTAATTTCAGAAATAACATCCCTGTCATGACAAAAATCATAACTTGATAAATCTTAAAATTGTACTTTGGGCGGGACAACCAACTATAACTTCCATAAAAATTGATAGGTTATTATCCAGATCAAAATTTATACTATAATCATAATAAACGAATGTTTGTGTTAATTATTATACAATACTGGACAGATTCCTTCAACTTGTCAATACTTCTTAATAGTTATATAATTAAGAGTAAGAAAAAAATACAGCCGTTTTTAAAATATTATTCAACACCCGGGGTGATCAAAGTGAAAAACAAAGAGCTAGACATCGTTGTAAGGAATCTGCTTGATATCTTCCCCCCCCTGTTTAAAAAAACCTTCAAACAGGGTAACTTTATAAAAAAATCGGAAGTGACCCCTGTCCTCTTCGGAATTATGAACCTTCTATATCATGAAGATGAACTGACTCTAACAGAGATCAGTGAGAGAAAAGCAATCACCAGCTCCAACTGCAGCCGGGCGGTAAATAAACTGGCCGAACTGGATTTTATCATTAGAAAATCAGATGAAGATGACCGCCGTAAAACTATAATCTCCCTGTCGGACAGAGGACATAATTATGTAGAAGATATTCATGAAAAATTCAAAGAAGAGCTAAAAAACAAGCTGGCCTCTCTCGATGATGATGATATTGAAATACTTAAGAAAGCCTCGGAAAATTTATATGATGTACTTTCAAAAATAATATAAGGCTGCACTGCAAAAAGTCAATTTTATTTAATTTCAGAAATAATATCCCTGTCATGACAACAATCATAACTTGATAAATCTTAAAATAACCTTTTTGCAGGATAACCATATAATTTTTCAGGACCCAATTTAAGGATATTATCTATTATCACAAAATTTTAGAATATTTCAAATTTGCATTACATAACTTTACTTTAAAAATAGGCTGCAGCCTAAAAAAACCAAAAAAACATTATAAAAAAGGCAGGAATAATAAACTTTATGGTGAATAATTATTAATAAGAAAAAATATTAAAAGGTAACTGTTTTACACAGTTACCAATCATCCAAATAAGGAGGATAAAATATGGAGTTTAGAGGAATTTATAAGTGTATAGAATGTGGGAATACTGTTGAAGCTGTTGATGCTTATGAACCTCCCATCCTGTGCTGTGGGGAAGAAATGGTTAATCTTGAAGAACAGACCGAAGACTCCTCCATTGAAAAACATGTTCCTGTTGTTGAAGAAACAGATGAGGGCCTTAAAGTTACCGTAGGCAGCACAATTCACCCCATGACCGAAAAACATTTCATTGTCTTTATTGAAGTTATTACCAATGATGATCTCGTACTCCGCCAGGACCTCAGCCCTGATGATGAACCTATTGCTGAGTTTCCCGTATCCAGAGCAGATGTTAAAAAAGTCCGGGAATACTGTAATGTACATGACCTCTGGAAAGCATAATCACTACCGGAAACATATAGATTAAAACATTTAAGGAGCCCCTGTCAGCAGTGGGGCTCCCTTTTTATTTTCCAGCAGTATTAAAAGGTCCAATTTTTTTGAATGAATATATCAAATTTCCGGTGTTTTAAACTTTTACTGTTTTTTTAAAAATAATTTCCATTAAATAAACAACCAAAACCAGCTTAGCTATTTTAAAAATATATTTTAACCCCTTTCTAAGACCCGGATTTTTGATATAATAATATAAGAGTAACCACAGAACTACTGAAAAGTTAATGGAAATAGGGTGGCAGAGAAAGGAGTTAAAATGATAATTTTAAGCATAATTATTATAATATGGTCCATTTATATAATTATATCCGGAGACTACCTGTTTGGAACAATCTTTCTGATACTGGGCCTTTTATCCTTTTATAGTAAATACAAAGGAAACAACTGAGATATTTAGAACCTGTTTTTGAAAACCAGGTTCTAAGAGCCCGGATACAGAAGGTTATTATTAAAAATAACAGGAATTATCCAGCTAAAAATATACCGCCTGATCTTCTTTATGAGCTCGATAGGCCTTTTCCATCAGTTCGGTTAACTGCAGGCCATCCTGGAGATCAAAATGGATATCCCCTTTATCCAGCAGAGCATCCAGCCACTGGTCCACAGGATCGGGCAGGGCCGGGGGCAGTTCTGAGGGAGTCTCCCAGTCCGAGGTGTTTTCTGTTTTGAATTTTACTTCATTTTCAGGTCCCCCGATAAACAGACTGCCTCTGGTACCGTGTACTTCCAGAGAAAAGGGGCTGGCCGGAGTAAGAAAACCAGTTTCATTTATAGCCACTGCATCATTTTCAAATTCTATTGTGGATACAGCATTATCTTCTACAGGTTTATCCAGAAGATTATTAAAAACAGAAGTTACTTTCCTGGGCTGTCCCAGAAGCCAGCGGGCCAGATACATTCCATGAGCACCCAGATCCACCATGGCTCCACCACCACACTGCTCCGGGTCATAGAAATGCGGGGGCAGCCAGTCACCGGAAGCTCCATCATGAGCATTTCTGATTCTCACCAGAGATATTTGCCCCAGCTGATCTTCCTGAATCATTTTTTGGGCAAATAATATCTCCGGTCGAGTTCGGTGGGGAAAAGATATACAAAATTGGACATCATATTTTTCGATCTCCCGCACCACTTCCCGGCCCTCTTTTTCAGTTAAGGTCAACACTTTTTCAGTAAAAATATCTTTTTGAGCCCGGGCCGCCTTAATAATCACTTCTCCATGTATACTGGTGGGAGCATTAACCACCACTCCATCCAGATCATAATCCGTTAACATAACTTCCAGATCAGCTTCAAATTCTGCATTTATATCAGCCGCCCAGGACTGACCTCTTTGGGGCTCTTCATCCCAGATCACTTTAACCTGAGCATCATCCCGGGAATTGATCTCTTCCGCATAACCTGCAGCATGAACATGCCAGCCGCTGATCATACCAATATTCAGCATTTTATACTCCTCCTTTTTATTTAGATAAAAAAGCGGCCAATACAGCCACACCTTTATCTAAATAAATTAATTTATGCCCTTGTTTTATGTTTTTAAAACTATCAGCCGCGAATAATTTCAATATCATAACCATCAGGATCAGTTAAAAAATAAAAGCTGCTTGAAGACTCACCAATACCTGTGAGGTCAGTTACTTCATACCCCATTTCTTCATGCTTTTGGTGGGCCTGTTCCAGGTCATCAACCAAAACCGCCAGGTGACTGTATCCATCACCTATGGTATAGGGCTCCTCTCGATCATAATTATATGTTAATTCCAGTTCAAAATTTTCATCCTGGTCAGTCATGAAAACCAGTGTAAACTCACCTTCCGGAAAATCACTGCGGCTGATCTCCTTGAAATTTAAAGCATTTTTATAAAATTCTACCGATTCTTCCAGATCCATAACCCGAATACAGGAATGGGCCATCTCATAATTTAAATCCATTTTTATCCTCCTTTATTTATTATAGTACTCCTTTCTAACCATTGGTAAGTAAATCAAGCAAAAACAGCATGTATCCCTACTGTACACCCCCAGAAGTGAATATATTATTAACCAGTAAAATCGGAGGTATTCCTTGGTTTTTTGCTGTTTTTATGATAAAAGCATCAAATTTTTACCTGTTGAAGCTCCTCTGCTGTCCCTTATTATTATACATCCTTCTGTCAGCCCTTTCAAATATCTCCATAAGATCATCACTGCTGTCCTCATTAAGGGCATATCCCAGAGAAATACTTAAAGGAGCGGGCAAATCACCCTTTTGGTTTCTTTTTTTAATATTGCTTTTAATTCTGCTGCATACCTTAAGGCAGTTTTCTTGATCAATCTCCGGGAGCAGTATCCCAAATTCATCTCCTCCGATCCGGGCTGCCACATCTTCCTGGCGAACAGATTCCTTAATTACCTCTGCCGTCTGTTTTACCAGAAGATCACCACTTTGGTGGCCCTGATTATCATTAACCCTTTTTAGACCATCCATGTCTCCCACAACAATTCCTATGGGCTGTCTCCGGGAATTATTTAATTTTTCTATTTCAGCCTCAAAATAACGCCTGTTATATAACCCGGTCAATGCATCCCGAAAACTCAGGTATTCTATCTTCTTTTCATAGTGCAGTCTGTTTAAGGTGCCCCGGGTATGTGAAATTAAAAGTTCGGCCAGCCTTACATCCTGGTCATCAAAATAATTTTTCTGCCGGGACATAGCCTGGAAAACTCCCATTTCACCGATCGGGATACTGATCCCGGAAACATAATCCTCTGAATAGGGAGCCGCTTCTTTTGAGTCCCTGATATCTTCAATATTAAAACTTTCCTGTTCCTGATAGGTCCGGCCGGCAATACCTTCAGCCGGACTGAAATTTTCTTCCTCGGAAATATCAATACTGGAAGAGAAAGCCTTTACCCGCAGTAAATCATCTTCTTTCATTAATAAAATGGCTTTATTAAAATCAAGTATATCTTCTGATGCTTTTACGGTAATCTCACAGACCTCTTTTTCAGTTTCGGCCCGCCCCAGCCGCAGAGCTGCCTCATGTAAACTTCGAAATTTCTCAGTCAGTTTTTTAAAAAAATCAATTCCCCTGCCCAGCCCAAGACCTATTATAAAATAAAAAGTTATAATGGTCACCGGCATAGTTGAAAATTCTAACCCGGTCCGGGTGGTGGTTATATATATAAGAAGCAGTGAACTCCATAATGAGGAAAAAACTCCCCCTTTAAAACCAAAAAAATAGGAAATAACAAGTATGTACAGAATGGAAAAAAGAGGTACCAGGGGATAATTGACCATTACGGATAAAATAACAATAATTACTGAACCCGTGACCAGAATAAGATTTTTATTGACCTTTGTAGGTATAAATCCATAAATCGTCCTTCTCCCCCTTTCAGTTCAAAATTTCAAAAAAATTATATCATACCAGGTTTATCTGTGCAAAAGAAATAAGGCCCTCCTCCATAACTGTGGATTTAATTATACAATACCCCAAAGTCTTTAAAAATAATATCTCAGCTGCACCCCGGCTCCGGTGGTAAAATCTCTTTCAGAATCTCGAAAAATATTGCCCTGCAGTCTATACTCCAGACCACCACCCAGCTCTTCACTGTAATAGGGCAGCAGAAAAACATGCTGATTATTACTTTCGGCCAGAAGACTTAAACCTGTATGAGCAAATCTATCCAGCTGATAATCAAAATGGGCAATTATTAAATCATAAGCTGAGGTCAGTACTGTTCCTTCCTCAGGACTGCCGTTAAAGGCCCCCACATCATCATGTGTCTGCAGTAAATGGCCAAAATTAAGATTCTTATTCAAAAATCTTATATACTCCAGCTGGGTCAAAATTCTGTTCTGTTCATATTCACCCACCAAAAAACTATAATCTCCTCCCAGCTGAAGTACTGGGTCAGTAAAATCAGTGGAATCATGTTCCAGATGAAAGACCCCACCCGCCCCATAAAAACCGATATCCATAAAATCCATTTTACAGGTAACCCCGGCCCGGGTTAATCTCGAATTACCAAACACCTGTGAGACAGTATTAATACTTAAATCATATCCGGGTTCTGGAATATGCAGTCTAACTCCCAGGTCCAGATCACCAGCTGCAGCCGGAGTTTGCTTAAAACCAAGGACCACTTCCAGACGCTGACCCTGACCCAGAGCATGAGAATATCTAATACCATCAACACTTTCAGCTTCTGATTCCGGGGTTAAACCCTCTATATCCGGACCAAAATTAAAGGGATTAATCACAGAACCATAGGACCAGGACACGGGCTGGCGGCCCAGTGTCAGACGCCCCATTTCTCTATGCTGTCGAATATACAAATATTTAACACCTATAAAAGAATTACCGGGCAGTACTCCGGCTTTTAAAATAAATCTGGGGGTAAATCCGGCAGCTGCCGGCAGGAAAAATTCCAGTTCCGCACTCCCCCGCCAGCCTGCTGAGAAATTATTCTCGGAAATATCATCTATATAATAATCCAGCTCCATATGGCCGCCAATTTCTAAAGCAGCTGCCGGATAAATTAAAACAGAACCCAAAAGGAATAACATACATAATATTAACTGAATTCTCTTAACCAGCTGCATCCTTTTCCCCCTTGCTGTTAATAGTTTATATCTTTTTTAAAACCATAACCACAAAACATGAACCTCTTCACCTAAAAATAAAATTAAATTATTCCAGTGCTTCCAGAGACAGCAGACCCTCGGGTATATCAACATCAAATTCCAGCTCATTAATAATTAATATAGTCCTGCTGTCTTCAACCAGCTGGTCTTCCATAACCAGGCGCACCGGGTACCAGCGCCCATCTGCAAATTCCTTTACTTCCTTGACTTCCATTATCTTAAGCAGCCTTCCTCCCCGGGCATAAAGTTCCTCCCGCAGCCCAATAAAACGTTCACTATCCACCCAAATCTTACGTTCATAATAAGATGCTTCAGCATCATCTTTTACCTTACCCCGAAGAACATATACCGGTCTGGAGTCCAGCTGTTCTTCACCAGTGATTTCAAAATCATATAATTCCGTTAATTTTTCCGATTCCAGCATATCCTGATAGGAAAAATCACTGCCCATCATGCCCTCCCTGAGCATGTGCCCTGAGATATGGACCCGTTCCTCAGCCTCGGGGAAAAACATCCACAGGTCATCCCCAAGTTTTAAATATTTGGTCCCCCGATCCCGGGGATTCAAAAATTCTACAAAGGCATCTGCTCCCTGAGAATAGGAATACATCCTTTTTTCTGTGGTTCTTCTGCCTTCAATAATCATTTCCGCCTCCATATAGGCAGAACCCAGAAACTCATTCTCATCTCGGCGATCCATTATTTCTTCAGGAGTTAGAGCCAGTATATCTCCACCAGCAGCAAACATAAACACAGCTAAGATCAGGCACATTATAATTTTTCTCATTAAAATCCACCTCCTGTTTTTGATTCCGGTTTTTATACAACTTTACTTTAAAAGCTTCAAGAAAAACATTCCTGATATTGAGTTTTTTCAGCTAAAGATGAATTAAAGCTGAAAGGAGCACCGGAAAGTTAAATCCAGATCCTGTTTTTGATTTTTGTAGAGAGGTTTACTTGTATTAATATTCAATATATTTTAATACTAAACTGGTATGCTGCTTTCAGCTGATATGAATATTTCTCTGCTCTTCTATTTGATAAACAAATATAGATACAAATGGTTGGACCAGCATAAGCTTATATAGTGACCCAAAGGGCTCCATCCTCACTGAATCGTCATCTGACTTAACCCGATGTTCATTCAGCAGGAAAGGTATCGCCCCCCTCGCATTGAGAAAAAAAAAAGAGGAAAAACAAGATTGAAGAAAAATGAAGACAAAGAACAAAATTTCTGTTTCACCTTCCCTGGTCACGACTGTGACTTGCTTCAGGTGCCAGGCCCTGCATTTAGCCCTATTATTCACCAGCGGAAATGGACATAATTTTGTAATAATCTTTCTGCCTGCTGGAGCAGAAACCCTGCAGGCAGAGGGAAGTAAAGGTGAACCTTTAATATTAATCAGTATATAATATTTATCTATATAACTTATTATAACTTATTTATATAACTTATTTCTCATCACTTATATGTTTTTCCACAATTTCATTTATATCCTGATGCACTTCACCTGGAGATCTGTCAGTTCCCACTACGGTCTCCACATTTATCCTTTGTTTATAGTATTCCACCAGTTCAGCTGTCCTTTTTTTGCCGGCTTTTATTCTTTTTTTTACAATTTTTTCTTCATCCCCGGCAGGGCGGAAAAGGTTGGCCCCACATATATCACATTTTCCTTCTTCTTCGGGAGGATTCTCTTTAATATGATATATTGAACCATCATTACTGCAGATTCTGCGGCCCGTTAATCTATAAACAAGTCTATCCTCATCTACTTTAAGATAGATACAAAAATTTATTTCTTTTTCTATCTCATCAAGTATCTCTTCCAGCTCTCGAGCCTGATTAATTGTTTTGGGAAATCCTTCAAAAACAATATCTTTTTCCTGAAACTTCATAATCTCTTTCCTGATCAATTTAACTATTATCTCATCAGGTACCAGTTTACCCCTGCTGATATATCTTTTAATAACCTGACCTCCTGCTGATTTCCTGCGGGCAGCTTTTCTAAGCAGTGTTCCCGAGGAAAGATGGAACATATCATATTCCAGACTGAGTTTCCGGGCATGAGTACCTTTACCCGCCCCGGGTAGTCCTAGAAACAAGATATACATTAAATTATAACCTCCTGCAAGAACATATTAAATAAAGTAGTAAAGACAGAGTCCCCACAATTAAAAAATTAAATTATTTAAAAATATATCTCAGGCAGCAAGGTAACGAGATCTTCTCTGTACATAATTTTTAATCATTTTTCTGCCTATTAAAGCAGAAACCCTGTAGGCAAAATGAAGATCATTCTGGAAGCTGAATTTGTCCTTTTCAAATCTTTTATATTCACTTTCAATAATCTTCCTTACATTTATGCCCCGTGAATTCTCATGCATATTGCGCATACTAATATCAAAAAAATTATTTTTTATATTTTTTATAAACTTCTGTAAGTGAATTTCATTGAGAAAATGATGCCTTTTATTGTAAACCAGAAGTTTCTTATTATGAGCCTGACAGAAAAAATCACCAATATAATGAAAAATTTGCCCCAGTTCTCCGGAAAATTCCCTTTGATTCAACTGGTTCATATTATTGATAAAACTGCCGCATTTTTTATAAAACTGTTTATCACCCCGGGACTTAAAATGAGGGATTGATTCACGTACAAAATCAGGGCGCATACTGCCCCAGATAAAACTTTTTCTATATAAAATTTGGGGTGTACTAACTTCAGATAATTCCTGATACAATTTTTGAGCCAGTATTTTATGAGTTAAGGGATTCAATATCTTCTAACCTCCGTTATTATTAAATCATTATTTATATCATTTCATTATACTCAACATATCAATATCAATTCACTACATAATAACATATTATACTTAAATGTCAAAAATTATTCTAATTTACAGAATGCCTATTATGTCGGACAGCCTTTATGAAATAATCGGCACCCGAGATAATATTTAGGGGAATAGCAATATAAAATAAAATAAGATCAACATTTCTCATATCAAAAAAGATGGAATCTAAAAGAGCAGAAATAACCGCGGCATAAAGCAGAAAAATAGCCGTCTTACCCAGAATGGTGGCCCGAATTATATCTATTTTCAGCACATAAGCAAGAAGTCCACCCACTAAAATAAATAATTCACGAAATAAAAATATACCGGCAATAAAACCCGGTATAATACCGGCAAAAATCAGCAGCAGGAGAACACTTATAATAGTTAATTTATCGGCCAGCGGATCCAGGACCCGTCCCAGATCAGATTTAGAATTCAATTTCTTGGCTAAATAACCATCAAAAAAATCGGTACTAACCGAAATAAAAAATATAATAACTGCTGCCAGGTAAAATCCTTCGATAAACAGCAGAACAAATACCGGGATCAAAAGTATTCTTAAAATTGTCAGGATGTTGGGAATGTTTGACAAAGTAAACTCCTCCAGAAAGATTAAAAAACAATAATATGGTTGTACTGCAAAAAGTCAATTTTATTTAATTTAAGAAATAATATTACTGTCATGACAGCAATCATAAATTGTAAAATCTTAAAATAACACTTTTTGCAGGATAATCTTAATACAGCAAAATATATAATAATGGTGTTTTTTACCACTCAGTATTTAAGTTTAGCTTTCTTAAAATATTTGAATGGAGCAGTAGCAGCATATATTCATATTTTCCACCAGCAGAAGTGGAGGTGATTCCAAAATATAATAAAAATATAATAAAAATATACAGGAATTATAAGCCCTTACACAGCGGCAATTATTCTGTATAGATTTTCTCATATTTTCTCACATATTTACTGCAGGATATATTTTATTAACAGGGTGATAATCATATATTAAGCCAGGAAACAATATTTTCTAAATTATCGCCAATAAAGTCCACCCCTGTTTTTTCCAGCTCTTTTCTGGTGAATGATGTGGTCACAGCCGCACAAAGCATACCGGCTTTTTTGGCTGACTGAACCCCATGCAGTGAATCCTCTATAACCAGGCATTCTTCAGGCCCGGCATTAATTTTATCTGCGGTCATAAGATATATTTCCGGATCAGGTTTGGTCTGATTTACATCATCTCCACTGATAATCACATTAAATATATTCCGGTCAATACCAGCTTCCCGGAGATTTGCTTTGACCTTTATCATATCCGCACTGCTGGCTAAAGCAAGCTGATAACCGTCCTCCTGCAGCTTATCCAGAATATCCTTAACACCTGCAAAAATTTCAATTTTATCACCTACTATTTCCAGATATATCTCATAAACCCTGTCTTTCATCTCTTTTTTGTAAGGAACACCGTATTTTTCAGCAACACCACCAATATACCTGTCTTCACCGGCACCAATAAATGGTTCAAAATCTGAGGGTTCAGCATCTACTCCATATTCTTTTAGACCAGCAGTGGCTGCTGCTTCAATAACAGGTTCTGAATTAACCAGGACTCCATCCATATCAAAAATTACATACTTTATCTTTTCTTTTTCCATTTAATCTCTCGGGGCTCCTCTCCTCATATATAATTTATCTTAAAATAATAAATCTGGTTTTCCTCCATAACCATCGGTTAAACGATCGGTTAAATTTAATTATATCCCGCTTTTAGCTGATATGAATATTTCAATGCGTCAATATTATATCATCTTTAAGAAAAAAATCAAAAACAGCCTCTTTTTTTACCATTTTTTACCAATATATATTTATAACCTAATATGACTCTCTTTTCCCGGAAACCATATAAATAATCCCTTCACAGATGTTAGTAGCATGATCCCCAATTCTTTCCAGATAGCGGCTTATTAACACAAATGAAGAGGCCTGTTTAACTGCTGACTGGTCTTCCATCATAATGGTGATCAGTTCGCGGAAAATCTGCAGATTCAAATTATCTATGTCTTCATCTTTCCGGGCCAGCTCTTTTGCTGTTTTTACATCTTCCTCAATAAAAGCATCCATACTTTTCTCAAGAACATCAACTGTTATCTCCGTCATCCGGGGAATATCAACCAGAGGTTTTATTAAAGGCTGAATACCTATTTTTTCAACCATCACCGCTATATTTTCAGCCAGATCACCTATTCTCTCCAGATCAGTAGCTGTTTCTGATATTACAAGCAGAGTTCTAATATCCTTATCTGTCAGTTCATAATTAGAGATTAATTTTTGAGTTTGATCCTTAATATTCATCTCAATTCTGTCAATATTATCATCTCCAGCCATAATCTCATCGGCCAGCTGAAGATCCTGTTCTTTGAGAGCATAAACACTCCCCTCAATTGATTTTTGTACCTCGGCTGACATTTCTGTTAATTCATTTTTAAGTTCTGCCAGTAATTCTTCCAGCTGCTCACTCATTTAAATCCCCCCTGTTAGCCTGTTATTGAATTTTATGTAATTTTTTTAAAATAGCAAAAAAAGCATTTAATCAGCTATTTTTGAAAAACTAAAAAACTATTATTACTAATATTCAATANAGGACCTGCATTTCCCTGCAAGAAATACACTCTTATCTCTATCCTGAANATATATTCCTGTAAACTTTAAAAAANCTCTCCTTAAAGAGAGNAACCGGCCACAGGATTATTCAAAATGGTGCCCCCGGGAAGAATCGAACTCCCGCACCTGGTTCCGGAGACCAGTACTCTATCCACTGAGCTACGGGGGCTTAAATTTTTTATATTTTCACTTGAGNTTCTGTATTTTTGAGGTTAAGCGGTCCCAGCGGTCATAAAGACCCTCCAGCTCATCCTGTAATTTATAATATTCCTTTTTCATATCTCTGAGCTGATCGGGATCAGCTATTTTTTCGGGATCAGACATATCTTCTTTTAATTCTTCAATCCTCTCTTCAGCGGCAAAAATTTCATCTTCAATATTGTCAATACTTCTTTTTAGCTGCTGGCGGTGGTTACGTTCTCTTTTTAATTTGTGATATTCACTTTCTTTTGAACCGGTACTCCCGTCTTTGTCCTGTTCTTCAGTTTTTCTCTGTTCTTTCTTTTTGTGGTAATAATCATAATCACCATAATACCTGGTAAGATTTCCGTTCTCCAGTTCATAGGTGTACTCTATTATTTTATTTAAAAAATACCGGTCATGAGATACAATAAGCAGAGTTCCCGGATAATTCTGGAGAGCCTCCTCCAGTGCCTCCCGGGAGGGCAAATCCAGGTGATTTGTCGGTTCATCCAGCAGTAAAAAATTATAATTTCCCTTCATCAGCTGCAGCAGCCGCAGGCGGCTTTTCTCACCACCACTTAAATTACCCACTTTTTCAAAAACATCCTGACCCCGGAAATGAAATGAAGCCAGGACATTACGGGCCTCCTTTTTACCCAGGGGCACTTCTCTGCGAAAAGCCGTTAGCACATCAGCCCGGGGATCAAAACCGTTAAATTCCTGACTGTAATAACCCATCTTCACACTGGCTCCAATCTCATATGACCCTCCGTCAGCAGAGAGCTTTCCGGTTATAATTTCCAGCAGGGTTGTTTTACCGGTCCCATTATCCCCAACCACAGCACACTTTTCATTCCAGAAAATTTGCAGATCAAGATTTTTCAGCACCTTTTCTCCCTGAAAAGACCTGGTTAAATTTTCTACTTTCAGTACCTCATCCCCACTTCGTTTTTGAATGTTAAAATTAAGGGCAATTTGTTCATTATTCAGTACAGGTTTTTCCAGCTTATCCATTTTTTCAAGCCTTTTTTCCATGCTGCTGGCTCTTTTATGCAGTTTTGCATCACCACTCTGTCTCCCCCAGCGGTGCAGTCGTTCAATTGCTTCCTGGAGCTTTTGAATTTTCTTTTGCTGATTTTGATAGGCTTTCATTCTTTGCTCAAATCGGCGTTTTCTCTCCTTAAGATAGTATGAATAATCACCACTGTACTTTTCTGCCCGGCCCTGCTTTAATTCCACAATTCTTTCTACAACCTGATCTAAAAAATAACGGTCATGGGAAATAATCAGCACTGTACCTTCATAATTATTTAAATAACGTTCCAGCCAGTGTATTGAGGATATATCCAGGTGGTTGGTAGGTTCATCCAGCAGCAGGAGATCTGGCTCCTTAAGCAGCAGTTTAACCAGTCCCAGGCGGGTTTTTTCACCACCACTCAGACTGCTGACCTTTTTTTTCAGCTCCCGATGAGAAAAACCCAATCCTACCGCCACTTTATATATTTTGCTCTGATAGGCATATCCACCTTCTTTTTCAAATTTTTCCTGTAATTCACTGTATTCACTCATNAGTTTATTGTGTCGTTCTTCCTTTTGGCCCGGCTGAATGTTAGAAATTTTTTCTTCCAGAACACTCAGCTTCTGTTCCCAAAAGATAAGTCTTTCAAACACAGTCTCCAGTTCTTCCAGTAAAGTGTGCTCCTCCTTTAGATCCGGAACCTGATTTAAATAACCGATCTGCTGATCATTTCTAACCGAAACTGTACCCTTATCAGGTGTTTCCAGCCCGGCAATTATTTTAAAGATGGTTGTTTTCCCGGACCCATTGGCTCCTATCAAAGCGGTTATCTCATTCTGGCTGAGATCCATATCAAAACCACATAAAACTTCATTTAATCCATATGATTTTTTTATATTATTCAGATTCAGCACTGACATTCCATAAGCACTCCTTTAATCCTCAATATAATCAAACTCCAGGGGACCGATGTTCACCGAATCCCCTTCCTGAAGGCCTTTTTCCTCCATTTTATCATAAAGACCATTGCTCTTAAGAACCCTCATCATGCGCTGGACAGCGGCATCATTACCAAAAGTTGTTTTCTCAATCATCTCTTCAACCAGTTTACCGGTTATCCGATATTCATGAGGTGCAGTCTTTTTAATTATAATGTCTTCTTCTTTCTCAAAATCAGGACTGATAACCACTTCCTGTTGATCTTCTTTTTTGGAACTGGAAAGTACCTGGCTGCGGTCGGGCAGTTCTGCAAGTTTTTCTCCTATTTTGTTGACCAATTCCTGTACCCCCTGATGGGTTACCGCCGAAATAGGAAAAACTTCATATCCCCGGTCCACAAGCTCTTTTTTTACCATTTCTATTTTGTGGTTTTCAGATACAAGATCAATTTTGTTCAGGGCAATAATCTGCGGCAGACGGGAGAGATCCTGTTCATAATTGGCCAGTTCATTATTAATTATCTCAAAATCTTCCAGAGGTTCACGCCCTTCACTCCCGGAAACATCAATCACATGGACCAGAAGTCTTGTTCTCTCCAGGTGTTTGAGAAATTCATCCCCCAGGCCTACCCCCCGATGAGCTCCCTCTATCAGGCCCGGTATATCAGCCATTACAAAGGAATTAAACTCTGAAAATTCAACCACACCCAGAGAGGGATTAATGGTAGTAAAGTGATAGGAAGCAACCTCGGGTTCAGCGGCTGATACTACAGATATCAAAGTTGATTTGCCGACATTGGGAAAACCTACCAGGCCGACATCTGCCAGAAGCTTTACTTCCAGCTTTAGGCGGTGATATTCTCCTGGTTCTCCTTCTTCTGAAAACCGGGGAGTTCTCCGGGTTGACTTCTTAAAACGAGCATTGCCCCGTCCGCCTTTTCCCCCTTTAGCGGCCACAAAAGTCTGATTTTGTTCTGTTAGATCAGCCAGCATCTCTCCTGATTCAGCATCATATACAATAGTTCCCGGAGGTATGTTGAGAACCAGATCTTTTCCACTGGCACCGGTTTTTTTCTGACTTCCGCCATTTTCTCCATCTTCAGCTTCAAAACGACTGCGGTAACTTAAATCACCGAGGGTATTCAGACTCTCATCCACCTTAAATACTACATCTCCACCATCTCCGCCATCTCCACCATCCGGACCACCTTTATCAATGTATTTCTCCCGATGGAAGCTGACAATACCATTACCTCCATCTCCAGCTTTTACTTCAATTTCGATTTCATCAACAAACATAATGATCACCTTCTTTTATTAAAGCAAATTTAACGAAAAAAATCCCCCAGCAGTATTACTGAGGGACTCGTTTCAGAAAAATTTATTATTTATTTAACCGGCAACACTTGCCAGCTGCTCTTCAGTATAAACACTTATCTGCCGGTTCTTTTTCCCTTTCCTTTCAAATTTAACATAACCGTCTATCTTGGAGAAAAGTGTATCATCACTACCCCGGCCCACATTTAAACCGGGCTTAAATTTTGTACCCCGCTGTCTTACCAGGATACTGCCGGCATTTACATACTGTCCATCAAATTCTTTAACTCCCAGCCGTTTCGATTCACTATCTCGACCATTCTGCGTACTACCAGTAGCTTTCTTCGTGGCCATTTATACTCACCTCCTGGAAAGATTTAAAATTTTAATCAGATTTACTCAGTTATAATATCTTCAATAAGTACCCGGGAATATGGCTGTCGGTGTCCCATCGTTCGGCGCTGACGGGTTTTGGGTTTATACTTAAAAACCACAACCTTCTTATTTTTTCCATTTTCAATTACTCTACCCTGGACCCTGACATTTTCCAGATAGGGTCTTCCAAATTCAACCCCTCCTTCTTCATCAGAAAGGGCCAGAACTCTTTCAAACTCGACACTTTCATCTTCGTCAGCGGGTAATTTTTCAAGTTTGACCATCTGTCCTTCTTCAACTTTATACTGTTTACCACCTGATTTGATTACGGCATACATTTATTCTCCACCTCCTCACCTCGGACTCGCCGGATCCAGGCAGCCTTTCGGCATTTTCAGCCCGATCCGTGCGGTTTTGGCTGCAGGTATTTCTGCAAATATAAATCCTTTAATAATAAATCCTTCTTAATTTTAGCATATTATTTATCTCAAGTCAAGCAGAAACCAGCCGGGCCCGGGCAAAAGTACGGGAGACTTCCCTGATCTCAACTTCTACCCTTTCATTAATCAGATGGCCCCCTCCTTTAACAATAATTATATACCCTTTAAGACGGGCAATACCATCATCTTCATTATTTATATGTCTTTCTTCTATTTTCACTTTTACTTTTTCACCTTCGTTAACGGGAAGAGATCTTTTTCGAAGACGTTTTCGGCTCCCTTTATCCAGAATATTTAAATCTTCAATATGCAGATCTTTGTTACCATTGATATATATTTCAATCTGTAATTTATTCTCCAGTTCAGTAAGCTTGTCCCCACCTGAACCAATCAATACAGCGGCTACCCGGGGATGCATCTCCAGTAAAATAGCGGAAAAATCTTCATATACTGTCATCTTCTCCAGTTTTCTTATTACCTCCAGGGCCATTGTCTTCTCTGACAGAACCTGCCCGGTACCATCACAGTAGGGGCAGTCTTTTTGAACCAGATCTCCCAGGTCATCTCTGACTTTTTGTCTTGTCATTTCCACCAAACCCAGCTGAGTAAGCCCCAGGACTCCCGTTTTGGTCCTGTCCTTGCTCAGTTCGTCCTTCAGGGTATCAAGTACCTGATTTTGATGTTCTTTTTTATTCATATCAATAAAGTCAATAATTATTATTCCACCAATATCACGCAGTTTTAACTGGCGGGCAATTTCCCGGGCCGCCTCCATATTTGTCTTGAAAACTGTTTTTTGCAGATTATCTTCCCCAATATATTTGCCCGTATTTACATCAATAGAAACCAGGGCTTCTGTAGAGTCAATTATGATATAACCCCCGGAATCCAGCCAGACCTTACGGCGGAATATTTTCTCCATTTCTTTTTCAATACCATAGTTTTCAAAAATAGGGGTATCTTCTTTATAATAAAAAACTCTATTTTTTAGATGGGGAGCAATCTTTTTGGTTTTTTCCAGCAGTTCTTCATAAACATCCCGGTCATCAACAACCACCTTATTAATATCAGTTGAAAGATAGTCCCGGACTATGAGCTTGATGAGCTCTACATGTCTGTAAATCAAGACCGGGGCCCGGTTATTGCGATAGCGATGCTGAACTGTTTTCCAGATATTGGTTAAATAATTATAATCATTTCGGAGCACACTTTTTTTCTTATCCCGGGCATTGGTGCGCACAATTACTCCAAATTTATTACCGGTAAAACTGCGGGCAATACTTTTTAATCTTTCTCTTTTGTTATTATCTTCTATTCTGCGTGAAACTCCGATCCGGTTTTCAAAAGGAAGTAATACAAAATAACGCCCGGGGATACTTATTTTGCAGGTTGCTTTCGGTCCTTTGCTGCCTATGGCCTCTTTGGCCACCTGTACCATAATCTCCTGGCCCGGCTGCAGAACATGTTTTATCGAAAGCTGTTTTTTATTCCATTTGTCTTTCTGTTTTTTATTTAACAAAGGATAAATATCACTTATATGCAGAAAAGCGTTCTTTTCTGCACCGATATCTACAAATGCAGCCTGCATTCCGGCAAGAACATCCCGCACCCGACCCCGGTAAATATTGGATGCAATTTGATCATAGGTATCTGTTTCCAGTAAAACATCCTCAAGTTTATTATCAACCAGAATTCCGGCTCTTTTTTCTCGAAGTCCGGAATTAATAATAATCTGTTTACTCAAATATTGATCACCTCTCTAACCACATTAATCATTAACTATAATTTCCGAAAAAGGTTTATACAATTTTTCATCTTTACGAACAAACATGCCTTCTCTAATAATATTGACAACGGGAATCGATTCTAGATTCTCCTCCTGTTCACTTAAAGCTCTGACAACTTCAGAGGGGCGCACATTTCCACTGCTGCCTGTACTTACGGTAAATCTCCACAATTTTTCAGCTTCTGCTTCAGCTTCATAAAGCAATGGTCTTAAATCCAGCCGGCGATCCTTCTTGTTACGACGGTGGCGGGTAATCTCAATCTTATTCCGGGCCATAAAATTCTGCAGTATTTGTTCGGGCTGCACAGGACCTGAAAATTTCATTACAAAAAGATAAACTGCAGTATTAACAGCAGCCTGTAAAGATTTTGCATCATCGGGAATATAATGAGCTTCACTTATCTTAATACCCTGAGGTAAATTGTTATTAATTCGGTTTACAGCTTCTGAAGCCGGTATCTGTGCACATAACTCCAGGTCAAGATATTCTGAAAAGCCCACCATCCCTACCGGCAGAGGCTGACCGAGGGCAAGTTTAATATGGGGATTATATCCCTGAGAATAAGCCGCCGGCAGCCGGGCTCTGCGAAAACTGCGCCGAAAAGTATCCATCAATTCCAGGTGAGATATATAGCGGACCGGTTTTAATTTTTTAAATTCTGCTCTAATCAGCATATAAATCGGCCTCCGGAAATAATAAATTTATTCCACAGCCGGTACAGCGCCCTTCATGACGGCAGTCGGGGGTTAGCTCTTCCGAGAGTGCTTTTTTATATTCATTATACAAAAATTCCCGGTCAACACCCATATTTATATGGGCCCAGGGAAGACACTTTTCAGGTGAATATCCACTGATAAAAGTAGAAAACTTTAGATTGCTTTTGTGCAGGGCATCTTCCCACAGTGAAAAGTCAAACAGTTCATTCCAGCCATCAAAACGAGCACCCTTCTGCCATGCTTTTTCAATTACCGGGGCCAGACGGCGGTCCCCACGGGCCATAAGCCCTTCAACCAAACTCATATCGGGTTCATTCCAGCTGAGATGAACTCCCCTCCCCTTTATATTATTTCTTAAATAGGACTGTTTCTTTTCAATAGATTCCCGGTTTTCCATAGCCACCCACTGGAAAGGAGTAAAAGGTTTGGGAATAAATGAAGAAACACTAACTTCAATATTGGTCCTCCTCCCGGAGGTTTGGCGCCCTATTTTTTTTACCCGGTCCACCATACTGACAATTCCTTCCAGGTCTTTTCGGGTCTCGGTGGGCAGTCCAATCATAAAATAAAGTTTTATCCGGTCCCAGCCAGAATTAAAAGCAGCCCGGACCGCCTGATATAAATCTTTCTCACCAACCCCCTTATTGATCACCCGGCGGAGTCTCTCTGTGCCCGCCTCTGGGGCAAAAGTTAAACCGGATTTCCTGACCTTCTGTACTTCTTCTGCAAGTCTAACTGAAAATTCATCTATACGCAGTGAAGGGAGTGAAATACTAATTTTTTGACCGGAAAATCTGTCAGTTAATTCTTTAACCAGAGTTTCTATATCACTGTAATCCACTGTACTTAATGAATTAAGAGATAACTCACTATATCCCGTTTTCTCAAGAATTTTTTCGGCCAGTTCTAATATTCGTTCCTTACTTCGCTCCCGAACCGGCCTATATGTCATACCGGCTGCACAAAAACGACAGCCTCTGGTACAGCCCCGGGCTACTTCAATAACTGCCCGGTTGTGCACAATATCCATAAAAGGAACCAGAAAACCAGTGGGATAAAAAGATTGATCCAGATCATTTACAATCTGCCGCTTTATAGTCTTTTTTATCTCCGGAAATTTAGGGTTAAATTCTTTTACTCCCCCACTTTTATGATAAGACACCTCATACATTGACGGAACATAAACACCCGGCAGCTTACTCATTTTCTTCAAAATGTCTTTTCGGTTTAAACCCTGGTTTTTAAAGTTGAAATAAGTATTGACCAGATCAATAATAAAATCTTCAGCCTCCCCTATAAAAATTAAATCAAAAAACGGGGCAGCTGGTTCTGAATTGTAAACTGTTGAACCACCTCCTATAATCAGAGGATGACTGCCGTCTCTGTCTTCTGTATAAAGAGGGATATTGGCCAGATCAAGCATATTGATTATATTGGTATAGCTCATTTCATACTGCAGGGTAAAACCTATAATATCAAAATCTCCGGCCCTATGACCGGATTCAAGTGAAAAAAGAGGGAGCCCTTCCTCCCGCAGCAGATTCTCTAAATCAATCCAGGGTGCAAAAGCCCTCTCACAGAGTATATCTTCCTGTTTATTTAAAAGATGATACAAAATTTTAATTCCCAGATGAGACATTCCAATTTCATAAGTATCGGGAAAACAAAGCAGTATTTTCTTTTTCTGAGTGGTCCACTCTTTTTTGATCTGATTCCATTCCCGGCCTATATATCTTTCCGGCTTCTCAACTTTATAAAGTTTATTTTCAATTTTGCTGCTTACTATCATCAAAAATTCTCCTCTTTATTAAAAACCAAGTTTCTTACGGTGTATATTTACATTTATAATTAATCCGATTCCTATTAGAAAGGCAACCATAGAACTACCCCCATAACTTAAAAATGGCAGGGGAATACCCGTTATCGGCATCAGACCCATACTCATGCCTATATTCTCAAATATATGGAAAAAAAACATAGACGCAATTCCGGTTATAATTAACTTACCATATTTATCTTTGATTTCTAAAGCAATATTTATAAACTGAGATAAAAGGAAAAAATACAGAATCAACAGCACAGAAACTCCTATAAAACCAAATTCTTCACCAAATACGGCAAATATAAAATCCGTGTGTTTTTCAGGTAGAAAATTTAACTGGTTTTGGGTACCTGCAAACCAGCCTTTCCCGCTGAAACCACCGGAACCAACCGCAATCAAAGATTGAATAACATTATAACCACTACCCTGGGGGTCAATACCGGGATTTATGAAAATCAGCAGTCTGTTTATCTGATACTCCTGTAAAAACGGAACCTGTACTTCTAAAAATAGCTGTGAAACAATAATTAAAACCGTGATCAGCAGGAGGGCACCTATAAAAACCAGCAGCATTTTTCTATTAGCACCGGCCACAAAAAGCATGGCCAGAAAAATGAAAAGCAGAATCAGAGCTGTACCCAGATCATTCTGCAGTAAAATCAAAACAAAAGGTACAGAAATAAGAATAAATGGTTTGAGAAAACCTTTTAAGGTCTGCAGTTCATCTTCTTTTTTTTCTAAATATGAGGCCAGAAATAAAACAACAAAAATTTTGGCAAACTCCGAGGGCTGAAATCGAAACCAGCCCCAGCTGAGCCAGCGGCGGGCCCCACCAATTTGTTCGGCTGAAAAAAGAATATAGACCAGCAGACCGATGGTCAAAACATAAAAAGTAATATGAAAATATTTTAATTTCCGGTAATCAATAAACTGCATTAAAAAAATAAAACCCAGTCCCAGAACTGCAGCTGTCAGCTGCCGGTAAATAAGATTCATACCACCCTGTTCGGGATTGTTAATTTCCACCGCACTGCTGAGTACAATAAAACCTATGATTATGATCATCAGAGTTAGTAAGGGGACAAACAGATTTAAATTTTTAAAATAATTTGTTTTCCACTCTAAAAACATACTTCCCCCTTTTGAAATAAAGGCTGCATAAAATAGCTGTAATTCATAATCATTATTTTAATGGAAAATTGGCCCGCAGAGCCATCATCTCTTCCTCGCGATCAACTTCCATTTCTATTTGTTCATCTTCTATCTCTACATATTTGCAGATTACTTCCACCAGCTCATCCTGCAGGGACTCCATTTCGGCAGGAGATAGTTTTACTCTATCCTGGACCAGAATGAACTGCAGTCTCTCTTTGGCTATATTTTTGCTTTCTTCTTTTTTCTCTTCTTTATCTAAAATACCGATTTTTTGTAATATCTCCGTTATACTGATTGTAAAAACCTCCTTTTGTAAATTGCATTTTTAAATAGCCTTATTTAAAATCAGTAAACTACATAAAAATTATTTGATTTGTTAGGATAAACCAACCATTTTTTTTAGTTTGCTAAAAAATGAATCCTCCTCAAGAGACATTAGGGGAATATCCTCTCCTTCAATACGCCGGGCAATATTATTAAATGCTTTACCGGCTCTGGTCTCTTCATTAAGGGCCACAGGTTCACCTTTATTGGTGGAAACCACTATATTCTCATCATCAGGAACAATTCCCAAAAGCTCTATAGCCAGGATTTCAATCATATCATTAATATTCATCATGTCTCCCCGGTTAACCATATCGGCAACAATTCTATTGATCACAACCTGGGGATCATTAACACCTTCTGCTTCCAGCAGACCTATTATACGGTCTGCATCCCTTACAGCCGAAACCTCCGGGGTGGTAACTATGATTGCTTTATCAACACCTGCTATTGCATTTTTAAACCCCTGTTCAATACCGGCCGGTGAATCAACAATAACATAATCCATTTCTTCTTTTAGCTCATCAATTAGTTCCTTCATCTGGGAAGGACTTACCGCTGATTTATCTCTGGTCTGAGCTGCAGGCAGTAAAAACAAATCATCAAAACGCTTGTCCCGAATCATACCCTGTTCCAGACGACAGTTTTCCTCTACTACATCAACAATATCATAAACAATCCTGTTTTCCAGTCCCATTACCACATCAAGATTCCGCAGCCCAATATCAGCATCTATTAAACATACTTTTCTGTCCCTCATGGCCAGTGCTGTACCTAAATTGGCGGTAGCAGTGGTTTTTCCCACTCCACCCTTACCAGAGGTGATTACTATTGCTTTACCCATTTTGTTCCTCCTTTGATATAAACATCATTATGCTAAATATTATATTCTTCGACAACAATATTATTATTTTCAATAAAAGCTTTTTCAGGAACCTCCTTTTTGGATGATTTTTCATCTTCCGGAGGACGGGAAATTAGATCAGCTATCCGCAGCTGGGTTGGATCCAGGTGTAGGGCCAAAACCTCAGCTTCCCGGTAACCTCCTGCTCCGGCATGTACAACCCCTCTTAAATTTCCAATTACTACAATATCTCCGGTGGCAATAATTTCAGAACCGGGATTTACATCACCCATTATTACTATGTTTGTTGGATACTTAACCTTTTGGCCGGATCTAATTGTTCTTTTTATAAAAACCGTTTCCCGCTTTTGAGGCCCTTTTATTTTGGGAGTCGGCTTTTTTGGTGAGGTATGATTCCTGGCAAAATATATGTTTTTAACATCTTTATAATTTTGAACAATCTCTATAATCTTATCAATCTGGTTTATACTAAATTTCCGGTCGGCAAGATCAATGTACAGGTCCACACCTGAAAAAAAGTTTTTGGCTTCTTCTGTATGCTGCTGAAGTTCCTGTTGGATAATACTAAAACTAATTCCTGATTCAAAGGTTATAACCGCCCCCTGAGCGGTTATTTCAAAAGAAAAAGCAGATTTCATAAAAATTATCTCCTTTATTATAAATTTCTGGTATTATGGACAAAATCCTTCACAAACCATAAATTATTCCGCAGAAAATTTAGAATCCATGTCTCTTAAAATATCAGCCAGCAGTGCCGGAGGACCTTCCCGGGATAAATTTGTGCCAATAGATCTTTCTATATTATATTCTCTATGGTTTTCGGTTATACTTTTTTCTTCATTTATTGTTTCAGCTTCAGAAAAATATTCGGTTAAAATATCTCCAACCAGAGGCAGGGTGTTGGCACTGGAAGCACCATTTTCCAGGAAAACGACAAATGCCACCTCGGGATCGGAAGCCGGGGCATAACCCACAAACCAGCCGTGATTTTCACCTTCAACAGCTGTCTGAGCTGTACCCGTCTTGCCCGCAACTTTATAAGATAAATCTGAAAAATAACCACTACCTGTGCCATAATCCTTTTCGGTGGTATCTATCATTCCTTCTTCCAGTATTTCAAAGGCTTCTTTCCCCACATCCAGCTCTGTTATTACTTCAGGCTCCCACTGTTCTAAAATGCTGCCATCCTGATCCAAAACACGGTTTACCAGCCGGGGGCGGTAAATTTTTCCCCGATTGGCCACCACCGAAACCATATTGAGAAGCTGCAGTGGGGTCACCAAAAGACCACCCTGACCAATAGCCAGATTTACTGAATCACCGGGATACCATCCTTCTCCACGGGTCTGCATTTTCCAGCGGTGATCAGGTATCTGTCCCCTGGATTCATAAGGAAGATCAACCCCTGTGAGCTCACCAAATCCATATCTCCGGGAATATTCGATTAATTTCTCCCCTCCAAAATTCTGGTATAGGTCATAACCCAGTTCATAAAAAACAATATTATTAGACCGGGCAATAGCTCTGGTAAAATCAATTTCTCCTTCACCGACTGGATGCCAGTTTTTAAAGGGGCGGGACCATCCAGGTATATAAAATAAACCATTTTCATCCACAAATTTTGTTTCTCCCCTAACCCCCAGTTCCTCAATTGCTGCTGTACCTGTAACCAGTTTAAATACTGAACCGGCCGGATAGGGAGTTGTAGTTCTATTTAAAAATGGCCGCCGGGGATTACTGATTAATTCTTCATAATTTCCTGCAGAGATACCCCGGGCAAATAAATTTAAATCAAAAGAGGGATAGCTTGTTAGAGCCTTGAGAGCCCCGGTATCCGGTTCCATCAAAATAACCGCTGCTCCGGTTAAAAAGCTGCCCGATTCATCATCCTCCTGTTCTTCTTTTTGCCGCTGTTCACGAAGCAGCTCAATATGATCTTCCAGAAGTTTTTCAGTTTTTTTCTGAAGCTCCAGATCAATATTTAAAACTAAATCATAACCTGATTCCGGAGGTCTGGTTCCCAGGGTCTGTATTTTTTCTCCACGGTTATTAATCTCAATCTGTTCCATCCCCCCGGTTCCCCGCAGGTATGTTTCATAGGTGGCTTCCAGACCTGTTTTACCGGTATAATCACCAACCCGATAATTCTGGCCCTCATCATTTCTCAGTTCTTCTTTATTCACTTCCCCTACATAACCAAGTACATGAGCTGCTAGATCATTATAATTATAATCCCGGGCCGGGTAATCTTCAACCGTTAAGCCCGGTAATCTTTCCTGATTTTCCTTTATCAAAAGCATATTTTCCGGAGATATATTTTTCTTAATTAAGACCGGAAAAGAAGTAAAAACAGAACCCATGGCTTCTATATTGCGTTTTCTATTAACCCGATAATTATAATATAGAGATTCCCGGGGGGATTCCGGCTCATTATCAAACTCAAGATCACAAATTTCAACCAGACGATTGATAAGACCGGTAACTTCAAGCTGTTCCGGGACCTCCTGGGGTAAAATATAAATACTGTAGGCCATTTTATTGGCCGCCATAAGGTACTCCCGGGGGTTCTCTTCTTCTTCAAAATAACTGTAGATCTTGCCCCGGGGAGCATTGATAGGCCTGTAGGAGGTACGATTACCTTCAGACAGTTTTCTATAGTATTCTCCCTGAACCAGCTGCAGGTAACCCGCCCTCAGAAAGAGAATCAGCATTAGCATTATCATAATGTATCTAAAAATTTTAAGCCGTTTATTCATATTTTTTTATCCCCGAAATAAATCATCATTATTTTAACCAGCAGTGGATAAAAGATTATCCCCAAAAGAAAGTTAACAAAGGACTCCGGAAGCATAATCCGCCATACCATCTGCAAAAAATTACTGCTGAAACCTATTCCTGAATCCAAAAAATCAACTGCCAGAAACTGTATCATAGTGAACAGAAAAATAAATAATGGTGGAAAAATAAAATTTTCTTTAAAAACTTTTTTGCTCCAAAAACCAGAAAAAAGACCAAAAAGCAGTTTTAAAAAGGTATAATATCCTGTATTAATTGTAATAAATATATCCTGCAGTAAACCGGCTCCCCCACCAACCAGCAGTCCATCTTTAGGTCCGGAAATAAAACCGGTGATCACAACAAAGATCAGCATTAAATCCGGGATTATCGCTCCCGGAATAAGATAGGATAGGACAGTTGTCTGCAGCAGCAGGGCTAAAAACACAGCCACAAAATAAAAAGATGCTTTTTTCACAAAGGCCACCTCAAAAATTGGTGATAACTAAAACTTCTTCAAGAGTATACTGCCCGGCATAAAGCTGTATTTCAGCCTTCTGAGTTAATCCATAATTGTCTTCCTCAACTTTAACCACCCTGCCCACGGGCAAATATTTGGGATAATTTTCTGAAAGTCCAGAAGTTAATATATGGTCTCCATATTCAATATCAGCTTCGGGATCTATATTCTCCATAATATTATATTTCTTCTGTCCTGTTTGCCCGCTGATAAGCCCTAAAACCCGGGACCGTTCAACAATACCCCCTGCTGCAAAACGCNGATTATAAACAGGTATAACCTGGGAAGTACTCACTCCAACCTGGCTNATCTGGCCCACAAGGGAACCATTGTATGTAATAACCGGCATATTTTCCTCAAGNCCATCTTTTGAACCGCGATTTATTATTAATATATCTTCTTGATTTGTGGGGGCTTTAGCTATAACCAGAGCTCCGGTCACTTCATAATCAACAAATTCTTTAAAGGCATCAAGAAAATCTGTGAATTCTTCAAGACGCTTATTCTGCTGCAGGGAAGCTTCCAGCCTGTGGATCCTGTCCTGCAGTCTGCCCACTTCCCGTGTCAATTCACGGTTTTCAGAAACAATATCATTTAAATTAAAAATCACAAACACATAGGAAGTAATGGTGTTATATAAATATGCTGTAAACTCCACTACCGGACTAAACAGATTGTATAATCCACGATCCAGTCTGAGATATCCGGGGATGCTGAGGCCCAAATACTCACCCAGGCCCAGACCTGTGGTTAGTAAAACAATTATTAAAAATGCTATCAAAACATATTTATACCTGCTGTGCAACACCACACCCCCTTTAAATTAAAATTATCAGCAAATCAGGAAGATATTTTTCTGGGAGAAATTAATACCTCTTTAAGAGAATCAATTTCTTCCAGAGCTGTTCCGGTTCCATTAACCACACAGTCCAGAGGATCTTCGGCAAGATGAACGGGCATTTCCACCTCTTTTTTTAGCCGACCGGCCATACCTGACAGCAGGGAACCCCCTCCGATCAAAATGACCCCTTTGTCCATAACATCTGATGCCAGCTCAGGAGGTGCCTTTTCTAGAGTCATTTTCACCGCATTAATAATACTCTGAACGGGTTCCTCCAGAGCTTTTTGAATTTCTTCTGATTTTATTTCAACAGTTTTGGGCAGACCACTAACCAGATCCCGGCCTCTTATTTCTTTCGTTCCTTCTGCTTTTTCTTTTAGAGCCGATCCAACATCAATTTTAATCTCCTCGGCAGTTCTCTCCCCTATCATTAAATTATACTTATTTCTGACATACTGTACAATAGATTCATCCATCTCATCTCCACCAAGACGGATTGACCTGCTGTTGACAATACCACCCAGAGAAATAATAGCAACTTCAGTAGTACCTCCACCTATATCAACTACCATATTACCCGTGGGATCCTGAACCGGAAGCCGGGCTCCAATAGCGGCAGCCATTGGTTCTTCAATAAGATAAGCCTCTCGGGCTCCGGCTTCTTCAGTAGCATCAAGTACAGCTCTTTTTTCCACTTCCGTTACTCCGGAAGGTACACAAACAATTATTCGGGGGCGGACCAGTCTTGTTCTTTCATGCGCTTTTTTTATAAAATAGCGAATCATGGTTTCAGTTACATCAAAATCAGCAATAACTCCATCTTTCATGGGGCGGACCGCAACAATATTCCCGGGAGTCCGGCCGATCATATTTTTTGCTTCATTGCCCACAGCCAGTACTTTTTGACTATCTTCCCGGAGAGCTACCACTGAGGGCTCCCTGATTAAAATACCTTTACCTTTTACATAAAGCAGTGTGTTGGCGGTTCCCAGATCTATTCCCATATCACGGGAAAAAGGTGCACTTAAAAAATTAAATACCATATTATTTTCTCCTTTCTATTCTAGAACAAATCCTGTTCTTTCATACTAATGAAATTTCCATCACCTATTACAATATGATCCAGCAGTTCAATACCCAGNANTTCTCCAGCTTCAAAAATTTTTACGGTCAGCTGTATATCTTCCTCACTTGGTTCCGGAATTCCACTGGGNTGATTATGTGCCAAAATAACAGCAGCACTGCTTTTACGAACTGCTTCCCGAAAAACTTCTCGCGGGTGGGCGGGAGAACTGGTTAAACTTCCCCGGCTAATATCCCTGACCGCTATAACCTGATTTTTAACATCAAGCAAAACCGACTTAAAAATTTCCTGAGAAGCAAATCGTAATTCCGGCATAATTAAATTGGCCACATCTCGGGGATTATTTATATTTATCTTTGCCGGTCCCTCTGCGGCAAGAAATCGCTTGCTGAGCTCAACAAATGCTCTAATCTGGGTACCCTTGGCCCGGCCCACTCCCTTCAAGTTTTTCATTTCATCTATACTCAAATCATGCAGAGAACTGAGGCCTCCTGCAGTACCAAGTATATTTCTGGCCAGTTGAATTGCTGTACTGTTTTTACTGCCGGTTCTAATTATTAAAGCCAGCAGCTCAGAGTTAGAAAGCTGTTCAGCACCATATTTGATCAGTTTCTCGCGGGGACGTTCATCCCGGGGGAGTTCTTTAATGGTAAAATTATAATTCGCTTTGGACATAACAGTTCACTCCTGCAGCAACAGTAAAAAATTAAATTTTTTGTCCTAAAAACAGCAAACATTATATTCTTTTAACAGCTGACGGAGTTCAAAACGAGGTAAACCTACTACATTGTCATATGAACCTTCAATTTTGCGAACAAAAATTCCTCCCCGACCCTGAATACCGTAAGCACCGGCCTTATCAAATGGTTCACCCGTATTTATGTACTTTACTATCTCTTTTGAACTTAGAGCAGAAAAATAAACATCAGTTACCACACAGCTCTGAGATAATTTTTTTAGCTGGGTTTCATAAACACATATTCCAGTAAGAACCTGATGACAGGTACCACTTAATTTTTTGAGAATTTGCTTAGCTTCCCATTTGTCCTTCGGTTTTCCAATAACAGTATCATTATAGACCACAACCGTATCAGCACCAATTATTAATTCAGGACCTTTATGGCCCCTCTGCAGGGCCACCTCTTTTACTTTCTTTTCCGCAATCTCCTCAACCAGCTGCTGTGGTGATGGGCTACTAATTTCAGATTCTTTGATATCTGCCGGATGTACTTCAAAGTTGAGCTGCATTTTTTCTAAAAGTTTTTTTCTTCGGGGAGAAGCTGAGGCCAGTATAATTTTTTTGGAAGTCATTGCTGCTCCTTTTTATAAAGGGCTATTTTAAATTATGAGTTTAAATTGTGAGTTAAATATCGTAAACTAAATACGGCAATCAGACCAATTCCAAGTCCGGTTGGTACGGCCAGCAGAGTTAAATAGGGTAGATAATAAAAAATACTGGTAGTGGCCATGATAACCGAAGCAGTAGTAATCTGACCCACATTGTGGAATACAGCCCCCAGAACACTAATCCCGGGTACACTAACCTTTTCACTGGCCACATAAAAAACTGCCGCCATCACCAGATAACCGGCTAATCCACCAAATAGGCTCATAAAAAAAGGGATAGTCATAAATGTGCCCAGCAGTAGAGAACTTAAAATAATTCTAAGAATTAATATTTGAAATCCGGCAGATATACTTATAAAAACCATTCCAATGATATTAACCAGATTTGCCAGACCAATTTTAGCCCCGGGTACAGCTGCTGACATTGGAATCATCATCTCCACCGCTGCCAGGGCCAGACCCAGTCCGGCCAGTAAACCTATCAGGATAATCTTTTTTGTCTGCCGCATATAAATATATTCCTTCTTTATATATTTTATATCATCTTTGAAGCAGCATGAAAATGGTACTTTCTGAGTCTTTTATAATATATATCTTCTTTTATTATATCAAAGAAAAGTAATAATGTAAATGTTTTAATCCCTCAGCAAATCACTAAAACCATCACTGCTCCAGACCTCATCATCCCGGACCAGTAAACCTTCAATCCGGTCAAGCTCATTAATCAATTTTTGACCTTCCTCCCAGCCCATTATAAAAACTGCAGTCGAAAGTATATCTGCTTTTAGAGCTGTAGGGGCATAGATAGTTGAAGATCTCATTTCACGAACCTGATAACCTGTATGAGGGTTTATAAGGTGAGAATAACGTACCCCATCCTCCATAAAATAACGCTCATAATCACCTGAGGTGGCCAACCCCCCTTCACTAAGGGACATGATATATTCAGGAAAAATCTGTTCTGCAGCATCATCACGGGGATTTTTGATCCCCAGATTCCAGGGGCGGTCCGGTTTCTCGCCCAGGATCCCAATATTACCCCCGGCATTAATAAGAGCGGAGTCAATACCTTTTTCCTCCAGCAGTTCTACGGCTCTATCAACAATATAACCCTTGGCCACAGCCCCCAGATCCAGACTCATTCCTTCCGGGACATAAATCTGACGGGCTTCATAATCTATTTCCAGTCTGTCAAAGCCAATCTTCTCCTGAACAGTTTCAATTTCCTCTTCAGATGGAATTTTCATTTCTTCACTTCCAAAACCCCAGAGATCCAGAAGAGGACCAACAGTGGGATCAAAACGACCATCACTTTTCTCATAATAAATACGGCTCTCTTCCAGCATAGTAATTATCCCCTCAGGTACATTTACCGGTTCCTGAGCCATATTAATTTTATAAATCAAGCTATCTTCCTGATACCGATCGACTTTATCCGACCAGTCCTCCATTAGAATCAAAGCTTCCTGTAAAGCCTGTTCAGCCTCTTCTTTATCTCTGGAGAAAATATCTATTGAAATCACAGTATCCATTAAAAATTCTGTTTTCTGGATATGGTGAAAATCATTTCCCGATATATTATCCGGCCCTCCATTCTGATCCGACGGGAATATACTGGTATAATAAATATCATAAATTCCAATACCGATTATTACTAAAATCAGGATAATAATCGATATATAAATTTTTCTTTTTTTGCTGCTGCTCATGAAGGGGAGCTCCTCCTTTTAAAAAATCAATTATTATAAAATATCTTAATTCGGTCCCCAAAAGATCTCAACCAACTAGGACCGATTAAAATGAACTATACCTGTAGTGAAATGACAATATCTCTTTTTAAGACCCTGCAAAATATTATTAATATATATAGACCAGGACTGTCAGATCATTGGTCTTCGGGTTGTTTATATGCAACTTCTACAGCACCATCCACCGGACAAACCTCATAACACAGTCCACATTTAATACACCTTTCATCATTAATCTGATGACGTTCTTTAGGCTCTCCGGAGATAGCTGAAACCGGGCAGGCCCGGGCACATTTTGTACAGCCCACACATTTATCGGTAATTTCTATCTCTTCAACTATTTGACCATTAAACTCGATTGTATCAGTCGGACACACCAGAGAACAAAGACCACAGTTGATACATTTTTCATAATCAAGAACCGCCAGGTTATTTTTGATTTCAATGGCATCTACCGGACATTCCCGGACACACTGCCCACAGGCGATACAGCCCACCTCACAGTATTGACGTACTTTTGATCCTTGATCTTTAGAATAACATCTGATGTGGTTTTCTCCGGTTTCCGGAGCCAGTATAATTATATCTTTGGGGCATTCAACTACACATTTATTACATCCCGTACATTTTTCCTGATCAATATCAGGCAGCTGGTCATCACCCATGGTAATAGCATCAACAGGACATACTTCCACACAATCTCCAAAACCAAGGCAGCCATAACTGCATTCTTTTTCTCCACCTTTTATAACTTCACAGGCCTGACAGCTTTCCAGACCTTCATAGTCGCCGGCAGAAGTGGTTTTTTCGGGGCTTCCCTGACATAAAAGCTGGGCCACCTCTGCTTCTTTTTCTTCAGTTTGAGAACCCATTATTTCGGCAATCTTTTCAGCTGCCGGTGCCCCCCCAACAGGACAGCCCGTTATCTCGGCTTCTCCTGCCACAACAGCTTCTGCAAAAGCCCGGCAGCCTCCAAAACCACAGGCCCCACAATCAGCTCCGGGAAGAACCTCCTCAATCTCATCAATTCTCTCATCAGATTCTGTATAAAATATATTACTGGCAATACCCAGTCCAGCGGCCAGTACGGCAGCAATAGCACCCATACTGGCTACTGAATAAACAAACAAAGAAAGTTCCACATCAATCACCTCAATAATTTATTACAGGTAAAAAGCATCTGCTTATTACCTGTTAAAATACATTATCAAAAACAGAAAGAATATATTGATAACTGTATTTTTATGCTTTATTACATAATTTTGATACCTTATTACATTGCAATTAATCCTGAAAAACCCATAAAAGCCATAGCCATTATACCGGCCAGTATAAGAGTAATCGGAGCTCCCTGTAAACTCTCCGGAACATCAGAGAATCTTAATTGCTCTCTCAGGCCACCAATCAAAACAATAGCCAGGGTAAAACCCACACCGGCTCCAAATCCAAATATTAAACTTTCAATAAAATTAAATTCATTCATAGGAATCTGCAGGGCCATGCCCAGTATAGCACAGTTGGTAGTAATTAACGGTAAAAAGATTCCCAGAGTTTTATATAATACCGGACTCATATTTTTGATAAACATCTCAACAAACTGTACCAGAGAAGCAATAACAATAATAAAAGCTACATAGCGCAGAAAGGGCAGATTAAAAGCTTCCAGGATAAAGGTGTTTATTAACCAGGTAGCTGCCGAAGTCATGGTCATAACAAAGGTTGTTGCCAGCCCCATACTGAAGGAGGTTTCGACCTGACGGGAGACTCCTAAAAAAGGACAAATACCCAAAAACTGCATCAGTACGAAATTATTAACCAGAACCGTACTTCCTAAAATTAAAAGTATCTGACTGAGCTCCATCAGTTTCCACTCCTCTTCAAATTAATCAAATTAATAATCCCCACCAGTATTCCCAGGGTAATAAAAGCCCCTCCGGGCAAAATCATAAAAATCATCTGACGATAACCGGTCCCCAAAATTTCTGCACCAAATATTGACCCCATACCCAGAAGCTCCCGGATTATACTTAACACCACCAGACCCCAGGTAAAACCAATACCCATACCCAGAGCATCAGCAATAGAACGATGTACCGGATTTTGAGAGGCAAAAGACTCCTGGCGGCCTAAAATCAGACAGTTAACTACAATTAAAGGAACAAATAAGCTAAGTGAAGCAGCAATATCGGGTAAAAAAGCTTTTAGAAAATAATCAGTAAAAGTCACAAAAGTTGCTATTATAAGAATAAAACTGGGGATCCGGACATCATTGGGTATCAATTTTTTTACCAAGGAAATAACTATTTCCGAAGAAATCAGTACAAAAGAGGTGGCCAGTCCCATAGCCAGTCCATTTATTGCCGTATTTGTAACAGCTAAAGTGGGACACATACCCAGTATCATTACAAAAAGGGGATGTTCTTCCCAGAGCCCCTGTTTAAAATCTTTTATCAGCTGATACATTTATCTCCCACCTCCTGTGTAATCCTGGATTTTTCCAACAGCTCTCTCGACAATCTGGACCACATTTCGGGCTGAAATAGTAGCTCCTGAAATTCCTTCAACTTCCATTTCTCCGGGATCCTGCTGAACCAATTGATATGTTCCAAAAGGCATATCCTCAAAATGATTTAAAAATTGTTGTTCTGTAATTCTGGCTCCCAGACCGGGAGTTTCGGTGTGGTCCAGTATTTTTATTCCCCTAATTTTTTCGGCCCGGGGATCAGTGCCGACCATGATTTCAATATCTCCCTGAAAACCGGAACCGGAAATCAAAACAGCTACTCCGGTTTGATTGTCATGCTCATCAAAACCCCGAAAAAATACAACTCGTTCTCCAATCTCTTCCTCATATTCAACTGTACCGGGCAAAACACTGAATACGGCTTCCCTTTGGGCGGCCAGTCTATGCTGCTCAATATGAGGGGCGGTCCACTGAAATACAAAAGAGAGAACAAATCCCGAAATAATACCAATCATGACCAGAGTAAAAATCAGACGATACATATTATCGGGTCCAGAATTCTGCACACTTTTCTTTTCATTCATTTTATCTCTCCTCCCCCAGCACCCGGGGTCTGGTATATCTATCCAGCAGAGGAACTGTTGTGTTCATCAATAATATGCCATACATAACACCCTCCGGATAGCCGCCCCACAGACGAATGATTACAACTATCAGACCGGCACCTGTTCCAAAAATCCAGCGTCCTTTTTTGGTCACCGGTGAGGTAACCATATCAGTTGCCATAAAAAAGGCGCCCAGTATTAAACTGCCGGAAAAGAGATGAAATAAGGGATCACTGCCAAAAACTGCAGTGGTAAGCAGCACAGTACCAATCATTCCACAGGGTATTCTCCAGTTTAAATAACCTTTATATATCAAAATAGCCGCTCCCAGAAGCAGTGCTGCAGAGGAGGTCTCACCCAGAGACCCTCCAATATTACCCATGAAGAGCTGCCAGTAATCGGTAGCAATACCTTCCATTTTCATTAAGTTAAGTGGTGTTGCTGAAGTCATACCTTCAATTTCCCAGGTAGTCATTAACACCGGATATGCAGCCAGCAAAAAAGCCCTTCCAACAAGGGCAGGGTTAAACGGATTATGGCCCAGACCACCGAAAACCTGTTTGCCCAGGGCGATGGCCACAAAACTTCCTAAAAACACTCCCCACAGCGGAAAGCCAGGGGGTAAAGTTAAGGCCAGAAGCAGACCGGTTAATACTGCACTACCATCAAGAAGAGAATTTTCCTGTTCTCTAAAATAAAGAAAAATATATTCTGTAAGCACAGCTCCCAGGATACTGACAGAAACAATCCCTATGGTCCTAAAACCAAAATGAAAAATAGCAAACACAACAGCCGGGACCAGAGCAAGGTTAACGGTCCACATAATTTTTTTTACTGAATCCTCATCCTTTATGTGGGGCGAAGATTCTACTAAAAGATGGTCTAAATCATTATTATTCATCTTTATCCCTCTTTCTGGCCTGGAGCTCTGCTTTACCCAATCTAAAATAATGGACAAGAGGTATCCTGGAGGGACATACATAAGAACAGCAGCCACACTCGATACAGCTTTCAAGTTTCATTGCTTCTGCTTTTTCTATCATATCTTCTTTAACAAAATTCATCAGCTTAGTCGGCATTAAATGCATAGGACAGGCATCTACACAGCGAGCACATCTAATACAGGAGAGAGGTGCACTGACTTCCACAAGATCTCGAGGTAGTGCTAAAATTCCTGATGAACCCTTTATTAATGGTGCTTCAAGATCTGGCTGAGCCACACCCATCATCGGACCTCCCACTATTACTTTACCGGGTTTGGATTTAAAACCACCGGCCTGTTCAATTAGATCTTTTATTGGAGTCCCGATCCGGGCTATATAATTTCCCGGTTCCTCTAAAGCCTCTCCGGTTACACAAACAGGTCTTTCTATAAGGGGCATACCTTCTTTCAAGGCTCGACAAACTGAAGCAGCAGTAAGCACATTATTAACCACAACTCCTACATCAAGAGGTAGACCTCCCTCAGGAACTTCCCGGTCCAGTGCTGCTTTAATGAGCATTCTTTCTCCACCCTGAGGATATTTTGTTTTAAATACTTTTACTTCAATCTGCTCTTCATCAGCCGCTATATCCCGAAAGATCTTAATAGCTTCCTGTTTATTATCTTCGATGGCCACAATGCCCTTTTTAACTTTCAGAGCCGACATTATATATTTCATACCCTGAATAATCTCTTCCGTCCATTCCATCATAACTCTCTCATCTACAGTTAAATAAGGTTCACATTCTGCACCATTTAAAATAAAATATTCTATATCTTTGTTCTCCGGAATATTCAATTTTACATGAGTGGGGAACATAGCTCCCCCCATCCCGGTTATACCTGCTTCCCGAATTATACTTCTGATTTCTTCGGGAGCAGCTGACTCCGGATCAAAAGGAATTTTCAGCTGCTCTAAAGATTCTTTAGCTCTGCAATTCTCAGATTCTATTACAGCTGCCTGTCCTCGCTCTCCGGTAGGCAGTCTGATTTCTTTAATCTCCTTAACCTGTCCACTTATAGAAGCATGTACAGGTGCAGACACAAAACCCTCAGTATCTCCAATTTTTTGTCCTTTTTGAACTTTGTCTCCTTTTTGCACCAGAGGACTGCAGGGAGCACCAATGTGCTGCTGTAAAGGGATAATTACCTTTTCCGGTATCTGAGCTTTTTGCAGGGGTTTCTGCCAGGTTAATTCTTCTTTATACCGGGGATGAATCCCCTGCTTAAAAGATGAAGACATAATTCTCCCCCCATTGTTATTAGTACAGGATATTTTTCTGAATCAGATAATATATATTAAACCAGATTTTTAGAACCACAAATATTATAACTTATACTGTCTTATTTAACAAGGGGCTGTAAATAATTGCAATTTAATCAATTATTAAAAAAGCTTCATAACCCTCCTGCTGTACCCTGTTTAGAAATTCTTCTGCTTCCTCAAGGGTGTGAGCAGCTTCCAGCTGAATACGATAGGGATCTTCTTCAACCATAAGAGGGTTAAAACCATCTTCTTCCAGCTGATCCATTAAATTTTCTGCATTTTCACGGTAAGAAAAAACTCCCACCTGTACTGCAAAATCCGTTTCTATCTGCTGGACTTCCGGTGACCCAGCTTCTTCTTCAGCTTCCTGAACTGCATCCTGACTCTGATCAATTTCTTCGGTCTCCTCAGCTGCACTTTCTTCTGATACTTCCACATACTGTTCATCCAGCTCTTCCGGGACTGGTTCCTCAACAGGGGAAGCAGTCTCTGAATTCGGTGGTTCAGCAGGCTGGGCTGTGCTAACACCCTCTTCAGTGTCTTCGGCCATCATCTGCACCATCCAGTGACCTATTAGAAATCCCACAAAAATAGCCATCAGAGCCATTACAATAATCAGGATAGTTAATGAAGAACTGCTATTTTCTGCCAAGAAAAGCACCCCCTAATAATTTTTCAGCTCTTTTCGGGCTGCAGAAACTGTATAAAGTGAACCGGTAATACAGATGAGATCATCAGGTGAACAGGTCAGTAAAGTTTTTTGGACAGCAGTTTTTATATCAGAAATAATGCGATAATTAAGGTTGTAATCCCGGGCACAACGGGCAATAATTGCTGGAGACTCCGCCCGGGGATTGCCATTATCAGTAATTATCAAATTTAATTTTTCACCCAGTGGGGGCAGAAGTTTTACCATTTCAGTTACATTCTTATCATCCAGAATAGAAAGTATCATGTGAATTTCCCTTTTCTGTTTTGTTTCTTTTGCTAAAACTTCAATAAGTGAACCAAAAGCCGCCGGATTATGGGCCCCATCAAGAAGTATAAGGGGGCTTTCCCGAATCACTTCCATCCTGCCGGGCCAGGAAACATTACCCAGACCTCTGGTTAGTTCTTTTTTAGATACATAAAATTTTTCCTGCAGCTGTTCAACTGCTTCCAGAGCCAGCAAAGAATTTTCTACCTGTCTTTTGCCCGGCATACTCAAGCTGTAGCTGAACTGCTGTACACCATTTTCCACCATTACCTGCTGACCTCTAATAGATGAATCCCGGGTGTGAAAATTATATTTATCCAGTACATATAGCGCCCGGCTGTGTCTTGCACCAGCTATTTTTTCAATCTCTCTGCGAGCTTCTATTTCTTCCACAGCATGAATAACAGGGCTGCCCTTTTTTATTATACCCGCTTTTTCTCTGGCTATTTGCTGAAGTGTTGAACCCAGTATTGAGGTGTGTTCCAGACTGATACTTGTAATTATGCTGCATAAAGGAGAATCTATTACATTGGTAGCATCCAGACGACCTCCCAGCCCCACCTCCAGCAGTACTATATCAGGCTGATGTTTTTGGAAAAACAAGAAAGCCAGCAGGGTCACCACTTCAAAGAAAGTTGGCTGTCCCCATTCCAATTTTATTTTTTCAATAACAGGTTTTATTTTGTTAACCAGGTTGGTGAGCTCTTCAGTGGTAATTTTTTGGCCCTGAACAATCATCCGCTCATTGAATTTTTCTATTGGTGGGGAAATAAAAGTGCCCACCCTATATCCCGCAGCACGATATATACTCTCCAGCATTGCTATGGTGGAGCCTTTACCATTACTGCCGGCAACATGAATAATAGACATATTCTTTTCCGGATGATTAAAGCAGGATAGTAGTTTGTTAATCCTCTGCAGACCGGGTTTATAACCACCTTCAGAACCGAATTTATCAAATTTTTTCAGATAGTGATACGGATTCATTATATTTAACATCCTTCATTTTATTTTTGCAGCTGCTGTTTCAAATTATATTTATTTTTTTCCTAATAAAACTTGATTTGCTCCAAATTTAACATAAAAATAAAACAGCAAACCCTCCCTGCAGCTTTTTAGACCAAAATTTAAGCCAGATTAAAAAATGTATTATTCCGGCAAAAATGTAATAACATTAAGCAGATCAATTTTTTCTTGTTATTATGAGAAACCGGAAATCAACTTTTTTGTAAGTCCAGTTAGAACAGAACTGTATTCAGTAAAATATTCAACTCCAAAAGTTGAAGCTGTATTATGCTGCTGTCCTTTATAAAAGAAGTTAAAGAAGCTTCTGTTATTAATAAATGTAGATAAATATAGGTAAAATATTAAGTTATAAGAACATTAAAGAAACATTATAAAAATACATTTCACAGCTGTAGTATTTATCCGGAAAATAAAAAAAGGGGTATTATAAGATTCCTCCTATAACCCCCCCTTATATTTTCATATTGTGTCTGGGCGTTATTTTATTTTTTTCATAATATCAGCAGCAATTTTTTGAGCCTTAAAACCATATTCCTCATATACTTTTGCCCCGGGAGCACTGCTGCCAAATTGATCAACACTTACCACATGATTTCGGTTCCCCAAAATCTGGTACCAGCCATCTTTGACACCTGCTTCCAGTACCACCCGGAAATTATCTTCTGCACCCAGTATTTTTTGCTGATACTGACTGCTGCGGGAAAGAAATTCATCTCTATCCGGTACTGAAACGATACGAGTCTGTTTACCTTCTTCCTCAAGATGTTCAGCAACCTCTGCGGCCAGAGATACTTCACTTCCACTGGCCAGAAGAACTACCTCCGGGTCATCTCCGGCTTTTCGGACTATATAAGCTCCTTTAAAGAAATTATTAAGACTTCTCTCTTTCTCAATATGAGGTAAATTCTGTCTGGTAAAGATTAATGCGGTCGGACCTTCTGTGTTTTTCATAGCGGTCAGCCAGGCTTTTTTCACTTCCTGTTCATCTGCCGGACGGATAACCTTCAGATTGGGAATCAAACGCAGAGATTCAACATGTTCAACCGGCTGATGAGTGGGGCCATCCTCTCCAATTGCAATTGAATCATGGGTAAACACATAAATTACAGGCTGTTCCATAAGGGCGGCCAGACGGATTGAAGGCCTCATATAATCAGAAAATACCAGAAAAGTGGCATTAAAAACTCTGAGCCCCTGATGCAGGGTCATGCCATTGACAACAGAGCCCATAGCATGTTCTCTTACCCCAAAACGTAAATTTCTACCACCATATTTACCTTTTTGTATCTCTTCATATTTTTCAAGATAGGTCTTGGTAGAAGGAGCCAGATCAGCAGAACCTCCCACCAGATAATCAACTCGGTCGGCTATTGATTTGAGAACAGCCCCGGAAGCTTTTCGGGTGGCAATAGGAGTCTCTATTTCCAGATCATTTATCTTATCTTCAAGATCTTTGGGCAGCTCTAAATTCCGGGCTTGATCCCATTTTTTTCTCAGTTCTGGATTGTTTTCACTCCACAGATCAAATTTTTGTTTCCATTTTCTATACTTATGAGAAAAATCTTCTTTTTTTTCTTTAAAATAATCTTTTACTTCCTCAGATATATAAAATTTTTCATCCTCCGGCAGGCCCAGCTTTTTTTTGGCCGCTTTGATTTCATCTTCACCCAGGGGGGCTCCATGAGCCGCACTGGTATCCTGTAGATTGGGAGCTCCATAGGCAATATGAGTTTGAGCCATAATCATACTGGGTTTATCTGGAACCGATTTTGCTTCTTTGATAGCTTTTTCAACTTCTTTTACTTTATGTCCATCAACATTTTCAATAACATGCCAGCCAAAAGCTTTAAATCTATCAGCAACCGATTCCGTAAAAGCAAGTTCGGTGCTGCCGGCAATTGAAATATTGTTGTCATCATAGATGGTAATTAACTTGCCCAGACCCAGATGACCGGCAAGAGATGCTGCTTCTGAGGTAAGACCTTCCATCATACAGCCATCCCCGGCCAGAGAATAAGTATAATGATCGATAATTTTTTTATCTTCTGTATTATATTTATCGGCCATTATTCTTTCTGCCAGAGCCATACCAACTGCATTGGCAAAACCCTGACCCAGTGGACCGGTAGTAGTTTCAACACCTTCAGTTAATTCAACTTCCGGATGACCGGGAGTTTTAGAACCCCACTGCCGAAAGTTTTTAATTTCTTTTAAGGAAAGATCATAACCACTTAGATGAAGCAGTGAATATAAAAGCATAGATCCATGTCCTGCCGAAAGGACAAAGCGATCCCGATCAGGCCATTCCGGGTGGTCAGGATCATGTTTGAGAATCCTGCCATAGAGAAGTGCACCTATTTCAGCACAGCCCATAGGCATTCCGGGATGACCGGAACCGGCAGCCTCTACTGCATCCGCAGAAAGCCCCCTTACAATATTTGCTATATCCTTGATCATATTTAACCCTCCAGTTGAAGATGATTTGTTTATTACATACGACAGTGATTAACAGCTTTAATCTGAGTGATATAATTTATCACCCTCTACCTAGGATAATTCAACTGTTAAAAAAAGAAAGGGGTTTTTTATTTTTAACATATACTTTGTTTATAATTTATATTATATATATTTTCTACATATTTCTCTGTCCCTTAATGCTGTTGATCTCCTCTTCAAGTAGATCCAGATTATCGTGGTTTTCCAT
>SL_8KL_010_SEDDRAFT_10000192_pt1 | contig 51852 bp, 46 predicted proteins | sample SodLakKL_010_SED_4_FD_11160 | JGI IMG/M metagenome (IMG submission 11160)
CGCTTGCGCCCCGGTGGAGACGTGGTTTGTTCTACCAACGGCGTGGCCAGCGGGCCGGTGTCATTCTTGAAAATATTTGATGCTGCCACTGAAGCGGTAAAGCAGGGTGGTACCCGGCGGGGCGCCAATATGGGTACCTTGAGACATGATCATCCTAATGTAATAGATTTTATTTGTTGTAAGGAAGATGAAACAGAAATCAATAATTTTAACCTGTCGGTGACTGTTTCTCATGTATTTATGGAAAAGGCAACCGGTAGTGACCCTGAACCTTATTTTCCCCTGGTTAACCCGCGTACGGGGGAGGCTTACCTGGATTTAGCGATGGGCGATACTCAATCCGGCAATGCGGTAGAAATTTTTAATTTAATTGTGGAAAAGGCATGGCAAAAAGGAGATCCCGGCATAATTTTTATAGATGAAATGAACCGGTTTAACCCAACACCCCACATTGGTGTATATGAAGCCACCAATCCCTGTGGAGAACAACCCCTTTTGCCTTATGAGGCCTGCTGTTTGGGTTCTCTCAACCTGGGTAAATTTGTTACTGGGGAGGGGCAGGTTGATTATGAGCAATTACGCGAAACGGTGAAGCTGGCCACACGATTTTTGGATAATGTGATTGATGCCAGCGATTATGTTATTGAAGAAATAGCGCGCATGCACAAGCACGGAAACCGGAAAATTGGCCTGGGTGTGATGGGCTGGCATGATATGTTGGTTCAACTGGGCATTCCTTATGATACTGATGAAGCTTTGGAGACCGGTGAAATGGTGATGAAATTTATCCGGGAACAGAGCAAACAGGAGTCGGTGAAGCTGGCAGAAGAACGGGGGGTATTTCCGAACTTCGCAGGAAGTATTTATGATACCGGCAAAGCCGAGGACCGGGTAAGAAATGCTACTAGAACCACCATAGCCCCCACCGGTACTATTTCCATCCTTGCCGGGGCCAGCAGCGGCATTGAACCTTATTTTAGTATTGCTTTTGTGCGTAAAAACATCCTGGATGGGGTAGACATGTCTGAAGTGAACCCCCTGTTTGTGGAAAGGGCCAAAAAAGAAGGGTTCTACAGCGAGGAATTAATGCAGGAGATAGCGAAAAACGGTTATATTCCCCCTGATGCCGCGGTACCCGACCACATCAAAGAGTTGTTTAAAACGGCCATGCAGATAGATGTAAGCTGGCATGTTAAGCACCAGGCTGTGTTTCAAAGATATACTGACAATGCGGTGAGCAAAACCATAAACTTGCCCAGGGAAGCCACCGTCGAGGATGTAAAAAATGCTTATATAATGGCCTGGAACCATGGATGCAAGGGAATTACAGTTTATCGAGACAGTTCCCGGGAGAAACAAGTTTTAAACACCAGCGAATCCGGTCCGGAAAAGGAGTTAAAACCCACCAAGCGCCCCAAAACCCTGGTGGGTTATACTACCAGCGTGCATACTCCTTTGGGCAACCTCTTTGTAACGGTTAATACGGTGGAGGGTAAGCCGTTTGAGCTTTTTGCGCAAATAGGCAAAGCAGGAAGTGATGTGATAGCTTTTACGGAAGCTATTGCCCGCCTTATCTCCCTGGCCCTGAGGTGCGGTATCAGTGTAAATGAAATAACCACCCAGTTGGAAGGAATAGGGGGAGCACGTTCTGTGGGGTTTGGCCCCAACCGGGTTTTGAGCGTGCCGGATGCTATCGGCAGGGCTCTGAAAGAAGTTGCTATGTCCAGTCGGGAAGAAAGCGGTTCCGGTAACAAGCCCTATTTGGAAATATGTCCCGATTGCGGCACCGGAGCTTTAATCAGGGCCGAAGGATGTTCCAAGTGCGAGGCTTGTGGCTTCAGTGAATGTTGAGCATCATGATTAATGCTTCATAAAACAAATTTAAAATCAGATGGGATGCTTGAGGAGAAAAGTCCCGGTGGGAAATCTCTATTTCTTAATTGTTTGAGTAGGTTTTTCATTAGGCGGTGGGGAGCTGATACTTCCATTTCAAATATCAAAAATATTTGGGAATTGCCGGTTTATTTATCCTTCTGCTTATTTTCCAAGGCCCTCCTCCTTTGAAGAGAGTTTCTTATTATGGGGGTGAGATAACGGAATTTTAATTTCAAAAATGGAGCGGCCAAAAGTATTTTTTTAATTAGGTTTTTAATGGGACAAGTACAAGCCGGGAGTTGTTTTCATGATATTTATAGGTGCTTTTATCATGGTATTTATTGCAGAAATGGGAGACAAATCACAGCTTATAGCCATGAGCCTGGCTACCCGTTATTCCATAAAAGTGGTCCTGGTAGGTGTTGTCTTAGCTACGCTGGTGAACAACGGCCTGGCTGTTGCGGCCGGGGTTTATTTAAAAACCATGGTGGATTTGGAAATCATGCGTATTTTTGCCTCCGGGGCATTTATTTTTTTTGGTATTTGGAAATTACTTGAGAAGGAAAAAGATGTTAGTTCATCTCCTGCGGAATTTGAAAAACCCCTTTGGGGTTCCTTGGGAACAGTAACATTGGTCCTTTTTTTAGCGGAAATCGGGGATAAAACCCAGTTGGCTACTATGGCTTATGTAATTAATTATGGCTCACCCCTTCAAACCCTATTAGGGGCGGTGTGCGGTATGTTTCTTGCTGATTTGATCGGCATACTAGCCGGCACCTATGTGGTCAGGGTATTGAAACAAGAGCGCCTGCTCCGGTGGATTTCTGGAGGGATATTCATTATACTGGGACTTATCGGGATGGGTTTGTATTTGTTTTAAGTTATTATTTATCTGCCGAAAGAATGATAATATTTTTCCGGCAACCGGTAAATTAAATAGCCAATACCACCTATCTCATTATTTTGTAATCATGTTTTTAATAGCTTGTATAACTNTANNNGTCTTTCTCACGTGNCTAATCAAGAGCAGAGATGTGGCGATCACATAGGGCGTTCGGGTAAACCTGGGTAATTATTTTAGCCGATGTCGGAACAGCTATTATAATATAAGAAAGGATGTGGAGCGCTTGAAATTTAGGGCTATTATATTCGACCTGGACGGGACACTACTTGACACTTTGAAAGATTTGGCCCTGTCGGTAAATGCAGTGCTCAAAAAACACGGCTACCCTGAACATGAAGTGGAAGATTACCGTTTTATGGTGGGAGACGGCGTTGATGTGCTGGTAAAAAAATCTTTGCCGGCGAAAGAAGGAACGGCAGATAATGTTGCTCAATTGGTGGAGGAGGTTCAGGAAGAATACCGCCGCTGTTGGGCGGACAATACCCGACCATACCCCGGTATTTCGGAACTTCTTACCAATTTAGAACAGATGAGTATTCCCAAAGCTATATTTTCCAATAAACCCCAGGAATTTACCACCGTCACAGTTGATGCTTTGCTGCCTCATTGGAAATTTGTGGCTGTGAAGGGAATAGAGGAGGGGGTGCCGTGCAAACCGGATCCCACCGGGGTACTTTCCATTGCCCGCGAAATTAATATTTCCCCCGGCGAGTTTGTTTATGTGGGCGATACCAATACTGATATGCAAACGGCTGTTTCTGCTGAAATGTATGCCGTAGGGGTTTCCTGGGGGTTTCGTCCGGTAGACGAACTGCGGGAGTGCGGGGCTAAATTGATAGTGGAGGATCCCCGGGAAATAGAATTGCTTTTTAAATGAAAACTATACCATAATATGGATTGCAATAGCAAATCAGCGAAATAGACTAAAATATGTAGCAAATTGATAATAAATGTTTTATAAGTGTTGACAAGTAGTATTTTATTTTCTGATTCCGGAAAGAAATTTGTGGTATGAGTAATTATTTGTATCCTTTACCGCGATTTAGTAAAATGAAAGCAGGTAAGAATTAGTAAATATTGTGCGAAAAGCTTTCAAAAAGTATTTAAAAAAAAAACAGGAGTCCGGGTCAGATTTTTTAAGGGGAGGTAACTTAATGAAAACAGCTGAGGAATATTTGGAGTCTTTACGAAGTTTACAAATAAAGGTTTATATGTTTGGAGAGTTGATTGAAAACGTGGTGGATCACCCCATTATACGCCCTTCCATCAATGCGGTTGCCAGGACTTATGAACTTGCCCATGAACCCGAACACGAAGAATTAATGTCGGCAGTTTCCAGTATTAGCGGCAAGCAAATTAACCGGTTTACTCATTTGCACCAGGGCGTGGAGGATCTGATCAAAAAAATCAAAATGCAGCGGCTGCTGGGACAGGAAACGGCTACTTGTTTCCAGCGATGCGTAGGCTTTGATGCTTTTAACGCTGTGGACATAGTTACTTATGAAATGGATGAGGCCCTGGGCACGAATTATCACCAAAAATTCAGGAAATATCTGCGTGGGGTTCAGGAAGAAGATCTGATGGTGGACGGAGCTATGACTGACCCCAAGGGCGACAGATCCTTGAGGCCTTCCCAGCAGGTGGATCCCGATCTTTACTTGCGAGTGGTGGAAAAAAGGGAAGACGGCATTGTGGTGAAAGGGGCTAAAGCCCACCAAACCGGAGCCCTTGCATCACATGAGATATTGGTTATGCCTACCATAGCCATGGATGTAGGAGAGGAAGATTACGCCGTTTGCTTTGCCGTTCCATCTAACAGTGAAGGAATAATATATGTTTATGGACGTCAACCCAGTGATACTCGCAAATTGGAAGGTGGTAGTATTGATGTGGGCAACTGCCAATATGGAGGGCACGAAACACTCATAATTTTTGAAAATGTTTTTGTCCCCTGGGAAAGAGTGTTCATGTGCGGAGAACAACAATTTAGTGGAAACTTGGTAGAGCGGTTTGCCGGTTATCACCGCCAGAGCTATGGAGGATGTAAAGCAGGGCTGGGCGATGTCCTCATAGGTGCTACTGCGCAGGTAGCCGAGTATAATGGTACTCAGAGGGCTTCGCATGTGAGGGACAAGATTATTGAAATGATTCACCTCAACGAAACTCTTTATGCGTGCGGTATTGCCTGTTCGAGCCAGGGAAATGCCACAGCTTCCGGAACATATTTAATTGACCTGCTCCTTGCCAATGTTTGCAAGCAGAACGTGACCAGGTATCCCTACGAAATTGCCCGCCTGGCAGAAGATATTGCCGGTGGTTTAATGGTAACTTTGCCTTCGGAAAAAGACTTTCAGCATCCCGAGGCGGGAAAATATCTGCGTAAATATTTGCAAGGCGTAGATGGAGTCCCTACAGAGAACCGGGCGCGCATACTGCGCCTGATTGAAAACATCACCATGGGCTTAGCAGCCGTGGGCTACCGCACTGAATCAATGCACGGCGCCGGCTCTCCCCAGGCTCAGCGCATTATGATTTCACGCCAGTCGGACCTAGAAGCCAAAAAAGATTTAGCCCGGCGTATAGCCGGCATCTCATAAAAGGTGTCAGGCCTTGACATTGACACAAAAAAACAATTTAAAAGTTCTTGACCTTGGCATAAAATAATTTGTTTTGCAAAATACACTCTTATAATCAATTTCTATTCATAATTGAGGGTTGATATTAATGTCAAAATAGTCAGGACTTGACATGCACAAAAAAACAATTTATCAAGAGTTGAAGCCTTATACTATATATGTGTCAATGTCAAGGCCTGACACCTTTATCTTGAAAGAAAGGCAGGTGTTCAATGGCTGATGTGTTGTCGGGATAATAAATTGGAAGGAGTTGTAAAGGAAATATACCGGGAGGGTGAAAAGGTCGGGAATGATTTTTACCGGGCGGTAGCTGCCTGTATGTGGGATAAAGAGGCTTCGGAGGTAACTGAGGCTGAATATCAACTGGTAAAAAGAAACCTTCAGTCCGCTCTCGGCGAGGGAAATAAAACTTGATTTGATCATCACTATAGCCCATGAAGCAAGGAAATCGGTAAGCGTCTTTTTAAATGATTCATTTATTTAATCAAGCGACGCCGCATGAGTATTTGAGGCAGGGGGAAGATGATCAGAATAAATACTATCAGCCACAGGGTGTGATAGATGAGGTCAATGCTTATCATTCCCGTAGTAAGTGAGCGCAGCAGAACAACAACATGATAGAGTGGCAGGAACCAGGCTATTTGTTGAACTATTTGGGGCAAAACGTCCAGAGGGAAAAATACTTCGGAAAATAAAAACATAGGGGTAATAATGAGGGTGAAAAAATAGGCGAAATTGTCTATTTTGGGAACAATGCCGGTCCAGATCATGGCAATTTGAGAAAATGCCAGGCCGTTTAAAATCAAGACAATGGGGGCAAGAAAGGCCCAGGGAGAGATTACCAGACCGAGGGCGGTTATTACACCCATTATTACCGTCCCGGAAAGCAAGCTTTTGAAAGTGCCATAGAGAAGTTCTCCCACTACCACCTCCCGGAGATTTATGGGGGTGGCTACGATGGCATGATATATTTTTTGGAAGTGCATCCGCACGAACGAGTCATAGGAACACTCCGCTGCTGAAGCCCACATGGCGGAAGTGGCCACAATACCCGGAGCAATAAAAAGAGTATAACTCATGCCTTCTATGTCTTCTATTAGCATGCCCAAACCCGCTCCCAGGGCAGCCAGGTATAAAAGCGGTTCAATAAAATTAAAGGCAATAGTGGTTCCCCAGGTTTTTTTAAAAACGATTAAATTACGGGTAAAAACTTTTAATGCCCAAAGGTTAACCGACCTGTAATATGTGAATAGTGTTTTTAGCTTTTCCATGGTTCTCTTATTCATCATAGGATTCTTCATCATTACTTAATCCACTTCCTGTCAATTTCAAAAAAACATCTTCCAGGTTGGAGGGGCGTACCCGGTATGTTTGCACCTCTTTGTAAGAATTTATGAATTCCACTGTGGCAGTTTCATCAGTGGGGATAAACAGGTAAATGGTATTTCCGGCTAACTGGTAGTTACGGGTTAAATGTTCCACAGAGCGGAGAAAAGCGTATCTTTTTGCCGGGCTTATTTCTACTTCAATAACTTTGGCTCCCACATGCTTGCTGATGAGCTCCAGAGGGCGGCCTTCTTCTAAAATTTTTCCCTGGTGCATAATAATGAGTTCATCGCAAAGCTGGCTTGCTTCTTCCAGGTAGTGGGTGGTCAAAATTAGCGTAAGCCCTTTATTTTTTAATTGGCGCAGGTGTTCCCATATCAGGCGCCGACTTTGGGGATCAAGGCCCGTTGTAGGCTCATCGAGAATAAGAATTTCCGGGGCGTGAATGAGCCCCCGGGCAATAGTTAACCTGCGTTTCATCCCCCCTGAAATTTGCTCAACCTGTTGATTGGCTTTGGAGGAAAGTCCAAAAAAGTGGAGAAGTTCATCAGCTGTTTTTCTGGCACCGGCCCGGGAAATACCAAAATACCCGGCATAAACGAGTAAGTTTTCGCGGACGGTAAGTTCCTGATCCAGATTGTTCTCCTGAGGGACAACTCCCAACCTGGATTTAATGAAACGGGGCTCTGTTGTGACGTCTCTTCCCAGCACGCTAAGTTTTCCCCCCGAAATAGGATGGAAACAATAGATCATAGCTACCACAGTAGTTTTGCCTGCTCCATTAGGTCCAAGAATGCCGAAACATTCCCCGCGGTGTATTTTAAAATCAATACTTGCCACCGCCTGAAAGCTATTATAATATTTTTGGAGCTTTTGAGCTTCTACTACTACCGTCAATAAAATTCCCTCCCGGTGAATTTATTATTTAAATTGAACAGCACAGCTATTGTATATTATATGTTTGATTTACTGCAAGGTTTTCCCGCGGTATGCGTAAAAGAATAGCAGGTTTTCCAAAATGCAACCATTGAAAACAACTTTACCTGGCCCGAAAAGCTTACATGCCTTAGTATTTTATTTTAAAATGTATTTTTCCGGAAGGGAAGTGAAAATATTTATATCAAGTAAAAGATATATAAACAACTTGCCTATTACTTTATAAACCATTTGGCATAGAATTGTGGCATATTTGAGAAAATTAGGTTTAATTAGATTAGGGAAGCAGGTAAAAGGGGTTGGGTTGAAGAAGTACCAAGTTTAATTTCACCAGGTTAAAGAGATAAGTTAAAGAGATAAGATTTGACTTGGAGAATTAATTGATAAGTATGAATGATTAACAATCGGTAGGATCATAGTTTGAACAACTTTGCGGAGGGAAGAAAAAGTTTTCATGAAAAATGCCGAACATGATTGGGAAGATCTGGATGTTATTGAACTTAACCGTGAATCAGCTCGCAGTAATTCTATTCCTTTCCCTGATTGGGACTCAGCTGTAAAAGAAGAAGATTCTCAATATTACCGGAGTTTGAACGGAAAGTGGAAATTTTGCTGGTCTCCTAGCCCGGACTTAGCCCCCCAGGAATTTTTTCGAGAAGATTACGATGTTATTAGTTGGGATGAGATAGAGGTTCCTTCCAATATGGAAATTAAGGGTTATGGAAACCCTATATACCGAAACTTTGGTTATACTTACAGCTTGAAAAAATACCGCATCCCTAATATTGATTCTCAGCGCAATCCTGTGGGAGCGTATCGACGTGATTTTAAAATTCCTTCTCACTGGCAGGGCAGGGAAGTGTTTATTAATTTTTCCGGCGTAAAATCGGCTTTTCACGTATGGATAAATGGGACAAAAGTGGGGTACAGCCAGGGTTCCATGAACTCGGCGGAATTCTGCATTACTTCTTTGCTAAGCTCAGGAATAAATACAGTGGCTGTGATGGTCTACAAGTGGTCAGATGGGAGTTACATGGAAGATCAAGACATGTGGCGTTTATCGGGCATATTTCGAGATGTTTATCTGGTAACCACATCTTCAGTAACAATGCGTGACTTTTTTGCCCGATGTGACCTTGATGAGAACTATAAAGATGCAGACCTATTCATTAATGCCTGCATACATAATCTTGGGGAATATGATGTATCTAATTACTTTTTACAGGTGAGTATGCTTGATCCGAACGGGCATTTTGTGTCTGAAGAGGTATTGGCGATAGAAAAGATTGATATAAACAGTAGATCTTCACAGACCTTAAAGATAAACGTTCCTGTAAAAAATCCCCGGAAATGGTCTGCCGAAACTCCCCATTTGTATAAACTTATGCTTCTTTTACACAACGATTACGGAGAAATAATCGAAGTGCGCTGGTGCCGCTTCGGCTTCCGCAAGGTAGAAATACGGGAAGGGCGTTTTTTGATCAATGGCCTCCCCGTACTTCTTAAAGGGGTAAACCGGCATGAGTTTCATCCTTTGTATGGGCATGCTGTCCCTCTCCATGTGACCGAAGAAGATATTAAACTGATCAAATCTAATAACATCAATGCCATCCGCACCAGCCATTACCCAAATAGTTCTGGCTTCTATGACTTGTGTGATCGTTATGGGATCTACGTTATGGATGAGGCCGACCTGGAGACGCACGGCTTACGGCACCGCATTCCGGGCAGTAATCCTCACTGGAAAGCGGCCTGCATTGATCGCATGGTGCGTATGGTGGAACAGAATAAAAATCACCCCTGCGTGATTATATGGTCTTTAGGCAATGAATCGGGCTATGGAGATACTTTTCATGCCATGAAGGAAGCTGCCCTGCAAGTAGACCTCACCCGCCCTATTCACTACGAAGGCGATCATGTGCTGAATGTTTCTGACTTTTTTAGCATGATGTATGCTACCCCCCGGCAGGTAGAAAAAGTTGGAAAGGGTGAAACTGTGCGGGCCGGGGTATTGGAACAAAATAATCCCTGGGGTCGCTTGGTGAGGGAGAAACAGTACCGGGATAAACCATTTGTATTATGCGAATATGCTCATGCCATGGGAAACAGTCTCGGGAATTTCCAGAAATACATGGATGCATTTGAAAAATACCCACGCTGTACGGGCGGTTTTATTTGGGATTTTAGCGATCAAAGCATTCTTAGCAAAACCCAAGAGGGACAGGATTTTTGGGCATATGGCGGTGATTTTGGTGATAAGCCTAATGACGGGATATTTTGTGGTAATGGAATCCTGGCTGCAGACCGGACACCTCATCCTGCTCTTTGGGAAGTAAAAAAAGTTTACCAGGAAATAAAAGTGCATCCGGTAGATATCCAAAACGGCGAATTACAAGTAGAAAACAAATATTATTTTCGCAATCTGGATTTTGTAGATATAAGGTGGAAATTGATGATAGATGGCGTAGTAACGGAGCTGGGTGAGATAAATTCTTTTGACCTTGAACCACAGGGATATAAAAATATTTCTGTGCCTTTTACGAGACCGGAGATACAAATGAATACGGAATATCACCTGCTGTTGGAGTTCATATTAAAGCAGGACGAACCCTGGGCATCCAAAGGGCACGTGGTTGCCTGGGACCAATTTTGCCTTCCTTTCGAAAAGCGAGCCAAAGGAATTTCTAAATCCTACCGGGAAAAGGATCACCTTTACCTGGAAGATGAAAATGCGTTAATAAAGATTACCGGCGACGCCTTTAGTGTGGGTATCGAAAAAGAGAAAGGGAGTATATTTTCTCTTAAATACCAGGGAAAAGAGTATCTTATTTCTCCTTTGCAGCCTAATTTTTGGCGGGTTCCCACCTGCAATGACATAGGATTGGGAAACCACGTGCCTTTTTTAAAAAGAGATAGCTGCTGGAAAAAAGCAGGGGTAAATAGAAAGGTGAAAAAGATAAATTATCGCTGGTTTAAAAACTCTGCAGTTGAAGTTAGGGTGGAAACATATATTTTTTACGGGCTGAAACCTCTTCTGACTGTTTATACAGTTTATGGAAATGGTGAAATAGATGTTTATAATGAGTTTACCCCTTTACGGGAGTTGGATCGTTTTGGAATGCAGTTAGAACTCCCCGGGGAATTTAATCACATGACCTGGTTTGGCAAGGGACCGCATGAGACAATGCCTGATCGCAACACCAGTGGATTAGTGGCGATTCATTCCTGTCCGGTAGAGGAGGTTGCCCATAATTACCTTTATCCTCAGGAAAACGGCAACCGCTCAGAGGTTAGATGGATGGCTATGACAGATAAGCAGGGGGAGGGTATTCTATTTAAAGACGCGGGAGAAACCCTGCTTAATGTTAGCGCATGGCCTTATACGATGGAAGATTTGGATCGGGCTCAACATATCCATGAACTGCCCCCTCATGTAAATACTACCGTTAATATTGATTATAAACAGAAAGGGGCAGGAGGTGATATCCCCGGGATGTTAGCCCTCCATGATGAATTCAGATTAAAGAAAGGGATCAATTATCGTTATGCTTTTACCATATCTTGCGGCATAAACCTTAATGATTTAAGTTAAATTTTCTTTAGTAGTAATTATCATTATAGAGAATATATAAAAAGAGTGGAATATATAAATGGAAATTATTAATTCTTTTTTTTACAGCAAGGGGACGAAATGTGCCGGGTGGTTGTATATGCCCCAAGCTAGTGATTCTCTGCCGCCGCCGGTAGTGGTTATGGCTCATGGATTTGGCGCTGAAAGTAGCTTTAAGTTACCTGCATTTGCAGAAAAGTTTGTCCAAAAAGGTATGGCAGTGTTCCTTTTTGATTACCGTAACTTTGGGAGCAGCGAAGGTGAGCCCCGAAACCTGGTAAGCCCATCCAGGCACGTTCGGGATTGGTTGGCTGCCGTGGAGCATGTGCGAACTCTGGAAGAGGTCGATGCCGACCGAATAGCCCTTTGGGGCACTTCCTTTAGTGGTGGGCATGTTTTGGTGGTGGCGGCAATAGACAAAGGAATTTCGGCGGTTGTTTCTCAGATTCCCTTTGTGGATGGCATTGCAGCGCTTTTCTCCTATTCTCCCGGCTATATTTTTAAGGCCACTGCCAATGGACTTAGGGATCTTTTAAGCAGTATAATCTTTAAAAAAAGGCATTACGTGAAAATAGTGGGTGAACCGAGATCATTTGCTGTTCTAAACACTCCCGAGTCACTGCCCGGTTATATGGGAATAGTCCCGGAAGAAACTTCCTGGCAAAACAGGTGCCCGGCTAAAGCTTTGCTTGAAATTCCCGCCTATCGCCCCGCGAAGTATGCCCCCCGCATCAATTGCCCGGTATTAGTAGTTTATGGTGAGAAAGATTCACTTATTGCCGCCGGGGATGTGCGGAAAACCGTTCAGCGCATAAAAGATGTAAAGGAAGCCCCTTTGCCCACAGGGCATTTCGATATATATTACAGTGAAATGTTCACAAAAGTGGCGGAAATAGAAGCTGAATTTTTACAGGAAGAATTACAAACATAATTGACGAGGACATGTACCTGAGAAAGGGGAGTAAAAGATGCTTAATAAAAGGGAGCATTTTTTTGAGAGCAAAGTAGCAGTAATAACAGGTGCCAGTTCCGGCATTGGTAAAGCTTTGGCCTTTGATTTGACGGAATCGGGATGCAAAGTAGTGATGGTGGCCCGGCATAGGAAGAATTTAGAAGAGATAGCCGCAGAAATGTATACGGAAAAAACGATGGTTTTGCCTGCTGATGTCACCGATTATACCGAGGTCTCTTCCATGGTAGATCAAGTAATAAAGGAATGGGGAAGAATTGACATATTAATAAACTGTGCCGGCACTTTCAAAGCGGGAGGCTTGGTTTCTCTTCCATTGGAAACCATGCATGAAACCATGGAAGTAAATTATAAGGGAACGGTGAATTGCGTTAAAGCGTCTTTGCCTTATATGGTGGAACAAGGCAGTGGATCTATCGTATTGCTTTCTTCGCTTGCCGGTAGATTGGCTTTTCCGGGATGTTCTGCTTATGGGGCTTCTAAATTTGCCCTCTATGGTTTTGCCAATATAGTGAGGCCGGAATTAAAAAAACATGGTATTCACATGATGGCCGTATATCCGTCTTTTGTAGACTCCCCCCTGGTAGAAGGGCATATAGAAAGGGTTAAAAAATCGTTTTTTTTCCGCATCAGCCGTGATTTTTCGCCGCAAAAAGTTTCCCGAGCCATCATGAAAGGACTGATCAAAAAGAAAAGGGAAATGGTGCTACCTCCCACGCTCGGCTGGGCCGCGGCGATTTACGGATTATGCCCCCGCCCGGTTGAATATTTTATAGGTAAATTTCATGGGGGTTGGCCGGATCCACTGGAATAAAAGTTTTTTTCGGAAGTGATATTTCTGTCTTTCATGTTTATCTTTATTTCTTTCTAAATCTTTATAAGATAATTTAAAACACTTTTGCCCTATAATTTTTTAGGGAAAGGTAGTCTGTTTTTGCATAATTACTTAATGAGTGAACTCCTGTTTTTATTTATAAGTTAATAAAAGCAGGAAATCGGAAAACGCTCATAGAATGATAAACTATTAACTAGATAACACAAATACAAATGTGGAGATATAATTATAATTATGATAAAAGCAGTNTTGTTTGATCTAGATGGNACTCTTATAGATACATTGCACTTGTATTTGCAAACATATTTTAAAACCATGGAGCACTTTCCTGATGTAGAATTACTTGATATGAAGCAAATAGAGGCGTTGAAGCCTACTTCGGAATACCGGGCCCTGGAAAAATTGGTGGGCGAAGAATTGGCAGAAAAAGCATTTAATATTTTTTTAGATAATTATAGTCAATTGCACGCGGAATTATTTCAAGGAGCTTTTCCCGGGGTTATTTCCATGCTGGAAATACTACGGGAAAAGGGTTTTTTGCTGGGTATAGTAACCGGTAAGAGTAGACCTGCCTGGGAGATTACCAGCGCTCAAGTAAATTTGGGTGAATTTGATGTGGTGATAACCGATAATGAGGTGATCCACCCCAAGCCTCATCCTGATGGGTTGGTTGAAGCCATGCGATTACTGGGAATACCTCTGACAGAAGCGCAGAAAGTGGTTTATGTGGGTGATTCTATAAGCGATCTGCTTGCGGCAAGGGAAGCAGGAGTTAAATTTGCGGCGGCGGTATGGTCTTACTGGGTTAAAACCCATGAATTTTTATCATGGTTGGAAAATGAAAGAGAAAATTTTGCCATTTTGGAAGTTTCGGCTGATTTGATTGATTATCTTGATAACGAACCGGTTAGCTAATTAATTAGATTTTTAAATAAAAAGGGGAGGCAATTTTATGAAGGAAAATGGTAATTCCGCTGCTTTTACAAAAGAGAAAGAAAAAGAAGAAAAGGGGATAAAAAAGCTAAATTTAAGAGAACGTGATGCAAGTCTGCTTTGTTATGTTTTGGGTTGGGTTAGCGGTCTATTTTTCCTGTTTATGGAGAAGGAAAATAAATTAATTCGTTTCCATGCCATGCAGTCGGTTATGACTTTTGGGCTTATTACCATAATATTTCTGGTTTTTGCGGGTATAGATTGGATCATTGTTTTAACCCAGGCCTGGGAATTACCCGGTTTTTTCGTACTTTTGGATATAATTGATATTATAATTACACTTCTATATTTTGTTACTTTTATTCTCTGGGTGCTTTTAATGTATAAGAGCTACCAGGGGGATAAAGTTAAACTACCCGTGATTGGCGATGCCGCTGAGGAAAGGATTGAAGATTTAACCTAAACATTTGAAGGAGGTTTTTTTGCCGTTTACTCGAGTATAAAAAAATATCCTTAAATAAGCACGTAATTATCTAATTATAGGAGCATAATTGAGATAATAAAGGAGGAACCATGAATACTAACTATCACCATGTATTTAATGGAGCAGGATGGATAATGGTATTGAAGCAGTCCCATGACCCGGAAAGGCATAATCCTGAACTGAAGCCCATAGGTATTATACCGGGATATGGAATGAGTGCTTATATTTTTAGCTATCATCCCTGGGATGTTTCTATGGAAGAGTATTTAGTGAAGCAAGGTTTTGAAGTTTGGTCAATTAATTTTCGCAATCAGGGCGATTCACGCTGTAATGGAGGTTGCATAGAGTACACTATAGAGGATATTGTATATAATGATTTAAAAGTGGCGGTTGATCATATTTTAGAGATGACCAAAAGCCAAAGGGATAAAGTTGATCTTATCGGGGGCTCCCTGGGGGGTGCTTATGCATATTTATATGCCGCCTTAATTAATCCTGATAAGGTGGGGGCACTGGTAGGAATTGGAGCTCCTTTCAAAATGGTTAATGTTCACCCGGCATTTGTAATGGTAACTTACTGGCCTAAACTTTTGAAACAGGTAAAATTGAACCATACACGTCAATTGGCTAGATTAGCATTGCCGCTGGTATTAAGAATGCCCCGTTTAATTTCTATATATTTGCATCCCGAAATAGTTGATACCAAGGATCCGGAATCGCTTTTAAAAGCAATAGAAAATCCTAACTGTCTTCTCAATTACCAGCTTGCTTACTGGGTGAAAAATGAGGAATTATTTATAGAGGGTAAAAGCTTTACCAGTTTAATGCAAAAGGTGAGCAACCCTATATTGTGTGTTCTTTCCAATGCGGATGGCATTGTTTCCAGAGAAAATGCCCTGGCTGTGCTTGATGCTGCTTCCAGTGAGGTAAAAGATTATTTTGTCGCCGGAGATGAAAACATTAAGATGGCTCATGCTGATCTCTTTGTTTCCGACTATTGCAAACAAATGGTTTTCGAACCCATGACAAATTGGCTGTTGCAGCAAAACTAAGTTAGGGGTGGCTTTACTTTTCGAAAATATCCCGGCACTCTTGCAGCATTTCCCGTATGGGAAGCTTATAAGGGCACTTTTCTTCGCATTCGCCGCAGTTTTTACAAGCTGAAGCTTTAATTTCTTGGGAATCATAACGGTCTTGAGCCCATTCATAAAGTTTATATCGCTTCCAGTAGCCGAGCATTAAAAAGCAAAAAGTAATGTTAATGCCTTCCGGACAGGGAAGACAGTATTCACAGCGGCGGCAAAAGCGAGTGCCCAGTTTTTGTGCTTCTTTCAGCAGATTTTCCTTTTCTTCTTTTGTCGGTGGAGGCATTTCTGCGGCCCTGGTATTTTTTAATACTTCTTCTTCTTTTTGCATGCCCGGGATAATAGTGGAAACGGGGTAGCTCAGCAGGTCTCTAACCGCCGTCTCGTTATTGCTTAAAGCCCCTCCACAAAGAGGCTTCATAATAATGGTTCCCACTTCCATCTTTTGAGCCAAAGGCAAAAGTTCTTCCATAGCTTCCGGTTCCACTACATTAAAAGGAAATTGGACGGTATCAAAGCTTTCTCTTTGCAGGGCTTGAACCGCTATTTCAGGATTATGTGAAGTTATGCCGATATACCTTACTTTACCTTCTTTTTGGGCTTCTTTTAGAGCTTTTACACAGTCATTTTCGAAAATCAGGTTTAATTCCTCTGAATTACTGACGTTGTGCAGTTGATAAAGGTCTATAAAGTCTGTTTGTAAATTATTCAAGCTTTCATCAATATTTTTTTTAACCCTTTCGTAGCTGCGGATGCGTACCTTTGTGGCTAAAATAATATTTTCCCTGGGAATTCCGGCAAGCGCTTTCCCTATTTTGATTTCACTATCTGTATAGCTGCGGGCGGAATCGAAAAAATTAATGCCTTGTTCATAAGCTTTTTTTACCACAGAAACTGCTTCCGAAAGTGACAGGCGTTGGATAGGAATCCCTCCAAATCCCACTGCCGATACTTTAAGGCCTGTTTTGCCGAGTTTCCTGAACTGCATGCTGCGAATCACTCCTTCACCCTGTTCATGGCTTCGTTTTTGTTGCCGCCTGTTCCCCTGTGAAACTTAAGGGTTATATTTGCCTTACTTTATAATATTACGATTAAGAGTTCCTCTAATCCTTCTTGTTTTGAGTATTATCTCGAAGGATAGTGCTTGCAGTGTTATTATAAATAAAAGGGATGTTTTATTCCTTGAAGAATTTAATAAACACTGGAAAATGAAAATTTAGATATTTGTTTCGGAAAGTAAGCGCCATATAAGCTTTTAAGAACAGCTAAAACCCGGGACACCCTATATTTGCTGAAGCGATTTTGGGGAAAAGATAAATATTTATGAAGGCAGAATTCTCTTGTTGCCGGTGCAAGGAAGAAAGGAGGAAACTTTTTTAATGATTTTGAATGATATTAGAGTGCTCGACCTCACCAAGGTGCTTGCCGGGCCTTTTTGTGCTATGCAATTGGCTGATTTTGGCGCGGAAGTGATTAAAGTAGAAAATCCTCATACGGGAGGAGATGATTCCAGGCAATTTGGCCCTCATAGCAATGATACCAGCGTTTACTTCATGAGTATAAACCGTAATAAAAAAAGTATTGCCCTTGACCTGAAATCTTCTGCCGGGCAGCAATTATTTAAAGATCTTGTGTGTGAGGCGGATGTAGTGATGGAAAATTTTCGCGCGGGGGTGATGGATGATTTGGGATTGGGTTATGAAGAGTTAAAAAAAATAAATCCGGGTATTGTTTATGCTTCTTCTTCGGGATTCGGACACAGTGGCCCTTATCGGGATCGTCCGGCTTACGATGCTGTTATTCAGGGAATGGGCGGTATTATGAGTGTAACCGGTGAAAAAGGGGGGAGTCCTACCAGGGTGGGAGTTTCTATAGGGGATCTTGCTGCAGGGCTTTATCTGGCCTATGGGATTGTCCTGGCCCTTTTACATCGGCAAAAGACCGGCGAAGGACAGAAAGTTGATGTAGCCATGCTTGATTGCCAGGTTGCTCTGCTGGAAAATCATATTTCCCGTTACTTGACTGCTGGAGAGGTTCCTGAGCCCATCGGAAACCGACATCCTTCCCTGGCCCCGTTTGGTTCTTTTCGAACGTGTGACGGTTATATAATAATTGCGGCAGGTAATGATGGGCTTTGGAAGGAGCTTTGCCGGGTTCTCGGTTGTCCGGGATGGGCTGAAGATCCACGTTTTGCCACTAATTCGTTAAGAGTAGAAAATTACAGCGCATTAGAGGAGATCCTGGAGCAAAGGCTAATGGAAAAGACCGGCAGGGAGTGGATAGATATATTAGTAAAATCTGGCATCCCGTGTGGCCCTATCAATAGCATTCCCGATCTGGTTAAAGATCCTCAGGTGCAAGCGCGGGACATGATTGTAGAGATTGAGAATCCTAATGGCGGTCAGGTTAGTGTTTCCGGCGTGCCGGTTAAATTATCGCATACACCCGGTGATATTACTAAAACTGCTCCTTCCCTGGGAGAAGATACTTATGAGGTTTTGCAAACTTTGCTGGGTTTATCTGACAAAGAAATTAATCGTTTGAAAGAAGAGGGAATTGTTTAAGGCGCAACAGAAGTGTAAAAAAAGCCTTCCATAAAATTAAGATAAATAAATTCATTTTTAGATTATTTATCCGGGGGAATACTGTTAATTGTGGTAATTTTCCTGCTATAATGTATTTAGCATTTTAATGAAGAACATTCTGGTTTTGTTTATAGAGTAAAGGCAATTTAGATTAAATGTTTTTTTAGAGGCAGACCTATTATGCTTGGGGTTAGTTTTCTCAAATGAGGTGAAGACTGTGCAGGAAGTTTATTTAGAGACAAAACCTGTGGCGGTGAAGGCATTTTTTGAGCCTCGGGAAGATTTACAAACAAGAATGGGAGTTTATCAAGGGATTAGCTACTGTGATGCGGTAAGAAGAGCGGCGCAAGATGAAGAATTACTTGTTTTAGCTGATTCCATATTAACTTGCCAGTGGTCTCCGGTGGTATTGGGTTTAAAAAAACCGGCAAATAATTTTGAAAAAAGGTTAGCTCCCCGTATGGAAGGAGTTTGGGGATATTACCTTTCTTCACTGCTGTCTTTTTCTAAAAGAGGCCTGGAACCTGATATCGTAATTATAAGGGGGAGTCCGCAACTATTAAGGCTTATTCTTTCTCGGATAGGATGGCATAATAGTGCCCTGAATTTAGCCGGAGAACTGGACAAAAGTGCTCTGGGGATTCTCGGTAACCATCGTTTTACTTTGAAATCTACCTTAACCATAAACTTCAACAAATTATTTTATTTCCTCAGCAAGAAAGAATGGTGGATGAAGTTTACCGAGTCCATATTTCGTTATCCTTTTGCCTGTAATGTTTTTGATCGAATTATTAACGCTTTCATGGCCGATATGTCTATTTGCCGCAATTCTACCGTTATTCCTTACCAAACAGGCCTTGTTAATGTTTCTCACTTTTGCGCCGGGGGTATTGGATGGGGCTTAAACCGGCCCGATTATATGACTTCAGGGTTTCCTTACTCTTTGTTCAATGTTCTTAGGGAGCAAAATACTGTAAAGTGGCAGGTCAGCAGAAAAGAAATTTTTGAGAGGCCATTGATGCCGGAAAGAAGTATTGGTTGTCGTTTAGAATGCTGTTGTGATCATTCTGAAACCGGGAAAAATAAGAAATAGAAAGGAAAAACCCCAATGGCAAATAGTAATAAAAAAGGCGGTATCAGGCTGGAAGACATGTTTGCTTCGGAGAAATGCGATTATTGTGGGGAATGCCTGGCAAAATGTGATTGGATTAAATGTAACGCAGAAGAAGGAAGCGATTTTATTGTTCGCCTGGTAAAGGGGGAGCATGTTCCGGAAGTAATGAATGTATGTACGAACTGCATGAATTGTGACAGTTACTGCCCTCAGGGTGCTCGACCTTACAACCTTATTATTTATCGCTGGTATGAGCGTTATCAAAGAGAAGGAATACCGCCCGTTTTTAAAAGAGCGCTCCCCTTTCACGGTGAGGTAAATGTATGGTCTAAATTGGAGAAGTGGCTGAGCCGGAGAGAACGCAAAAATTTGCATAGATGGAAAAATACTTCCGGTGCTGAAGAAATGCTTTTCCTGGGTTGTAATCAGCATTATGATCCTTATATTGTGGATTCCCGATTATTTGCCGGAATCCCCGTTTTCAGTGATCGCAGTTATTGTTGCGGTGAGCCTGCTTTCCGATTGGGGCTTTTAGATGAGGCCCGGCGGTGTGCCATCAACCTACAGGAAAAGCTTAAAGGCTTGGGTGTGAAACGTCTCCTGGTTTTTTGCCCCGCATGCTACAATACACTTACTAATCTTATTCCCAATTCTTTCGGTATTAATTATGAAGTAGAGCTTGTGCCGATAGTTTCATGGCTAAAAGAACGTTTGGAAGGTGGATCTATTCCTATAAAAAAACCACTTAATGTGAGCGTGAGTATACAGGACAGTTGCCATGGCAGCAGTTTGGGAAAAGAATATTTACAGGAAACCAGAGATGTGCTGACTATGATTGGTGCTTCTGTCAAGGAGATGGAGCATAGTTGGGAAAATATGCGTTGCTGTGGTTTAGGCTATGCCGCTACCCGTTACAGTTTAGTGGATGTGGTTTTCAAAGGAGTAAAACGATTGCGGGAAACCGGGCAGACAGGATCTGAATTAACAACTACCTATTGCAATGGCTGCTATTTTACCATGAATATGATGCGCATGCTTTCTCCCGGCTCACCACCCGTATATCACTTTGTAGAGCTCATCCAAATGGCCATGGGGGAAAAACCGGTGCGAAAGATTAACAGCCGCCGGTATGCTATTGTGCTTGCTGCCTTAGAAGCGGTTAAATTTGAGTTGTTAAAGCCGGGAAAGAAAAAAATCGAGGTATAGGGGGAAGGGGTTATACAAAGAGTGTGTTCCTGATGTGAAAATAGGAAAGCAAGTAAAATTATACGCGGGTGCTAAAGGAGTGAATAGAAAATGAGTGAAGGCAAAATAACGGTAGAGGTAGAGGGTCATGTTTTATTGATAGGGATAAAGAGGACAGATAAATTAAATGCTTTTGATGTAGAAATGTACCGGGACCTTGCTCGGGCCTACGGAAAGCTTCACCATACTCGAGATTTACGGTGTGGTTTGCTTTTTGCCCATGGGGAACATTTTACTGCCGGTTTGGAACTTATAAAGTGGGCGGGCAGTTTTGGAGAAGGGAATTTTCCGGAGCTCCCGGAAGGCTCCATAGATCCCATGGGCCTGGATGAAGACAACAGGCTGGCAAAACCCATGGTAATGGCAGCTCAGGGGATATGCTTTACCATTGGTTTAGAGCTTTTATTGGCTACAGATGTGCGTGTGGCTGCTAAAGATGTGCGTTTTGGTCAGATTGAGGTCAAGAGAGGGATATATCCGGTAGGAGGGGCTACTGTCCGCTTGTTTGAGGAGGTGGGATGGGGAAACGCCATGCGTTATTTATTGACTGGCGATGAAATTCATGCCGAAGAAGCTCTCCGCCTGGGGCTTGTCCAGGAAATAACCGAGCCCGGCGAACAATACGGAAGAGCGCTGGAACTAGCAAATAGAATAGCGAAACAGGCTCCCCTTGCCGTGCAAACTTCTTTGCTGTCGGCACGAAGAGCCAGGGTAGATGGAACCAGAAAGGCTATATCGAGACTTCTTCCCGATCTCATGCCTATAATGCAAAGCCAGGACGCGCTTGAGGGCTTGCAATCTTTTAAAGAAAGGAGAGAGGCAGATTTTAAAGGAGAGTAATTATCCAGGCTACTTCATCAATATTCCTATGTGATAGTTAAAGCTCTACTTTTGATTGGCACTTAAATTAGGCCACGATACTTTCTCTGTTAAAATACTATTTTTATCTGTTTTATTAGTTTTAACTTAAGCATGCGGCCAAAAGTGGTGGAAAACTTTTCCCCTGTTGTCATGTATTTTTGCTTTTATTTTATGCATGAAATTTTGCCATAAATTTGAATGTTTATATATATTTTCTTATTTTGGGAAGGAATAAGTAAGTGCCCTATAGAAATAAAAACTTAAAGGCATTAAGGATCCTTCAAAAGCTGCTATATATACGGAGGACAAGAATAACCAAATAAATGAGGAGGGATTAAAAAGAAGATGAATAAAGTAGCTATAGTGGGGATAGGTTATACTAGTTTCAGATCTACATCGCAGGACGTATCTTACAGGGAAATGATCTTTGAAGCTGCCAAAAAATGTTATGAAGATGCAGGTGGGGTTCACCCTCAAAGCATCGATGCATTTGTAGCTTCTTCGGAAGATTTCATGGAAGGGGTCAGTATTGCGGACGAGTATGTGCCCGATCAGCTGGGAGCTGTTCTCAAACCGGTACAGAGCATAGCGGGGGATAGTATGCAGGGTATTGCCTCTGCTATGATGCAAATTCAAACCGGAGAAATGGACCTGGTTGCTGCTTCAGCATTTTCCAAAGCTTCGAATGTTTTGAATCCCAACAACGTGGTTTCTTATGCTTGTGATCCAATCTATGTGAGGCCCCTGGACGAAAACCCAAATATTATTGCCGGTATGGAAATGAACCGTTATCTTTATGAAACCGGAACAACAAGGGAACAATGCGCGGAAGTAGTAGTGAAAAATAAATATAACGGTTTATTCAACCCATCGGCAGTTTATGGGGCCAAGATAGAATTGGAAGATGTGCTTTATGCCCATGAAATTTTTTCGCCTTTGAGTGAATTGGATGTAAGTCAGGATGCTGACGGAGCTATTGTTTTACTTTTGGCTTCGGAAAATAAAGCCCATAAATATACCCAAAACCCTATTTGGATAAAAGGTATGGGTTGGGCTACGGACACGCCGAACCTCGATTATCGGGAAAAGGGCTGGGGAGATGCGTTTTATGCTACCCTTGCTGCCCAGAAAGCTTATAGTATGGCCGGTATTAATGCTCCCTATAAAGAGATTGATTTTGCTGAAATTGACGATACTTTTTCCTATAAAGAACTCCAACACATAGAAGCGCTGAATATTTGTGGGCGCGGAGAAGCCGGAAGCTTGTTTAAACAGGGATTCTTCAGCAAAGAAGGTGAGTTTCCGGTTAATGTTTCCGGTGGAAACCTGGGTGTAGGTTATCTTCATGAAGCTAACGGATTGCAAAAGTTTATGGAAGTAGTCCTGCAGTTGAGGGGTGAAGCAGGCAAACGGCAGTTAAATAAGGTAAAAACAGGATTAGCTTTTGCCTGGCGTGGAATTCCTACTGCAACGGGAATTGTCGCTGTTTTAAGCAATGACGGGTAGAGTATTTATCAAATATTTTAGCTTTTTATCCAATCAAATAAAACGGAGGGTTGTGTATCATGAGAAAAGTTGGTGTAATAGGGGCGGGAATGACCAATTTCGTCCGAAGAGCTCAGGAAACACCGAAAGAGTTGTCCTACGAAGCTACAAAGGCTGCCCTGGATAGTTGTGAGATGAACTTGGAAGATATAGAATGTGTGGCGCACGGTACTGCACCGGACGCTTTTGACGGAATTCACCAAAAAGGGGAATACCTTGCTGACGGTAGCGGCGGTTGGAATAAACCAACTATGCGTGTTTTTGTTGGCGGCGCTACCGGGGTTCATGCTCTTATTCATGGCTGGTATCATGTTGCTTCCGGCATGTTTGACACCTGCCTGGTGGTCTGTGAAGAGAAAATGTCCAGTGCCATGCCGCATGCTCAGGGTTTTTTCCTTACCATTTTCGATCATACCACGGAAAGGGCATTGGAGCCTACTTTGCTCTGGATTTTTGCCATGGAAATGAACAGGTATATGCAGCGCTATGGCTATACCAAAGAAGACATGGCGCGGGTTGCTGTTAAGAATAAAAACCAGGGTAGAAAACACCCCGCTTCCCAATTTAAGGAAGAAGTTACCCTGGAAGAAGTTTTAAATTCGGAAGTTATGGCTTACCCGGTGAGCAGGCTTGATGTAAGCCCTGTTTCTGACGGAGCTGCGGCGGTGGTGCTGGCTGCAGAAAACGTGGCCCGGCAGGTAACAGAACAACCGGTATGGATAGAAGGAGTAGGATGGTGCCTGGATACCGCTTACTGGGCTACCAAAGACTTATCATATCCGCGTTATCTGGAAAAGGCTTCGAAGATGGCTTATGATATGGCGGGCATTACCGAACCCGCTAAACAAATTAATATTGCGGAGCCTTACGATCCTTTCGATTATAAAGCTTTGCATCACATGGAAGGCCTTCAATTGTCACCGCGGGGCAAAACAGTGGAGTTGCTGAAAGACGGACATTTTGATCAAGATGGCAACCTTCCTATGTGTCCTTCAGGAGGCCTCCTGGGTGTAGGTAATCCCATTGCCGCTGCCGGTACTATGAAGGTTTGTGAGCTTTTCTGGCAGTTAAGGGGAGAAGCAGGCGAAAGGCAAGTTCCCGGAAATCCGAAATATGGTGTGTGTCAAGCTTGGGGAGATTTGATGCAGGTTAGTTCGGTAGCCGTAATGGGTGTTTAATTATATTTTATTATGGCAAATATTTTAAACAGGAAGGTGGAGAAAGACTGATGGAGCATACTAATTTTATCAGAGGCGGTACAGCCTTATCGGCTAAAGATGTAGAGCAAAATAAGGCGTTTTCGGTAGAAGATGAGCTGGCATGTAGATATGCCTGGGATACAGGAGTAGGTGTTGGAAGATATCTTGAAGAACTTAAGGAAGGTAATATTATCGGTAAAAAATGCCGCAAATGTCACCGGATTATGCTGCCCGCGCGTCTCTTTTGTGAATTATGCTTTCGGCCTACCGATGAATGGGTATACGTTAAAGACACCGGAGTGGTGAACACTTTTTCCATTTGCCAGGTCAATTGGGATGCCAGCCGGGTTGAGCCCGGGGAAAAACCTCATTTGCCCGCAGTTATTGAGATAGATGGTGCTTCGAAGGGTATGGGGATTTTGCATCGTTTAGGTGAAGTGGATCCGAAAGATATCAAAATTGGTATGAAAGTAAAAGCAGTTTGGAAGCCTAAAAGACAGCGGATAGGCTCTATAACCGATATTAATTATTTCAAACCTTACTAAAGAGGGAGGATTATTTAAATGGCTATACTGGAAAGAATAACTAAAAACGTAAATAATAAGTACTGGGACTCCGGCGAAAATAATTTTCCCAAAACAGACCGTTTTCCCGTGAAAAACCGTTATACTGCAGGGATGGCCGGGCAAAAGTTTTTGGAAGGAATAAAGGAAGAGGCTAAAATTTACGGAACCAGGTGTGAAAAATGTAATGTTACTTTTGTGCCGGGAAAATTGTATTGTGAAAGATGTTTTGAACGCCTTTCTGATAGCTGGGTGGAAGTGGGCAATTCCGGCACCGTCCATACTTTCACTGTAGCCTGGGTAGAAAAGGACGGAAGTGCCAAAAAGAAACCTTCCATTATTGCTGCTATTAAGATTGCCGATGGATTTATTTTACACCGGTTGGAAAATTGTGCACCGGAAGAGGTAAAAATCGGCATGGAAGTAAAGGCCAAATTTAAACCCAAAAATCAGCGCAAAGGCCATCTCATGGATATTTCCGGTTTTCATCCGGCATAAATGAAATGCCAACCGGTTCTTTTTATAGAAGAGGGAATATTGTCAGTATATAATAAAAGAATTTTCTCCTGAGATTGCCTAAATTAGCGGTGGGAAGAAAATTCTTACCGCTAATTTATATTTTAGGGGCTTTTCTTACGAGAAAGGGGAATATAATGTACACTGGTTTTGTGATAGCTGTATTATTAATGATATTTCTTGTTTTCTTCATAAATAAAATGAGTATGCAAAGAGCAGGCAAAATCAGGGCAGAAGAAGAAATTGAAAACATGCATTTTGCAAAACTTTCCCCTTTCGGGATAGTAAAAAATCTTTCTATTCTCCCCCTGGTAGATTATTATGCAGAGAGGGATGACTTAAAAACCGAACCGGGAGTTTCTTTCCTGATCAAGGCTGACAATACTACCATACTTATGGATGTTGGGCGGAACATGAAATCCGAACATCCTTCCCCTTTGTTAACAAATATGGAGTTATTAGGCGTAAAAATTGAAGACATAGATATCCTGTTTTTTAGCCATCTGCATCTGGATCACGTGGGTGGGATGGAAGAACAAAAACAACGCACTTTTAGTATTTCCAATGGAGAGGTAAAATTAGGAGAGATACCTGCTTATGCCCCTGCAGATTTAGCACCTTCATCCTGGAATTCGGGGCCGAAGGTTAATGTGATCAAGGAGCCCACCGTGTTAGAACCCGGCATAGCAAGTATAGGAGCTCATCCCCGCTATTTATTTATGATGGGTTACACCCTGGAGCACAGCCTGGCAATTAATGTAAAGGGAAAGGGTATTGTTTTGATTGTAGGTTGTGGGCATCAAAAAGTGGAAAGAATAATAGAAAGAACCAGAGAAATATTCGATGAGCCTATATATGGTATAATCGGAGGCTTGCATTATCCAATTTATGGAGGCAGGCTCATGAAAGGGCCCTTTGATCTGCAGTATTTAACCGCTTCCGATACCCCCCCCTGGGATGGTCTAAAGGAAGAAGACGTAAAAAATGCCCTGGAAACAATAAAACAAGTAAATCCCCAAATAATTGCGCTATCTCCTCATGACAGTTCTGACTGGGCTCTTGAACATTTCAGGCAAGCTTTCCAAGAAAAATACATTGATATTAAGGTAGGCAAGGAAATTATCATTTAAAGGTGCTAGCGATATTTAACACCCACGTTAGCCAACTCTTCCACAATATATTGGATGCATGGTTTGTCTCCTATCGGTAACATTTCTTTAGGTTGCGTTTTGGTTAACGGCAACATCCGAGTTCCCAAGCCGGCTGCGGGGATAACCGCTTTTTTTATCAAAAATATCTTCCTTTCTGTTTTAGTTTGTTTTTTTATAAGCATAAGTTCTGTTTGGTTGCGGTTAATTCCTGCATTAGGTTTTAAGAGGTAGTCGATGTCCGCTCCAAGGTTGACGTGAATATGGTGATAATTTGGGACAATTGCCTCGGTTGAGTTTCACTTAAGAAGGTTTCGGGGGACATGAAAGCGAAATATAACTATACAAGCCTAAAAGAATACATGTTCGAGTATAAAAATATGCAACAATTTCAGGTAAAAAAACAAAAATGGGCTGGCTCTTGATATTATTATATAATAGTAAAAAGAAAAAGAACCATAATGTATAGGAGTTAGAGTAAATGTTGCAAGCAGTAATTTTTGATTTCGACGGAACTCTGGCTGATACAAAAGATGTTTTGGCTAGTGCTTACCCTAAATTAGCGGAAAAACACGGTTATGAGGTTCTTTCCATGGATGAACTGGAAAAACTGAAGCATTATCCTCTGCATGAGCGAATTAAAAAATTGGGAGTTCCCCTTTACAAAATACCGGTCCTTATTAGAGAAGGCAGGGAGATGGTGGGAGAACATATGGCTACTTGTTCTTATTATGCAGGAGTGCCTGATATGGTCCATGCGCTTGCCGAAAAAGATTTGTTTTTGGGGATCATATCTTCCAATTCTGAAAGTAATATTAGGAAATTTTTAGATGCCCACAACTTGAATTTATTTCATGATATAGATAACACTCACGGTTTATTTGGTAAATACAGGGTAATGAGAAGATTTTTAAAAAAGCACGGTTTTAGCCCCGAGGAAGTGATTTATGTAGGAGATGAATTAAGAGATATAGAGAATTGCAAAAAAGTCTTTATAAAGGTAATTGCCGCAACCTGGGGATATGACGGTTATGATTTGCTAAAACAAAGTGAACCGGATTATATGGCCAATGAACCCGAAGAGATACTGCCTATAATTGAAGAATTGCTGGTCTAATAGGCTTTTAAAGTGTTTTTTGTGTAATCTAATGAGAGAAAAAGGGCATATAATATATCAAAACCTATTGCGGAGAATTTTTGCAGGAAGAGATAAATTGGTATAGAATAATAAGGGCAATAAATTATTAAACAGCTGATTTAAGTTGTTAATGCGAAAAGTTTGTTTCATGATTTTTCTTTATAAGTAGGGCTACCCTAAAGACTTCATTATTATTGACCTGAAAAATTTTAAAATCTTGTTATGAGAGGGGGTTAATTATGGAAAAATCAGAAATTAGAGAAGCTATTATGGAGAAATTTAAAAAAATGGGAGCCAAACCCAAGCAATCTTTAGATGTTCAGTGGTATTCAAGTTTTTTAAATGGAATGAATGCGGAAGATAAGCAGTTAGCTCAAGAAGCAATCAAAGAACTTGAAGAAGAAGGTTTAATAAAAAAACAAGCTATGCTTAGTGCAGAAACAATAGTATTAACCGAAAAAGGCTATGAAAATTTATAGTAATAAAGGTGAAGATTTTATTTTGTTTGTTCTTTGCTTTCATAATTTTTCTTAACCCTTATAAGGCACGTAAAAGGCACGGGGACGGTTCTTTTGCCTTGCGGCCTTCGTTTGCTACGGGACGCTCGAAACGTCCACTTGCCTTGCGAGGCAAAAGAACCGTCCCTACCTTGAAAGAACCGTCCCCATGCCTTGTGGTGAGTTTATAATAATAAGCACACAGAAATTATATTTAAAGTTTTAAGATTTAAAGGAGGAAATAATGGATTTACAAAACAAGCGGGTGATAATAACAGGTGCTGCCAGTGGCATTGGCTTCCGCATGGCCAGGATATTTGCCGAAAGTGGTTCGGAGGTGATTCTTTCAGATATAGATGAAGATAAATTAAATAATACTGTGAAAGCATTAGAGAATATAGGCCCACCTATCTACTCTTACATAGTGGATGTAGCGAATCAAGTTGAGGTTCAAGAAATGGCTGATGACGTTCTAAAAAATGTGGGCCATGTAGATATTTTAATAAACAATGCAGGAATTGGGTATAGCGGTGAAATTGTAGAGACTTCCCTTGAAACCTGGAAAAAATTAATGGATGTTAATTTTTGGGGCGCCTTATATCATATTTATGCTTTTTTACCTGCTATGGTTGAGGCAAAAAGTGGACATATCGTGAATATATCTTCCGGTCAAGCATTTTTCCGTTTGCCAACATGGGGGCCATATGCAACTACAAAGCTTGCTTTAGGTGGAATCTCCGAATTAATGCAGTTTGAATTTAAGAAGTTTAATATTAAAGTAACTACTGTTTATCCTTTCATGATAAATACCGGTTTTTATGATGAAGTGGAAGGAGAAACCTGGGGAGCGAAGATGTCCATGCGTCTTTTGCCCTATTATTCCATGTCTCCTGAAAGTGTTGCCAATAGAATAGTGAAAGCAATAAAAAAAGAAAAACCGGTGGAAATGATAACAATTATAAATAATCTTGGCTCTGTGAGCCGGGCAATTTCTCCTCTTTCGAACATAGTTAGCGTTACTTCCTTATACTTTTTGGGTAAAGATCCGCAAGATTTGAAAAATGATATGGAAAGATTTTAGAATTAAAATGTATTGGGTGTTAAATTAGCTACTAACATTATTTTATGCTGAAGAAAGGAAGGATTAAATAATAATGGGAAGGATAGACGACTTGCAAAATATGATTAAGGAACGCCGCGTTGGTTTTCAAATAGAAGAACTTATGAGCGGTGAACATGAATTTGAAACAGGCATGGGACCACAGGGGAAGTACCCCTTTGAATTTAAGGTAAAGTGGGGTCCTAAAAATGTTTCCGCATGGCTTAATCCCAAAAGTGAAGAATTTTTAACCCAGCCACTTTGGGGGATTGTAACCGCAGGTGGGTTATGTTATGATGCGCCTTGCGAAGGTACTCTTGAAATTGCTTATTTCAGCGAGCGAAAGATTCGATATACTTTTGATTTTGAAGCGTATGCCAAGGAATATCATTTTGTTGGAGAAAAAGTAAATATTTTACCGTGGAACCTTCCGGTTTCACATACTACCTGCTTCGGGACCCTAACTGAAAAAGATACCGGGAAATTGGTATCACGGTCTGTAACTTACTTCAAGTGGTGGACGGTTCCATTTTTTATAGCGAGTTTTCGCCTGGCATAAAAAGTTCGGTGAATTAGTCGGAGGAAGAAAGTTTCAAAGTTCACCTGTTCAATCTAGTTTAATGTTTCCAAAAGACAAGTATGAGGAATGAAATAAGAAGTTAAAAAAAAGGAAGGGGACTGATAAAAATGAAAATGTGGCGTTGTGAAGTTTGTGGTTATTTGCATGAGGGAGAAGAGCCCCCTGATATTTGCCCAAAGTGTGGAGCTCCGAAAGAAAAATTTGAATTACTTGATGATGAAGAGACCCAAATGATGAAGGATGCTTTACTTACAAAGGAGAAATACAAGCAGGTATTGGAGAGGTTAGAAGAAATAAACCGCTTAGCTGAAGAAGGAGTTGCTCTTGATTTAGATGATGGCTGCAATAAAATATTTAATAAAACCAGGGATGATATTTCTGAGATTCATAAAATGATTAAAGAAGAGTTAGAAAATCATGCTCAAGAATGTATCTGGGTAAAAGTGGCAAGTGACGGGGAATTGCCCTAATTTGCTTCCCATGGTACATCTCATAATGCATATTTGATGGTTGATTAAAGAATAAGGTAGATACCGTGAAAAGTTTCTTGTCCTCAGATATGCTTATGCGCATTAGTGAAGTGCTGGTAAGACAAAAAGGAGAACAACCGGAAACAAGTTTATAATGAGAAGTCGGAATGATTGAGAGGCATTTCCGATGACTTCAGGTAATTAGTTTATTTTAATATGATGATAGGTAAAAACGGCACTCAAGTTAATAGGGGTGTCGTTTTTTTGATTAAAATTTAGAGAAAAAGTTTTCGATATGTTACTATATTAAAAAAATGTAATTTTTTATTAGTAATTATTTAACGAAAGAAACAATATAAGAAAAGTTTAAGTAACGGGAAAGGCGGCAGGAAAATGGACCTGGGAAACATAGTCGAGGGGTTTGTTTTTGAAGGAGAATTTTCTGGGGCAGAAAAATATAATTTTGGACATATAAATGAAACTTATATTATTTATTTTACTAAAAAAGGGAAAAGGGAAAAGCAACGTTATATACTGCAAAAAATCAACCATAATGTGTTTAAAAATCCTGAACAAGTAATGGAAAATATTGAGAAAGTAATCCGTCACCTGCAGGATAAAATAATTGAAAATGGTGGTGATCTAAAACGCGAGACGCTGAATATAATTCCTTCTGTGGACGGCAAATGCTTTTATCGATGTCCCCGGGATAATTTCTGGCGCGCTTATGAATATATCGAGGGTAGTCGCTCTTATCAAATAGTAGAATCTCCTTATCACTTTTACAGTGCGGGGAAAACAATAGGTAAATTTCAAAAACTACTCCATGATTTCCCTCCGTCAGCTCTTTATGACACTATACCCGGATTTCATGATACCCGGAAACGCTACGAAGATTTTTTAGAAGCGGTTAACAAAGATTTGTTAGATCGGGCTCAAAAAGTGCGCGGAGAAATTGATTTTGTTAAACACAGGGAAGATAAGGTTTCGCGGCTGGTCAATATGCTCCGGGAGGGCAAACTGCCGCTAAGGGTAATACACAATGATACCAAATTTAACAATGTGCTTATAGATGATCAGACGGGAGAGGGAGTTTGCCTGGTAGATTTGGATACAGTTATGCCCGGCCTTTCTCTTTATGATTTTGGTGATGCTATACGTTATGGCACCAACCTGGCTGGAGAAGATGAGCATGACCTATCAAAGGTTAATATGGATTTAATGCTTTATGAGCAATTTTGCCGGGGATACCTGGAGACTACCGGAGATATACTTACTGAAGATGAAGTGAAACTATTGCCGTTTGCAGCCTGGTTAATAACCTTGGAGTGTGGCATGCGTTTTCTTACCGATTACTTAAACGGAGATGTTTACTTCAAAGTTTCGCGAGAAGGCCAAAACTGTCAACGGGCTCGCACTCAATTTAAATTGGTATGGGATATGGAATCCAAATATGAGCTTATGAAAAACATAATAGAAAAATACAGGAAATAATGCAAAAAAATTATAGAAAAGTTAAAATGCCATGACAGGCTTTGAATGACCGTGTTTTAAGGCATATATTAAATCAGAGAGGTTAGATACAGGTACAGAAAACTCGGTATAACAGCGGCCTATTTCTTCGATGCGATGGGCATCGCTGCCCCCGATTCCCGGAAGATTCATTTCTTCAGCTAATTCCAGGGCATTTTTGTTTTCTCCATTACGGTTGCCCCCATTGTATACTTCAATAGCCGTTAGCCCTAACATGTTTTTAACCGCCCTGCCGCCATAACCAAGCCCAAAACGATAGGGGTGAGCGCAAATAACCACTCCGCCAATTTCGTTAACTTTATTTATCAGATCTTGAGCGTTATAAAGAGCCTGGGAATAAATGTTCCAGCGACCGATGTCTTCACTGAATACCAGATAATGCCCGTTCAAAGTAGGAACTTCGGCTCCGGCAAACACGCGAAGGTTATACTTGGAAGCCAGAGACAAGAAAACTTCTGTTTTATGATAAGAATTGTGTTCAGTAATAGCAATGCCGTCTAATCCAATTTTTTGAGCGTGTTCTAAAACTTCTTCCGGTGAACCTGAGGCATCGAATGAGTGATTGGTATGCACATGTAAATCAATTTTCAAGTCTATTGCTCCTTCAAAAATGCTTGTCTATTAGTTATTACTTTATAATTAATTATCCTATACTATTGTATGCCTTTAATGCAAATTTGTGAAGCTAAAAAAATATATTTTATCAAATATATTTTGCTCAATAAATTTTATTCCAGTCCTATAGTTTCTTCTGGGGGCATATTCTCTAATGACTCGGCTATTTCCTCCCATTCTTCGTACATGTTTTTAATTATTTGCTGACAAGCTTCCAGTTCTTCATTCATTTTCCTGATTTTTTGAAAGTCATCGTAATTTTGAGGATCAGCTAATTTTTGTTCCAGCATTGATTTGTTTTCTTCTTCTTGCTCTATATCTTTTTCCAGGCGATGAAGATTTTGGCTGAGTATGCGTTTTTGTCTTCTTAATTCAATTATTTCCTGGCGCTTTTTCTTTTCTTTTTCTCTTAGTTCCCGGTGCCATTTTTTAGTTTCCTTTTTTTGAGCCCGGGAGTTTGAAGCTTTCCCTTCTTCCGGCTTTACGTCGGGTAGATTCTTTTCTTTCATTGCCAGATATTCTTCATATGTGGTTTGGCGGTACAGATTTACTTCTTTATTCTTTATTTCCAGGATGCAATTAGCCAGGCGGGAGATAAGAAAACGGTCGTGNGAAACTATCAGCAATGTTCCCGGATATCCTTCCAGCGATTGTTCCAACTGCTCCCTGTTGCCGATATCCAGAAAATTGGTGGGCTCATCCATAATAAGAAAATTGCTGTCGGTAAGAGTTGCTTTGGCTAAGGCCAGGCGGCTTTTCTCTCCGCTGCTTAAGTCACTTGCCTGGCGGAAAACGTCTTCTTTGGTAAATAGATATCTACCAAGGTATTTGCGGGCTTCGGATTCTGTCATATCTGAATATTCCATAATGTTTTCCAGAACAGAGCATTTGAGATTAAGCCCCCTGTGTTCCTGATCATAATAGACGGTTTTAACACTGGGGCCCAATTTAATTGTGCCTTTATCGGGCAGTTCTTCGGATATAACCAGTCGTAAAAAGGTGGTTTTCCCTGCTCCGTTAGGGCCGATTACGGCTGCCCGGTCGCCCCAGAAGAGTTTGAAGGTTGCGTCATTAAAAATTGTTGTCGGGCCATATGATTTAGCGACCCCATTACATGAGAGCATGATGTTGCTGCCCCGCCCCGTATAGTCAAATCTAGGTTTCATGTTCTTGGAAGAAGGCAACTCTTCTACAGGATTAATCTTTTCCAGCTTCTTTTGGCGGCTTTGAGCTCTTTTAATTTCAACGGAGGAAGCGTTTTGAATAAATTCCAGGTCTTTTTGCATTTCTTGATGTTGTTTCTTCTGGGATCGTTCTGTGGTTAAATCCTCCAGATCTTTTTGGTTTTTAAAAGCGGAATAATTACCCTTATAGCATTTAATTTTATATTTTTCTAACAGAGCGATCTTGCTGGCTATGCGGTTTAAAAAGTATCGATCATGAGAAACCACTAAGAGAGTGCCTTCCCAATTATCCAAATATTTTTCCAGCCACTCCATGGTTTCCACATCAAGGTTGTTGGTGGGCTCATCCAGCAGTAGCAGATCATAATCTTGAAGTAAAATAGAGGCGAGTTGAGCCCTGGTTTTTTCTCCCCCGCTAAATTCTGACATTTTGCGAGCCATATCTTGTGAGGAAAACCGCATGCCTTCAGCTACTTCATTCATGTGTTGTTCCAGGTTGTATCCCTCCCTGGCTTCATACTTCAAAGAGAGGGAACCGTATTCTTCCATTAACCTTTCCAGCCGAGATTTATCGTTTTGGATGTGGGGGGAAGCCATTTCTTTTTCCAAAGTTTTTAGTCGCTCTCTTATAGCAAAGAGATCGCCGAGTGATTCCTGTAAAAACTCTTTTAAAGTGGTGTGAGGTTGAATGTGCGGTTTTTGAGTAAGGTAACCTATTTTTAAATCCCTGGCCCGGGAAACTTGGCCTTCGTCAACTGCTTCTTCTCCGGTAATGATTTTTAAAATAGTAGTTTTGCCGGCTCCATTGTCTCCTACAAGGCCGATTTTTTCTTTAGGGTGGATCTGCATAGAGGCCCCGGACAATATTAGTTCTTCGCCGTATGATTTATAAATATTGTGGAGATCAATTAAAGCCATTTCTATTTTAACCCTCCAAAGCGGGAAAACTAATCTTTCACACCCTCATTTTAACTAAACAACAAAAAAATTAAAAGCTTTCTTTGATTGAAGAGGCCTTCTTTTATTATAAAAAGGATTATAATTACTCCATACAGAATAAAAAAGGTGTCAGGCCTCGACATTGACACAACCAAAAAAAGGTGTCGGTCCTTGAGATTGACACAACGATAAAGGGGATATAAAGATACCGATCCTCTATGTCGTAAAGATTGTGAGCATAATTATTTGCTCGCTATAACTATTATATAATATAGGGAAAAAAGGTAAAAAAAGTTTGAGAAATATCAAAAGAGCTGATTGAGCATAAAGATAACAAATATTATTTATAAGGAGGTTCATTTATGGTAAAGATGATTGATTTAAGTGATACTATGGAAAACGGCACCGTGGAACCCTTACCACACGAAATTGATTATGTACCTCATGAACAAGGGGCAGAGCAGGCAGCAGCTTTGTTTGACTTGGAAGTCGATGATTTTCCGGAAGGTAAGGCTTGGGCCATGGAGTGGGTAAAATTAGGCACTCACTCCGGGACTCACCTCGATGCGCCCTATCATTACGGCCCGGAATCGGAGGGGCAAAAGGCTAAAACCATTGATGAAATCCCTTTGGAGTGGTGCTTTAGTGACGGGGTTGTTTTGGATTTTAGCCATTATCAAGCAGGAGAATTAATTACCGCACAGGCTGTCCGGGAGGCTTTAAAGAAAATAGATTATACTTTGAAAGAAAGAGATATTGTTTTGATAAGGACAGATGTTTGGAAAAGGTTTGGTGAGCCCGGTTATCAGGATTTACATCCCGGTATGAGCGAGGAGGCGACTTTATGGCTTGTTGATCAGGGCATAAAGGTTATGGGTATTGACGCATGGGGATGGGATCGTCCGTTTAGTGTAATGGCTCAAGAATATAAAGAGGGAGAAAAAGGAAAACTCTGGGCAGCTCATTTTGCCGGCAAAAAAAAGGAATATTGCCATATTGAAAAATTGACCAACCTTGATAAGCTCCCGCCTTTTGGTTTCAAAGTGTCCTGCTTTCCAGTGAAAATAAAAGATGCCAGCGCCGGTTGGACCAGGGTAGTGGCAATTTTTGAAGATTAAGTTAATCAAGAAAAGCCATTCTTTATTTTTATTTCAGTCACTAGTTGTTTATGTCAATGTCAAGGCCTGACACCTTTAGAAGACACCTTTAGAAGGGGTAGATTTGTGATTTGGAGGGCAGGAATAATATTTTTTTCATCGAATAAAATCAATTATGCAGATCATGCTTTGCGAATTTGAAGAAAGTATTGTGGCACGCCAATTCTTCCGATAAACATGAATGGGGAGTGAGAGATATGAGATACAAAGTAGCCATTATTGGAGCAGGTCCGGGTGGGGCTGTTTTAGCCAGGGAACTGGCTCAGAAAGACATTGATGTTACCATTTATGAGAAGGGTTCCTATGAAGAATTGGGACACGACTGGTCGGATGCTGTAGAACGTGTAGCCCTAAAATGGGCAGGTTTGAATATGCCCGAGCTTGTGGGAAATGAATGGCATGGGGATTTGGTAAAAGAAACTCCAGACAGTGAAGGGGTTTTTGAAAAGCATGCTATACCCCGGCTTAAGCTGCATTCCCCGGGCTATAACAGTGTTAAAGATATTGAATTTAAAATGATTACTACCGATCGCCGCGTGCTGGGGCAGATGCTTGTGAAGCAGGCGGAAGAAGCCGGCGTACAAATTAAATATGGGTATGAAGGTTTAGGCCTTCTCTACCGTGAAACCGGCACTAATGGCCCCGATGGGGTGGAAGTGTATGGGGTTAGCGTTAAGAATCTTGAAAATGACCTTCGGGAAGAAATAACAGCTGATATGGTGATAGAATCTTCCGGTTTTCACTCTGTTTTGCGCAGGAGCCTTCCTGCTTATACGGGCCTGGCTTTTATGTTTAAAGACAACGAGTTTGGCTTTGTTAACCGGGAAGTAAGGGAGCGGGATCCGGAAAAGGCTCGAGTTGACATAATCCCTGACCATTATCGCTATGGTTTTCATGGAGGTTACCAATGGTCTCACATTCATAACGCGGAAAGGATTGATGTGGGCGCGGGAGTTAAAAATGTTCCGGGAAAACCGGACCCCAAAGATCTAATAGAAGAGTTTATTGCCAAACATCCTTCTATCAAGAATGAGAAGATACGTGGCGGCAGGGGGCTTTGTATTGTAGGCCCTCCCCTTTTCAATTTTGTAACCAACGGCTTTGTAATTATTGGCGATGCGGCATCAACTTCAGTGCCTACTACGGGATGCGGAGCCGGTTCGGCTGTTTTAGTGGGGCTTTGGGCTGCAGAGGTTATCTCAGAAGCGGCAGAAGAAGGCAGGAATGATATGGTAAAGCTTTGGGATATTAATAAGAAATTTTACCTGGATAATGATCGGGGAGCATCGTTTGCGGCTCTTTCTGCTTTGCGCAATGCTTTGCAGACTCTTGATCATGACTACTTAGATTTCCTTTTCCGTCAGGACATCATGAGTGCAGACATCCTGGAAGAAGCGGTAAACGGGGTTTTCCTGCCACCGGCGGTTGAAACTAAAGCTAAGTCTTTATGGCGGGGTATTACCAAACCTTCTATCCTTGCCAAACTCAACGAGGCCACCGGGAGAGGAAGCAAAATATATAGTCATTACCGTAACTATCCTCCCTATTGGGATCCTTCAATTTTTGCCAGGTGGCAGGCAGAAGCGAAAGAGCTTTTGCAAGCTGACAGGTGAGAAAATAATCTTCATAAATACAAAAGAGTCGTGAGCAATTGAAGATTATATTTACATGGATTATTCTCCAAAAATGTGTTAACTTCACCTATATATTCATTTCCCGGGTTTGCTAAGAATCACGCCGGGGTATGATTTTTGCCACACACTCTATATGGCTGGTGTGGGGGAACATATCTACGGGCTGGATTTCTTGGACGAGAAAATCTTCTTCTTGCGTGAGATAATTCAAATCACGGGCCAAAGTGGCGGGATTGCAGGATACATAGATAAAGCGGGAAGGCTGAAGGCGACCAATGTTTTGCAGTAGCTTTTGCTCACATCCTTTGCGGGGCGGATCTACGATTACTACTTCGGGGTTGCTGTTATTCCCTTCAAAAAGGTTTAGAATGTCTTCCGCTTTGCCGACGTGAAATTCCGTGTTTTCAACATTATTTTGGGCTGCGTTGATACGAGCATCTTCTACGGCACTGTTAACGGATTCCACGCCTATGACTTTCCCGGCTTTGTTGCTCAGGTAAATTGAAATGGCTCCCATACCGCAGTAGAGGTCTAATACTGTTTCTGTTCCTTTTAAGTTTGCATAATTGGAGATAACTCTATAAAGGGATTCGGTTTGGGGAGGATTGACTTGAAAGAAGGATTGGGGGGAAATTTTAAAGGAGTAGCCTCCGATAGATTCTGTTAAATGAGCTTTTCCCCAAAGAATTTTATTTCTATTTCCCAATATCACGTTTCCCTCAGCAGGATTAATATTTTGCACTATTCCGGAAAGTTCTTTTAAGTGCCTGCGTAATTTACGAATGAGGCTTTCCTGGTGTGGAAGGGGAGAAGAATTTGGGGTTACGAGCACAACTACTACTTCAGTAGTAGCCAGGGAAGATCTGGCCATAATATGCCGGATAACACCGCTTTTATTTTTTTCATCGTAAGCCGGAATTAGTAATTCTTGCAAGGCAGAGCGAGTTTTAGCAATTGCCCGGTTATTGGCGGAATGTTGAATGAAGCAATTATCCAGGTCTACAATATTGTGGCTGCGTTTTTCATAAAACCCCACATTGAGGGTATTCCCTTTTTGACGTACCGGCACCTGGGCTTTGTTACGATAATACCAGGGGTATTCCATGCCCAGGGTAGGTAAAATGTGGGTGGTGATTCCCCCGATTCTTTCCACTGCATCTTTTACCAACTGCTGTTTATAACGCAGTTGAGCATCATAGCTTATGTGCTGAATCTGGCATCCTCCGCAGCGGGGATAATATTTGCATGGAGGTGAAACACGATCTGGCGAATGCTGCATAATACTTTGATAGAGAGCGCGGGCATGGTTTTTTTGGAGAGATATTATACGGGCGGATACTACATCGCCGGGAACCGTATCAGGCACAAAAACGGTAAAATTGTTTATGCGGCCCACGCCAGCTCCCTCATGACTAAGCCCTTCAATTTTCAATTCAACTTGCTGGTTTTTGGAAACCGGTGGCTTTCTTTTTTGCATATACTTCAGTATATCATAAAAAAGTTTTCCTTTTTAGAAGAAAGATTGAATACAATGTGTCAGCAGTATGCAAGGTTGGCAAAGGTAAGGTCAAAAGGGAGGAGAATGACTATGATTTAAAGAAGGTTCAATGCCATAAGTATTTTTTTATAGGAGGTGAACTAACAATGGAAAAAGTGACCCTGTATGTGAAAGACGGCTGTCCTTATTGTGCTAAACTCATAGATGAACTTAAAGAAAAAGGAGTAGACTATGAAGAAAAAAACGTTTCTCAAAGCAAAAAAGCTTTACAGGAAGCAAAGGAAAAATATAATGCAAAAAAAGTGCCCGTATTGGTTGAGGGATCAAAAGTAACAGTAGGCTATAAAGGACAAGGCTGAGGCATCTAAAAATGGTGAACCGTGAGTTCATTAGGACAGGAAAAACTTTATAAGCCTAAATTGGCAGCGTGAGTTATAATTTCCTATGGGCCACTCCCCGGACTAACAGGGAGCGGCCGACTTAAAAAATTGTTTCTACTTAATTGGCTTTTTGGGGGAGGCCATTAATCATATCCCTGATGCTTTCCCGTAAAGTGCCGCATTTGTAACCGAGTTCTTTTTGAGCTTTGCTGCTGCTATAGCTGGCGTTATCAAATATAGTCTGCAGGGAATATGTGGTGAAGTAGGGAGGTGCTTTACTAAAACGACTAAGTAATTGAGCAATATGTGCTCCGAACAGAGCCAGTCTTTTGGGGATGGTGATATGAGGAGATTTTACTCCGGCTTCTTCTTGGACTATTTGAAAAATTTCCACCAAATTTTTATTTTCTCCGGCCAGTATATATATTTGACCCGTGTGCCCCTTTTGAGCGGTGAGAATTAATCCTTCTGCTACATCACGCACATCGACAAAATCAAAAGCGCCTTCTACTAAAAAGTGAAGTTTTTTTCGGGTGAAGTCTTTTATAGCTCTTCCCATCTCTGAACCTGCATAGTCATGGGGACCAATTATACCGGTGGGGCAGACAATAACGGCATCTAACCCTTTGTCTACTACTTTAAGGACTTCTATGGTACCTCTGGCTTTAGTTTGGTCATAAACTCCCGCCGGATTATTCGGTTCTAAAGGGGTGGATTCGTCCATTGTAATGCCATGCGGTTCTCGTTTAAGAGCATGGACAGAACTTGTATGTATCATGCGGCGAACACCGGCTTTTAGAGCGGCTTCCGCTACATTTCGACTGCCTTCCACGTTAACTTTTTCCATGAGGTCTTCTTTGCCGGGAAAAATGGAGATGACTCCGGCCAGATGATATACCAGTTGCACATCTTTCATGGCATTATCCAGCGATGCGGGATTGCAAACATTTCCTTCCACGCATTCTACCCCCATATTGTGAAGAAAATCACATTTTTCTCCCGGTAGAACCATGGCCCTTACTTTTTCACCATAGTTTAAAAGTTTGCGGGTCAAAACATTGCCCAAATGACCTGAAGCTCCGGTAACCAAAATCATAACTCATCCCTCCTGGTTTTGTTTTAGTCCCTCTAAAAGAAATTTTATGCTATCGGCAGCGGCTTTTTCCCAATGGGCACCTTTGGGGTCCATTAAACCTTGTAAAAACATTCCGCTTGCCAGGGAAAGAATGGCTTGGGCAGCCGAATCCGGATCTACGGGCTTAAGTGTTCCTTCTTCTATTCCTTGCTCTATTAGCCGGGTAAATAAATGTCTGTATTTGCGATAGGGTTGAATAGTGTTCTGACGAATATTTTCATCACGGCTTGCTCTAATCCATAATTCCAAAAAAAGTGGTTTTTCTACGTTTTCTGATTGAAGTGCCGCCTGGAGCATTCCAGTCATATTCATTAAAGTTTCAGGTACAGGAGTTGCGTCCATGGCTATGTTTTCCAGGGATTTTTCCATTTCTGAGAGCCAGTTATTGATTAATTCCAGAAAAACAGCTTCTTTGCTCTGAAAGTGGTAGTAAAAGGCTCCCTTGCTTACACCGGCTTCTTCGCATATTAAAGCCACTCCTGTACCATCGTAACCTTTTAAAGCAAAGCAATGTGTGGCTGCACTTAAAATACTGTTTCGGGTTTCTTGGCGGCGCTGTTCATTTTTCAACGAATCATTCCTCACTGAAGAATCAAATTTTAAAAACCGACTGGTCATTTTGTTTTATTATAAAATGCTTTTTCACCTTTGTCAAGAATATTAAACGGAATAATTTTTAAAAATTTATAATTTATTCTGTTAGTGAAAAGCAGGCATACTTTTAATTAAAGGGAATGGGAGGATTATGTAGAAAATTTAACATAAACAATTAAAGAAAGGAATGATTCATATTATGCCTGCGGATATTAATTGGAAAGATAAGATTCCGGAATGGTGGGAAAAGGCGGTTTTTTACCAGGTTTACCCACGTAGTTATATGGATAGTAACGGAGATGGCATTGGCGATATTAAAGGCATCATTGACAAGCTTGATTATTTAAATGATGGGACGCCCAACTCGCTGGGGATAGATGCAATTTGGTTCAGTCCTTTTTTTAAGAGCCCCCATTATGATTTTGGTTATGATATTTCTGATTTTTGCGATATAGATCCTTGCTATGGCACTCTTGAAGATTTTGATCGTTTAGTGGAGGAAGCTCACCGGCGAAACATCCGGATTATGCTCGATCTGGTAGTAAATCATACCTCTATTGAACATCCATGGTTTCAGGAGTCCCGGTCTTCTCGCGATAATCCCATGCGGGACTGGTATATTTGGCAGGATGGAGTAGGACCTCGGCGCAGGCCCCCTAATAATTGGAAAAATAATTTTTTTGGCTCAGCCTGGGAATGGGATGAACATACGGAGCAGTATTATCTGCATTCGTTTTTGAAAGAACAGGCTGACCTTAATTGGTTTAATCCGGAAGTAAAGAGGGCTGTTTTTGATGTACTGCGATTTTGGTTTGACCGGGGTGCCGATGGCTTTCGCCTGGATGTAGCTCATCATTATTGTAAAGACAAGCAACTGCGGAACAACCCTATTTTCTTTTTAAAAGATGATGTGCCGGATAAAATGCCTTCTTATGATCGCTTACCGGCGATGAACCTTTTTTATTATTTTTGTTTGCCGGAGTTTCAAGTTCCCAAGTATACCAAGCACCAACCGGAAACTCACCGGATATTAAAAGAAATGCGGCAACTTATGGATTCTTATCCGGAGAAGACAAGTGTGGGAGAAGTAATAAGTGAAGATCCTCGTACCACGGCATCTTATTATGGTGATAATGACGAACTGCATATGAACTTTTATTTCGATTTGATGTTTTGCAAATGGAAGGCCGGCGCTTTTAAGCGGTGCGTAGATAGATGGGAGAGCATTATTCCTGAGGGCGCAAGGCCTGCATATGCTTTAAGTAACCATGATCAAGCCCGGGCCTTTAGCAGGTATGATCAAGGAGCACATGGTGATTGGCGGGCCCGGCTTATGGCACTCCTGCTTTTAACCTTGAGAGGTACTCCTTTTATCTATTACGGTGAGGAAATAGGTATGAAAGAAGCTCAAATTCCCCGCCATCGGCTTCAGGATCCTCTGGGGAAAAAATGGTACCCGTTCTATCCCGGTCGAGATGGGGCAAGAACACCAATGCAATGGGAGTATCGTTCGGGAGCAGGTTTCACTACGGAGGAGCCTTGGCTGCCTATAGGACCTGAGCTGGATTCACGAAACGTGGCAAAGCAAGAGAAGGATCCTCATTCTTTATTAAATTTATATAAGAGGTTAATTTGGCTCCGTAAGGATTTGCCGGCGCTGCAAATCGGTAATTACCGCAGCCTTGAAAAAGGTGTGCCTTATAATTGCTATCTTTATTTGCGCGAACTTGATGAAGAAAGGCTCCTGGTGGCTTTAAATTTTTCTTATCTAAAAAAGATTATAAACCTGACTCGCGAAGATAGACCTTGCGAAGTTCTTATTTCTACTGATCCCCGGCGTCAAGAGAAGGCCGTGGGTAAGGATTTTGAATTAGCTCCCGGTGAAGGGTGTTTGCTCAAACTATAAAAATTCAGAAAGGCTGTATAAGAGAACTTTTTATGCAAAAAAAATGATTGGTTAAGCAAAGTATGAGGGTTATTAATGATGAGGAAGGAAAAAGCCCAAGCATCTTGTTTTTTTAATAAATATAATGATATAATGAGCAAAATTATTGAAGGAGAAGCAGTAAAATCATGAAATCACAAAAAGTAGGTATCGGGTTGCTGGGAATGGGAACAGTAGGTGGAGGAGTAGCTTCCCTGCTTCAAATAAATGAAGAATCTATTCAAGAAAAAGCGGGGGCTGAACTGCAATTAAAGAAAATTTTGGTGCGTGATTCTGCAAAATCCAGGCGGGTCGAACTTCCGGCGGCTTTGTTTACAAGTGAGGCTACCGATATACTGGAAAATCCGGAAATTGATTTGATAGTAGAGCTCATGGGAGGAGTTGAGCCTGCCCGGGAGTACCTGGAAAAGGCTTTGAAAAGCGGGAAATATGTTGTTACTGCTAATAAAGACTTAATGGCGCGATACGGAACCGATCTTTTAGAGTTGGCACGTCAAAGCGGAGGCGCTATTTTTTTTGAAGGTAGTGTGGGGGGTGGCATACCGTTAGTACGTCCTTTAAAACATTGCCTGGCAGCTAACCGCATTGATCGCATTATGGGAATAATTAACGGAACTACCAATTATATATTGAGCCGTATGAGTTTAGAGGGTATAGAATTTCAAGATGCTCTTTTGGAAGCCCAGGAAAAAGGATTTGCCGAGGCTGATTCTTCGAATGATCTGGAAGGATGGGATGCCGCATACAAACTGGTAGTTCTCTCCAGACTGGCCTTTGGTTGTTCTGCCGGCATGGAAGATGTATATGTGCGAGGTATTAACAACGTTACTGCCCAGGATCTTATGCATGCCGAGAAGTTGGGATATACGATTAAACTATTGGCCGTGGGTGAACGGGTGGACGGATTTATTTCTCTCCGGGTTTTCCCGGCTCTTTTACCCTTAAAACACCCCCTTGCTTCCGTCTATAATGAATTTAATGCTCTCTTTGTAGAAGGGAATGCAGTAGGGGAAGTAATGTTTTACGGTAAGGGAGCGGGTGCAATGCCCACAGCAAGTGCTGTTGTTTCTGATATCATTGATGCTTCACGTTGTTTGAGTTATAAAATAGAAGATGGGTTAATGGAGGTTCCCTTGAAGGACATACCGGTAATCTCCGGAGAAAAAATGGTTTCCAGTTTTTATTTGAGGCTGCAGGCCGAAGACAGGCCAGGTGTTTTTGCGTCTTTAGCCAATGCTTTTGGAGATGAAGATGTAAGCCTGGACATGATTTTGCAGGATCGCAGTGAAAAAGGCATAGCTGAGATCGTCCTGGTTACCCATGATGTGCGGGAAGCTAATTATTTCCGGGCATTGCAAAATATAAAAGAAATGCCATCTATTAGGCAGATAAATGGGGTATTTAGGGTCTTTGGCAAGAACAAAGAAAGTCTTTAGTTTGGGGTTAATTTCTAGAAATTTTTAGTTAAAACTTGATGATTGAAGGTGATTTTAGTGGAGGTCTCGCCTTCGTCTTTTCGTCCTACCTGGACAGAAATAGATCTTGATGCCATAGTACACAATATTCAAGAATTTCGCCGTCTGCTTTCAGATGAAGTGAAAATCATGTTTGTTTTGAAGGCGGATGCTTATGGGCATGGGGCTATGGAAGTAGCTGAGGCTGCTGAAAAAGGAGGCGTAGATTCCTTTGCGGTGGCTTTTTTGGAAGAAGGGATAGAATTACGACTGGCAGGCATAAAAAAACCTATTTTGCTTATGGGCACTACTCCCCCCAACCAGGTTCCGCAAGTTTTGGATTACAAACTAACGCAAACAATTATTTCCCGGGAAATTGCAGAGGCGATTTCTGCCGAAGCCAGCAGGCGTGAAATGGAAGTCCCCGTGCATGTTAAAGTTGACACGGGAATGGGGCGGGTTGGTGTGCTACCCGAAGAAGCGGTTTCTTTTATTCATGATATTGCATCCCTTCCCGGCATAAAAATAGAAGGGATCCTGACGCATCTTGCCTCGGCGGATGAAGAAGATCTCACTTATGTTCGTGAACAGGTAAAAACTTTTGATAAAGTAGTCGAGGCCTGTGAAAAATCAGGCATGCACATACCCCAGGTGCATGCGGCAAACAGTGCGGGAGCTATCAATGTTCCCGAAGCCCGTTATAACCTGGTCCGGTTAGGCATATCCTTGTACGGGCAATATCCGTCTGAAAACATTAAAAGTGATTGCAAGGAATCAGGCAGGGTGAAACTGCAGCCTGCTCTTTCATTTAAAACCCGGGTAGGGTTTTTAAAAGAGGTGCCCCCCGGAACTTGCATTAGTTATGGCAGTATTTTCAAAACCTCCCGGGAATCATTGATTGCCACGATCCCTGTAGGATATGCTGACGGTTTAAACCGGTTATTGTCGAGCCGGGGGCAGGTTTTGGTGAAGGGCAGGCGAGCGCCTATTGTAGGAAGGGTTTGCATGGATTATAGTATGGTTGATGTTACCGATATTGAAGGCGTGGAAGTAGGAGATGAAGTTGTAATCTACGGCAAGCAAAAAGGGGAAGAAATTACCGTAGATGAAGTGGCGGACCTTTTAAGCACAATTTCTTATGAACTGCTTTGTGCGGTGGATAAACGTGTATGCCGTTTTTATATTCGGGAAGGAGAGGTGGTGGCCTTTCGCAACTTGCTTAGTAGAAGTTGTATAAGCGGCAACCTGGACAAAATATCAATGGGGAAAAACTATCCGGTTTAATTATTTTGCAGCGCAAACATGATAAATTTATTTTTCACTTCAGAAGCTTAAGAAGTTGCCAACTGACTTTGATTTTATTAAGCAAGCGGGCTTTTTACCTTAATCACTCATTCTAATAAAAATTTCCTCAAAATGTTAAAAAGAAATAAAGGTAAAGGTAATAATTTATTGAATTATTTAAAAAAAGGGAGCGTGATGAAATGGAAAAGGTAGAGTTTGCGGATGGGGCTGAAGAAACAGCTTTGTGTGTCATGCTCGGAGATATTATTAAAGGCAACTTGGAGAAAAGTACTCGAAAAAATTTATTTTTTAATTTATTAAAAGGGGACATTTTTATAGAGATATATGATGTGGAAATCGAGCTCATGATGTCTTTTCGCAGAGGAAAACTTATTATATACGATTGGAAAGCACGGAGGCCTCAAATTACCATCCGTACTGATTCATCAACTTTGTTGGATTTATCCAATTTGCAGGTTAAATATGGTATTCCCTATTTTTTTGATGACATGGGAAAAGCGACCATGCAGAAGTTTTTCCAAGGGCAGCTAAAAATAAAAGGGGGGATTTTTTATTTGCCAAAGTTAATTAAGTTAACTAATATTTTATCGGTTGCGGATAGATAGAATTGGCGTATGATTCTGGTGGGGAAAGGATCTTATTCCTTTTGTTAGTGGTTAGTGTTTAATTAATGAAATATATTGCATCATAAGCCTAAAAAAGAAAAGGAGAATGTGCAAAATGTCATTATCTTATGGAACCGACGAATGGGAAAAGGAATATCAAAAATTAGCAGAAGAAAGGTTAGCATCTCAGCCTAAACCTTACATCATGGGAACGCCTGAATGGGTGGCCACTTTTGAAAAAAAGATTAAAGCGGATGATAAATATAAAAAATTAGCTAAAAAATGGGAAGGGTCTGTAGTTATACACATATTAGCCAAACCTGATCTGGGCCTTGAGGAAGATCTTTACCTCTACCTGGACCTTTGGCACGGTGACTGCCGTTTTGTGAGGCTGGTTCCCCGGGAAGTTGGGGTAAAGGGAAATTATGTTTTGACTGGAGAATTTGAAAGGTGGAAATCTGTCATGAAAGGAGATTTGGATCCAATTAAGGGATTGATGCAAGGCAAGATAAAATTAAAAGGATCACTTACCACTATGGTTCGTTACGTAAAAGCAGCAAGCCGATTGGTAAGTATCGCCACTGAAATAGATACCAAGTTTCCCGATGAACTTGATGCAGAAGAGTTGGAGGAATTTAAAAATTGGCTTCGGGAAATAAGGCCAAAATATGGAATTTGATCACTGCCGTTGAAACATTATTCATAATTTATTTGAAGCAATTATGTCCTTAATGTACGTAAAGGGAGAACAGTGGATGTTTTATGATGATACTTTGTCTTTTGATTATTACAATCCCACTAGATTAGTATTTGGAAATAAAGCCATTCAAGATACAGGGGCGGAAATTGATAGTCTGGGAGGAAAGCGGGTTCTAATTGTAACGGACAAAGGGGTAAGGGAAGCCGGATTGACAGATCCTGTTGAAAAGGCTTTGGGTAATAGGTGCGTGGGCATTTATGATGGTTGTATACAAGATTCGGGTGTTCATATTGTTGATGAAGGGGCGGCAATTGCCAGGGAAAAAGAGGTTGATGCCCTGGTAAGTGTAGGTGGCGGCAGTGTTATTGATACAGCTAAGTGTATGGCTGTTCTTATTACCGAAGGTGGAAAATTGGATGATTATGAAGGATTTCAGCTTTTAGATAGGCTTCAGGCACCCCATGTGGCTATTCCCACTACCGCGGGAACGGGGAGTGAAGCTACATATGTAGCTATAGTTAAGGATTGGGAACATAGCGTTAAAAAAATGATTGTTGACTCTAATATTATTCCGCGCGTAGCCATACTGGATCCGATGATGACGGTTAATCTCCCTCCGGATCTTACTGCAACCACCGGTATGGATGCTTTTACCCATGGAGTGGAAGCAATTCACTCTCTTCAGGCGGCGCCGATTTCTGATGCTATGGCTCTTCACGCTATTCGCTTAATAAAAAAGAATCTGCCGGATTGCGTCAATAACGGTAAAGATGTTGGGTCACGCGGTCAGCAGTTGATTGCTTCTTATATGGCCGGGGTGGCATTCGGAAATGCCCAGGTGGGGCTGGTGCATGCTCTGGCACACTCTCTGGGAGCTCTTTTCGGAATTCCGCATGGCAAGGCCAACAGTATTGTTCTGCCTCACGTAATGAAGTTTAATCTTGATAAATGTCCCGAAAAGTATGCCCTTATTGCCGAGGCTTTGGGCCTTGAAATCGCTAATATGAGCAGTATGGAAGCCGCTAGGTTAGCAGTGGAGGATATACAAGAGATGACAAAATCACTGGGTATCCCTCAAACTCTGCGGGAGTGTGAGGTTCCGCGGGATAAATTGGAAGAAGTAGCATTGCAATCTCTCTCTGACGGTTCTATCGTTTACAACCCTAAATTTGCTATGGATATAGATTTGGTGCTTCCAGTGCTTGAAGAAGCTTGGTAAGCAAAGAATAATCCCATTAGTCCCTATCGGGTATTATTAATAGCCCGCATGGAAATTTCCTGTATTATATTTCATTTCATCCAAAAATCTTTCGACATATTTTTGCATTATTTTTCGGGGAAACCCCGTTGCCTCAAAAAATAATGCACTCGAAATAGGTTTCGTTGCTTCAAAAAGAAATGTACTCATAAAATGTTTTTACTTCAAACTTGACAAACAATGTTTATGATAGTAAACTTATTGTTAAAATCCCTATTAAAATAATAGGAATAATAGTCAATTATTGTTTTTCCCAAATAATTATTTATTTTAGGAGTGAATAACATGTCTGAAAAAAATTTTAAGTTTGACACCTTGCAAGTACATGCCGGGCAAGTTCCGGATCCTACAACACATGCCAGGGCAGTGCCTATTTATCAAACTACCTCGTATGTTTTTGAAGATACGGAGCATGCAGCTAATTTATTTGCCCTGCAAGAACCCGGTAATATTTATACCAGAATGATGAATCCTACCACCGAGGTATTGGAGAAAAGAATGGCGGCGCTGGAAGGGGGAGCCGGTGCTCTTGCTGTTGCTTCCGGTTCGGCTGCTATTACTTATGCCATCTTAAACATTGCCGGATCCGGAGATGAGATTGTTTCTGCCAGCACCCTTTATGGGGGCACATACAACTTGTTTGCTATAACTCTCCCCAAGCTGGGAGTTAAGACCCATTTTGTTGATCCGGACGATCCCCAAAATTTTGTCCCCTTCATTAATAAACGTACCAAAGCATTATTTGTGGAGACCATTGGTAACCCGGAAGCCAATATCATTGATCTGGAAGTATTAGCGGAAATTGCACATAAACACGGCCTTCCTTTAATTGTGGACAATACTTTTGGAACTCCTTATTTAATTAGGCCTATTGATTATGGTGCGGATATTGTGGTACATTCAGCTACTAAATTTATCGGGGGGCATGGAACTTCCATGGGGGGTATCATAATAGATTCGGGCAAATTTGATTGGACTAACAGTGAAAGATTTCCGGGCTTAACTGAACCGGATCCCAGTTATCATGGGTTAAATTATGTAGAAACTTTTGGTTCTCTTGCCTATATTACTAAGGCGCGAGTACAGCTCTTGAGAGATACCGGTGCAGTTTTGAGTCCCTTTAATTCTTTTCTTTTTTTGCAAGGGCTGGAAACACTTTCTTTAAGAGTAGAAAAACATGTATGCAATGCCATGAGAATAGCTGCTTTCCTGCAAAAGCATCCATGTGTTTCCTGGGTTAATTACCCCGGCTTGGAGGGTAACAAATACTATGAATTGGCCCAAAAGTATTTCCCCCGTGGCCCGGGATCCATATTCACTTTTGGCATTCAAGGGGGATTAGAAGCCGGGAAGAAGTTTATAGAAAACTTGGAATTGTTTTCCCTGTTAGCTAATGTTGCAGATGCCAAGTCGCTGGTCCTTCACCCGGCAACTACCACTCATGCCCAGCTTTCGGAGCAGGAAAAAAAATCGGCAAGAGTAACTCCTGAAATGATCAGGCTTTCAATTGGCATTGAAGATGCTGATGATTTGATGGAAGACCTGGATCAGGCACTTGCAAAGGCTTTATAAGATAGATTTTGTTTTTAAGTTTTATCTTAACTGTATTAGTGGCAAATAAGTATTTCATAAAAGAGAAGTAATAAAATTAGATTTGCTTTTGATTGGCAGGTAAATTTCGAAAACTATATATCATAAGGAGAAAGTAATATGCCCATAAAAATACCTGATAATTTACCGGCAGCGGAAACATTAAATGAAGAGAATATATTTGTGATGTATGAGAAGCGAGCTTATCATCAGGATATTCGTCCTCTTCAGATACTCATACTTAATCTTATGCCCACCAAGATAGTTACTGAAACACAGATTTTACGTTTGTTGGGAAATTCGCCGTTGCAGGTAGATATATTTTTATTACAATCCAACATGCATGAATGTAAAAATACTTCCCGGGAACACTTGCAAAAGTTCTACCGTACATTTTCCGATGTGGAAGATCAAAAATTTGACGGTATGATTATAACCGGTGCTCCAATTGAACACCTGGATTTTAAGGAGGTGAATTATTGGGAAGAGTTAAAAGAAATCATGGAATGGAGCAAAAGTAATATTTTTTCTACTTTGCACTTATGCTGGGCTGCTCAGGCCGGCTTGTATTATCATTATGGTATTTCCAAGCATCCTTTAGAAAGGAAATTATTCGGTGTGTATGCTCACGGGGTTAACAAGAAAAAATCCAAGCTTATGCGGGGTTTTGATGAAGAATTTTTTGTGCCCCATTCGCGTTATACGGAAGTTAGAAAAGAGGATATCCAAAAAGTGGATGAACTGGAAATATTATCTGAATCTGAGGAAGCCGGGATTTACTTGGTAGCAAAAAAAGATGGGCGTCAAATATATGTTACCGGCCATGCTGAATACGATGCTCACACTTTAAAAGAAGAATATGAAAGAGATCTTAAAAAAGGACTGAATATAGATATACCCCGTAATTATTTCCGGAATGATGATCCGACAAAGGAACCGGTGGTGAAGTGGAGGGGGCATGCTCATCTTTTATTTATGAACTGGCTGAATTACTTTGTATACCAAGAAACTCCTTATGATTTAAGAGAAATTGGATAAGGGAGGGATTAATAATGAATGTAAAAGAAAATGTAGTAGACTTGATTGGCAACACTCCTATGGTTTATTTGAATCGGGTGGCAAAGAATAGCCGGGCCAGGATTGCCGCAAAACTGGAATCTGCTAATCCGGGAGGCAGTGTAAAAGACCGCATCGGCTTAAGTATGATTGAGGAAGCGGAAAAGGAAGGGCTTATCCGGGAGGGCATGGTTATTCTTGAACCTACCAGTGGAAATACGGGAATTGCACTGGCTATGGTGAGTGCAGCCAGGGGTTATTCTTGTGTTTTGGTTATGCCTGACAGTATGAGCCGGGAGCGAAGGAGCTTGCTAAAATCTCTGGGGGCAGAAATCGTCCTTACGCCTGGAGAAAAGGGAATGAATGGAGCTGTGCAGAAAGCTAAAGAAATGGCTGATTTGGATAAAAAGTACTTTATGCCCCAGCAGTTTTCCAATTTTGCCAATCCGAAGGTGCACCGGTTGACCACTGCAGAGGAAATATGGAATGACACTGAAGGAACTGTTGATATAGTGGTAGCGGGTGTAGGTACGGGAGGTACCATTACGGGGATATCGCAAAACATTAAGAGAAAAAAACCAACTTTTAAAGCAGTGGCAGTGGAACCGGAGAACTCCCCGGTTCTTTCCGGCGGAAAACCGGCTCCTCATGCTATTCAAGGTATTGGGGCCGGCTTTGTTCCCGATGTTTTGGATATTTCGCTTGTGGATGAAATAATCCCGGTATCAAATGAAAATGCGTTGGAAACAGCCCGGCAATTAACAAAGGAAGAAGGATTAATGGTGGGGATATCTTCCGGAGCAGCCTGTTATGCAGCTTTACAAATAGCCCGGCGTGAGGAAAATACTGGTAAACTCATAACAGTTATTTTTCCTGACCTGGCCGAAAGATACATTTCCACATCATTATTTGCTGATTAATTTATATTTGATTTGAGGGGGGTATCAATTTGCAGCTTTCCACCAGAGGGCGTTATGCGGCAAGAGCCATGGTTGAATTGGCCATTAACTATGCGAAGGGGCCCCTGCAATTAAAAGAAATCGCCAGAAGGCAAGAGATTTCCGAGAAGTATCTGGAACAAATTATGATTCCTTTAAGAAATAACGGCTATGTGTA